>Ga0272447_1000824_pt1 | contig 21651 bp, 23 predicted proteins | sample YNPCB0133_FD_194589 | JGI IMG/M metagenome (GOLD analysis project Ga0272447, IMG submission 194589) | Hot spring microbial mat communities from Yellowstone National Park, WY, United States - YNP-CB-013-3 | ecosystem: Environmental > Aquatic > Thermal springs > Hot (42-90C) > Sediment | place... | reverse complement strand
CCCTCTACTTCTTCTCTGAAGAAGTGCCCCAATAAGGTATCCTTTTCGTCAGCATGGCAGAAGTAACGCGGACGCTGGTCTTCGTGAAGCCCGATGGTGTGCAGCGCGGGCTGGTGGGCGAGATTATCGCACGATTCGAACGGCGGGGCATCCGCATCGTGGGGCTGAAAATGGTGCAGCCGACGCGCGAACTGGCGGAACGCCATTACGCCGTCCACCGCGATAAGCCATTCTTCGAGAGTGTGGTGAACTTTATCACCTCAGGTGCCGTCGTGGCGATGGTGCTGGAATGCCCGAATGCCATCGAGACGGTGCGCCAGATGATGGGTGCCACCAATCCGCTGAACGCTGCCCCTGGCACTATTCGGGGCGATTTCGGGCTGGATATCGAGCGCAACATCATTCACGGCTCGTCCGACCCCGAAGCCGCCGACTATGAGATCGCCCTCTGGTTCAGACCCGAAGAGTTGATATGATGTGAATCCCTCTCTCCGTGCAATGGGTGCGCCAGGAGAAAATCCCCCGACATCGGTTTTCTACGGAATCAATACGGCGGCGCCCTGAATGGTGCCTGCGCGCAATGCCGCCAGAACCTCGTTCGCCTGCTCCAGCGGGAAGGGCTGGACATGGGTCTGGATGCGGAACTGGCTGACTCGCTGCAGAAACTCCTCGCCGTCCCGACGGGTGAGGTTCGCCACCGAGCGGAGGACGCGCTCCTCCCACAGCAGGCGATAGGGGAAGGCGGGGATGTCGCTCATATAGATGCCGCCGCAGACCACCACGCCCCCTTGGGCGACGGCTTTGAGCGCAGCGGGCACCAACTCGCCCACAGGCGCAAAGATGATAGCGGCGTCGAGTGGCTCTGGTGGCATCTGGTCGGAGCTGCCTGCCCACCATGCGCCCAGCTGCCGCGCAAAATCTTGGGTTTCGTAATCGCCTGGTCGGGTGAAGGCGAACACGCGCTTCCCCTCCCGAACCGCTATCTGCACCAGAATATGGGCTGCAGCGCCGAACCCGTAAATCCCCAGCCGATTGCCCACCATCGCCTCGCGTGCCATCCGATAGGCGCGGTAGCCAATCAGCCCCGCGCAGAGCAACGGCGATGCCTCCACCTCATTATAATATGGTGGCAAGGGCAGCACATAGCGGGCGTCAGCCACCGTATACTCGGCATAGCCACCGTCCAGCGTGTAGCCCGTGAAGCGTGCGCGGTTGCATAAGTTCTCGCGCCCCGAACGGCAATAGAGGCACTCGCCACAGGTGAAGCCGAGCCACGGGATGCCCACCACTTGTCCCACCGGCAGCCCTGAGACCGCTGCGCCCACCTGCACCACCTCCCCCACAATCTCGTGCCCCAATATCAGGGGCAGCTTCGGGTTGGGCAGTTCGCCGTCAAATATATGCAGATCGGTGCGGCAGACACCGCACGCCCGAATGCGCACCAGCACCTGATGGGGTTCAGGTGTCGGGATTGGCAGCTCGCGTGGTTGTAACGGCTGCCCCACCTGTTCCAGCACCATCGCCTTCATAGGGGCACCAGCACAGCGGAGAAGATGGCTTCGTGCGCCCGAATCGCATTCAGCGTGTCGGCAGATGGCTCGGTATCCAACTGAATACGCGCCACTGCCGCTTCGGCGCCCTCAAACACCACATTCTCTGTCTCCTGCACATTGATGCCTGCCTCACGCAGGCAATCGAACACATGCGCCAGCACGCCCACCCGATCCAGATGGCGCACCACCAGCAGGTATTGGGCGGGCGTGCGTATAGCCAGATTCACCACATTGGGCACATGCCCCGTCTCCAGATAGGTGCGCACGATGCGCACCACCTCCGCGGCTATCGCCTCCTGCGCTTGCTGAGTCGATGCGCCGATGTGATGCGTGCCGTAGACATTCGGGAGCTGCACCAGCGGGTTTTCGAAGCGTCCTTCGGCTGCAGTCGGCTCGCCCTCGAACACATCCAGCCCTGCACGGATGCCCTTCTCGCGCACTGCCCATGCAAGGGCTTCCTCATCCACCACCTCCGCCCGCGCCGTGTTGATAAAAAAGGCGCCCGGCTTCATAGCTTCGAAGAAGGCGCGATTGCACAGCTGGCGCGTCTCGGCAGTGAGCGCCACATGAACACTGATGATGTCGGCTTCACGCGCAACCTCAAGGGGTGTGGCACGGTAGCCGACGCCGAGCAGCTCGGCGCGTTCGGGTGTGAGGGAGCGGCTCCAACTGATGACATGCAACCCGAACGCCTTCGCACGGGGGATCATCTCACGCCCGATGTTGCCCAAACCAATCAGCCCTAGCGTGCTGCCATAGAGTCCGCGTGCTTCGCTGAACTCCTTCTTGTTCCAACGCCCCGCGCGCAGCTGCTGCACATTGTCGGGAATGCGTCGATCTAAGCTGAGAATCAGCCCGAACGCCAGCTCAGCGACCGCGATAGCGTTTTTGCCGGGGCAATTCGCCACATAGATCCCTCGCCGAGACGCCGTCGCCACATCGATGGTGTTGACCCCTGCACCCGCGCGAATCACGAGGCTCAAACTGCTCGCTGCCTCCAGCATGGGCGCCGTGACTTGCGTGGAGCGAACAATCAGCACATCGGGATCGTGTTGGCGTAGAGCCTCGATGAGGCTCGCCTCTTTGAGGGTGGGGTCATAGACAACGGTGCAGCCGAGCGCGTGCAACCCATCGAGACCGCTCTGTTCGAACTTGTCCGCAATCAGCACCTTCATTTTGGGCATGGCATGAATCGCTTTTGGCGCTTGGGGGGCGAATCCTGCCAGCCTCCGTGGGAGGTTCCCCGCCAACCAGTTTGCTGGCAGACGCTGGCGACGCAGTTGCAGCAGTAGGTTGTGAGTCGCTTTTGGTGCGAGGGAAATCGCCTCCGCGCCGCATGCGCACCGCAGCGACTGTGCCCAGCGTGCCCGCCCGCACCATCTGGTGCGCCATCCGATACTCCGGGAAGAATCGCAGCACCTGCGCAGGCATAAAGATCGTGTTGTGCTTACGAACCGCCTCGACTATCTGCTCGCACTCCTGCAAGGTGCGGGCGAGCGGCTTCTCGCACACCACCGCCTTGCCCGCCTCGATAGCGGGCAGCGCATATTCGGCGTGCCGATAGGTGGGGGTGCAGATGTCGACAATCTCGCACTGCTGTAGGAGGGTCTTGAAATCGGGCGCTACCACCGTGTTGAACTCTTGGGCGAACGCCTCGCCCGATCCAGATGGTGGTCATACACTGCGCAAAGCTGCACATCGGGCATCTGGCGATAGGCTTCGGCGTGCTGACGCCCCATCGTGCCCAGTCCCACGATTCCAACCTTGACCATAGTGTCCTCCAGCGAGAGGTTCGCCACAGGGCAGGTTTTCCCTGCTTGCCAAGCGACGCTAATCGCCGCTGCTGTTCAGCCTATCAAGTGTTTGAGAGAACAGGCGGAGAAACCGTCGCTGCGTAGCGGATAGCAATCCTTTACCCTTTAGCATAATATCCAGCTCGAGAGAGGTATCGTTTCCAAAGTTGATAGATGGGTTCGGGGAGATGTAGCTCGTCTATGAGCGCCGCCAGCTCTGCTTTGTCCAACTGGCGCACATCCTGTTCGCGTCCGTGCAACAGCACCTGGCGGATATACCAGCGTCGCTGGAACGGGTCGCTCAGATCAACCTCGCTCGTACTCCAGACGATATAGCGTGGCGGTCGAATCTTCATCCTATATAGAGTACCCCAAAGTGGCTCAAAGCAATCGCCCTTGCAACCTTACCTGCAATTTAGGGGTATGCCGATGGAACAATGCTACTGGGAGGGATACCCAATGAGAAGATCGATAACTGGCTGGTTGTTGAGCATGGTAATCATGCAAGCCGCTTTTGCCGCAGGCACCGCCACCGGTGTGGTCGGTGATGGACAGAGCGGTTCCTCGGAACCCGTTGCGGTCGGTACCCCTGTTGAATTCCAGTTCTCGGTTGTCAACGGTGCGTCGACCGTGCAATTTGTCGTTCTCGACTCGCATGGCAACCAAGTTTACTATACAGATGCCCTTTCTGTGCCCGAAAGCGGTAGTGTGTCGTGGGTGTGGGCACCGCCCTTTGCCGACACTTTCACGGTGTGGGCAGTGAGCGATGGCAGTGAATGGCAGCAGGTGATGATTGTCACAGCTTATCAGCCCAGCGCCTCCGGTTTTATCACAGGAGGCGGTTGGTTGGAGTTAGAGAGTGCGCGACAAACCTTCGGTTTTGTTGCCCAGGTACAGCGCAATGGCAGCATCCGTGGTAGTCTCGAGTATCAGGACCACGGCTGGCGTTTGAACCTGAAATCGTTTGCCATCGATTGGGTCTATGCGCCCAGCGCACGGGAGGGCTACTTCAGCGGCTGGGCAACGCTCAATGGCTTCGGCAGCTACCGCTTCTGGGCTGCCGTCTGGGACGGCGGCACACCGGGCACCAACGACATGTTCATGCTCTGGGTGTATGATGAGGCGAATACACTCGTCTATAGCGCTTGGGGCACCTTAGCGGGTGGTAACCTGATAATCCACTCGCGCTGATTATAAGGGGCAGGGGCGCGAGGCTCGCGCCCCTGCTTTCGCTGGGTGGGGGTAGGGAAGGAAAGATTTATGCCTGTCGGCGACGGCGTAGTGCCAGCACACCCATCAGCCCGGCGCTCAGTGCCAGCAGAGAGGCAGGCTCCGGCACCACCACATAGAAGAACTGGTCGCCCGGGATGTTCCCGAAGTTCACATTGCGCGGCTCACCCAGATTGCCACCTCCGCCAATCCCTGCCAGCACCTGATTGGACACGAAGTCGTGTCCAGCGCCATTGATAAAGACGGTGACTTTAATCACGGTGGCGCCCATGATGCCGATTGCCGCGAATGGGATGGCTAACTCCACGCCGGTGGTGACCGACGCGCCGACACCGGGTGGCACTGTGCCAGTGCCAGCCGTAACGCCACCCGTGTTGCTGTTGTTGATGGTGACGCGGATACCATGGGGGTTAAACCCACCGCTGAGGATGCCGTTCGAAGCAGCACCCGTTGTGCCCAGATAGTAGCCCGGACCGCCACCCAAGGTGAGCAGCTGCGCCCAGTTGGCGTAGAGAGCGTAGGGATTGCCACCTCCCGTAATCCCGATCCAGTAGTCGGCTTCGAAGCCCGTATCGAAGCGCAAGCCGTTGCCGCTGCCATCGTCGCCCATGCGGTTCAACCCACCGAAATCCACATTGGAGTTATCCCCACGCAGGCGATTCTGTCCGCCAGCAACCGTATCGAAGAAGATTTCCAGCTTGTTAAAGTTCGATTCGAGGTTGCCTGCCAGGAACAGGTACAGAATCTGGTTGGTCATGTCCGCATAGGAGTAAGCAGCGTCCAGCTCGGAGCCGTTCGCATAGTCGACCTGCCCGAGGTTGCTGTCCCCGAAGCCGGTCTGGGTGTTCTGCTCGACAATCAGACCGTAGTAGAGGGCGTCGCGCGTGCCATCGATGGTTGGCTGCGCGAAGACCGCCGCACTCAGGGTGGCTGCAACAGCCACGATGCTCCATCTCATATGCTTCATCGCCGAAAACCTCCTGCTTGTATGAGTAGGGGGAACGAGAGAACTCGCTCCCAACGGGTGAGAATACGAATTCTCACCGAATCCCCTGCAAACGCAGGGGATACAACAGGGCAAAGAGAGAGACATACAGCGGCAGAGCGATCCTCTATTCTATTATAGCACACCTCGACGCCAAAATGCAACGGGGGAGGAGAAAATCTGGTATTTTTGCGGGGTTTTAGGGGGCGAGATTCGCCACGGCGGTCTCGATCAGCACGCGGCTGGGAGATCGGCTGCGCAAATGATGCTCACACATGCGGAAAGGATAGAGCAGGCGGTCATAGCGTGGGTCGGGGAGGCTCAGCGGGCGCGTCTCCTGCAGCAACCATGCCGAGACGGTGTCGACCAGCTCCAGCGTTTCGTGGGTGGGGGGCATCTCCACGCGCACCAGCCCGTAGGTAGGCGCAGCGCCCTCCTGCCAGCGCAATCGCAGATACCAGCTATAGACCTCCTCCACCTGCGGTCGACGCGGGCGAAAGACACTGCTGCGAAAGCCAGCCGGCATGTTCAACACCTGCAGCATCCAGTCGGGGCGTAGGTAGGAGGTGCGATGCGATTTCGAAATACCCACCACCCGCAGAAAGCGACGCTGCTGCTGCTCGCGCATCAGATCGGAGATGGAGCCGTCCACTGCCAGCCAGCAGTTCGGCTCCGCGCCGTACCGTTCGATCCAGCGCATCGCCAGATTCCGCTCCAGCTGGTCGCGCATGCGCGCCACCGTCGCGCCTGCCTTCTGCAACATGCTGGCAAAAGAGGCGGCTTCGACCTCCACCCGCTCATAGGTGTCGTGGATGATGATGCCGTGCTTCTGGAAGGTGCGCGTGTTAATCAGGCGCACCGGTAGGTAGAGGGCTTCCTCGTCGGCATGCAACTCTGGGCACGGGTGCAGGCTCCTCTCGCGCCGCTCCAGCACCATCGCCGCAATATAGCCGTACACCACGGGCAGGAACGCCTGCTCCACACAAAGATAGTAAAGCAGTTGCGAATGCTGGATGCCGTCGATGAAGTGGGTGAAGGCAGTGGGCTGGCGTCCGCGCGGCACCTCATAGATACCGAACTCTTTGCGCTCCGGTTCGGGCACCAGCATCGCCTCGCCTGACCAGCCTTCCTCCTCCGGCACCTCGATTATATCTTCACTGGTGAGCCGGCGCACCACACGAACCCCGTCCGGGTTCTCGCGCAGGAACTCCACCACTTTTTTCAGAAACGGCGTCATCGCCTTCTTTATTCACTCATCTTTTGCCTCTTCCTACTCCTGTCCGTCGTGGAAACTCGATGAGTGCGTTGATCCCATAGGTCAACGGGACGCGAGCGAATCCAGCGGGACACCTGACGATGAGGCAGGTCTAAAATCGCTTCCCAGAAGCGCAACGCATGGCGGCTCAACCCGCGCCCCTCCCGCCCCACGAGCCACTCGCGCAGCATCGGCTTGCCATAGGTGGCAATCAGCCAGCGCACAGCCGGCAGGTCACCATGCTCCATAATCCGCAAAAGGATGTAGTCCTGGTCTCTATCGGGCGACAAACGACGAAACTCCACATCCCAAAACAGCGGACGCAAGGAATCGGGCAATTGCTGATGCCGAGCCATCTTGGTTCCCCTTCCATGATACCTGTTTTGTGCGCTGACGGGCTTATTCTGCCTTTCCCGATGGAGGTACTTCGGCGTGCAGCCAGTTCAGAAAAGGTGTGTTCACGCAGGCGGGGGTCAGCTCAGCGACAAAGTTGGTGTATTGGATATGCTCACGCAGTACCTGCTGGACGCGATCGAAGTAGCCCTCGCGCGTTTTGACAATCAGCACCACCTCTGGCTCCTGCACAATATCGCCCTCCCAGCGATAGGCGCAGGTGATGGGAAACCAGTTCACGCAGACCGCCAGTCGCTTCTCCAGCAGTTCGCGCCCGATGCGCTCCGCCTCCTCCACTGTATTCAGCGTGATATAGTAGAGCCTCATCCTATTCCTCTCCAGAATCCATTTTACCTGCTGATTCCTGTGGTCGCCCGTGCGTTGGCTCACAACACGGCAGTTTTTGCTGCCAGCGGCAAGTGTGGCAGATTTTGTCCCCTCCATGAGGTTCCCCTTATAGGGGTAGTTTTTTGTGCAGTTCCCGTTGCGGGCGGGGACGCCCGCGTTCCCAGCACGGTGTTTGCTGGGAGCGCGAGCGTCCTCGCTCGCAATAGGAACCACGCGAGAAAAAACCTACCCCCTTTAAGCTCCGTGAGGTTCCCCCCACAAGTGGAGGGGAACCGAACCCTTGCTCGGTTCCCCCTGCGGGCAGGTGGTCTACAAAAACTGTTGTGCAACCAGCTTGGATGCGGCGGGAAGAGGGTTCTCGAGGTATCCTATAAGTGGGTGATGTGATGAAAATCACTACTGAAACCATCCCTGCCGAGATGAGCGTGGAGCAGTTCCTCAACTGGGAGCAGGAGGACATCCATGCGGAGCTGGTCGGCAACAAGGTGAGGCTCAAAATGCCCGTCTCAAAACAGCATCAGGATTGCAACAGTTTTCTGTTTACGATTGTAAAGCTCTGGATTGAGCGCTACAAGCTGGGAGGGGTTGTCTATCATCCGCCCTTCGCAGTGCGCCTCGCTCTGCCTGATGGTGAAGAAGAGGTACGCGAACCTGACCTGTTGGTCATCTTGCCCGAACATTTAGACCGCCTGCAGCGCACCTACTTCGACGGCGCGCCCGATGTGGTGGTGGAGATTGTGAGCAAGGAGAGCCGAAGCGTCGATCGGGGCGAGAAGTTTTATGCGTATGAGGCGGCAGGCGTGCCTGAGTATTGGATTATCGACCCTGAGCGCAGGCAGGCGGAGTTTGCGCAGTTGAGTGAGGAAGGCACTTATCAGATAGTGTTTGCGGGTTCAGCCGGGGTCTATTCCAGTCGGGTGTTGGACGGTTTTTGGTTGCGCGTGGAGTGGTTGTGGGGCTTGCCGGCAGTGTGGGATGTGCTAAAAGAGTGGGGTTGGGTCTGAAACCCCCTCGCTCAAAGCTTTAAGAGAGGCAAAGAGGCTCTCAGCGCATGTAGCGCAGGAAGCCGGGCATCGCCTTCAGAGGGGAGAAGTGGCGAGTCAGATAGCGCAGCTCGGGTGCCAGCTGGCGCATCGCTTTCCAACTGGTGCGCAGATTCGGGGTTGCCAGCCATGCCATCATCTCGTCGGTGATGCGGCGCAGGCGCGCACTGTAGGGATACCACCAGAGTTCGGGCTTATGGGTGTAAATCTCGCTGATATACTGTGTCTGCACCAGTTCATAGAGTCCGAACTCGCCGTGCGTGCGCCCGACGCCCGAATCTTTGAACCCACCCCAGCTGCTATAGCCATCCCCAAAGGTCACGGCGTGCGAATTAATGCTGACGCCGCCGCACTCCAGCTGCGGCGCAATTCGGCGGGCACGCTGGCGGTCGCGCGTCCAGATAGAGGCGGTCAGCCCGAACATGCTGGCGTTCGCACGGGCAATCGCCTCCTGCTCGTCGGCAACTGGCTGAACCATCACCAGCGGACCGAAGGTCTCCTCCTGCATGCCGAGCATCTCGTCGTGGGCATCGGCAATCAGCGTGGGCGCATAATAAAGTTCACCCAGCTCGCGCAATACCTTGCCGCCTGTGAGCAGTCGCCCCCCTTTGGCGCAGGCATCCTCCACATGCGCCTGCACCCGGTCACGCTGGAACGGCGCTATCAGGGGACCCATGTCGGTCTCTTCGTGGAGTGGATGTCCGACCCAAATGCTCCGAATCGCCTCAACTAACGCTTGCAGGAACGGCTCATAGAGCGGTCGCTCCACATAGACGCGCTCGACCGACACGCAGGTCTGCCCAGCGTTCACCATCGCTGCCCAGGCGATGCCCCGTGCTGTGCGCTCTGGGTCGGCATCTGCCAGCACAATCGCCGGGTCTTTGCCGCCCAGTTCGAGAATGACCTTTTTATTGGTCTCGGCGGCTTTGGCGGCGACGGCGCGTCCGATGGGCACGCTGCCGGTAAAAATCACACCCCGCACACGCGGATCGCTCAACAACGCCTGACCCTGCGGCGCACCCCCCTGCACCAGCTGCACCAATCCCTTGGGCACATCGAGCCGCTGGAACAGCTCCACCAGAAACGCGCCCGTCAGCGGCGTCAGGGGGGATGGCTTGATGAGCGCGGCGTTGCCCGCAAAGACCAGCGCGCTCAGCTGCACCAGCGGGATGGAGGCGGGGTAGTTCCAGGGGGCAATCACCGCCCACACGCCGTAGGGGTGAAAATGCAGGGTGCAGGTGCGTCCGCGCATAAAGGGACCGCGTGGGTGGACAGGGCGGGGGCTAATCAAGCGCACGCCCTCATAGATGAGAAAGGTCATGGTGTCGATGGGCGGGAAGATTTCCACAATCTGGGCTTCCACGAAGGGCTTGCCCTGCTCCCGTGCGACCAGCTCGGCAAGCGTGGTGCGCTCCTTGAACAGCAAGCGTCGCAGTTGACGCAGCGTCTCGGCACGCTGGCGAAGGGGGGTCTCGCGCCACTCCAGATAGGCGCGATGCGCCCGCTCCACTATCGCTGGAATCGACTCAGGCGGAGTCGGTTCCACCTCGCCCAGAATGCTGCCGTCCGCTGGGCTTTTGACCACGATTCGATTCATAGAGTTTCACATCCTCAACGCAGGCGCAACGCCCACTCGATGCCGCCCAGCAGGTGCTTTTGATAATCGGGATTGAGCCACACATCGACGCGATGCCCCAGCGCGGTATAGAACACGCGCCCCTTGCCATACTCACGGCACCACGCCAGCAGGTGGTCGCCCGGTTTGCCCGCTTGGGGCGTGCCATCGTCCGGATGATGGTCCAGCGACAGCAACACCTTCACCTTGTCGCGGTTGTTCTGCTTGAAGACATAGATTTCGTCGAAGATTTCCCATTCGGGGGGAAGGTGCGCCATTGCGGGGTGTTTCCTATCCTCCACCTTTGCCCGCACCTTCGTCTGTTGCCCGTGATAGGCGAACTCGCCCCCTATCATGTCGATATATTCGGGGCGATTGTGATAGGTGTCGGTCGCTGCATGGACGCCGATGAAGGCTTTGCCCGTTTTGAGCCAATCGAGAAAGGCTTTTAGGTCGGGGATGCCAATATCACCCGTTGTGTTCAGAAAAATCACCCCGTCGATGCGGTTCTCGTTGAGGTACTGCGGGGTGAGCATCTTCTGCACATCGTCCGCTGTGCGACAATAGTCGACAGTGAAGCGTCCGCTCTGCTGCGCCAGCTCTGCCACTATCTTTTCACCTACCTCGATGGAGTCGGTGTGGCGAAAGCCCGCCGTGTGCGTGACGATTAACAGCCGTTTTTTCTCCATGCCTGTTCTCCTCTTCTCCTGCTCCGCGGACTGGCTGACTGCGCCAACTGCCAGCAGCGTTATTACCCCAATTGTCCAGAAAATAGTGGCTCGCATAGACGCACGATTCACGATGGGTTGCCCGATTCCTGCTATCAAGCTGGCTACCAGCTGGTCCATCGCGCTACCGTTACGCATCACAGTTGAAGCTGCTGAATCCCTAACCCAAGCGACCCCAAAAATTGCAGAAAATCTGCGTCGTTTGTGAGCAGATAGTTTGCTCGCTCCAGTATCGCGGTTGCCCAGTGAATCGCGTCAGGAATGCGCAATCGCGGATTGAGGGCGCGTAGACGGGCTGCCTCAAGCAGCACCTCCACGCTCACGGGGATTAGCTTCATATCCGAAGATAGGAGTATATCGTGGTAATCGCGAATTAGTTCAGCGTCTTGATTGCGCAGTGGCACGACAAGACACTCCAGAATCGCAAGCTCACTGCTGATGAGTTCAATCTGCCCAGCATTTGCCCTCGCCAAAAGAGCAGACAATACGGGGTAGTAGCGGGGTTCCTGCTCCACAAGGTAGATGATGATGTTAGAGTCCAGGTAGAGTGTTCCAGCAATGGAGTCTACTCCCATGCATCGCGCTCCTGTTTTAGGAGTTGCTCGTAGGCTTCCCAGCTCTCTGCGCCACGCGGCTTAGGCTGTGGCGGTCGCTGCTGGAACCACTCGTAGAGTCTAATCGGCTTGGGTGGTTGCGGCGACGCCGACAGCACGAGGACATCGACTTCCTCGCCTTCGGTCAGATTGGGATCGCACAGTTCAATCCGACGCCCCGGCAGTACCCTTGTGCGAACGCGCACAAATGTTCTCATAGTGTAAAATATACCCCGCGCATACTCCAGTGCTTGAACTCCACCTCGCCCACCACTACCTGCTCGTACATCGCACCACCGTAGCCGTAGTATACCCACTCCCTACCATTCGCACGCTCCGCAACCAAAGTATCACCCGAATGAGAGATACATCACCCACAAAGTACCCCGCACTGCCACATTCCAGTCCACTTGCTTCGGTGCTCGCCTCCTGTGCTGAGGTTATTCACCAGTCTGCGAAGGATACCTGCTTGCCCCTTGCATAACAGGAACTTAATGGATGTTTAACCACACCTTAAGGGGACGCGTTGTATCCTTCAGGTCGCTATCGTGGGCTGGCGATTTGGTTCCAGCCTCGGTCCTCTCCCCTTCTGCCTGCGCGAGGGAAAGATGGAATGCGCCGCACGGCACTCGCCCCGTGCGGCGATTTTTTAAGTTCCCTTTGTTTGAAACCGAAAGGGGAACCTGTCAGGTCAGACACAGGGTCTGCCCCGCGATGGGAATTTAACCATTTCTTAACATTTCATGCCCCACAATAAGGTCGCCATGGACAAGCGATGGGTTCTCTGGATAGCATCGACAGGACTTGCGATGCTGGTCGCTGGCTGCGGGCGACCTTCAGGCAAAGCAGAAGAGAGTCCCACCGATGGCGCAGGCAGGCTAAGCGGTAAAATCGTGGTAGACGGCTCCAGCACGGTGCTACCCCTCTCGGAAGCGATGGCGGAGGAGTTCCAGAAGCAATATCCCGACACCATGCCCGTTGTGGGCAAATCGGGTACAGGCGGCGGCTTCAAAAAGTTTGCTAACGGCGAGATCGACATCACGGCTGCCTCGCGCCCCATTCGCGCGGTGGAGGATGAGGCGTGTCGCAAAAACGGCGTTGAATATATCGAAATCCCTGTTGCCTACGACGCCCTCGCCGTCGTGGTGAACCCGAAGAACACCTGGTGCGACTATCTGACGGTTAAGGAGTTGAAGAAGATGTGGGAGCCCGCGGCGACGGACAAGATTAAAAACTGGTCGCAGATACGCCCCGGCTTCCCCAATCGCCCCCTCGTACTGTTTGGAGCGGGTGTCGACTCGGGCACCTATGATTACTTCACCGCTGCAATTGTGGGCGAGGAACACAGCAGTCGCAGCGACTATAGCTCCAGCGAGGATGACAACATCCAGGTGCAGGGCGTAGCGAACAATGAGAACGCACTCGGCTTCTTCGGGCTGGCCTACTACATCCAGAACAAGGACAAGCTGAAGGTGGTCGCCATCGATGACGAGAATCCGAACAACGGCGCGGGACCTATTCTGCCCAGCGAGGAGACCGTGGTAAACGGCACCTATCAGCCTCTTTCGCGCCCGCTATTTATCTATGTGAATGTCAAATCGCTGGAGAAGCCGCAGGTGCGCGAATTTGTCAAGTTCTATATAGAGCATGCAGCGACGCTGGCGAAAGAGGTGGGCTATGTTCCGCTGCCCGCAAAGGTATATGAGTTGGCGAAGCAGCGCGTGGAGAAGCGTATCACCGGCTCCGTGTTCGGGGCACACGGTTCGCAAGTCGGGATGAAACTGGAAGACCTCTATCGCGTCGAGGAGGCACCTGAGAATGGCACGAAATAAGCCCCGTGTGGGGGCAACCCCTCGCGGTTGCCCCCCAGAACCCGACCATCCCACTCCAGCAGGTCCTCAAGCAGCGAAGGGTGGTTCCCCAAACTGGGGTCAGATAGCGGTGCAACTGCCCGTCTCATCTCGCGTGCGTTGGCGTGTGCGCATGGAGGAGCGTATCGTCCTTGTCTTCCTCTTTTTCTGCGCGCTGGTCGGCATCTTGACCACCTTTGCGATTGTGTTCATTCTGTTGAGCGAGAGCCTGGGCTTTTTCCGGCAGGTGTCGTTGTGGGAGTTTCTGACCGGCACGCGCTGGGCGCCGCTTTTCAACCCCAAATCGTTCGGGGTCTTGCCGCTGGTGACGGGCACCTTGCTGACCACCCTGATTGCGATAGCGGTGGCGGCACCGATGGGGCTGGTGGTGGCGGTCTACCTCAGCGAGTATGCCTCGCACCGCATGCGGGGGATTATCAAACCCACGCTGGAGGTGCTGGCGGGTATCCCGACGGTGGTGTACGGCTACTTTGCGCTTACCTTCGTGACACCAATCTTGCAGCGGTTCATTCCAGCGTTGGAGGGTTTTAATGCACTTTCGGCGGGGCTGGTGATGGGCATCATGATTTTGCCGACCATCGCATCGCTAAGTGAGGATGCCCTTTCCGCCGTGCCGAACAGCCTGCGCTATGCCTCGCTGGCGTTGGGGGCGACCCGCTTGCAGACCACTTGGGGCGTGGTGGTGCCCGCTGCGATGTCGGGCATCTCAGCAGCGTTTCTGTTGGGTATCTCGCGTGCTGTGGGCGAGACGATGATTGTGGCGATTGCCGCCGGACAGCAGCCCACCCTGACCTTCAATCCCCTGCGCGCCGTCGAAACGATGACCACCTACATCGTGCAGATTGCGATGGGCGATGTGCCCCACGGCACGCTGGAATACAGCACCATCTTCGCAGTGGGGCTGCTGCTGTTTGTCATCACCCTGATTCTGAACTTGGTGAGCGAGGCGTTTCGAACGCGCTATAAGGAGGCAAGGCTATGAGCATCGCGGCGGTGGAGGCGATGCGCTGGCGCGCACGCGAGCGACGGCGTGAGAGGATTTTCCAAATCGTGGCGGCGACGCTGGTGCTGTTCGCCCTCACGATGCTTAGCGTGCTGCTGCTCAAGATTTTGCTCGATGGTTATGCACGGTTAGGCGTCAGCTTTCTGACGGAGTACGCCTCGCGTCGCCCAGAACAGGCAGGCATCAAGGCAGCATTGGTGGGCAGCTTCTATCTTATGCTGCTGACGGCAGCCTTCGCGGTGCCGATTGGGGTTGGAGCCGCTATCTATCTGGAGGAGTTCGCCCGCAAAAGCCGATGGACACGGCTGATCGAGATCAACATCACCAACTTGGCGGGCGTGCCTTCCGTCATCTACGGCTTGCTGGGGTTGCAGGTATTTGTGCGCACCTTGGCGATGGAGCGCAGCCTGTTGGCGGGTGCGTGTACGATGGCGTTGCTGGCGTTGCCCGTGATTATCACGGCGGCGCGCGAGGGCTTGCGCGCGGTGCCGCAAAGCCTGCGGGAAGGCTCGCTGGCGTTAGGGGCAACACGCTGGCAAACGGTGCGCTACGCCGTGTTGCCCGTTGCGATGCCAACTGTCCTCACGGGTGTCATCCTCTCGCTCTCGCGTGTGGTGGGCGAGACCGCCCCGTTGCTGGTGGTCGGCGCGTTCGCCTATATCGCTGCCCTACCGAACAGCCTCTTCGCGCCCTTCACCGTGCTACCCGTGCAGATTTATGACTGGATTTCGCGTCCCCAGCCCGGCTTCCATCAGAATGCGGCGGCGGGCATCATCGTGCTACTCGCGCTCCTGCTCAGTATGAACGCGGTGGCTATCTACATGCGCCACCGCCTCTCCACGCGTCTCCTTTAGAAACTCGCGTAGCCCAATTATCGAACACGCACAGGGTGAAGGGTAAACTATAGAGTATGGCAGAGCAGCGCCCTGTGCGGATGGATCCGCGAATCGAGGAGCAGCTGTGGCATGACTTTCACCCGAATATGATGGTGTCCATTCAGTCGTGGCTGATGCCGCAACTGCTGCCAAAATATGCGGCACAAATAGAGGAGCGTGTCTATGTGGAACACACGGAACCTGTGCCTGTCCGCCAGATGTTCCGTCCCGATGTGGTGATTCACACCGAGTCGGAGAACGAGGCAAGGACACCATCCGCACGCGCTGCCGTTGCGGAACCCGTCATTCTTACTCTGCCGATGCCCACCGAACAACGCGAACGCTACATCGCGATTGTATCCCTCCCGAATCGGGAGTTGGTGACCGTGATTGAGTTGCTCTCACCTGCGAACAAGCGGGTGGGAGCGGACGGCAGGCGCGAGTATCTGCGCAAACGCGAGCAAATCCTGCAGAGCGCGGTGCATCTGGTAGAGATTGACCTGTTGCTGAAGGGTGAACGCCTGCCGACGGTGGAGCCACTGCCTGAAGGCGACTATTACGCATTCGTGTCGCGCAGTGAATATCGCCCCGCGGTGGAGGTATACCACTGGCGGCGCGAGGAGCGGATGCCCACTATCCCCATCCCGCTGCTTCGCGAAGACGGCGAGGTCTACTTAGACCTGCAGGCGGTCTACGAAGAGACCTATGCGCGGGCGCGGTACGAGGCACGGTTGGGAAGTTGATTCGGGTTAAGTATAATTTGCGACGGGAGCACAAGCGATGGCGATTCCATTCCCTGAACAGCCGCAGAGGCTGACCGACGAGATTGTGGAGCTGACCGAACGCCACCTGAATCCTGGGCTGGCGAAGGTGCTGCGCTTTGCCGGGCTGGATGTGGAGTGGTACGCGGAGGGATGCTATATCTGGGATGTGCAGGGGCGACGGTTTCTGGACTGCCTCGGCGGATACGGCATGTTCGCGCTGGGGCACCGTCATCCCAAGGTCATCGAAGCGGTTCGCCGCCAACTCGACCTGATGCCCATGCCGAGCAAGATAATGTTCAACGCGCCGCAAGCCCGCTTGGCAGCCCGCCTCGCCGAGCGACTGCCCGGCAATCTGCAGTACTCCTTTTTCTGTAATTCGGGCGCGGAAGCGGTGGAGGGCGCGCTTAAGCTGGCACGCAAAGCCACCGGACGCATCAAATTCCTCGCAACGCTGGGCGGCTATCATGGCAAGACGCTGGGAAGCCTGAGTGTCAGCGGGCGCGAGGTCTATCGCAAACCGTTCGAGCCGCTGGTGCCTGGTTGCGTCCATGTGCCCTTTGGAGACGCCGACGCGGTGGAAGCCTCTATAGACCACGAGACAGCCGCCGTGATAGTGGAACCCATTCAGGGTGAGGGTGGCATTCGTATCCCCCCAGATGACTATCTGCCGCGCCTGCGCGAACTGTGCGACCGCTACGGCGCACTGCTGATTGTCGATGAGGTGCAGACCGGGCTGGGACGCACAGGGCGATGGTGGGGTGTAGACCATACGGGCGTGATACCCGACATCGTGACGCTGGCGAAATCGCTGGGTGGCGGTGTGCTGCCCATCGGTTCCTTCTCTGCCAGTGAGTCGCTCTGGAACGCCATGTTCGGGGACAACCCGCTCATGCATACCAGCACCTTCGGCGGCAATGAGCTGGCATGTGCCGCCGGGCTGGCTGCGCTGCAGGTCATCGAGGAGGAGGGATTGGTGGAAAACGCCCACACAGTGGGCACAGCGCTGCTCAACGGCTTACGACAAGTGCAGGCAGAATATCCCGATTTCATTCAGGAGGTGCGCGGGCGCGGACTGATGATTGGTGTTGAGTTTCACGAACCCGACTTCGGCGAGCTGACCATCACCCACATGATTCAGCGGGGTGTAATCGCAGCCTACACACTCAATAACCCGAAAGTCATCCGAATGGAGCCACCGCTCATTATGACGCGTGAGCAGGCAGAGTTCGCGCTGCAAGTGTTTGCCGATTCGGTGATAGCTGCACGCACACTGGTGCAGGCTGTCAGCATTGGATAGCTGCGGTTATACGGCTTTTGAAGCCCCTCCTTCTCAAGGTTCCCTCTGCTGGCAGCGAGAACCCAAGTCGCGTCTCAAGCACCTGATGCCCCTTGACAAACTGGGGGGTGAATGTGGTATAATACAGCCAGTTAACCCGATGAGCCAGATGGGTTAACTGAGAACATCGGACGGAGGTGAATCACTATGAGACAAGGAATAGCGTTAATTGGCACTGGGATGGCGTTGCTGACGCTTTCAGTCGCTCTAACGGCTTGTGGACGCCAAGAAACAACAGTTAGTCCACCAACAGGTGGCACATCCGGCAACCAGACCACCCCTTCGGACGGCACGGCAACGACCCCCGATTCAGAGGTGCTTAAGGGCAAGCTACTGTTCACCCAGACAGGTTGCAACGCGTGCCACATGAATCCCACCACAGGCAAAGATTATCCTGACCTGCGCGGTCTGTACGGCTCCACGGTGAAGCTACGCGACGGCGCTACCATTACAGCGGACGAGGCTTACCTGCGCGAATCGATTCTCGATCCGAATAAAAAGATTACCGCAGGGTATCAGCCCTCGATGCCGTCCTACTCCTACCTGAAGGACGACCAGGTGAAGGCGCTAATCGCCTACATCAAATCGTTGAAGGACGAAAAGCCAGAGTTCGGCAAGCCTGCTGAAACCGCGTCCCAATAACAGACCTTTCGGAGCCGAGCGATCAACCTTCCCCGAGGGGATAAACCGCCTCTCGGGGGAAGGTTTTCGCTTGGAGCCACTAACCGAATAGCTGCAGAAATTCGCTGAAGAAGGGACGGCTGTCCCATGGACCGGGTGCCGCCTCGGGGTGAAACTGCAGAGTGATAAGCTTCAGGTCGCGATGGCGCACGCCTTCAATCGTGCCGTCGTTCAGCTGCACATGCGTCACCTCCAGCCCCGTACCCGCCAAGCTTTCGGACACCACCGCGTAGCCGTGATTATGGGAGGTGATAGCAACCTGACCCGTGAGCAGATTTTTAACGGGATGGTTACAACCCCGATGCCCAAACTTGAGCTTATAGGTGCTTGCGCCCAGGGCAAGGCAGACGAGCTGATGCCCCAAACAGATGCCCGCAATAGGCTTTTTGCCTATCAGCTCCTGAATCGTAGCCACGATGCTACCCAGTCGCGCCGGGTCTCCTGGTCCAGGGGAAAGCAGCACGCCGTCGGGGTTCAACGCCAGAATCTCGCTGGCGGACATGGTCGCAGGCAGGATGATGGAGCGCGCTCCCAGGCTCGCCAGTCGGCGTGGGATATTCCACTTCACACCGCAGTCCAGTATCGCCACGCGATACCGATAGCGGTCATCGGGGGCGTCCATCGGCTCCAGCCCGTCGTAGCCCCACTTATAGGGCGCGGGTGTGGTGACGCTGAACACGAAGTCATGCTCGTCATAGCGGGGTGTGGCGTGCAGCCGTTCGAGGGCTTCGTCGGGCGACTCGCGGGTGGTGATGGTGCCCATCATCACGCCATGCTCGCGAATACGGCGCGTAACGGCGCGTGTATCGACCCCCTCGATGCCCACGATGCCGTTCATCGCCAGATAGTCGTGGAGGGTGAACCGTGCCCGCCAGTTGGAGGGCGCTTCGCAGGCTTCCCGCACCACGAAACCCGCCACTTGCACGCGGAACGACTCTTGATCCTCAGGGTTTAGCCCGTAGTTGCCCATTAGGGGATAGGTCATCAACACGATTTGCCCGGCATAGGAGGGGTCGGTCAGCACCTCCTGATAGCCCGTCATGCCCGTGTTGAACACCAGCTCCCCAGTGGTGTATCCTTCCGCGCCGATCGATTCGCCCTCGAACCAGCTCCCGTCTTCCAGCACCAAGTAGGCTCGCATCAGCAAATGAGAGTATACCCACCCTAACTCTATAGGGCGCGTCGTTGCAGGAGGGCGGCTCCTTGATACAATCTGGAAGGCGTTCAGTCGGGTCTGGAACTCGTTGGGTGTTGGTCAACGGCGTCAGGTCGGCGTGACCAGCCTGAAGGTCGACAATTCCTCGTTCAGCACCGTCAGAAAGTTATTCATCCACGCCAGCAACTCAGTTCAGGATACGGAATGTAGTTGGTTTTATGGTATGTTCGTTCCCTCCGTGGGGGATGGGTTCGGGGCAGAGGCGCGTTTTCCCGCCACACGGTCTGGAACGACGCTCTTTACCTATTGATCGGCAACCAATACGGATTGGGGGGCGATCAATACCTATTGAATGACGACCGATGAGTGAGGGAGTGCGAAACAGACGCCCCTCTCCCACAGGGTGGGAGAGGGGCTGGGGGTGAGGTCTAACACCCATTCCCAAAGTTGAACAGTACAATCAGCAGGTCCGCGTCGTCGGTTGTTCCGTCCCAGTTGAGGTCTTCGTTGCGGTAGCCCGGCTCGCCGAAGGCAAACAGCACCATCAGCAGGTCGGCGTCATCCACACAGCCGTTGCGGTCCACATCCCCAGGCAGTGGGAAGCCCGTATCCAGCAGGAAGGCTTCCGTGCGCAGGGTGGCGGCGTTGTAGCCCCTCCCCACAATATAGCGCCCGTTGGGGGAGATTGCTGTCGCTCTCTCAAGGTACGAACCGCCAGCGAGGAGGTGGGTATAGGTGGTGTTTAGGTTTTCCATTCTTCCCGTAGCCGCCGTCCAGCGAAAGGCACCGTGCCAATTATCCCGGCCGACCACCACCGAGCCGTTGGCGGAGACGCCATAAGCCTCGCTCTCAGTACCACCCAGCGTGCTGAGGTCTCGCAAGACCCCATCCTCCCAGCGGAAGGCACGACGCCACGCAGCGGCGTTGTGAGCCCAGCCGACCACCACCGAGCCGTTGGCGGAGACGCCATAAGCCTCGCTCCTGTTGCCGCCCAGCGTGCCGAGGTCCTGCATCCCGCCAGACTCCCAGCGAAAGGCACGGTCGTATCCTGCGGCGTTGCGAGCCCCGCCGACCACCACGCGCCCGTCGGCAGAGACGCCATAAGCATAGCTCCAAGTGCCGCCCGGCAGCGTGCCGAGGTCTTGCATGCCTCCTGCCTCCGTCCATCGAAAGGCACGACTGTAGGATGTGCCGACAATCACCGAACCGTCGGCGGAGACGCCATAAGCCTCGCTCCACCAAGCGCCCGGCAGCGTGCCGAGTTCTCGCATGCCCCCAGCTGCCGACCAACGAAAGGCACGAATCGCTCCAGCGGCGTTGAAAGCCCAGCCGACCACGACCGAACCGGAGGCGGAAACATCATAAGCCCAACTCTCACGGCCACCCAGCGTGCCAAGCCAGGTCAGCGACTGCGACCAGCCGGTGGCGGTCGACACCAACAACACAACTGTTGCGCTAATCAGCGCATTCATCCGACCTTTCCCAGCCAAGTCCCCTGCTGGCAGCTCCGCAGCGACTATGCTGCGTCAACCAATTGTTTCGTTTCCGTGCGGCAGAGTCAAACTCTCCGCAGCACTACCCCTATTATACCCCATCTCTGGGGCGTTTGTCAAGGGGTCGGACTGCTTGCCCGAAAAAGTGTCGTGTTGTGAGCGCACGCGGGGAGGGTTGGGATGGGGGCAGCACTGGCTAAAACTGGAAGTTGAGGTTGGCGTCCAGCGAGCGGGCGCGATAGCTATACTGGCGATACTGGGGATCCAGATTCAGTTGCTCGCGGAAGCGGTAGCTGAGGATAAACGAGAGGTTGCGTGTGATTCGATACTCATAGCCGAAGTTGAACAGGGTGTCCTGCGATGCCAGATAGCCACGCAAATCGGTGCGCTGCCACTCGGCAAACAGGTTCTGATTCTCCGCGATGTTGTAGGTCGCACGGAACGCCAGCCCAATCGGCTGCTGAGTGAACGCCCCCGGTGTGCCCCCAAACCCTTCACTTAGTACGCTCTGCGTCGTCATCTGATAGAAACTGAGGGTGAAGTTCCAGCGGCGCAGCGGACCAATCTCCGCCGAGAGCGCCAGATACTCGTTTTGCGAACTGCCCGATGCGCTCAGAAACTGCACATCCTGCTTCGACCATGTGGCGTTCAGCGCCAGCCACTCGAAGGGCAGGTAGCTGACGCCGACGGAGAGCGCGCGCTGCTCGCTGTTGGTCTGGAAGTCGCCCGCCGCCCGCTGAACGCTCGCCTGCAGATCGACCGAGACCGTATCGAAGGGTGTCCAGCGGATGCTCAGGTCATGTCCCTTACCGCGCACGCCGTAATAGGTGTAGCCGCTGTAGAGGGGTGCGCCCGAGGAGAAGCCGTTGCCGTTATAGCCCACGCCCCACGGATTCTGGAAGCCGCCCCCCAGCGGAGGCTGAAATCCATCGGCTT
>Ga0272447_1000823_pt1 | contig 21659 bp, 21 predicted proteins | sample YNPCB0133_FD_194589 | JGI IMG/M metagenome (GOLD analysis project Ga0272447, IMG submission 194589) | Hot spring microbial mat communities from Yellowstone National Park, WY, United States - YNP-CB-013-3 | ecosystem: Environmental > Aquatic > Thermal springs > Hot (42-90C) > Sediment | place... | reverse complement strand
CCCGCATGGAGCTCCAAAACAGCAACCTCCCCGAGGAGGTCAGGGAGGCCGTCATCCGGGCCAGCTCCCGCCTGCACAGGTCCCACCGGGCCCTTGCGGCCTGGGCCCGCAGCGCCCTCATGCGGTGCAGGCGCCCCGACGTCGTAGCCCACGTGCTCTCCCTGGCAAGCTCCGGGACCGACGACGAGCTCGATCAGGGGCTGGCCGTCGTGAACATGTGGTACCCCGTCCTGCCCCCGTGCCTGTCGCACCCGCCCGCAGAAGCCATGGAGCGGTTCTTCCGGGGCGAGATCCGGGCGGAAGAGCTCTGGAAGGGGGTGTCCGGCTGTTGAAAGTGTCTGCTGAAACGCGCTGGCAGCTCGAACTCCTCAGCTGGCTGGTGGACGACCAGGCCTGGCTGGACCACCCGGCCATCCCGGAAGACTGCCTGGACAGGGAGTTCCGGGCGGCCATTGATGCCATGCGGCGCGCCAGGGGGACCGGCCCCAGGTGGCTGCAGGCGGCCGAGATGCTGGCCGGGGAAGGGAAGGCCGGCGCGGCCTCCCTCCTCGACCAGGCAGTCCGCATGTACCCCCCACGGCCCCTGGACCAGGTGGTGGAGGCGGTCCGTGCCATCGGGGAGCTGCGGCGTCTTCACGAAGCCGCCCAAAAGGTGCTGAAGATCCGCGCCGGGGCAGACCCTGTCCTGTCGGCCAGGTCCGCCAGGGCCCTGCTGGCCTCCGCGATGGTGAAGGCCTCAGGGCCGGACCGCAGCAGGACGGCGGCAGAGGTGGGAATCGGCATGCTGGGCGGGAACCAGGACCCCCTCTGCGTGCCGAGCGGGATCGACCTGGTGGACCGCCTCCTTGGGGGCTGGAGGCCCGGGGACCTCGTGCTGGTCCTCGGACTGACCGGCACCGGGAAGACCTCGCTGCTGGTCCAGTCTGCCGCGGCAGCCGCCCATGCGGGGTTCTGGGCCCACATCGTGTCCGCAGAGATGTCCGCAGAGGACCTGGTGCCCCGCCTGCTGGGGGACCACCTCGCCCAGTACGTGGACGACGAGGGGGCTCCGGTAACCGTGGACCGGGTGGTGGCCAGGGACCCGAAGGTCATGGGGGTCTTCGGTGCGGTCCTGTCCATGCACGAGGAGAGGATGAGCCGGGTGACCATCGACGACCGGACGTGGCAGAGGGCCTCGGACATGCTTGTCGCCATCTGCCAGCACCAGCTGAGGCGCCCGACGGGAGTGCTGTTCGTGGACTACCTGCAGCTGATCCACCCGGACACCCTGAACTCTCCGCAGAGCCGGGAGCAGCAGGTGCGGGAGGTGGCGGAAAGCCTGAAGAGGCTGGCGGACCAGTTCCGGATCCCGGTCGTGGTGGCAGCCCAGCTGGTGGACCCGCCGCCGTGGACCAGGGAGTACCAGCGGTCCGCCACCCCCGCGGTCCGGGAGAGCAGGGCTGCCGCTCACGCCGCGGACCTGGTGCTGGAGCTGGAGCGCGGAGGCGAGAGCAGCGGCCGCTACGTTCCCTACAGGCTCCGGATCCTGAAGGCCCGTCACAGCCCCCACACGGGGGCTGAGCAGGTGCTCGGGTTCGACCGGTGGAGCTGCAGGTTTACCCTGCCGCCTTCCGGCGAGCAGCGGAGGCCGCTGCTTTACTAGGACGCAGGACCACCTCCTTGAACGTGGTCTTCCCGCTCAGCACGAACTTGAATCCCCTGCGGCGGAGGCTGTCGTAGTGAAGCCGCACGTACTCCTCCACCTGCCTGCGGGTCAAGGGGACCCCCCGCTCCTTGGCGATGCCCTTCAACTCCCGGATGAACTCGTCCCTGCTGACCGGGACCCCCGGCTGCGCCCGATCGCGCCAGTCTTCCAGGCATCCGTACACGTCGTCCCTCCTGCCCTCCATGGGCCTGCCCGTGAGGTCTGCCACGATGGCCCTGATCTCCTTCCCGCTCTTCGTCACCCGGGCCTGGCGGACGGCGTAGCGGACGTGCCCGAAGATCCCGAGCTCGCGGACGAAGCCAGCGGCGCGGGCGACGTAAACGACGGGCCAGCGGATCTCCCGCCTCCCCACGGGGTTGGCGGTGATGGTCCCCTCTCCCCCCTTTTCGGCCTCCACGAAGACGAGCCGCTCCGGCGGGCCGCCAGGGCGTCCCTGGACGAACATCCGGAGGTACAGGGCCTTGGGGATCCCATAGTCGGGGCTTTTCTCCCCCTCCGTCTCTGTGAGGAACGGGTTGTCCTTGCCCCACAGCCACTCCACGGCCTGGCTGCTGATCTGGATGCGGCCGTCTGGGTGGAACAGGAGGTTGGCAGGCTGGCGGACCCTGCGCCCTTCTCCTGCGCGTTTGAGAGGCCGGAGCTTATCGAAGTCCAGGATCTCCACCGGCCCCTCCTCCTGGTCCGCGGGGCCAGTCTGACCCCGCTTCCGCGCGTCTCCCATCGAAATCTCCCCCCTCTTCTGGTATCGTGCGGTGTGGAGGCCATGCCTCCATACGCAATGAGAACATAAGGCATTATTGCAATGCTGTCAAGCTTTACTGCGCGCGTCCCGGGAGACCTCCAGCGCCTCCTGGAGTACCTCCCCGAGCACATCCGCGCCCTGGTGGAGAGTGCCGACCTTCACGAACTCGTGGAGATCGTCCTGGACCTCGGAAGGGCCCCGCAGCTCCGGTGGAGAGGACGCCACATGCTCCTGGAGCACACGGTCACCTCCCGAGACCTGGAGTACGTGGTGGGCAAAGTCGGGCAGTTCCGGTCGGACAACCGGGCCGGAATCCCCGGCACCCTGCACCGCATCTCCGCCATCCGCAACCGGTACGGGGACATCACCGGGCTCACCATGCGGGTGGGCCGGCATCTCCCGGGCACGGCCGCGCCGCTGCGCCACCTCCTGGCCTCCGGCAGGTCTCTGCTCCTCCTGGGGCCCCCGGGGGCCGGCAAGACCACCATCCTGCGCGACGCTGCCCGCATCCTGGCGGACGAGCTCAGCCTCCGGGTGGTCGTGGTGGACACCAGCAACGAGATCGGCGGGGACGGGGACGTGCCCCACCCCGCCATCGGCAGCGCAAGGCGCATGCAGGTGCCCGACCCGTCCCGCCAGTACGAAGTCCTCCTGGAGGCCGTCAAGAACCACACCCCGGAGGTCATCATCATCGACGAGATCGGCACCTCCCAGGAGGCGGAGGTCGCACGTACCATCGCGGCCCGGGGAGTCCAGCTGATGGCCACCGCCCACGGCTTCACCCTGTCCGACCTCGTCCACAACCCGGCCCTGAACTCCCTCGTCGGGTCCGTGCAGGCCCTCCATACCAACGGGCTTTTCCTCCCTCCGGGGTGCCAGGGCCAGCGCCTGTACAGGATCGCCCCGCCCACCTTCCAGCTGGCCGTGGAGATCCTGCCGGACCGCACGGCCAGGGTCCACGAGAGCGTGGACAGTTCCGTGGATGCCATCCTGGCCGGGTCGGACCCTCCGTGCAAGGTCGTCGACCTGCGCACAGACCTGCAGCCGGAGCCGGGCAGCGACGGGACTGCAGACGCGCCCGGCCATGACGGTATGCCCGAAGACGCACAGCAGGAGGACGTGGACCCATGGATGCTCTAGTACAGGCGCACAGGACGGACATAGCCTCGCTCCTCGAGTTTGCAAAGCGAATGGACGCCTCCGACCTGCACCTGACCGTCGGCGTTCCGCCCACGCTCCGGGTGCACGGGAAGCTCGTCCCGGTTCCAGGCACCCAGCCCCTCTCCCGGGACGAGGTGCACGACATGGTCTACGACGTCCTCACGGACGCCCAGAAGGCGAAGCTCGAGGAGCACCTGGACCTGGACTTCTCCCTGGAGCTGGAAGGCCTGGGGCGCTTCCGCGTCAACGTGTTCTTCCACCGCCTCGGCGAAGGGGCCGTCTTCCGGCTCATCCCGTCCCGCATCAAGAGCATCGAGGAGCTCGGGCTGCCCGGTGTGCTGGAAGACCTGAGCATGCGGGAGCGCGGGCTGATCCTGGTCACCGGGCCCACCGGGAGCGGAAAGTCAACCACGCTGGCGGCCATGGTGGACCTCATCAACCAGCGCCGCACCGCTCACATCATCACCCTGGAAGACCCGATCGAGTTCGTCTACCCGCGCGGTCTGGGAGTGGTAAACCAGCGCGAGATCGGAGTGCACGCCACGTCGTTCGCCGCCGGGCTGCGAGCGGCGCTCCGGGAGGACCCCGACGTCATCCTGGTAGGCGAGATGCGGGACCTGGAGACCATCGCCCTGGCCCTCACCGCGGCGGAGACCGGGCACCTGGTGCTCAGCACCCTGCACACGGGCAGCGCGGCGCAGACTGTGAACCGCGTCATCGACGTGTTCCCCGCAGACCAGCAGGAGCAGGTCCGGGTCCAGCTGGCGGAGTCTTTGGTCGCAGTGATCTCCCAGACCCTCCTGCCGACCTCTGACGAGACCGGGCGCGTGGTGGCCTGCGAGGTGATGGTGGCAACGCCGGCCGTGCGGAACCTCATCCGGGAGGGCAAGGTCCACCAGATCCCGTCCGCCATCCAGACTGGGGCGAAGGACGGCATGCAGAGCCTGGACCAGAGCCTCCGGCACCTCCTCAAGACCGGGCGCATCACCGCGGAGGTGGCCTACCGCTGGGCCACCGACAAGGAAAGCGTCGTGCTCACGCCGGCGGCGGACGCGTGGGGGGGATGGCGGTGATTACCAGCCTGTCCGACCTGCTCGGGATGGCCGTCCGGATGGACGCGAGCGACCTGCACGTCAAAGCAGGCTCACCACCGACCTGCCGGGTGCACGCCAGGATGGAGCAGCTCCCGCTGCCCGAGGTCACACCGGAGGCCTCAGAGGCCTGGGCCCGGGAGATGCTCGACCCAGACCAGCTCGCCCAGCTGCACCGGGAAGGCAGCGTGGACCTGGCGTACAGCCTGCCGGGAGCAGGACGCTTCCGGGTCAACGTGTACCGGCAACGGGGGACGGTGGCCTTCGTGGCCCGGCGGGTCCGGACCGACATCCCGCCCTTCGAGGACCTGGGCCTGCCGGAGGTGCTGAAGGACCTGAGCATGCGCAAGCGGGGGCTGGTCCTGGTCACCGGCCCCACAGGGAGCGGGAAGTCCACCACCCTGGCTGCCATGATCGACTACCGAAACCGCCACGAAGACGGCCACATCGTCACCATCGAGGACCCCATCGAGTTCCTCCACCCGGACAAGCGCAGCCTGGTGAGCCAGCGGGAGGTGGCCACGGACACCCCTTCCTTCCACCACGCCCTGCGGGCCGCCCTCCGGCAGGCCCCGGACGTCCTCCTCATCGGCGAGATGCGGGACCGGGAGTCTGCGGACGCGGCCCTGTACTTCGCGGAGACGGGCCACCTGGTCCTCAGCACCCTCCACACCATCAACGCGGCCCAGACCCTGGAGCGGCTTTTGGCTTTCTTCCCACCGGACGGCACCCAGGAAATCCTGCACCGGCTGTCCATCACCCTGGAGGGAATCGTGTCCCAGCGCCTGATCCCCCGGGCAGACGGGGCCGGACGTGTACTCGCGTGCGAACTCCTGTTGGCCACGCCCAGGGTCCGGGAGCTGGTCCGCAGGGGCGATGTGGCCGGCCTCAGGCAGGCCATCCAGGCGGGGGCCCAGGAGGGCATGCAGACCTTCGACCAGGCCCTGTACGACCTCTGCCGCCGCGGAATGGTCACAGAGGACGAGGCGCTGCGGTGGGCCGACTCGCCCGGGGAGCTGCGCCTGAGACTGAAAGGGGCCTTGAGCAGCGGGCTATGGGGCCGGTAGACCGGGACGCGGTGCGGGCTTTCCTGGGCCTGATGGTTCCGAGGGAGGCTCCAGGCATCGTCCTGCTGCTGGGGTCCTGCGAGGAGCCGTGCCCGCGAAACGCCCCCCTGCCATGGGAGAAGATCGAACGGGCAGCCTGGGATGGTGTGCCCGTGCTTTGGAAGCCGGGGCCTCCAGGGGAGGACGGCAAAGTCCACTGGGTGGCAGTCCGACTTGGGGCCGTGCGCAATGTCCCGCAAGAAGCCGCACTTTCTCTGATGCCTGCCCTGCCGGCCGCCGTGGTGGCAGGGCATGACTGCGCGGAGGTCCACTGGAGGGTGCACCCCATTCCCCAGGACGAGGCCGCGGTGCTCTCGGAGGACCTGGCCGCCTTGCTGGACGCAGCCTCTCTCCGTCCGGACGAGCCGCGCCTGCTCCCGCTCACGTGGGCCCAGTTCTGGGCTGAGACCCCGCCGGTGGTCTGGACCCCCGCGGCACTCGCCAGCGCCGCATCTGCTGCGGGCAGGGCCGGAAAGGCCGGGCAGCGGCCTGAGCAGAACTCTCAGCTGTGGGCAGAGGCGTGCAGGGCGCTGGAGGCGTTGCCTCAGCATGCCCTGGTTGGGGCGGTTGTGGAGGCCCTGCTCGATGGGGCCGGGGCCGAGGAGATGCTGGGGAGTCTCGGAGTGGAGACCATTGCCAGCATTGGAGGCAGACTCATGGCCCTGCGGGACGGGAAGTGGCTGGAGATCCGGATGGAGCCTCCGCGGCTGCTGCTAGCGCAGGGACCTGGCGAGTTCGACGTATAGGCGTGTTACCGAACGTACGTAGGCTGCCACACTGCCGTTCGGGGGCACCCCTCCCGCCCTCCTGGTGGCTCCGCTTCCGGCATTGTAGGCGGACAGCGCAGCAGCCAGGGGGTCCGGCGCGTCGCGGAAGGCGTTGAGGTGGCCCCGGAGGAGCCTGGCTGCGCCCAGGAGGTTGTGCAGAGGGTGCCTTGGGTCCACCCCGATGCCGCGAGCTGTAGACGGCATGAGCTGGGCCAGCCCGAGGGCGCCCGCGCGGGAGACGGATGCGTGGTTCCACCTCGACTCGAAGTGGACCACCGCTGCCAGCAAAAGGGGGTCCAGCCGGTACAGGCTCGCCGCGTACATAATCGCCCTGGCGATCCAGGCAGCCTGGTCTGGGCGGAGGGACCTGTTCGTGGAAGCGGCGAGGCGTGCGATGGCGGCTTCTTTTGCCGGGTCGTATGTGGCGGCTGCGGACGCCAGCCAGGCCCTGGCCAAGGCCCCCGTCCTCCCTCCCCGGTCCAGGGCCTCGGCTCTGAGGAGCCAGGGCCTTGCCCGGGCCGGATGCCCTGCCAGGGCCCAGCTGACGCCCGCCCACGCGGCGCTGACCGGGTCGTCCGGGTCGAGGGCGTGCGCTTTCTGCGCCTCCTGCGCCGCCCGCACGTAGTCCCCGGCCCGGATTGCTGCTTCAAGAGCGGCCTGCCACCGGGTGCCGGCAGCCTGCGCCGGGGCGGCAAGGAGGGCCAACGCCGCCAGCGCTGCGGCGGCGCGGCTCGTCATCGCTCATCTGCCTCTGCGGCGATGTAGCGGCGCAGGGCTTCCTCGACGATCTGTCTTTTGGTGACGCGCTCGTGGCGGCGCCACCTGCCCGCCGAGACGCGTTTCTGGTAGCGGTCCAGCATCTCCGCCACGTCCCGGCTGACTTTTACGGTGAGCATGACCTGCCCATCAGGCAAACGCGCGTTTGCCATTTCCTGCACCTCCCTCGGTGCCTGATTCTGGCATGCGTACATGGGTTTGTCAATCCTGCAATACGCATTATGGTTGACGCATGCTTTCCGGCTGTTGTAATGTCCGGATAGAAGACGCCGGAGGTGATGCCTTGCTGAAAAAGTGGGCCGTCAGGAAGTGGAACGCCTTCGCCGAGGCCCTCCAGCCCGGCAGAGCTCCTATCGTCGCTGCGGTCGTGGCCGCCATGGCCGCAAGCGCGCTGGCCGCCGTACTGCTCTCCGGCACCGCCAGGCTGGCAGCGGCACTAGTGTTCGCAGTCCTGTTCATCGGCGGGGGGCTCTTCTCCGGATGGCTCCTGGAACCCAGGCACAAGGTCTACAGCGCCTTCTGCAACTCGGGATACCCCCCTCTGCCCCGCTCCGACAGGGTGTACGTCTCCGTGGAACCCGAGGGCCTGGTGATCAGGCCCAGGAGAACCCGGCTCAAGGAGGTCCTCCGTTTCGGCATGATTTCCGCCGCCAGGGTGGCCCATGCCGACGACGGCTCCGGCCGGGCGTCCCTGGAGCTGAGGGTCAGGGACCGCATCACCCAGAGCGAGTACCCGGTCATCCTGGCCTTTCAGTACGCCGAGGACGCCTCGGAGGTGTTCTGGGCCCTGAACAAGGAGCGGTACGAGCAGGCCGACGCCGCATGGGCCATGTGGCGGACCGTCCATGTCGACCTCCCCCTCACGGAGTCCCAGCTCCGCAAGGGAGTGCGGAGCACCGTGGCATTCACCAGACAGATCGCGTGCCCGAGGTGTGGCGGGGTGCCCCAGGTAAGGCCCGGGTGCCCCACCTGCGGGGGCGAGGGCGCCCGCAAGGAGAGGGACATCGTGGAGGTCAATGTGCCTCCGGGGACGCAGTACGACCAGACGTTCGTCTTCGAGTGGCAGGGCAACGAGGACATCAACGGCCGCAGGGGGCCGGTGGTGGTCAGAATCGTCCCGCAGGTGGAGGAGTCCTTCGGATCATGGCCAGACGAGCGGGGGGCTGAGAACCAGCACCTCCTCAACCCCTAGCCTCCTCAGCCAATCGGCCCTGGCCCTGCTGGGGGCTCCCCACACGAGCCGCTCGGCCAGATAGTACGCGCACCGCAGCTTCTCCTCCGCCTGCTCCATGGTGTACTTCCCGTGGTCGTACTCCAGGGCCAGCGAGGTCTCCCCATCCGTGAAGAGGGCGTCAGGCACCCCGCGCCCGCTGCCCCCTGCCCTGGCCCACATGGCTTTCAGGACGTCCCCCCGCACCCCGCCCGCCGGGTCGAGGCCCAGTGCCGCCCGCAGCTCGGACACCCCGATGGCGTGGGCCAGCTCCCGCTCCGGGGGCCTGTAAGGGACTACCCCCTCCTCCCTCCTGGCCAGCTCCTCTCCGGCGCCGGACAGGAGGACCACCGGCACCGGCACTCTGCCACGGGCGCCCCCGGTGAGCCTGTACGGGTACGTCCTGACAACCACCAGCCCTCCCTCGGCCGCGGACACGAGGGCCTGCCTGCCCCGGTTGCGTGCCGCCTGGGCGGCGGTGCACGCGCCGTCGAACGCCAGGTCGAGCACCAGCCTTCGGACTGATGAAGTGCGCATTGACAAACACCCTTCGCATGGATAAGTATAGCCTCAGCATGAGCACGCAGGCGCAAACCCGGTACGAGGAGATCTTCCGGCGCATCGAGGCCGCCCTCGGCAAGCCGGTCCCCCGAGACCTGGCGCCGACCAGCCCGGAGTTCGACGCCCTGATGGCCGAGATCCGGGCCAGGGACCCGAAGCTGTGGAAAGAGGTCATCGACGAGATCAGCGGAGCATCGCCACTCCCATCGGAGAAAGAAGCCGCTGAAGAAGAGGCCAGGCGCAAGGCCGCCTCCACCCTGCTCGGCCCCTTCCTGCGCCCCGACGGCCTGAGGACCGGCAAGAAGCGGCTGAACAAGACTTCCCTGGCGTTGCTGGGAGGCGCTGCCTTCCTCGCCATCGGGATGCTCTTTCAGGGCCAGCAGGCCCCCTCCCCACCGCCACTGGGAGGCATCGTCTCACCAAGGCCTGCGCTGCCCACACCCGGGACGCCGCAGCCGTCGCCCACCCCCGGCCCGAGCCTGCAGGACGAGGGCCAGGCCCAAACGGCACTACCCGTGCCGCCAGCTCCAACGCCGCAGGACTCTCCGCGCCACACGGAGCGTCCTGCAAGCCCCCCTGCCGGGACGGCGGACCTTCCTCTTCCGCCGCCCGCGCCCATGGCCCAGGGTCCAGGCCCGCAGCCACAGACATCCCCGGGCCCGGGGCAGCAGCAGCCCAGCATGCTCTTCAGCGCACGCCAGCAGCGGTCCGCTGAAACAGCCCCCGTGCTCTATCGGTCTGCCTCGCAGACACGGACAGGACAGGAGCAGCCTCAGCACCTGGCCTTCAAGGCGCAGACTGACTCTTCCCAACAGTCCGGGGCGGTGCTGTTCCGCGCCGGACAAAAGCCGCAGCAGCAGCAGCCGCCGCAGGAGGGGACGCCTCCGGCAGCGCCCGTGCAGGCCCCTCAGGAATCCCTGCGGCCCGGGCAGGTATTCCAGGCTGTGCTGGCCCTGCCGGTCAGTGTCTCCCCGGCCTGGGGCCCGGTGCCCGCACTGGCAGAGGTCACCGACGGCCCCATGAGCGGGTCCACCCTGTGGGGGCAGGCGAGGATGGCGAGGGACGGCAGCGTGGAGATCACCTTCACGCAGGTCTTCGGGAAAGGCGGGCGCGGCACACCGTTCAACGGCGTCGCCTACGACCCGGTGGCCGGGCGCCCCGCCCTCAGCGGACAGGTCCGCACGGTGATGCCGAACACCCTGCAGACCATCCTGAGCTCGTCCCTGCAGGCCGCCAGCGAGTACTTCAAGGCCAGGGTGGAGTCCCAGAGCGTGACCATCACGAACGGGTTCGTCACCATCCAGCAGCGTGAACCCAGCTTCTGGGACGTGTACAGCCGGTCCCTGGCGCAGGCCATGACGCCGCGGACCCCGGAGGGGTCCGGCCCGGTCGTCGTCGCGCACCTGCCGAGGGGGACCGTGATCAGCGTCATTGTCATGGGCCAGTGAGGTGCGGGCAGCAAAAAGGACCGAGGAGGTGAGGTTCTCCATGGCGCTGTCCCGTTACGGCAAGGTGGCGGTGGTCGCACTCACCGCCCTGCAGCTCGTCACCGCGGCGGCGGGCCCTGCCCTCGCAGCACCGACCACCAGCGTGGGCGATGCCCTCCGCCCCTTCGAAGAGTTCATGGCCGGCGTGGTACGCTGGCTGCTCGGCCCCGGGCGGCTCATCATCGCACTCGCCTGGCTCGTCGTGGGGTTCAAAGTCGTCCTGGGCATGGAACGTGGGGGGGCCGGCGGGTTCGTGTTCGTGGCCCTCGTCGGCCTCGCCATCGTCTACGCGCCCAGCATCCTGGGCATGCTCGGGATCGACGTGAACCAGTGGGTCGGCAGGTAACGCCGCCATGCTGGTCCACCCTGTCCGCAGGGAGATCGACCAGCCCATCTCCATGATGGGGCTCGAGCAGGACGACCTCATCGTCCTGGCCGCGGCGGGGTACCTGATCTCCGCCCTCGTGCCCAGCCTCCCGCTGAAGGTGGGGCAGGCCGACCTCACCTTCGGGGTCCAGATGCTCGCGCTGGCCGTCATCTTCACCGCATGGATGGTTTTCCGCCGGGACAAGCCCAGGTACTTCCTGCGGGACACCATCTCGTACCTTGCAGAACCCGACGCCTGGATCCCCACGCCAGACGTGTGGGCCAGACCGGCGGTCCAGCCCGGCACCAACGTGGGAGGTGTTCCATGAGCAAGCAGGTCTTCAGACTCGACAGCCCCAAGGACGAGGAGACCGTCACGGAGGAGGAGTTCGTCATCGCGGCGATCAGGGAGCTGCGGCGGGAGCCATACAAGGGCATCCACTCCGTCTACTCCGGCTTCAACGAGGCGTTCCGCAGGCAGTTCGGCAAGGACCCTGTGGAGGTCACCACCCGCATGAGGGACGAGGGCAAGATCATCATCCGGCCGTCCCGCAACGGGGTCATGCTCTACCTGCCCGAAGACCAGGTGAAGCCACTGGACCCGGAGGAGGTGCGCAGGCGGGTGCTGGCCTCCGTGAAAAAGGCCAGGAGAGCCGGTTGAGACGCCATGCAGGACCCGGCGCGTGACCTTGCAGACCCCTCCGTCCAGGCCGCCTCCCTGACCAAAATGCTCCCCTACTGGGGGGTCGTAAGAGGCGCCATGCTTCTCCGGGACGGCAGCTACGAGGTCGGCTTCGAGATCGAGCCCATCTACCTCGACTCGATGAGCGACGTCGAGCTGGAGGTCCTCCACCGCAGGCTCATGCGCCTCGTGGAAACCCTGCCCTCAGGGGAACGGCTCAGGTTCGTCTACGAGCGGCGCAGGGCCGACCCGTCCCTTGCCGACACATTTGCCGCCTCCGGAGGCGTCGGCGGACAGGCATCCCGCACCCTCCACGAGCACAGGGTGCGCGCCCTGCGCTCCGCCATCCAGGCAGGACAGATCACCTCAAGACGCCTCCTGGTCACTTTCACCTACCACCCGTCCAGGGACCGCACAAAGAGGCGCCCCCTGCTGCTGCCCGCAATCCTCGGAGGGCTGGTGGCCCTGGGAGGGGCAGGTATGGGGAGCCTCGCCGGCGGGGTGGTGGCAGGGGCCGCCGTCGGGTACGGGGCTGCCTGGCTGTCAGGAGCCACCAGGGGGAAGAAGCAGTTCAGCCCTCTGCCCGCCGATGTCCTGGAACAGGACCTCCGCGAGATCGAGGTCCTGAAGAGCAGGCTGGCCTCCCTCCTGGAAGCGGCAGGACTCCATCCGAGGCCGCTCGACCCCGACGGGTACATGGCGTGGGCGTGGCGGCACTTCAACCCGGGCAGGGCGTCCTCCGGCATCAGGCCTCCCAGGGCGCCCTCTCCGGACGCGATCACAGACGTGCCCAAGACCTTCTTCAGCTCCGCCAGGGGGTGGCTCGGCAAGGGGCACTGGGCCGCCTCCCCCACGTTCAGGGAGCTCGTTGCCTGCAGCAGCGTCGTGAGGGACGAGTCCCACCTCACCGTGGACGGACACGTCGTGCGCGTGATGAGCATGGACACCCTGCCGGTGGGGTCCACCACCATGAACATGTTGGGCACCCTCCTGGCAGCAGCCTTCCCCGTGACCGTGGTGGTGGACCTGGTGAAGGACCCGAGGGGCGCCGCCATGCGCAGGCTCATGCTCCGGCAGAGGCTGCTGCGCAGCGTGGTGGTCTCCGACATGGGGCAGGACGAGCCGGGCGCCGTCCGAGGCATCGAGAAGGTTGCCGAAACGCAGTACAGGCTGGCGGGCGGGGAGACAGACATTGTGCGGATCGGGTGCGCCGTGGTCGTCAGCGCCCCAACCCGGGAGGAGGCCGACCGCAGGGCCGAGCAGGTCATCTCCTGGTTCAGCAACGAGATGCAGGACGTGAAGCTGGTTGCCGAGGACGCGGCGCTGGCCCGCACCTTCTTCGCCATCGCTCCTTTCTCCGGGCAGGTCATGCCCAGGACCCGGGCGGCCGAGGCGGAGAACGGGGTCGACTTCCTCCCCATCGCAGGCCCGCCGCGCCTCAGCGAGCGGCCGGTGATGCCGCTGCGCACCCGGTACGCCAGCGTGGCATGGCTGGACCCTTTCGACCCTGCCCTCGCCGCATGGAACGCCGTCCTCGCCGGCCCCACGGGGTCCGGCAAGACGGTCTTCGCAGTGGGGCTGGCACTGCACGCGGCCAGCTGCGGGGCCCGTGTCATCGTGGTGGACCGGGGGAGCAATGCCCCTCCAGGCCCCTGGCTCACCGCCACCCGCGCCCTCGGAGGACAGTACGTGACCTTCGACCCCTCCGCCGGCGTGTCCATCAACCCGTGTGACATTCCGGCGGACCAGACCGAGCCGGACAAGAACAAGCTGAGCTTCCTGACCACCCTCATCAGCCGGATGGCCTCTGACAGAGGCGAGGCGCTGGGCCTGCAGGAGCGCAACGTGGTCCAGGCGGCCATCAGGCAGGCTTACCTGAGAAACCTGAGGACCGCTCCGGACGGCACGGCACGCCTCGAGCCCCTGTTCCTCCACGACATCGTGGGCACCCTCCGCAACCTGGGCGCCGTTGCGGGCACCCACGACCTCAGCGACGAGGACCGGGCCATCGCCCGCAGGATCGCCACCCGGCTGTACCAGTGGGTGGACAGGGGCCGGTACGCCGAGCTGGTCGACCGGCCCACCACCGTGAACCTCACCGAGAACTGGATCCTGTTCGACACCGCCCCCCTCGCCCAGGAGCCCGAGCTTCTGCCCGTAGCCATCCTGATCATCACCGACCTGGTGTGGCGCCACGTCAGCTCCAGCGCTGGCAGGCCCACCCTGATCGTCCTGGACGAGGTGTGGGCCCTGCTGGCCGACAGGATCGCCGGGGACTTCATCCAGGACCTGTACCGCAGGCTGCGGACCACCGGCAGCGGGGTCCTCAGCATCAGCCAGGACATGGCGGACTTCCGCGACAGCGAGCACGCCGTGGCGATCCTGAGCAACGCCCAGACCTACTACCTGACGAGGTCTGCCGACCCGGAGTTCACCGCCTCGCTCCTCCGCCTCAACGCCAGGCAGGCCCGCCAGCTGGGCAGCATGTCGATGGCCAAGGGCGTCTTCGGCGAGCTCATGATCGTCCGCCGCCTCGGAGACAGGCAGGAGGCCGCCATCTGCGCCTACGTGCCCACCCCGCAGGACAGGTGGATCTCCGAAAGCGACGCCTCGACCCGCCTCCTGCGGGACCGCTACGTGCGGGAGTACGCGGACGTGATGAGCGCCATAGAGGCGCTGGCGCGGGACGCGCCCAGGGGCATGCCGTCCCGTCCCGCTGCAAGCCGCCCCGAACCGGCAACCCAGAGAAGGGGGTAGGAGGCCATGCTCAGAACAGCTGGAGTCCTCGTGCTGGTGCTGGCCCTGGCCGCCGGCCCGGCCCACGCCCAGACCGCCGGAGGAGGAGGGGGTCTGTGGGACCTCCTGAGGCTCCTCCAGGACACCTACAACTCCGTCAGGAACTGGGTCATGTCCCAGTTCAACGGCGCCGTCGATGCCATCAGGGGGAACCTCGCTCCCATCACCGACGCGCACCACGCCGCCAACTCCATCGCGAGGTGGCTGGAGTCCACGGCATCCGGCCTGCCGTCGGGGTTCCGCTGGATCCTCGACGGCGCCGTGGCGAGGTTCCGCCAGGCCCCGTCCCCGCCGCCGGGGTCCATCTCCCACACGGTGCAGCAGGTCATCCGGGACAACCCTGACTCTCCCATTGCCAGGAAGGTCCATGCCCACGAGGAGCTGAGCGCCGCCACAGAGCTGTCCGTCGCCAGGTCCCGGGCCGCGCAGAAGTCTGCCGAGGACACCGCCCAGCAGGTGTCCCAGGACCTCTCCATGGCCGCCAACCTGGGGGTAGCCGAGTCCACCGCCCGGGAGCTGGCGGCCAGGGCCGCGCAGACCCCCAGCACCCGGGCCGCGGTGCAGCTCCTCATCGAGGGGTTCGCCGCATTCATGGACCAGCAGGCGAGGCAGAATGCCGACGTCTCCGCGAGGATCACGGCGGTGGTGCAGCAGCAGGCAGCGCTCTCGCAGCAGCTCACGTCCGTGACCGAGAAGGTCTCCGACCTGGTGGAGCTGATGAGCGAGCAGCAGAAGCGGGAAGCCGAGGAGTCGCTGGTCGCCGCCAGGTCCGCCGTGTCCAGCGGCCTCGGCCTGGCCACCGGTGGGCTTGCCGCCATCGCCTCCATGGTGCCCGGCGACCAGTCGCGTGAGCGCGAAGACCGGATGTACCGGTCCATCTCCGAGGTGTACAGGAGGTAGCAGGGGTGGAGAAGAGGGCCGCCGCCGTCCTGCTGGCCGTCCTGGCGGTGGCGGCCCTGCTGCCCTCTCCTGCCTTCGCCCAGGCAGGAGGCGTCACGAACCCGTTCCGCGAGATCTTCAACCCTGAGGATTTCACCAACCTGATTGTGGGGAGAATTGCCGGGAACCGGGCCATCACCGACTGGCTGCTCCGGATCGGCGTCCTCCTGGCGGCCGCTTTCTTCCTGTGGAACCTGTACATGGGGCTGGTCTACCAGAGCCCGGGGGCGGTGACCGACGCCCTCGTCCGGGCTGCCATCGTGGGCACCATCTTCGCCAACCTGCCGTTCTTCGCCGGGGTGATCGTGGACTTCCACAGGGCCCTCGGCGCGATCGGAGGCCAGGTGTTCTCAAGCCTCACGGACCAGCAGGGGTTCGACACGGCCCTGGCGGAGCTGAACGCCGTGATCCAGGACGCCATGGCCCGCATGGGGCAGATCGATATCTGGAGCCTCCCCAGGTTCTTCTTCACGATCATCACCGCCGTCCTCATCCTCCTCCTCTTCGTGGTCTTCTCGATCCTCACGTTCGCCATCTACAACTTCCTCCTCTTCGGCAGCTACGTGATGCTGGCCGTGGCGGTCATCATGATGCCCCTCTCCCTCGCCTGCCTGGCCACCAGGTCCATGCAGAGCTTCGTCTACGAGTGGCTCCAGGTGGTCCTCCACTCGTCCCTCGTGGTCATGCTCACCAAGGCGGTCGCCGGCATCGTCGTCAACATAGGCGTGGCGCAGCAGATCCAGAACTACGCCAACTCCATCAGAGCGGCGATGGAACAGGGCAGCTTCGAGGCGATGCTCGCCGCCATGGTCGGCATCCAGTACGTGATTCCGGTGGCCGCCATGCTGCTCATCGGGGTGTTCACCCTCATGAACGTCCAGGGCATCGCCAGCGCCTTCGTGGGACGGGTGGAAAGCGTTGCCGGAGCTCTTGCCGGGATGTACTTTGCAGCCCGCGCCGCCTCTGGCCCTCTGAGGAGCGCGGCCCGCTCCGTGGCAGCATTCAGCCCCACCGCGGCCGGGGCCGCAGTCTGGCAGGCGGCGTGGTCTGCCCCCGGCCGGGCACGGGAGTTCCTGCGGAGCGCCGGGGCGGCCGCCAGGGAAAGGCTCCACAGGGTGCAGTCGACGCTGGCCACAATCGGCGGGCCCGCAGGAGCATGGCTCGCTGAAATAACCGGCTTCGACAGCACTCTCCCCCGCCCCATGAGCCCTGACATGTACCAGGCCATCCAGGAGATCCAGGAGACGACGGAAAGATGGTCCAGGGAGATGCAAACCGCCTCCGGGGTTGACGACGTGGTGTCGGTCCAGATGCCGCTCGGCCTCCGCCATGAGGGGGCCACCCTTGCCGCCGACCAGCCGCCCGCAGGGGGACGCATCGAGCCTACAGAGTGGGACGAGCCCTGGGAGCCTATCTGGCAGCGGGACGAGCCCGTATAGACCGGCATCTGGGAGGGATGCCCGGTGACACACAGGTACCTCACCTACCCCTCGCCATGGCCCAAGTACGTCGTCGCAGCAGCCGCCACCCTGGGGGTCCTAGCAGGGCTGCACATGTTCCTGGTCGGGTTCGCCACCTGGGCCTTGAAGATGCAAGGACCTGCCCTGCGGCACGTACTCTCCGTCCCCTACGCCAGGGTCGTCCCCATACTCGCCCGGTGCGCCCCCGTAGCAGCCGGCCTGCCCGCCTCCGGGACCGCCCCATCCGACAGGGAGCGGTGCCTCCAGTGGTGGCGCGCATTGGGGTGGTTCGCGGAGACCAGGGGGCAGGACTACTTCGCCTTCACTGCCGCCGTCACGGCGCTCCTCGCCGGGGTCGCCTACTCGGAGAGCAGAAAGCGCCTGCGCGTCCCCGCCTCGGAATCCCCCGCCACGTCCCGCTGGAGCCCTGAAGACGACCTCAGGGACTTCTCCCCCAGGAAGAACCCTGAGGCCAGAGCGGAGTCCGGCGCTCTCCCAATGGGGACCACCGTCCCTGGCTACGGGACACGCAGGCCTGTGGAGCTGTGGCTCCCCCTTGAGCAGCGGTTCCAGCACATCTGGGTGCTCGGGGTCACCGGTGCCGGGAAGACCAGCTCGGGCTTCAAGAGGTGGCTGGCAACAGACGCCCTACTGGACGGAACTGATGGCCGGCCTGCCATGAGCAACGTGGTCGTGGACGTGAAGCACCCGGACATCATCCGCTTCCTCTGGCCGGTGCTCGAAAGGAGGAGGCGACGGCTGTACCTGTGGGCACCGTTCGACTCCCCAGAGCACACCCTGCGCTTCAACTTCCTGGACTATGTTCCGGAGCCCATGGACGCATCCACGGCAGCGGCCCTGATCCTGTCGAACACCCCCGACTACCCCCGCCGGGACCCCTTCTGGAAGGGGATGGAGAAGCAGCTGCTCACTCTGCTCATCCAGATGGTCGTCGAGGAGCCCAAAGAGGCGTTCGCCTCGGACGCCCTCCGGGAGAGGGCCAGGCACGTGCTCCAGATCGAGCAAGGCGATCCCCTCCCTCCCCCCAAGTCCCTCCCGTTCGTCCTCGTGCTGGCCCACCTGTCGGCGGACGAGTTCGTCCGGATGTTCGAGCTGTGGCCGGAACCGTCCCGGACGAAGTGGCGCGACCGGTTCGCCACCATCCTCAGCGCCGACGAGCGCACCCTGGTGGGGGCCATGCTCGGCATCCAGCAGGCCCTCTCGGTCTTCGCCGAAAGGTCCGTCGTTCAGGCCACCAGCCACAGCAGCTTCCGGCTCGAGACCCTTGCGTTCCAGCCCACCACCCTGGTCATCGGACTGCCCACCCAGCCGCGGGAGAACCGGCAGATCCTGACGTCTTTGTTCATCCGCCAGCTGCTCGACGTGCTGGGACGCATCGGTGAGAAGCGCAGGCCCCAGGGGCTTCCGGTCCCCGTCACCCTCTACCTGGACGAGATCGGCACCCTGGGGTACATCGGGAACCTCCCCGAGTACGTCGCCACCTACCGCGACATCAAGGTCGCCTTCGTCCTCGCCACTCAGGACACCGAGCAGCTAACGGGCCTGTTCGAGAAGGAGCAGGCGGAGACCCTCCTTGCCAACCTCCATACCCGCGTCGTGTTCGGATACGACCTGAGGCCGGAGCAGGCTGTGCGCATCAGCCGGGACCTCGGCGAGAAGATCATCCTGGAGCCAACCGCCGAGTACAAGGGGGGGCTGCTGAGCCAGAAGAGGTCCGGCGCCAGGGTCCTCGTTTCCACAAGGCCCCTCCTGACCTCCGACGAGCTGCGGAACATGAAGCCATTTGAGGCCGTGGTCGTCCTGCCTGGCAACCGCAAGGCGGTGACCTACATGAAGCCCGTCCACGAAGACCCCGACATCCCGCCCTCCCTGCCGGTCCAGCCTCACTGGGTGCACCTGTACAAGCGCGACGTGGAGCTCAATGACGTCCTCCCCACACCGCCCAGGATGGTATCCGAGAGGGAGCCGGAAATCCGCCCGGCGGTGCCCACTCAGCTGCCATCCGAAAGGCCGGAGCTGGAGCCGGTGCAGGTGACCTCCCAGCCTGACGCGCCCCAGATCGTCCTGGCACACGCTCCGGAACCTCCGACGGTCCAGCAGGCGCATGGGGACGGCGCTGAAAGCACGCCAGTGGAGCAGCCGGACCGGGCGCCTGCCCCCGCGCAGCCCAGCCGCCAGGGCCAACAGATTGACCTCTCCGAAGGCCACCTGGTGGCGTTCTTCCGCGCTCTTCTGGCAGGGCAGCTTCAGGACCAGCGGGTCACCGACGGGACCCCCGGGTTCGTGTACGCCGACAAGAGGGGCGAGGTCCTGGTCCCGTTCGGCTACTTCATGGACTTCGGCAGGAAGACCGGGGTGCAGTTCGTCGAGCTGAGCATGCGGTGGTCTGCCGAGGGCCTGGCCGGCCCCAGGGTGAGCGTCCTCAGGGACGGAAAGGCCATCAACTGCATGTCCTTCACCCGACAGGCGAGCCGCTTGCTGCCCCCTGACATCCGGTCGGAGATCGCCCGGCGCTTCCCCCGGGTCCCCGCGAGTGCCGTACGTGTGCACGGACAGCAGCGGGCCGTGGAGAGCCAGCAGACTGCCCGGCAGCCTGCAGTACAGACGCCGGCAGGGACCCAAAGGCAGCAGGTCCGGGAACCGGCCGGGGCGGAGCAGCAAGAGCCCAGGGAAGACCCATCGGACGTTGGGGTCGCGGTCCTTTCGATGCCGTTCCTGAGGGAGTGCCTGGAGCTGGTACGGCAGCACAAGGACAGGTTTGAAGGCCATCCCGACTTCCGTGATGGGGGCGCCGCCCCCATGGGCCGGTGGAGGCACGTGACACGCTCCGGGGAGGAGCTGCTGCTGGTGGTGCGCGACGTGCTCGCCGGGCACATCGACGCCCTGGGCGGGAGGCCCGAGACGGTGTTCTCACTGTGGAGGGCCGCGCTGATCATCCGCGGAGAGGGTGAGGACCGGGCCGTGTACAGGGTCGACCGTACCGGGACTGTCTACGTGGCGTTTCGGTGGGAGGTCCTGCGGCGCACGGGATTCCCGGGCCCTCTGCTCGATGCGGAGCCTGGGGAGCAGCCGGATGGTGATGCTTACCCCCGGGGGGCCTGACGGCCGTTCCGGCGCCGTCCGGGATCCGCGGCGTCGCCGGGGACGGCGCCGTCCCGGTTGACGGTCCGGCGCCGTATCGGCGCCACCCCGGTTGACGGGCCGGTGCCGGTCCGGTATATGTCAATGCGGAGGTGACGGAAGATGCCGAAGATCAGGGTCGAGCCCAAGGTCGTGGAGGCGAAGAAGAAGCTGACCATGAGCCTTCCGGTAAGCCTGGTGGAGAAGCTGGACCTGTACGCCCAGTACCTGGGAGGTGCGACGGACCGGTTCTACGTGATCGAGCAGGTCCTGGCACAGTTCCTCGACAACGACCGCGACTTCCAGGAGTGGCTCAGGAGCAACGGGAAGGCGCCGGGCCAGTAGGCGAAACGAACAGAATTTCGCCGAACATTTACGGGAAAAGCCGCACTTCTGTTCGTCGAACGCTTACGGGAAAAGGGTGTAAAAGCGCACTCCTGTTCGCCGAACACCAACGGGAATTCCCGCGGGAATTCCCGTACGGGAAATGAGCCTCAAACGCAGACAGGACGCGGGTCCTGGATTCTTTTCCCGTGCTTCCAACACCCCGGAAGCTAGCTTTTCCCGTTGATGCCCATTTCCCGCCGACTGTCACGCTGTAGCTCTTTCGATCCTCCTCCCACAGCCATCGCCGGCCAGCGCGTGGCACCGCCGGTGTGTAAGTGCGCCCTTCGGGCGCGGACCCGGGCGCCTCTGGAGAGGCCGGGATGAGGCGTCTCCGGGGGTGGGTCCGGGGCCTTGCGAGGCCCCGTTGGAGCCCTGGGAAGAGCGGCGGGTCCGGGGGCTTCGGCCCCCGTCGCCGCCCGCCGCGGAGGAGGTGGCACGTGGACCGGAACGAGCTGTTGCTGAGGGAGCTTGAGGGCGCCCTCAACACCGCCTTCGAGGCGGTGGAGGAGCTGGACGCGCTTGTGCGCGCCGAGCTCGGGGGCGACCCGAGCCCCATTGGGGAGGTCCAGTCCGGCTACGCGCGGCAGGCCCTCCACAGCATCCGGGAGGCGGGGAAGGAGCTGCGCCCGATCTCCCTCCTCGCGGCTGAGCCTGCCCGGCGGATTGGGCGGGCTGTCGAGCTGATGTCCACCGCTGCTGAGGCGGTGGCGCAGCTCGACTCCAAGCTCTGTCTCCTGCGCGGGCGTGGGGAGGACCGTGGGCAGTCCAATTCCGCCCGGATTGCCCTGGCCGCCCTCCGCATGGCGGGTCGGAAGCTTGACCTCCTCGCGGAGAACCTGGGGGCGTAGCACACCCATGATCATCATCGACGTCGTCCTCACCCGGGGCCTGATCGAGCCCAGGGAGCTTCCCGACCTCCTGCGAGCCGTGGAGGCCCGGGTGCCCGCGGGGGGAGTGGAGCCGGTCGTGGTCTCGGGGCGGCTGCCCGTGTGGGCCTTTGCCGCCCTGGTGCACTTCTTCCACCCCCGGCCGTGGGTTGCGACGTTCGACCCGCGGCTGGGGGGCGGGGTCGTGGTGGCGACCCACGACCCCAACGGTCCATCCGTCGGGGACGTGGTCCCGATCGGCGGGGCCACCACGATCACGGTGGAGTTCTAAGCCGTGACTGTGGTCGTTCTGTCCGGTCCCCCCAAGGCGGGCAAGTCCCGCCTCCGGGGGGACCTGTACCGGGCGCTGCTGGCGGCCGAGCGCCGAGCCCGGGGGTCCGGGCAGAGCCTGCGT
>Ga0272447_1000816_pt1 | contig 21746 bp, 20 predicted proteins | sample YNPCB0133_FD_194589 | JGI IMG/M metagenome (GOLD analysis project Ga0272447, IMG submission 194589) | Hot spring microbial mat communities from Yellowstone National Park, WY, United States - YNP-CB-013-3 | ecosystem: Environmental > Aquatic > Thermal springs > Hot (42-90C) > Sediment | place... | reverse complement strand
GATGGAGGTGTTACCTGCCTGGTAGGCTGCTACAACTCTTTGCCGCAAATCCAAAGAATGAGTCGGCATTCCTTTCTCTCCTTCCTCTTGAATACCTGTACCCTATTTTAAATTAAAAGGCTGTACGAGAAAAAATGACAAAAAGTCTTGAAAGCAGGGAGAGAAAGGATGGCTAATTTATCCTCTTTGCAAGCAATTCTCCAGAATTACGTTTCCAGCACGCCGGAAGTTCAAGGAGCAGCAGTGGTCACGCCAGATGGCTTGCCTCTGGCCTCTGCATTGCCGGCAGGCATGGACGAAGAAAGGGCATCGGCCATGTCGGCGGCTATGCTTTCTCTGGGGGAACGAATTGGGAAAGAGCTGAGCCGCGGAGCCATAGAGAGAATTTTTGTGCAGGGAGAAAAAGGGTACGGCGTTTTAACCAGTTGCGGACCTGACGCCGTTTTGCTGACGCTAGCCAGCCATGAAGTTAAGCAAGGCTTGCTCTTTTTGGAAATGAAGCGAGTGGCCGCAAGCATTGCAGAAGCGATGAAGTAGGCAAGCTAAGCAGGGAAGCTGGGTTTTGATTTTCGCTTGATTTTGAGGGAACTATGACTATCAAACCTTTGGAGCTGCTGCAAGTCTTGATCTCGCGCACCGAATTTACAGACGAAGACAGGAAGATTTTGCAGCAAAGTGCCGACTGGGGCAGCAGCATCGCCACAGAAATGTCGGATGCCTTTTACGGCTATTTGGATCGCGATGCTGAGATGGCAGCTGTTATTGCTAAGCACAACCGGCAACGGCTGGGCCAGACTTTTACGGACTGGTTTAAGGAAATGTTTACAGGCATGGACAACTGGGGCCCCCAGTACGCCGAGCGCCGCTGGAAAATTGGCCTAGTTCATGTGCGCGTTGGCATTGGCCCTCAACACGTGGTGCCGGCCATGGCCACGGTTGTGCAGGAGGTGAGCCGCCGGCTGGTCAAAGAGGGCAAGCCCGAGCAACTGCGGATGAGCCTGAGCAAGGTCTGCATGATCGATCTCTCCTTTATCGAGCAAGCCTATCTGGAGGTGGCTTACAACGCTGTGCAGCAGGAAACGGGCATGAGCGAGGCGTTGTTTAAGCGTCTTATTGCCACCGGCGCCAGCAACTTAGCTTCTTAATTCGGCAAGGGCTCTAGGGGCAGATTTAGGCTAGGGGTTTAGGGCAGGGGCTGACTATGGACAACATTCTCCGCATCGTCGTAACCGGGCCGGTGGGGGCTGGAAAGTCCACTTTTATCCGCACCATTAGTGAGATCGAAGTGGTCGATACAGATCGCAAGGCCACCGATGAGGTGGCAGAGCTGAAGCAGAGCACAACGGTCAGCATGGACTTTGGCCGCCTGAGGATCGGAGAAGAGGAAGAAGAGATGTGGCTGCATCTCTACGGCACCCCCGGCCAGGCCCGCTTCAGCTTTATGTGGGATATTTTGATCCGGCGCGCCTATGGGTACATCCTTTTGGTGCCCGCCCACCTGCCCGGTCAGTTTCGCAACGCTCAGGCTATTCAAGCTTTCATGAAGGCGAGGACAGATGTTCCCTCGGTTATTGGGATCACCCATGTCGATCACCCCAATGCCTGGGATCCAGAAGACATTTTGCTGATCTTGAACAACCAATCGATTCCCCACACGACCCTAAATGCCCAAGAGCCGGCCTCTGTGGCCAATACTCTGCTCCTATTGGTTGAGCAACTGATGCCCCAGGTGGTTGTCTGAGAGGGGGTAGCTGAGACGGCTCGACCTGCTCCGATTTCTCTTAGATGCTGACTCCGCAGCAGAAGATGCTAAGAAATGTTAAGCTAAGGAGGATTGGGATCAGGTAAGCTTCATGGAGTCTCTTTACGCTGGCGGCGAGTTTTCCCGTAGCTTTGTCAACCCCCCTATCTACTCGGCCATTGCCCTGCTCAGCTTCTTCGCGGTTATTTTCGGCATCATCTTTAAAGACAAGTTGGAGTACCAGGTAGCTCTTTGGCAGCAGAACCGAGAGAGCCAGGGGCAGATTCGCTACCGCACGCCGGGGGTGATCCTCACCTATACTCTCTGCTGTGTGTTTACCTTCGGCTTTGTGGCTGCCTGTTTGAACGTGTTTGGCCTATCTTTGGGCTTGGCTGCTCTGGTGGGCGGGATCCTTGTCTTCAGCACAGCAGGATTGATCTGGTGGCGGCTGGGATCCCTGATGGAGCTGTTGGCGGTGGGGGGATCCCAAGCGGTTGACATCGACTCCTACGGGGCAGGAGCTGTTTTAGATCCTGAGGCAGCGACGCCCACGGAAGGAAAATAGGGTACTGATGCAGAACTTTTGGCAGGCCGTCGCTCAGCACCTTTCTGAAATCACAGGGGATCCCTTGCGTCCTCTACACTACCGTCCTGTGGGCGGGGGCAGCATCAACGCTGCCTACCGGCTCTCCTGTGCGCTCCAAGCTTTTTCTGCCCAGGAAACTAGGGACTACTTTGTTAAAGTGGCACGGGGAGGAGAGGGAGCGCTGGAGATGTTTGCGGCGGAAGCGGCAGGCCTGCAAACTTTGGCGGCAGCCAAGGCTGTGCGGGTGCCGCAGCCGATGGCCTGGGGATCCGTCGGTGGGCAAGCCTACCTGGTGTTGGAATATCTGGAGCTGACCTCGCCCCGCCCCCAAACGGGGAGTCTGCTGGGATCCCAGTTGGCCCAGTTACACCGCACGCTCTCCCCCAACGGCCACTACGGCTGGGATCGCAACAACGCCATCGGCTCGACGCCGCAGATCAACAGTTGGCGACAGAACTGGCTGGACTTCTACCGGGAACAGCGACTGCTCTACCAGGTCAAGCTGGCTTGTCAGCGGGGTTACCGCGGCGCGTGGGTGGCGCAAGCCGAGCGGGTAATGGCGGAGCTAGAGACTTTCTTTCTGGACTACCGACCCGTCCCGTCTCTGCTGCACGGGGATCTCTGGGGCGGCAACTACGGCGCCTTGCCCGACGGCTCGCCGGTGATTTTTGACCCAGCCACCTACTACGGGGATCGGGAGACGGATTTGGCGATGACCGAGCTTTTTGGCGGCTTCCCGGCAGAGTTCTACCGGGCTTATCAAGAGGCCTATCCCCTGGACGAGGGGTATTGCCAGCGCAAGCCCCTCTACCAGCTCTACCACTGGCTCAACCATCTCAACTTGTTTGGAGAGGGCTACCTGGGCTCAGTGCAGCGGGCCTTGCAGCAATGCTTAAGCTTTCTTGGATGAATCTCCCGCCCCCAAGGATGATTGCGCCCAGTTACTGGTTCCTTAGTGGCTCTTTGCTGGCGCAGCCTCTCCTGCCATGACCACAGCTCCCATATCTCCCAGCAAACGGGACTGGTTGCGCAATACCCCCAACAGGTTCAGCCGGTTGGCCCGCAGCCTGGGATCCGGATCCATGACCAAAACCGCCTCGAAAAAACGATCCACTGCGGGGGCTGCTGCCTGCAGGCCCTCCACCAGTGGGGTAAAGTCTCCTTGGAGGGCTGGCTCCACCCCCAGGCGGTAAACCCTCTGGCAAGCCTCGTACAGCTCCCGTTCTGCCGCCTCCTGCAACAGGTCGGCATCCACAGCCGCTGCCGGATCCAGCACGGCGCTGTCCAAGTCTCCCTGGGCGGCCAGGCGGGCACAGCGATTGAGGGTGGGGTAGAGATCCGCCAATTCCCCGGTGGCTCGCAGGTGTTGCAGGTACTCAGCCCGCAGCAGGGTGAGGGGCAGGTTGGCTAAGGCTCGCCGAGGGAGGTCGGACTTTGCTGGCTCCCCCTCTTGCAGCGCTTCTGGATCCCCAACCACTGCCCTGACCAGGTCGTAATCAATCCGCTTTTCCTCCTGCAGAAGGATTTGCAGCCGCTGCAGCAAAAACTCCTGCAAAGCCTTCAAGGTCTTCTCGTCGCCTGCCGCGTAGTCCTGCACCACCCTCTGCAACAGGGAGTTGAAGTCAAAAGTCCAGCCGGCATCCCAGGCAACCAGCACCAGGCTGTTGGCGGCCCGCCGCAGGGCAAAGCGATCCGAGGAGCCGGTGGGGATCCGCCCCAAGCGAAACATGCCCACCAAGGTATCCAGGCGATCCGCCCAGCCCACCACCCGCCCGGTCAAGGAATTGGGCAAAGCGTCCCCCGCCCCCAAAGGCCAGTAGTGCTGCTCGATCCCCTCGGCCACCGCCTCCGGCTCACCGTCGTGGCGGGCATACTCGGCTCCCATGATCCCCTGCAGCTCGGGGAATTCGTACACCATTTGGGTCACCAGATCCGCCTTGCACAGGTAAGCGGTGCGATCCACCAGCGCCTGCTCCTGGGGATCCAAGTTCAGGGCAGCGGCGATGAGACGGCTAATTTGGCGGATGCGCTCCACCTTGTCGCGCATGGATCCCAGCCCTTCGGCAAAGGTAACTGCCTGCAGGCGTTCCACCCGCTGGGCCAACGGGATCCGCCGATCCTCCTCGTAGAAAAAGCGAGCATCGGCCAGGCGCGCCCGCACCACACGGCTGTTGCCTGCCCCGATCCGCTCCGATTGCCGGGGGTCGCCGTTGGAGATGGTGATGAAATAGGGCAGCAATTTTCTGGGATCCCGGCCATCCCGTACTGGGAAATAGCGTTGGTGGATGATCATCACCGTCTCGATCACCGCAGGGGGCAAGCGCAAAAACTCTGGCTCAAAGCGCCCCAAAACCGCCGTCGGCCACTCCACCAACTGCACCACCTCCCGCAGCAAAGGAGCAGGGATCTGCGCTTCCCCATTCACCTGCCTGGCCAGCTTGGTCACCTCAGCCTGAATGTATGCCTCTCGCGCTGTTGGATCGGGGCTGACCCCCGCCTCTTGCATTTGCTGAACGTAGCTCTCGGCCCGCTCCAGGACAACCTGCTGGGATCCCAAAACGCGGTGCCCCCGACTCACCCGCCCCGCCACCAGGCCCGGCAAAGGATTTCCCTCGGAGGTAGGCCAGAGCAAAGGCAACACCTGATCCTCCCAAAGGGAAACCAGCCAGCGGATGGGACGGGGAAACTTCAGGTCTCCATAGCCCCAGCGCATCAGCCGTTCGCCGCTCAAGCTGGTGATCCAGGTGGGCGCCAATTCCTGGAGCACCGCCGCCGTCGGTCGGCCCCGCACCCGCTGCACGGCAAAGACAAAGGAGCCCTTCCCCACCTGCCGGATCTCCAGGCTGGCGGGATCCACCCCCTGTTTTTGGGCAAATTTTTCCCCGGCGGGGGTGAGCCGGCCGTCTTGGTAGGCCACCTGAACTGGCGGCCCCTTCACCTCCAGAAGGCGATCCGGCTGTTGGGTGGGCAGCCCCTGCAGCAGAACTGCCAGGCGCCGCGGCGTGCCGAAAAGCTGCATCTCCTCGGCCTGCAGATGGGCCTCTGCCAAAGAGGCCGGGATCCCGGTTCGCCACTGCTCTAGAGCCGAATCGACAAAACTGGCCGGGAGTTCCTCACAGCCGACTTCCAGCAAATAGGCAACCATACTCCTGTGCTCCGCAGGGCACTATCCCCACTTCCTCAATCAACATAGTCTATGGCTCTGGGCCTCCCTTCTGGCTCACGACTGCTCCGAACCTGGGGTATCCCAGTTTACCAGGGGAGCCGGGGCGTCGTTGAGACAAGAGCTCCAGTCCGCCAGACAACATCCCAATGCCATCCCTGTCAAGTGGGCTCTGCGGCCGCCAGAACCCCATCTCCTTGGCGCAAGGGATGAGCTGAATCCCGTGGCAAATGCACCACGATGATGGGAAGGCTGGGTCGGTTGCGGGCGATGGTCTCCGGCTCTCGGCCCAGACGCGACCGGTTGCCGGTTTCGCTGGGAACCAATACCAACACATCTCCTGGCTGCAGCGCTTTGAAGGCTTCCGCCACCACCCCCCCCTGCACCCGCTGAACCGGCAAGTGGGCATAGCTTTCTGCCGGCAAGGCTGGGGAGCTTTTCCGCCCAGGTCGGGTTTGCACCAGCAGGATCTGCAAACCTGCTTTCAATTCGCCGGCCAGCGTTTGCGCCAGCCCAATGGTCTGCTGCAGGGATCCGGAAGACACTTCCAACTCGGGGGCTGCCAAGAGGATGCGCTGTGTCGTCTCGATCGGGACGGGAAACCGTGTAATCAACACCGGGATCCCCACCTGCCGCACCACCGCGTCGATGATGCTGCCGAAAAAGTTCTCCGCATAGGTGGAGTAGCCCTTCCAGCCCAGGATCACCAAGGTTGCCTGCCGTTCCGCCGCCGAGCGAATGATCCCTTTTTCCACCGAGTCATCCACCCGCCGGATCGGCTCCACTCGGGCCACGGCGCTGTGGGCCAGAGCTTCTGCGAAAGTCAGCAACTGCTCCTGCCGGGCCAGGGCTGCCGGCGAGATCCCGGCACGGTCAGACAAAACATGCAGCGGCAGCAGCGTTCCCCCATCTTTTTTGGCCAAAATCAAAGCCAACTGTAACAGGTTCCTCTCAGTATCCGGGTTGGCCACCGGCACCAAGACGCGAGCTCCCCAATCCGGCTTGGGCAATTCGGTGGACTCTGCCGCCACTTCGGCTGGCTGCATTTGCTCTCCCCAGCGGGCCACAATCCAAGGCGAGGCAACACAGGTCACCAGGATCATGGCAATGGTGCCGTTCACCGTCAGCTCATCCACCAACTCCACCTGAAAGGCCACCGTGATCGCCGCCAGGGTAGCCGCCGCCTGCGCTACCGACAAACCGAACATGATCATCGTGCTGGCAAAGCGCCAGCCAAACAGTTGGGCTGGGATCCAAGCGGCCAGAAACTTGCTCACCACCTCCGTTGCAATCATCACTCCGCCCACCAGCAGCGTGCGCGGCTCTCCCAAGAGAATGCCGGGATTGATCAGCATCCCCACCGAGATCAAGAAAAAAGGCACAAACAGGGTGTTGCCGATAAACTGGATCCGGTTCATCAGGGGGCTGAGCTGGGGGATGATGGGGGTAATGGCCGTCCCGGCCAGAAAGGCTCCCACCACCGGCTCAATGCCGATCAACCCCGCTCCGTAGGCCACCACGAACAAGGTGGCAATCACAAAGGTAAACTCTGCCCCCTCGTCGTGGCCAAAGCGCCGGAAAAACCAACCGCCCAGCTTGGGCACCCCCCAGAGGGTGGCCAAGGTGTAGAGGGCAATCGAGGGGATCAGCGTCAGCCAAAATTGCAGCGACAGCTCCCCTTGGTGGGCGCGCACCACCACCGCCAGCACCAACAACGCCAAGACATTGGTAATTAGCGTCGCCCCCAAGGTGGCCGTCACCGTCTGCAAGCGCATCAGGCCCAACTTGGAGACGATCGGCAGGGCGATGAGGGTATGGGAGGCAAAACAAGATGCCACCAGCACCGCCGCCAGAAAGCCATACCCAATGGCCAACATGGCTGCTGTGCCGATGAGCATGGGCAACAGAAAGGTGAGCGCTCCGAAGAGGGTGGCCTTCCCGGCATTGAGCTTCAAATCTTCCAGACTGGTCTCCAGCCCGGCCATGAACATGAGAAACAACAGCCCCACCGTGCCCAGCAGGATGATGGTCTCGTCCCGCTGCAGGATGCCCAAGCCGTAGGGCCCCACCACCAAGCCGGCCAAGATCAGGCCGATGATCCCCGGCAGGCGCAGCCGCTCAAACAGCAGCGGCGCCACCAGCATGATCGTCAGGATGATCAGGAACACCAGCACCGGGTTTTTCACCGGGCCGAGCGTGGCCAGAGGGATCCCTGAGATTTGCAGCCAGCTAGCTCGCATAAATACCCGACAGACACCAACGCAGAGACTCGGCAAAGCGCCCGCCTGAGTCTATCAGATTCATCCAGATCCAGATAGCTCCCCATCGCTCGCAGCCTTCGTCCAGTCTTCAATCTCCGACAGGACGTTTAACAAGCATTCAAAATACATCAAAAACACGCTGGGAATGAAGACAGCCTGGCGGTGGCGCCCGCAAAGAGGCGAGAGAAACTTTCGAGAGACACCCATTAAAATCGGAGGGTACATGCTCTTGGGCCGCTTATGAACCAGCTTGCTCCTGGAAAAGTGATCGGTCAGCGCTATCAACTGGTTCAGAGCATTGCGGCAGGGGGCATGGGGCAGGTGTTCAAGGCTGTGGATACCCGCCTGTTCAATCGCCCGGTGGCGGTGAAGCTGTTGCACCAGAACTTGGCAGGCGATGAAAACACCCGTCGTCACTTGCTCAAGCGCTTTCAGCAGGAAATTCGCATCAGCACGCTGCTGGGAGAGCACCCGGCCATTGTCAAGGTGCTGGATTACGGCCTGGAGAACAACCAACCCTATCTGGTGATGGAATACCTGACGGGGCGCAGCTTGGGAGAACTGCTGCTCAAGCAGCCGCTGCTGCCGCCGCAACAGGTGGTGAAGATCGCCCGCCAGGTGTGTGCTGGCCTCTACTACGCCCACAACTTGGAGACCGAGCAAGATGGCCACCTCATCAAGGGGGTGATCCATCGCGACATCAAGCCCAGCAATCTCTTTGTCTTGAAAGATGAGACCCTGGGGGAGACGGTCAAGATCCTGGATTTCGGCATTGCCAAGCTGCTCAGCGATGTTTCCCTGGCCCTCGGCACCCAAACCACCGGCTTTTTGGGCACAGTGCGCTACGCCTCTCCCGAACAGGTGCGCGGCGAGGAACTGGATCCCCGCTCCGATATCTACTCGTTCGGCGTGGTGCTCTACCGCATGCTGACCGGTCAACACCCCCTAAAACCGAAGACCGATTCTTTTCCCGGTTGGTACGAGGCCCACAATTACCAACAGCCTCGGCCCTTCGACCGCTCCCAGTTGCCCCATGAGATCCCGCCGGCGCTGGAGGAAGTGGTGCTTGCTTGTCTGGCTAAAGATCCCGGCCAGCGGCCCCCGAATATGAAGCTCCTCAGCGACCAATTGGAGGGATCCCTGCACTCCCAGAGCGCTGCCAGCTCTTCCCTCGCGCCCCCCCCAGCCGCACCCATCTTCTCCGAGCGCACCCTGGCGGCGGTGGATGCAGGGCAGTCGGGCACACACCTGCTCAGTACCCAGGCAGAGCCCGAGGCCAAGCCGTTTCCCCTCTGGGCTGGGATAGCCCTTTTTGTTGTCATTGCGTTTGTTGTCATTGCGGGGAGCACCTTCTGGGGCCTGCGTCTGCTGTTGGATCCGGGCCCAGGCAGCGAAAGACCGCCTGCTGCCCCCGAACGACCTGATACCCATCGCGTCGGCGGCTCCGAGCGGGATCCCTCAGCCACTCCTGAACCCCTGCTGGACTGGCTGCTACGGGATCCGGAGGGCAAACCGGTGTTTGAGGATGATCCCGCCCCAGATCTGGGAATCGGTGAGTCCGCAAGCGAGCCCACACCCAGGCCAGCGGCAACTCCAGAGGCAGTGTCCTCTACCCCTCAGCCCCCTGCTCCAACTCGGCAGGTGTCCCCTCCCACTCCAGTGCCTGCTGCGCCGCCGCCCCGACCGGTTGCCGTGCCCACACCCCCTGCTCCACCTTCTCCAGCCCCTGTCCCGGCCAAGCCTCTCCCGCCGCAGCCCATCAATCAACCTTTGTTTCCCCAAGTGAACCGGGTTGCTCCAACTTCTGCTCCCCTTGCAGCCCCTCCAACCCAACCTCCCACCCCTGGCTTTCTGGAGCGGTTGCGCGAGGAGCGGGAACGCTTGGGGAAAGACTAGGCGCAAAAAAGGGATCCCCAAGGATCCCTTCGCAAAAAGCTACGCGAGGCTAGTCCTCGATGGGATCCCCCGTCAGAGGATCCCAGAAGAGAGTCAGTCAGGCAGCAGCCAGCCGGGCATTGGCGGCATCCCAGTTCACTAGGTGCTCCAGGTAGGCGCTGATGAAGTCGGGCCGCCGGTTTTGGTAGTCCAGGTAGTAGGCGTGCTCCCAGACATCCAAAGTGAGCAGGGGCACTTGGCCGTGCACCAGCGGGTTTTCGGCATTGGGGGTTTTGGTAACCTTGAGGGTGCCGTTGTCCAGCACCAGCCAGGCCCAGCCGCTGCCAAACTGGGTGGCCGCCGCCGTTTTGAAGGCCTCGACAAACTTGTCGTAGCCGCCAAAATCGGCGTTGATCTTGTCGGCGATGGGCCCCGTCGGCGCGCCGCCCCCACCTGGCTTCATGGATTCCCAGAAAAAGGTGTGGTTCCAGACCTGGGCGGCATTGTTGAAGATGCCCACTTTGTCGGGATCCCCAAACGTGGTCTTGATAATTTCTTCTAGCGACTTATTGGCCAGCTCGGTGCCTTCGATCAGCTTGTTTAGGTTGGCCACGTAGGCGGCGTGGTGCTTGCCGTGGTGGTAGGAGAAGGTTTCCGCCGACATATAGGGCTTGAGGGCGTCGGCAGGGTAGGGCAGAGCCGGGAGTTCAAAAGCCATAATCGTCTGTCCTCTGTGTCTTGTGCAAAGAATGCAAGAAAGGACGCAGCGAAGGCAAAGATAAATCGGACAACGGCGTTACCTTTCTTTGCAGTCTTAGTGTAACTCAGAATGATTACGCTTTGGGATCCCCTCGCCATTTCCGTGCAGGCTGAGACCGTCCCCTCCTCTCCAAGCAGGGGGCCAGAGCTAACGGGATCCCTCCCGCAACAGCTCGATCAGCAGGGGAGCGACATCCCTGAGCAGGGGGATCAAAACAGCCGTGATGGCGGCGATGGTCACTACATTGCGGGTGAAGTTGAGGGTATCGCGGCTGAGCTGGAAAAACCGCTCGTCCCAGCGTTTGACCTCGGCCTCCAGACGTTCTTCGGCGCCAGCAATGCGTTCCTCGGCTTTGGCAATGCGTTCCTCGGCTTTGGCAATGCGTTCCTCGGCTCTGGCAATGCGCTCCTCGGTGCCGGCAATGGTTTGCATCAGCTCTTGGTTTTGCCGGGCCAGTTGGGCGATGGCCTGAGCGTTGGCCTCGACAGTGCGCTCGATGCGCGCCAGCCGCTCCTCGCTGTAGCTCATGGTCGGGGAGGGGGAAATTGATGCGGGCTGGGGAAGTCCTGAGGTGGGATCCCTTGCAGAGCCTCAGTCATAAAGCGCTTCCAGGTGGGGGCAACAAAGGCCCCGCCGGCGGTGCCGGGCAGCATGGGGGAGTTGTTGTCGTTGCCAATCCAAATGGCGGTAGACAGTTGCGGCACATAGCCGATGAACCAAGCGTCGCGGAAATCAGAGGTGGTGCCGGTTTTGCCGGCTACAGGTCGCCCATCGTCCAGACGAGCTGCCCTCCCGGTGCCTTGGGTCACCACCCCTTTGAGGATTTGGTTGAGCGTAGCCACCGCCCAGGGATCCAAAACCCGCTGCGGCTGGGGCTTGGCCTCGAAGAGAATCTGACCGTTGCGATCCACCACCTGAGCCAAGAGAGTTGGCTCCACCCGGTAGCCGCCATTGGCAAACACCGCATAGCTGGCGGCCATTTCCAGGGGGCTGACGCTGGCCGAGCCCAGAGCTGTAGCCAAGTTGGGAAACATCTCGGCACTGATGCCGGTGGCCTGAGCCGCTGCGATGACGTTGCGGATCCCGACTTCATCTGCCAGCTTGACGGTGGGCACGTTGCGGGAGAGCTCCAAGGCGCGGGCAAAGGTGAGGGGGCCGTAGAAGGTGTTGTCGTAGTTTTTCGGGCTGTAGGGAGGCGAGCCAGGATAGGTGATGGGAGTGTCGTAGAGGATGCTGTTGGGCCCGTAGCGGCCGGTAGCCAGAGCCGCGTAGTACACATAGGGCTTAAAGGTGGATCCCGTTTGGCGAAAGGCTTGGGTGGCGCGGTTAAATTGGCCCCGTTGGGCGTTGATGCCGCCCACCAGGGCCTTGACATAGCCGGTGCGGGGATCCACCGCCGCCAGGGCCATCTGGTCGGCCCGGCGAGCAGCTCCGATGCGGGGCCCATCTTCGTTGACAATGCGCTCTGCCAGGCGTTGCAGCCGCAGGTCGATGGTGGCCTGCACCCGCAGCCCTCCCTGCAGTAGGGCTTGTTCGCCGTAGCGGCGCCGCAGCTCCGCCTCGATGGCGTCGGTAACCGCCGGGGCGTTGCTCTGGAAGGAGGTGATGCGGCCCAAGGTCAATTCTTGCTCCCGTGCCGCCTGGGCCTCTTCCGGGGTAACCCAGTTCAGCTCCACCAGGCGATCCAGCACCAGCCGCTGCCGTCGCTTGGCCCCTTCCAGGTTGCGAAAGGGGCTGAGGATTTCCGGGGCCGGCAGGATCCCGGCCAACATCGCTGCTTCCGCCAAGTTCAGTTCCGCCGCATCCTTGTTGAAGTAGCTGCGGGCCGCCGCCTGGATGCCGTAGAGGTTGTGCCCCCAGTACACCTGGTTGAGGTACATCTCCAGGATCTCGTCTTTGGTAAAGACTTGCTCCAGCCGCACCGCCAGCACAATCTCGGCCACCTTGCGGCTGAGGGTGCGCTCCGGCCTCAAAAACAGGTTCTTCACCAGTTGCATCGTCAGGGTGGAGCCGCCTCCTGCCGAGCCCAACCCCCCTTCAACACTGCCCAGCAGCGCCCGGCCCAAACTGACCGGGTTGATGCCGGGGTGGGTGTAGAAGTGGCTGTCTTCAATGGCCAGCAGGGCTTTTTTCATCTCCGGCGAGACCTCTTCCAGCGAGATCACTTCCCGGTTGGCTTCCCCGTGCAAGCTGGCAATCGGCTCGCCGCGAATATCGACAATGTGGGTGGTGGCCACCGGCACGTAGTCCCGCAATTGATGCACATCGGGCAGGTTGCGGAAGCTGATGGCCAACCCCATCAAGCCGGCAGCCGTCGCTGTAGATCCCAAGAGCAGGGATCCCAGCAACAGGTTGCCCACCGTGGCGGCGGCCTGAGCTCTCCAGGAGGGGCGAGCGGGTCGGGCGGCGTCGGCATACTCGTCATACCCCGGAAAGGGGCGGCTGTAAGGATGCTGCGAAGCCGAATTCCTAGCCCAGCGGGCCGATGGTCTGCGACCGTAGGTCACCTCAAAAACCCCGTCACTTCAGCGTTGCGGAGCGACCGCAAGTCTGACCCATTATAGGGCGGCGCTTCTTAGGCCGGCAGGGGATCCTTTCCCTCTCTGAGTGGGCCAAATCCGGGTGAGCGTGGGGGGTTTCCGAGTGCTTTGTCTGCTGGCTGCTGGGATCCCCAGTTCCCTACCAGCCCGGATCTCGACATGCTGTTTCGCAGGGCAGGCGGCTGCCTCGCCGCTATCTCGCCCCAGAAGGGCGGCAAGATTGTTATCGACGTGCGAAAAACTCAGTTAGAACTGCTTAGCAAACTTTTCTGCAAAAGGGATCCCTGTCCCACCGCGTTGAGATCTTGCGCCTGGAAGCGCTATCTCGATATCCAGGACTCTTGTCATTGGCAGTGTTGGCAGGGCCAGAAGATCCAGGGCAGCGTCTTGCCAGGTGGCTAGAGCAATAGCCGAGATACGAAACTGCGGCAAGAAGAGGAAGTATCTGGGGTGTTTCCACATCCCTTCCCGCAAGCGGGCCATAGGTCTGGGAGTTGGGGTTACGGCGTCCCCTGCGATGCAAACCGCATGCTCTGGGCAGCTCGGCAAGTGGGAGCCATCCCACAAGCTGAGAAAGACCCCCCTGGCAGAGCGCTGCGCGGAAGCAAGCTATAGCCGTGGGGAGAACATCAAGGAAGACCTGTCTGAGACCTTCCGCTGCAAGGGAGATGTCTGCGCCGGCAGCGCTCTGGATCCCGGAAGGAAGCTGTAGGCTGGATTAGGTTCTCGATGCAACGGGCCGAGTTCGACCAACCTTGACTGCTACTGATTGGGGATCCCGGCGCAACTTGCCTGAGCAAATCGGCTCGATGCAGGGGCCACGGGTTTTGATCTGTGGCTACCACGGCTACGGCAATGCCGGCGACGAGGCGTTGTTGCTGGCCCTACTGCGGCAACTCCAGCAGTTGTCCGGCCCTGTACAGCCGGTGGTGCTCTCTCCTCGCCCCGCGGAAACGGCTGCCACCTATGGGGTACTGGCCTGCCCGCGCTTCGATGGCTGGGCTTTGCGGCGCTATCTGAGGCAGTCTCAAGCTTTTATCTGGGGTGGGGGCAGCCTGCTGCAGGATCGCACCAGTTGGCGCAGCCCCCTCTACTACCTGGGACTGATGCTCTGGGCCCAGCGGCGGGGGCTGAAAACCTTGGCCTGGGCCCAGGGGATCGGGCCGTTGCAGCGGGGCTGGATCCGCGAGCTGGCCCGCCGCGCTCTAGCAGGTTGTACAGCCATCAGCGTGCGCGACGCCGTTGCTTCTCAATGGCTGCGAGCCTGGGGGATCCCCCATCAGGTGGCCCCGGATCCGGTTTGGGGCCTGCCCTCCAAAACCCTGCCGGAGTGGGAAAGATGGCCTCAGCCCCGCATTGCCGTGGTCTTGCGGCAGCATCCCCAGCTCACTCCAGCGCGATTGGAGATTTTGGCTGAGGGCCTGAGACGCCTCCAGGCTGCCACCGGAGCTTATCTGCTTTTGCTGCCCTTCCAACTGGCTCCGCCTGGATCCCCCGACCTGGGGCCAGACTACCGCTTGGCGCAACGGCTGCAACAGCGCTTGCCCGGCCACAGCCAGGTGTTGGAAATTCGGGATCCCTATCTTTTAAAGGGGGTCTTTCGGGGGGTGAAATTGGCAATTGTGATGCGCTACCACGGCCTGGTGATGGCGGCAGCCGAGGGCTGTGCCTGCTTTGGCCTCAGCTACGATCCCAAGGTGACAACGCTGCTTGAGGAATTGGGCATGCCCGGCTGGGATCTCGAGGCGATCCCAGAGGATCCGGAAGCTTTGCACCGGGCTTGGTTGGCCTGCTATGCCGATGGGCCGGCCCTCGGCCCTGACCAAGTGGCCGTTTGGGTGGAGCGATCGGCCCAGCACGCCCAGTTGTTGAGGCAGCACCTCCACTGGCAAGCAGCGGGGAGTTGAGAGCTCCTACCCTGTTGACCGAGACAATGGCGGCCTAGGCCCCGCCCTTCAGGGCTTGGAGTGTTCCCCGCTGCCAGTGTGGATTCAGGCAGCCGTCCTTGTCGAGATTCGCTCTACCCTGGGAATAGGGTGCCAAGCCAAATCCCCTCCCATGAGTGCCGAGATTCAACCCTGTACGCGCCAACAGATCCTGATCGGGATGGGCCTGACCAGCCTGATCGCGGCGGTGATCGCCGGCCTCTGGATCTGGCTGGGATCCCTGCGCGTGCCCTTCCGTTGGGATCCGCTGGCCGTTGCCTGGGGAACGGCGCTGGGGCTGGGGGTGGCGCTGCTCAGCTGCGGGGCTTACTGGCTTTGGCCGGCCTATCGCCGGGCGGCTTCCGCCTACTTGCACCTGGTGGCAGATCCCCTGCAGTGGTCAGATATCTTCTGGGTGGGGGTGCTGCCGGGCTGGAGCGAGGAATGGCTGTTTCGCGGCGTGCTGATGGGATCCCTGGTGGCCAGTCCCTTGGGGTGGACGGGCGGGATCCTCTTGAGCGGCCTCTTGTTTGGGGTTTTGCATTGGCTGGGATGGCAGGGTTGGCCCTATGCCGTCTGGGCCAGCGCCGTGGGCGTCCTCCTGGGGCTGGGCGTGTGGCTGTCGGGAAACCTGCTGGTGACCATCGTCGCCCATACTCTGGTTAACTGGATTGGGGTTTGCCTTTGGAAATGTTCCGCCTTGCCAGCCGAATCCTGATCGCGTCAGCGGGCCGTAGGCCTTTCGCGTCAGCGGGCCGTAGGCCTTAGTTGCCGACGTCGCCGCCACCAATTCCCCCTCTCCCTCTGGGGGAGGGGCCGGGGGTGAGGAGAATTATCTCGATGCCAAGCCGAGGGATGTTAAAGCCTTTGAATTGGATTTTGGGATCCTTCCCGGGGCTGCAGGTGGGGCGATCCTTGCTGCTTATTGGCCTGGGGGTGTACGGCTACCTGCTCTGGCTGGGCTGGTTTCAATCGGAGCGGCTGATCTTTTTGCCTCGCCCCGCCAGCTACCAGGATGGGGATGCCATTTTCAAGCTCACCACCGCCGATGGCCTGCAGATTTCGGCGGTGTATCTGCCCAACCCCGAAGCCACCTATACCCTCCTCTACAGCCACGGCAACGCCGAGGACTTGGGAGATATCTTGCCGCGCCTGGCTGGCCTGCAGCAGGGGGGGTTTGCCGTCTTGGCCTACGACTACCGCGGCTACGGCACCAGCGAAGGGATCCCTTCCGAAGCCGGTGCCTACAAGGACATTGAGGCCGCCTACGCCTATCTGGTGGAGCAGGGGATCCCGCCGGAGCGGATTTTGGTTTACGGACGCTCGGTGGGGGGCGGGCCCTCGGTTTACTTGGCAGCCCAAAAGCCGGTGGGGGGTCTGATCCTGGAATCGACCTTTGTAACTGCTTTTCGCGTCTTGACCCGCATCCCGCTGCTGCCTTTTGATCGCTTCGACAACCTCAGCCGCATCGCCCAGATCAACTGCCCACTGCTGATTTTGCACGGCACCCAGGATCGCTTGATCCCCTTCTGGCATGCCGAAGCCCTTTACCAAGCGGCACGGGATCCCAAGCGTTTGGTGCCCATCGAGGGAGCCGATCACAACAATTTGCTACAAGTGGCCGGGGAGCGCTACCTGCCCATCCTGCACCAATTTGTGGCCGAGCTGGTGGATCCCGAGCATCCTTTCTCCAAGCAGCCGGCTAAGTAGCGATAAACACAGTGTTATGATGTCCCTGTTTTGTTAGCTAAGACCCAGAGGGTACTGGTTACAGAAGCAGCAAATCCAGGCGACTCTTTTGCCCTGGGCTTTCCCGCTGCTTTTATTCGCTGTTGGTTGACCGAAGAAGGCGGTTTTCAAGGCCATGCTTCAGGAGATTCTCAGCTTCCAACTGCTGGGCAACCCCCTTTGGAACTACCTGCTGGTATTTTTCATCTTTGTAGTCGGGATCTTCGCCATCCGCACTGTGTTGCGGGGCTTGGTTCTCCGAACCTTGGCAGGTTGGTTCTCTAAACTCAGCGGGATCCCCGGCAATACTCCTATTCAACTAGTAGAGCGCTACCTGATCCCTTTGCTCTACCTGGCTCTGATTTACGTCTGTTTGAGCAGCCTAAATTTGGCCACCGTCCTGCGGCAAACTCTGGACATCCTGGCCACTGTCGTTGGCACCTACTTGGGCATCAATCTCCTCAGCGCCAGTGTAGAGTATGCTCTGCGCATTTACCTGATGCGCAAAAAAGGCGATGCCACCACCGAGCAAAGCTTGCTGTTGCTCTCCCCTCTGATCCGGGTGGTGTTTACCCTTATCGGTATCTTGTTTCTGCTGGAAAATCTGGGTTTTGATGTGGCAGCACTGGTGGCCAGCTTGGGCATTGGCGGTATAGCCATTGCTTTGGCGGCGCAAGGAGTCTTACAGGATCTGTTTGCCTATATCTCTATTTTGATGGATCGGCCTTTCGAGATTGGGGATTTTATAATTTTGGGCGATTTTATGGGATCCGTAGAGTACATCGGCATCAAAACCACGCGCCTACGCAGCTTGGGCGGAGAGCAGATCGTGATGGCCAATACCGATATCACCGGATCCCGAATTCGCAACTACAAACGTATGCAGCGGCGGCGGGTGGTTTTTGGCTTTGGCGTTGTTTACGAAACTCCCCCCGAAAAGCTGCAGGCCATTCCAACCTTGGTGAGACAAATTATCGAAGCCGAGCCCAACGCCCAATTTGACCGCGCCCACTTCGCCGCCTACGGAGATTTCAGCCTCAATTACGAAGTGGTTTACTACGTGCTCAGCCCAGACTACAACCTCTACATGGATGTGCAGGAGCGCATCAACTTGGCTCTGAAGCGAACTTTTCAGGAACAGGGAATCGAATTTGCCTACCCAACGCAGTTGCTCTACCTGAGCTCGAAGCAGCAGGGTGCCCTCACCAACCTCTCTTAGTCCTCTCTTAGTAAAGAAGTGGGATGGGAATGGGGCTGCCGGCGGGTTTTCAGATAGCTCCTTGACCCATCAGTTCTTGCAACAGGTTCTGCGCCGTTCCCATAAAGCGCATCACGTCAGGATGATGGCTCCAGATGGGGTCGCTTTCGGGGAAAACCTCCAGCGAGAACATGCTCTGCACGGCTCGCAGATAAGGCAGCAGGACGGTGTAGCTGGCCGGGGTGAGCTGAAAGCGCAGCGCCTCATCCAAAAGCTCCAGCATCTGCCGCACCAGCTTCCACTCCACCTTCAAAGGAGGGTAGAGCATCACACACAGGGGAAACAGCTCTTGTTGGACAGCCGCCACACTGCCTTCCAGGACGCAGAGGCCCAAGTACACCTGGAACATCTCCACATCGCGGATGCTGGAAATCCGCACCTCCAGATCCGTCAAGGGGCCGCTTTCGCAGCGATAGCCTGGGAAACGCTGCGCCACCTCAGCACAGATGGACTCTGCCACGCTGGTAACCAGAGGCAAGAGCTCTTGCACGGCAGCCAGGGGGGCGGAAAAGGTATCGCCTGCATGGGCGGCGGCACCCTCGTACATCCTCTGGAGGGGCATGTAGAGGTGGTCGTCCATGACCTTCAAGTAGGGGTGGAAGAGGCCGCGCTCTTGAGGGGATAGGGCTTGCAAGACCATTTGCCCCGTGTAGTGGAATTGCATACTTAAGCCCAGCACCCGCGGATCCCGTTCGCTGTAGCGGGCCCTCAGCCGGCCACAGAGCGGCGCGATCTGCACCGAAAAGCGAGCCGGCGAGAGGCCCTCCCCACAACTTTCCGCTGCCGCCTCAAATAAATCCCGAGAATCCTCGGCAATTTGCCAGGGATCGATCAAGTCCGGATCCAGCCGCTGCTTGGGTATTTCAGCAGCCAAGAGCCGCTCTGTCTTGGCCCAGGCCTGGGAGCTGGCAAAGCGCAGGGATCCCTTCACTTTGTCGGCCAGTTGGGCGCCCGGCAGCTCGCCCAAGGCCGCCTGCGCCCGCAGCTTGTCTACATATTTTTGGGCCCACAGGGTGGCCAAGCTGCAAGTTGCAGCTGTTTCTGCACTTCCCATCGATCCCACGGCCTCGCCCGAGAAGCTAGATTCTGTTACCTACAATACCCTTAGCACGTCGCCGTTGCAGCCTGTAAAGAACTTACAGAATATTAATTCCCCCGCAACAATCGTTTACGTCGGGAAAGGGCACTCCCCCTAGCCGGCAAGTTGGCAACACCTTAAAATATCCTAAAATCCGCTCGGAAAAGTGGAGTTTTTGTGGCAGAATAGACTGTAGATCGATCGATGGCAAGGATCCGGATCCCGGCCTCACCGGACTGAACTCTTTACTGAGGAGAAAGAGCGTATGGCTCTCCGACTTGGCGATACAGCTCCCAATTTTACGCAAAAGTCCACCCACGGCGAAATTGACTTCTACTCCTGGGCCGGGGATAGCTGGGTAGTGTTGTTTTCCCACCCTGCCGACTACACGCCGGTCTGCACCACCGAACTGGGCACCGTTGCCAAGCTGATGCCCGAATTTGAAAAGCGGGGGGTGAAGGTGCTGGCCCTCAGCGTGGACGATGTGGACTCCCACCTGGGCTGGGTGAAAGACATCGAGGAAACCCAGAACGCTATCGTGAACTACCCCATCTTGGCAGATGTAGACCGCAAGGTCTCGCAGCTCTACGGCATGTTGGATCAAACCAACCTTAACCAAGAAGGGCTGCCCTTGACGGTGCGCTCGGTTTTCGTTATCGATCCCAACAAGAAAATCCGCCTCATCCTTACGTATCCGGCCAGCACGGGCCGCAACTTCGACGAGCTTTTGCGGGCCATTGACGCTCTGCAGTTGACGGATAAGTACAGCGTCGTCACCCCTGCCGACTGGAAAGATGGCGACGACGTCATTATCCCGCCTTCGCTGCAGGATCCTGAAGTGCTAAAAGAAAAGTTCCCGAAAGGTTACAAGGAGCTCAAGCCCTACCTGCGGCTCACCCCTCAGCCCAATAAGTAAGTCCACCCCCCTTGGCAGGAAGGGATCCCTTCTCCGCCGAAGCCGTGATTCCTTTCGCTGGATCCCCGCCGAGGGGATCCTTGACTTTATGGTTCTTTAAACCCGCCTAAGACGGTTTCGGAGGGCGCTGCGCTGGCCTAGGCGAAACCTCCTCTTCTGGGAGAGAACGATCGCCGGTGGGGTTGGGATCGAGTTGGGCGGCAAGTTTAGGCTTCGGGGAAGGAAGCTGCTGCTGTTTCGGCCAGCCTCTCCACTGTAAAGTAGCGATGGAACTTATCCGTCACCCGCAACCAGGGGGAGCGGCTGCCTTCTTTGCGATAGCGGGTCACAAAGCCCTTTTCCACCAGCTCTGCCACGTGTTGGTAAGCGCCCTGACCGCGCAACTCCACCAAGTCAGCTTGCGAGAGGGGGCCACGTAGAACGATGGTTGCCAAGGTACGGGTGGCGCCCACCCCGATTTCAGGGGGCAAGAGCTGGTTGGCCAGCTCCAGAAAAGGCTCCCGCAACTGCAGAGCAAACCCCTCCTCCACCTGCAGCACCTCTAGGGCAGAATCGCGGTGGGCGTAGTCTTCCATCAGCTCCAACAGCGCATCGTAGGCCTCCTCGCGGCTGCAGTGGGCCAACTGGGCCAGCGTCGATAGGGCCAACGGCTGTCCCTTCAGGTAGAGGATTGCCTCGATCTGATTTTTCAGGGCTAAAAGACGCCCCCCTCCTATCTCTGGCCTGGAATCTGAAACCGACTTGGAACGACGCGAGGGCATAGCGACAAGGGATCCGCTAACCTGTCCCGTAGCATAGCAGCAGTTGCAGACTGAGGGATCCCTGCTGGGGCGGCCTGGGCCAAGGCGAGCGTTGCTATGCTAAACTATGGCAGGGTCTGCTTTCTCGCCCATCGCGCTACTCGGTGCGGAGTACAATTGCACAGCCTGAAGCCAATTGCGTAGCATAAATAGGGTTTGGGGATCCCAGAGAATTGGAGAGGTGTCCGAGCGGTTTAAGGAAGCAGTCTTGAAAACTGCCGTGGTTCACGCCACCGTCGGTTCGAATCCCACCCTCTCCGTTGCTTTTCCGTTGCTTTATTGAGTAACCCACAATGCTGTTCGGCGGATCTAGCCCCCTACCACGCCCCTACTCCTAGATAGGCCCTTCTACGCCTATCTAGAGGTTGGCTATCTCTTCGACGTAGCCGACCGACTGAGGGCCAGGGCCCAGGGCAAACCGCTGCCAGCGGGGCACAACCCGGAGCCCCGAAACATCAGCTTCATCTACCGGACAGAGGCAGGCTGGAAGCGGGTGGTGGTGCAAAAGGACAACAAGCTGCAGCTCTACAGGCCCAGGGAGAATTGACTGGAAAAGTGGCCTCTGGCATATTACAGGGCAACCGCCAGATCAAGTAGAGCGCAATGCACACGCCGAGCTGGAAGCCCCACCCAATCCTCAAATATGAGCGGAGTGACTGCTATCCCTATATAGTTCTTCCCACCCCCATCAGCCTGCAACTGAGCGGGCCAGAACTGCCCCCTCGCCCCAGAGAACCTGAGCCACCTCAACTACCCCCTCGACCAGTCAAGCCGCAACTACCAGAGCTCCCAACCCGTGTGATGGACAAGCTCCAGGCTGCCCTGTCAACTGGAGCTGGAGTCGTTGCCCTAATTGCGCTGATTATTGCTGAGGCTCCATTCTTTCTAATCTTGGCAGGGATGGCTGGTGTGGCCACCTTAGCCCGCTTCTTATACGAATCCTGGACTTATGAAGAGAGAATGGAAGAATACGAGAGAAAAATGCAAAGTTACAGCCTTTTAATTTAAAATAGGGTACAGGTATTCAAGAGGAAGGAGAGAAAGGAATGCCGACTCATTCTTTGGATTTGCGGCAAAGAGTTGTAGCAGCCTACCAGGCAGGTAACACCTCCATC
>Ga0272447_1000815_pt1 | contig 21765 bp, 21 predicted proteins | sample YNPCB0133_FD_194589 | JGI IMG/M metagenome (GOLD analysis project Ga0272447, IMG submission 194589) | Hot spring microbial mat communities from Yellowstone National Park, WY, United States - YNP-CB-013-3 | ecosystem: Environmental > Aquatic > Thermal springs > Hot (42-90C) > Sediment | place... | reverse complement strand
GCACCAGACCGTGCGCTGCTTAGTTCTCCAGTCAGGTGGCTCCCTTCCCAAATCTGCCCGCCATCCTGAAGCGCCAGAGGTCGATCCCGCCGCCGACAAAACCTCTTTGGCCTAGCGCCCTTCTGCAACGGCTAGAGCGGACAGAGCAGGTGCAACTCCCTAAGCCGTTCCCCCCTGACTACCAGTGCTACGCTTGTTCTGCCTCCAGCTCAGCCTTGGAAAGAATCTGGGTTCGCCGGGGATCGCCGAAGGTTTTCTTCAGGTGGCGCAGCTCTTTCTTCAAATAGTTCAAAAGCTTGCGGCGGTCACTCAGGAGCCCCTGCAATTCTTCGATGCGGGCCTGTAGCTGGGACTGCTCTTGCTGCAAGCGTTCCCGTTCCAAGGCCGTCAGGCGGCGCAGAGGCATGGCTAAGATGGTCTCCGCCTGCTGAGGGGTACAACCCAAGCGGGCCTGCAGTTGGGCTTTGGCGGTGGCGCCATCGGATGCTTGCTGCAGCAGGTCGATCACCCCCTGCAGATTGGCCAGGGCCAGCACCATCCCCGCCACTTCTTCTACCTTGCGCTGTAGCTGCTGCAGTTCGGCGCGGAACAGGCGGTTGAGGGTGGCTTCGCGAAACTGTAAAAAATGCTGCAAGATTTGCTTCAGGTTAAGCTGCTGCGGCTTGCCATCCACCAAGGCCAGCAGGATTACCCCAAAGTTGCTCTGCAAAGGGGTCAGCTCATAGAGCTGCTGCAAAACCTCCTGGGGATTGGCCTCCCGCTTAAGCTCCACCACCACGCGAATGCCTTTGCGATCCGACTCATCCCGCAAGTCGGCAATGCCGCTGAGACGACCCTGGGCAACCAGCTCTGCCACTTTCTCAATCCAGGCGGCTTTGTTCACCTGGTAGGGAAACTCGGTGATGACTAGGGCGGGCCGCCGGTGGCGTCCTTTGCCCGGCTGAGCCTCCTCAAAGTGGGCCACTCCCCGCAGGGTGATGGAGCCACGCCCGCTGAGATAGGCTTCGCGGATCCCTTGGCTGTCGACAATCTGGCCGCCGGTGGGAAAGTCCGGCCCCGGGATCCAGCGCAACAGCTCCTCGGGGCTGAGGTTGGGACGGTCAATCAGAGCCAGCAGGCCGTCCACCACTTCTCCCAAGTTGTGGGGCGGAATACTGGTGGCCATGCCCACGGCGATCCCGGAAGCGCCGTTGAGGAGCAAGATGGGCAGGCGGGCTGGCAAAACAGTCGGCTCGATGTGGGATCCGTCGAAATTGGGGGCAAAATCGACGACCTCTTCCGAGAGCTGCTCCAGAAGCACTCTGTGGCTCAGGGTCGACAGTCGGCACTCGGTGTAGCGCATGGCTGCCGGCGGGTCGTTGTCCACCGAACCGAAGTTGCCGTGTCCCGCCACCAGGGGATAGCGGCTGGAAAAGTCTTGGGCCATGCGCACCAGCGCGTCATAAACTGCCTGATCCCCGTGCGGGTGGTATTTCCCCAGCACCTCCCCCACCACCCGAGCGCATTTGCGGTAGGGGCGATCCGGCATCAGGCCCAGCTCGTGCATGGCGTAGAGGATACGGCGATGGACTGGCTTGAGGCCATCCCGCACATCTGGCAAGGCCCGCCCCACGATCACGCTCATGGCGTATTCTAGGTAGGAGCGCTGCATCTCCTCCCGCAAATCGGTTGCAATCACCCGCCCTGGACGGGATCCCGGTAGTTGCCGAGTCATGACCCAGCGGAGCCTCTAGCGCTGTTTCGTCTCCAGAAAGTGCCCTGCAGGGAATGCTAGCCTAGCCTGTGAGAGCTGGCGTCCAGATGGCAAGGGAGTGGCAGAGCTATGCAGCCCAAGACCCTTGGGTCGGCCCTAAAATTGATGGTAGCTGCTGCTGCTATTAGCGCCGCCATCAAATACGGTGGCCCCTACCTGGCCTTGCCGAAGACTCTGCCGGTAATCGTCGCTATGATTGCTTCCCCTGCTGTGGTTATGGCCGCCCTTCTGTGGCGCTGGCAACAGCGCTCTTCCCTCTCCCCAACCCTTACCCAAGACCTTCAGGGCTCGCCACCAACGGCAGGGTTTGAAGACCTGGACTGACCTTCCCCCTAGCGGAGACAAACGATAGGCCGGATCGCTGCTGCTGGGTAAGGCGCAGGGTTACTGTCGGGCTAGTTTGGCTACCAGAAGTAGCCGTGAGGTTGACCGGATACACCGTGCCGGCGGCCGGAATGGGGGGTCGGACGGTGATGGTAAAACGGCCCTGCCCATCGGCCTGGACAGTTTGGTTCATCACCGTCTGCTGAGCGCTGAGAATGCCCCCCACTGAAGTTGAGGCCGTTACCGTTACCCGCACCGAAGCATTGGGAGCTGGGGTGCCTTGCAGCGTAAAGGAAGGGCCGGCAACCCGATCCCCGTCCCGCAAGTTGGTAATCTGGGGCACTAAGCTGGGGACAGGGGCAGTTGCGGAAACTTCTTGGGCGGCAAGACGCTGGATACCGCCGCCAGCCCCCTCGATCCAGCGAGCTGGCTGTTCTGCAGTCATAAAGCGCACCTGGCCGTTGTTTTCCAAACGCGCCATGACGATCCCTTCGCGGGTAGCATCTTTCGGTTCGACGAGGACGTTGACCACGTAAGTGCCGCTGGAAACTTCCCGGGCCTGTAGAGTTTGCACCTGCCGTCCATCCTGAACGAGGTAAACGGTTACTCGGCTAGAGGGAGTGCCGTTAACGGTTACCAGCAAGATCTCGCCTGCTGACAGGGGGCGATGGCCGGCGTTGTGATCTACTAGATCAATGGAGGCACGGACAGGGCTGCCCACCGTGAAGGCGGGTCACTCCCTGGGTGTTGGTGAACTCCAGCAAGGCTGCGTGACGCCCTGACGGCAGGGGCTGAGGGGGACGGTAGGTAAAGAAATCGCGCGTGATCACTGCTTCCGAGGTAACCTCTCTGCCATTCAGGAAAACCCTCACCGTTTCCGGGCGTACGCTGACCCCATTTTGGCTGCGAAAAGAAGCCGAGATTGGAGAGGTAGGCTCAACATCGGTGGCCGCCTGAGCCGGGCTGGGATCCGTAACTTGCTGGGCCTTTGCTGGCAAGCCCGCCAACCCCACAATCGCCGCGCCAGCCACCAGAACCCTGCGGAACCAGGGACACCGCTGATTGCTCATGAGACCGTCCAAAGGAAAAGCTAAGTTGGGGCAGCTTTACCCCTGCCTAGCCAGAAGCTGGATCCCAGCCTCCTCTCTGCATCCTGTTCCAGCTGGCAACCTCTGTCAAGACGCGGTGTCTTTGCAACCCAGCTGCGGAGAGGAGGTGAAGGGATTCGCACTGACATCAATTGACAAAGATGGCGCCTGTCTCTTGCAGGTCTAGGCAGTGATCGCCCGAAACGTCGTTGACTAGGCGCACCTCCACGGTGATTACATTCGCGGGATCCACACTCACCTGGTAGCCCACCGGCCCCAACATGGGTGTGTTGATGGCCAGGCAGTTGGGGAGGGTCGGGCTGCTCAAGCGTAGCGTTTCTCCCGGCTGCAGTTCCGAGATACCCTGGCGCGGATCGGTAAAGCCGTACTCCAAAGGCAGGCCAGTGCGGTTGCGGACTACCACCTCAACCGGTGGGGTGGGGTTGAAGCGAGCCACTGGCCGGTCAAAGACCGCTTGATCCACACCCACTGGCAGGCGCGGCAGCGGCACCGTTTGGAGGGCAGGCTGAGCGGCAACCCAGGGGGATCCCTGGAGCAGCACCCCGCTGATCCCGCCAGCCAGTAGAGCTGCCACCCTCCCACCCTTGCTTTTGCCTAGCTTTGAGGTGCTCATACTCTACAGGCTAGGGATCCCTGCTGGGCGTATCAAGGGTTAGCCTAGGAGACGACGGGCAGTATTGAGCACATTCTCCACCGTGAAGCCAAACTTCTCCATACACACGGGGCCGGGGGCAGAAGCGCCAAAGCGGTCAATGCCAATGGCTACCCCCTCAAAACCCAGGTACTTGTGCCAGCCAAAGGTGGAGCCCGCCTCGATGGAGATGCGCTTGGTAACGTTGGGAGGTAAGACAGAGTCCCGGTAACTCTGAGGCTGGGCCTCAAACAGCTCCATGCAGGGCATGGAGACCACGCGCACCGCCCGGCCTTCCTGCTTCAGTTGGGCAGCAGCCTTCACCGCCAGCTCCAGCTCTGAGCCGGTGGCGATCAAGATTAGCTCCGGGTTGGGGGCATCCACCACCACGTAGGCTCCCTTGGCCACTCCCTCCACAGAGGTACCTTCCACAGGATTGACCGCCTGCCGGGTAAACACCAGCACCGAGGGGGTGGACTTGGACTCGAGGGCTACTTGGTAGGCTCCTACCGTCTCGCGAGCATCAGCAGGGCGGATGACGTAGAGGTTGGGGATAGCCCGCAGGGAGGCCAGTGTCTCAATAGGCTGGTGGGTGGGGCCGTCCTCTCCCAGGGCAATGGAGTCGTGGGTCATCACATGGAGCACCCGCGCCCGCGAGAGGGCCGACAAGCGAATGGCCGGCCGCATGTAGTCGCTGAAAACCAAGAAGGTGGCGTCGTAGGGGATAAGGCCGCCGTGCAGGGCCATGCCGTTGGCGATAGCTCCCATAGCGTGTTCCCGGACTCCAAAGCGGAAGTTGCGCCCGTGGTAGGAGCCGGCCTGAAATTCTGGGATCCCCTTTAGGTAAGTCATGTTGGAGTGGGCCAGATCGGCGGATCCGCCCAGCAGCTCAGGTACCGCCTTGGCCAAGGCGTTAAGGCAAAGACCTGAGAGATTGCGGGTGGACTCCCTGCCGATTTCGGCAATTGGCGCTAGGGCTTCTTTCCAGCCCACAGGCAGCTCGCCCGCCATGATCCGTTTAAACTCAGCAGCCTCTTCTGGGTAGGCCTTCTCGTAGGCGGCAAAGCGCTCGTTCCACTCGGCCTCGGCCCTGGCCCCTCTTTCAATGGCCTGGCGGAAGTGAGCCAGCACTTCGTCGGGAATGTAAAACTCAGGCTCCAGCGGCCAGCCCAGGTTTTGCTTGGTGAGCTTCACCTCCTCTGGCCCCAGCGGTGCTCCGTGGACGCTCTCAGTGCCAGCTTTGTTGGGGGAGCCGTAGCCAATGGTGGTCTCGACAATGATCAGGGAAGGCTTGTCGGTAACTTCTTTGGCCTCCTGGATAGCGTCGGCGATCCCTTTCAGATCGTGGTTGCCGTCCTCCACTTTTTGCACATGCCAGCCGTAGGCCTCGTAGCGTTTGCCCACATCTTCGGTAAAGGTAATTTCCGTCCTGCCATCGATGGAGATGTGGTTGCTGTCGTAGAGCATGATCAGCTTGCCCAGTTTGAGGTGGCCAGCTAAAGAGGCCGCTTCCGAGGCCACCCCCTCCATGTTGCAGCCGTCGCCCAGGATCACGTAGGTGTAGTGGTCAACAATCGTGTGGCCAGGCTTGTTAAAGCGGGCCGCAAGGTGAGCTTCAGCAATGGCCAGCCCTACTGCATTGGCCACCCCCTGCCCCAGAGGGCCCGTGGTCACCTCCACGCCGGGGGTTTCAAAGTTTTCCGGGTGGCCGGGGGTTTTGGATCCCCACTGGCGAAACTGCTTGAGATCTTCAAGACTGACGTCAAAGCCGGTCAGATGTAGCAGAGCATACAGCAGCATGCAGCCGTGGCCTGCCGAGAGGACAAAGCGATCCCGATCCACCCACTTGGGGTTGCGGGGGTTGAACTTCAGAAACTGCTGCCAAAGCACATAGGCCATGGGTGCTGCCCCCATCGGCAGGCCCGGGTGGCCGGAGTTGGCCTTCTGAACAGCATCCACCGCCAAAAAACGAATGGTGTTGATGGCAAGTTGTTCCAGAGAGGGAGGAGCAGCAACAACCATGTGGGATCCCTATCGCTCGACACTCGCTTTCCAGTATGCCTTGGTACTCCCGCCAACCAAAGCAGGGAATGCCTATGAAAAGGTTTGCAAAGGCGCTACCTGCCCTCGCTTTGGCCCCCTCAGCAAGCTGCATCGCCTTGGCAACCGCGTTAGCGGGACAAAGCCCTTGGCTTCGTATCGGCCAACCCTAGTCTAGTACAAGTTGGTAATCAGTGCTTGTGGGCTTTCGCCCTGCCCTCAAGGCGGATAAGCTAAGAGATACACGAGTTGCCGTTGGCGGCTAGTTGGAGGGTTTTCTTTGAGTGCCGTTGCTTCCCCTAGTGGCAAACCAGCCTGGTTGCGGGCCAAGGCACCTCAGCGGGTGGGATCCGTCAAACAACTGCTGCGGGACTTAGGTCTGAACACCGTCTGCGAAGAGGCCTCTTGTCCCAACCTAGGAGAGTGCTTTGCCAACGGCACCGCCACCTTCTTAATCATGGGCCCAGCCTGCACCCGCGCCTGCCCCTACTGCGATATCGACTTCACCAAGCGCCCTTTGCCTTTGGATCCCACCGAGCCGCTGCGAGTGGCAGAGGCTGTGCAACGGCTGGGGTTGCGCCACGCCGTGATTACCTCCGTCAACCGGGACGATCTCCCCGATGGGGGAGCCAGCCAGTTTGTTGCCTGCATTACCGAAATCCGCCGCCGCATGCCCCAGACAACCATCGAGGTCTTGATCCCGGACTTGTGCGGCAACTGGCAGGCCTTGGAGCAGATTCTCGCTGCCCGCCCCACGGTGCTTAACCACAACACCGAAACCGTGCCCCGCCTCTACCGGCGGGTGCGCCCCCAGGGGAACTACGAGCGCTCCCTTAAGCTGCTGGAATTGGCGCGGCAGTGGGATCCTGGCCTTTACACCAAGTCGGGGGTAATGCTGGGGCTAGGAGAAACTGCGGCAGAGATTTTGCAGGTGATGCAGGATCTCCGCCGGGTAGGCTGCGACATCCTCACTCTTGGCCAATACCTGGCGCCCAGCCCCAAGCACCTGCCCGTGGAGCGCTACGTGCCCCCAGAGGAGTTTGACCACTGGCGACGGGTGGGGGAAGAGCTGGGCTTTTTGCAGGTGGTGTCCTCCCCGCTTACCCGCAGCTCCTACCATGCCGAGGCTGTCCAAGAGCTGATGCAGCGCTTTCCCCGACAAGGAACTGTAGGCCCAGGGAGGGATTTTCTACGCTAGGGGGATGCGGTAGGATTGAAATGAAGAGATAGGAGGGGCAGGCGGCCGCGTCCTCGCTGTCGCCACTAGACAGCAGGATGAGGAAAGTCCGGGCTTTCAGAAGAACACACCGCTGGGGAAAGCCCAGTGCGGGAAACCGCGAGGATAGTGCCACAGAAACATACCGCCGATGGCTGGGAGTCCAGCACAGGTAAGGGTGCAAAGGTGGGGTAAGAGCCCACCAGCAGCGTCGTGAGGCGCTGGCTCGGTAAACCCCGGTGGAAAGCAAGGCCGCAGCCGCAGGACTATGGCTGTTCTTCGCCCCTGTCGGCTGCACCGAGGTCACGGTACTCAGCCAAGTGGTTGGGGAAGGGTGGCCTCGGTGGTGGTGAGCCGCTAGAGGGTGATGGCAACATCACTCCCAGAGAGATGGCCGCCAGTGGGGGCTGCTCTTCGGAGTACCCCACTACAGAACCCGGCTTACAACCTCCTCATCTCTTCTCTTTTTTTAGGTTTCCTTCATCCCCCTCAAGGCCGCCATCCACAGCTTTACACAGATATCGAGAAGAGAGGCGGCGCTGATGTCATTTTCAGAAGTGCCTTTGTCCCCTGGATTAGAGGAGGGCTGGTTACCGTCGTCGGCAGGCAAGCCAGCGGTAACGGCCAACACAGCTGTCCCCAGAATCATCAGGTGGAGAACCCCAGCAGCTGCGTGAAGGCGCTCCGGGTCAATTGCCTGGAGTTCGGGGCTGGGGATCTGCTGCAGGTAGCCGGCTAGCTGCTCTTGGGCCTGCAGGAAGCCTGCTCTCAAGGCGCGGCGATGCTCCTCGGAGTAGAAGCCTGCTTCTCCCACCAATGAGCGCACCAGCTCAGGGTTATTGGCTAGAGCCTGGAAGCAGGTTTGGACATAGCGCAGGAGAATGTCTTGCAGCTCAGAGCTCTGGAAGGTGGCAGGAGCCGCCGGCAGGGGTAAGTCGGCAATCCCGGAGAAAACTCCCAGCTCACCGAATACGGCTAGGAGGAGTCCCTGCTTGCTGCCAAAGTGGCGAAACAGGGTTACTTCGTGAACCCCCGCCAAGTCTGCAATTTGGCGGGTGGTAGTCTGGGCAATGCCCTGTCGGACGAATAGCTCTCGAGCTGCCTTTAGCAGCCTTTGCCGGGAAGAAGGACGTGCCATGGTAGGGGATGGGGTAAGGAGCCAAGAGAAGATCCTGAAGACGAGAAGCAATCTGCAAGTATCGCTTGCACTTGGGGTGAAATATCGTTAAGCTTAACCTCAGGCCAGATGACATCGTCTGCTCTGTTGCCCTCTTGCTGCTGTCCGCCTACCTTGCTAAAACTTGCCCTGGCAAGGGTGGGGAAGGCACACTGCGTTTCCTAGTGCTGGGGGCGGCAACCGTGCAGGGAGCGATTGGACTCTGCGCCACTTTACTTCTCTACCTTGAGGCTTATCTAGTTCATGGCAATCTCTCTTTCCCCCAAGTCCTTGGGCAACTCCGACGGCTCCGCATCCCAAAAGTCTTTCCGCTTTGCTTGGGAATTTGCTCTTTTTTTCCTAGTTCTCCACGCCATTGCTTTGGTGGGTGGCATTCTTTTCTTCTCTTGGCCTGCCTTGGGAGTGGCCCTATTTTTCCACTGGTGTTTTGGCAGCTTGGGGATTTGCTTGGGGTATCACCGCCTTCTCAGCCATCGCAGCTTTCAAGTGCCTAAGTGGCTGGAATACGTCTTTGCTACGCTCGGTACTCTGGCTCTTCAAGGAGGGCCAATCTTTTGGGTAGGTGGCCATCGCCAGCATCACGCATTTACTGAGGATGAGGAAAAGGATCCCTACTCGGCCCGCAAAGGCTTTTGGTGGAGCCACATGCTTTGGCTAATCTACCAGCGGGAAGAATTTTTCAACCCTGAGAAGTATTTTGCCTTTGCGCCCGACTTGGCTCGGGATCCCTTTTACCGCTGGCTGGACAAATATGGGTTGCTGCTGCAACTGCCGCTAGCTGCCGTGCTCTATCTGTGGGGAGGTTGGTCGTTCGTTATCTACGGCATTTTTGTACGGACGGTGCTGCTGCTGCACTGCACTTGGCTGATCAATTCGGCCAGTCACTTTTGGGGCTATCGAACTTTCGAGAGCAACGACAATGCCCGCAACCTTTGGTGGGCTGCCCTTTTGACCTACGGCGAAGGCTGGCATAATAACCACCACGCTGATCCAAAGTGTGTAAAAGCAGGCTTGCGTTGGTGGGAAATTGACATGACCTACTGGGTCATTTGGGTGCTGGCGCAGCTAGGCTTGGCCCGTAAGTTGCACCTACCAGCTCAAAGCCAGTAACCCTCCGAGGCACTCCTGCCCCAGAACTTTCCCAGCTAAAAATAGGCTAGGGATCCTTTTCTGGGATCCCTGTTCGGCAAGCAGAGGAAACTAGCCCTCTAGAGGGCTATACTGCCATGAGCCGTAGTGGTCAAGAATACGCTGAATTTGCTCTATGTCAGCCTCTGGCCCTTGGTAAATGTGCAGCGCCTCTATTTGGCTAGCGGAGTAGTTAAAGCTGGGATCTTTTTTCCATTCCAGCTGTGTTTCTACCCCGGGAACACAAGCCAAGTGGGCAGCTAGCTCCCGATAAACCATCAGGGGCATAGAAGGGTAGCGAACGGCGTAGCGTTTCAGTCCAGCCGGAATCACAGGGTTACCTTACGGGGTCTTTGCTTAGCTCTGCTTCCTTATTTGTTGGGTAACACAGTCTGGCCACAGGGATAAGAGGGGGGAAATACTTTCTGGCGAACATCCTCAGCAAAAGCTTCCACTGCTTCCCGGATTACCTGTCTTAAGTTGGCGTAGGCCTTAGCAAAAGGTGGGATCCGCTCGCTTAGGCCTAGGAGGTCATGGGTGACGAGGATCTGGCCATCACAGCCTGGGCCAGCCCCAATTCCCAAAGTTGGAATCCGGAGTTGCTGGGTAATTTGGGCAGCTAAGTCCGCCGGCATGTGCTCTAGAACTAGAGCAAAAGCCCCGGCTTGCTCTAGGTTTAAAGCTTCCTGGCGCAGCCGCTCCGCCTCTTCCGGCGTTTTCCCTTGCTGGCGGTAGCCCCCCAGCTGGTGTTTGGCCTGGGGCGTGAGGCCGATGTGGCCTAGAACGGGGATCCCTCGCTGCACCAGGAAGGCCACCGTCTCAACCATGGCCGGGTAGCCCCCTTCCAGCTTCACTCCATTTACCCCCGCCTCCTTCATCAGCCGTCCTGCCGAGAAGAGGGCCTGTTCTTTGCAGACTTGGTAGCTCAAGAAAGGCAAGTCGGCCACCAAAAAGGCCCGTTCTACGCCGCGGCGCACCGCCTGGGCATGGTGGATCATCTGCTCCAGGGTCAAGGGCAGGGTGCTGCTATGGCCCAGGCTGGTCATAGCCAGGCTATCGCCCACCAGGATTAGGTCAATCCCAGCCTGATCCAAAATCTGGGCTGTGACGTAGTCGGCAGCTGTGAGGGCCACCAGCGGTTGACCGGTCTGCTTAGCCTGGCGGAAGTGGTGAATGGAGAGGGCAGCCATACTTCCTATGATCTCATCGAGTCGCATCCTCCGCATTCTGGGGGCGAGGATCCGGTCAGGATAGCCCGTTTGCCGCTAAGATAGTAAAGCGCTATGCAAACTGGAAGGGTGACAGAGTGGTTGATTGTGGCGCTCTCGAAAAGCGTTGTGGCCGCAAGGTCACCGTGGGTTCGAATCCCACCCCTTCCGTGTTCACGGCTCCTGCGTTACAGGCTCAACTGCATCCCCTCATCCAGCGCCTCTCGGAGGCGATTTTAGAGCTATGGGGATCCCACTTTGCCCTGGCCCCTTACGACCTGCCAGAGGATCTGGGCTACGTGGAGGGCCGCCTAGAGGGCGAGAAACTGCAGATTGAAAACCGCTGCTACCAGGGGGGGCCCTTTCGCAAGCTGCACCTGGAGCTGGCCCAGGCTGGCCAAAGCCTGGATATCCTCCACTGTGTTATGTTTCCACAGCCGCAGTACCCGCTGCCCCTGTTTGGCTGTGACATTGTGGCTGGTCGCGGCCAGGTGAGCGCCGCCATCGTCGATCTCTCACCGGTCACTCCCACTTTGCCGGATCCCTACATCCGGGAGCTGGAAGCCGTAGGAGCTCATTTAGCCCCTTTCCAACACCGGCGCCAGTTGCCGCCTTGGGGCACGATTTTTTCCCCCTACTGCCTATTCATACGTCCTAGCGATGCAGCAGAGGCCGAGCACTTTTTGCACTTTGCTTGCCGTTACCTGGAGATTCACTGCCACCTGGCGCAACAGATCCCCCCGCAGACGGATCCCCAGCAGATCCTGCTCCACTACCAAGGGCAGCAGCGCTACTGCAGCCAACAACAGCAGAACGACCGCACCCGCCGTGTTTTGGAAAAAGCCTTTGGCGCCGCCTGGGCTGAGCGTTACCTGAGCACCGTCCTTTTCGATTCGCCTCCCAATCCTGTGCAGATCTAGACGGGATCCCCCTGCAGCCGCTGCTGGATGTTCAGGGCCAATTTTTGCCTCAGGAATTCCGGCATGGTTAGAGTTGAGTCGGGACCTAGCAAGTAGAAAATAAAGCGCGCTCGGTTGCGGCGAAACATCAAATTGAGGTTAACAACGGTTAAATCCTCCTGCGCCAGGGCCCTCATCACCCGGTAAAACACGCCCAGTTGGTTGTCTACATCCACCAACAGCGTGGGCAGGTGAAACACTGGGTCAAAGTAAAAAGAAACCTGTACGTCTTTCAGGCTGGCTTTGAGATCGAACTCCAGCGCCAGGGTTTCGTGAACAGGAAACACCCCGGCCAGACACTCGTGAATGGCTCGCTCTAGGTTGAGCTTGGCTTGAGAGGAAAGGCTGTGGCCATCACGGGAGACCGTGAGGCGGATAAATACCAAGTGGGGCGAGTAGATCTGCCCGTAGAGATGGATGCCGTGCAGCGAAAGCTTGAAGGCCGTCAGCACCCCAAATAGGTCGCTGAGCAGAGAAGGCCGGTTGCGATAGGCTAGACAAACCACCGTCTTGCCCCGCTCGTCCTGCATCTGCACCACTGCCCTACGGGTTTGATAAAGGGCATAGGCCAGACGCAAGTTTTGCACCTGGATCTCACTGCTAACAAACTGGCTGTAAAAAGGTGGAAAACTCTCGTTGAAGCGCCGCATCAGAGCGGTTCGGGTCAGCGGGATCGAGTTCTTGGCAGGGCCGACCCTGGGCAAAGGGGGAGCCTCAGCCCCACTTTCCCTAGCCATCTCGAGGGAGGGTGGAGTGTCTTGTTCTGCTGACTGCTCAGCTGCCATCTCTCTCACCCCTTCCGCTCGACAAAGCACAACCCGACTCCACTCACCCGCACGGAGCTTTAAGGGGAGGCGAAGCGCGCGTCCAATTAAACTCTATCTCACGGGATCAAGGAGGGCATCAAAAACCCCCCAGCAGGGGGAGCTGCAGGTCAGCGGGTGATCCTAAACTTAGAACAAGAACTGGTTTGGCCAAGCCAACGGCATCCCTTTGGCAGCCTTTTCGTTTCCCCATTCAAGAACTCCCGCCGTGAGCAGGACTGTTGCCGATCCCTCCTCGCGTTCCTCTGCCCAGGTGCCGGATCCGGGTGGAGCCTGGTGGGATCTCCACATCCTCGCCTCCCCTGTGCAGGAAGACCAGATCTTCTGGCGGCTGGAGAGCTTTGGCTGTCAGGGCATGGCCAGCCAGGCTTATGGCGAAGACCAAATTAGCATTCACGCCTATTTGCCCTGCTTCCGCGCCACTCCTTTGGACTTGGCGGCTCTGGCGCTGCGCCTGCGGCAAGATGCCCTCGTGGCCGGCCAGCCCCTTCCCAAGCTGCACTGGGAACGAATGGAAGCAGAGGATTGGAGCAACAGTTGGAAGCAACACTGGCGGCCTGAGCCAGTGGGAGAGAGGCTGCTCATCTGTCCAGCCTGGCTGGATCCACCCCCTCACCCTGGCCGTCTCCTGCTGCGGCTGGATCCGGGCATGGCCTTTGGCACAGGCACCCATCCGACCACCCAGCTTTGCCTGGAAGCCCTGGAGATGCGCCTAGGAGCGGGTACAGAGGGGGTGACGGTAGCCGATGTGGGCTGCGGTTCGGGCATTCTGTCGGTGGCGGCAGCCCTCTTAGGGGCCAAGCGGGTTTATGCTGTGGATGTTGACCCGCTGGCGGTGCAGGCAGCACTCCACAATCGCGACCTCAATGGCCTTACAGACCGGATCGAGGTGGCTCAGGGCAGTCTGGAACGCATTCCGGAGATGGTGGATGGACTGGTGTGCAACATTCTGACCGACGTGATCCTGGATATGATCCCGGGGTTTGGCCTAGTGGTGAAGAAAGGGGGCTGGCTTATCCTCAGCGGCATTCTCCTCGAGCAGGCCAGGTTGGTTACGGAGATGTTGGAGGCCAACGAGTGGTTGGTTGCAGCCCTTTGGCGACGGGGGGAGTGGTGCTGTCTGAACGCACGCGCTCTCTAAGTTCCCTGCCCCGCCTAGCTATCGACCCGGCCCAGCGGGATCCCACCGGTGGGATCCATTTAACCAGCCCGCAGCGGCACTACCTGCAGCGGGTGCACCGCCTTCGGGGGGGGGATCCCTTTTTGGTTTTGGACGGCTCCGGCAAGCTGTGGCTGGCCCATTGGCAGCCCCAGAAATGCCAAATTGTGGCTGAGGTAGAGGCCCCGCCGCGGGAATTGCCCGTTTACCTGCATCTGGGCTTAGCAGTGGTCAAGGGGCCGGGATTTGACGAGGTGTTTCGCCAGGTTACCGAGCTGGGGGTAGCGCGCATTACCCCTCTGCTGACGGAGCGCACCGTGGTGGAGCCGGGATCGGGGCGGCAGGAACGCTGGCAAAAAATTGTGCGGGAGGCAACAGAACAGTGTGAGCGGCTGCACTGGCCTCAAATTGACCCGCCTACTTCCTGGAGCCGCTGGCTGGCTGAGCTCAAGGCCAACTGGTGGGGCATAGCGGTTGCCCGCCAAAACGCCCCCCCGCTGCTGCAAGTCCTGCCGCCTCTAAGGGGTGCCGTCGTGGCGCTGGCTATTGGCCCAGAAGGTGGCTGGACAGAGACGGAGCGCCGCCAAGCGGAAGCCCACGGCGGAGTGCCTGTTTCTTTGGGCCCTACGATCCTGCGATCCACCACCGCGGCGGTGGCCGCTGCCAGCCAAGTTGCCGCTTTCTACGCTAGCTTGAGCCCTTGAGCCGAGGCTAGCTCTGCCCCCCGCCAGCAGGGCGATATTATGGCATTGACACGAACCCTTGCTTCCCAGGGCGGGGCTCTGGGTGAGAGGAACAGACATGGGGAAAATCCACGCGGTGCGGGGTACCCGCGACATCCTGCCTCAGGAGGTAAGGCTGTGGCAGCAGGTGGAGGCCAGTGCCCGCGAGATCTTGGGGCGGGCTAACTACCAGGAGATCCGCACCCCCATTTTGGAGCTGACGGAGCTTTTTGCTCGCAGCATCGGCAGTGCCACCGACGTGGTGGGCAAGGAGATGTTCTCCTTTAGCACCCGCGGTGAGCAGGAGGTGAGCTTGCGTCCCGAGAACACTGCTGGTGTGGTGCGGGCCTACATCCAACACGGGCTGCAGATGGCGGGCGATGTGCAGCGCCTCTGGTACTGTGGGCCGATGTTTCGCTATGAGCGTCCCCAAGCGGGGCGGCAACGCCAGTTCCATCAGTTGGGGGTGGAGCTCCTGGGCAGCCGCGATCCCCGCGCCGATGCCGAGGTTATCGCTCTGGCCTGGGATCTGCTGCGGGCGGTGGGGGCGGAAAATCTCACTCTGCGGCTCAACTCCCTTGGGGATCCGCAGGACCGGCTGGCCTATCGCCAAGCCCTGGTGGACTACCTCACCCCCTTGAAGGAAGAGCTGGATCCGGACTCCCAGGAGCGTCTTGGCCGCAACCCCCTGCGCATCCTCGACAGCAAGGATCCCCACACCCGCGCCATTGTTGAGAAAGCGCCCAAGCTGCCCGATTACCTTAGCGCGGACTCACGTGCCTTCTTCGAGCAAGTGCAAGCCCATCTCAAAGCCCTAGACATTCCCTATGAGCTGGATCCCTACCTGGTGCGCGGCTTGGACTACTACACCCACACCGCCTTCGAGATCGTCTCGCCGGAATTGGGCTCCCAGAGCACCGTCTGCGGGGGCGGCCGCTACGACGGCCTAGTGGAAGAGCTGGGCGGACCGCCGACCCCGGCCGTAGGCTGGGCCATCGGCATGGAGCGGCTGGTGTTGCTGCTGCAAAAGAAGCAGCTAGAGGGGGTGGCCAGGCCGCTGGACGTCTACGTGATCTCCCGCGGAGCCAAGGCAGAGGCCCAATCCCTTCAGGTTGCCCAGGCCCTGCGCCAAGCTGGTTTTTGCACCGAGCTGGATCTCAGCGGCAGCCCCTTTAGCAAGCAGTTCAAGCGGGCTAGCCGCAGCGGCGCCACTTGGGCTGTGGTCCTGGGAGATGCGGAAGCGGTGGCCGGCGAGGTGCAGCTGAAGCACTTGCCCACAGGACAGCAGCAAACCCTCCTGCAAGCTGAGCTGGTGAAGTATTTGCTCTCCCAGAGGTGACCGCGGAATGCTGAGTTTTTGGGTACGGCGCAACGGACAAGAAGAATGGCAGCCAGTACCAGCCGAAGGAGCCATTCTGGAGGAAGACACGTACACCGTCCTGGCCCATTGTCCCCAGCCCTACTTCACCATTACTGTGGAAGTTCGCCACCGCCCTTTGGCAGCAGAGGATGAACAAGCCCCAGCAGAGGCGAAGGCCTCGAAGGGAGAACTCTTGCAAACCCGTTCGGTGCGCACCAACGAGGAGGGGATTGCCATTGTCTTGCCGGCCACTCGTCTTGCCCCTGGTTCCTGGGAACTGCACTGCCGCGATGCCGACTTGATAGCTGAGCTGTTTGGCGAGAAGGAGCTGAAGAATTGTCTGCGTTTCCAGGTCGTGCCTGCCCCGGCTCAGTCAGAACCAGCAGCCGCCTTGGTGGCCCAGCCAACAGAGCCCGAATCCGCTCCTCAGCCCAAAGAGCCTGCCCCCCCACCCGAGCTGTTTTCCCTCATGCACAGCGAACTGGAGGGATCCCCTGAGGAAGTACTGGTGTTGACGGGGCGAATTGGCTGCAGCGGCGAACTGCAGGTACGGCTTTGGCAGGAGGGGAGCCCGGATCCCCTTTTCCAAGGGCGACGGCAGATTCAACTCCCAGGACAGGCGCGAACGGCAGTGTTTAGCATTCCCCTCACCCTACCCAGCCAGCCCTGGGCTCGCCCTCTGCGGGGAGAAGTGTGCCTCGCTCCCTCCTCCTGGCAGCATCCAGAGCTGCTGAGAGTCCCCTTCTCTGTTCGCTGCCGCGGCCAGGGGGAAGGGCCACCCTCTTTGCCCCAGGAAGCAGAGCCACCCATCCCTGAGGCCAGCCCTGCCTCGACCACAACCTTGCTCTCCCCCGAGCGCACCCTGCAGAAGTTGTTGCGCATCTGGCAGCGCAGCGCCTCTGGGGGAAAAGAAGCTCCCGACCCGCTTCCGCCACAAGAGCTCCCAGCCTCCCCTGCCTCCCCAGCAGAGGCTGCAGCCAAAGCCAACGCCCAACCTGGGGTGGGGACTCTTCCAACTGAGCCGCCTGGCAAAGAGGCTGTCCTGCCAGCCCAAACCGAGATCCAGCCCACCCCACCCTTAGCTGTGACTGACCAAAACCCGGAAACCCTGCCTTTGCCCCCAGGCGTGTGCCCAGCGCCCCAACTGCTGGTGCCCGAGCACCTGCGGGCAGGTGACAATTTTGACGTAGTGCTGCGTTTGCCCGCCTCGCTCAATTCTGCCAGTAGCTCGAGCGAGCAGCCTCCCTTGTGGATTAAGTTTTGGGTCAAGCATGGCCGCACCCGCTCTTTGGTGGATGGCCCTCGTTGGTTGCTGGACTTCTCCCGCAACGAGCAGGGGCAGTGGCAAGCTCTCACCCGCATGACCATCCCTCCCGGCGTCCCTGAGCTAATCTTCGAGGCTTGGGCCGTCAGCCCAGATCGCCAGCAGCAGAGCGACCGCGTGACGGAGCACCGCTCCATCTTGCCCTAGGTCAGTCTTGGACAGAGCGCACCATCAGCACTGGGCAGCCGATATGCACCCGCACGTAGTCGGAGACAGATCGTCCCAAGAGCCGATCCAAGTCGGGGATACTGCGGGCAATGCTGGGCCGGCGATCTGGGGATCCCATCACCAGCAGGTCGGCCTTGCTTTCTTCTGCCAATCGGACAATCTCGGTGCCCGGATCCCCGACGGCAGTTAACACTCGGTGGCCAATTTGGCGACTTTTGAGGGTAGCGATTGCCCGGTCTAGGGTTTCGTCCCGCGCTTGGGCATCGGCATCCAGTTGCACAGAGGCTAGGAAAATCTGGGCTCCCGGGATGCCGGCCACTAGATCCAGGGCCGTGGCAAAGGCGGCCTGGGCGGCGGGGGAGTTGTTGAGGGCCACCATGACGTGGCTGGGGTATTTGACGTAGGCGTCGTCTTTGACCAGCAGCATGGGGCAGGAGGCAAGCTGGAACACGTATTGGCTCACCGAGTTCTGCAAAATGGCCATGATGCGGTTGCGCCCCCGCGATCCCATGACAATCAGGGGATTGGGTAGAGATTCAGCCACCTGCAGCACCACCACCTTGGGATCCCCTTCCACCAGTTGAGTGCTAATCTTCAGCCCAGGTCGCGGGGGAAAGGTCTGCAGCGTCTGGGCCAATAGCTCCTGCCCCTTTTGCCAGGCAGCCCGCATCTCCTCGGCAGAAGTCTGGGAAGGCACCGCATGCAGCAGCGTCACGTGGCACTGGGCAAAGGCCGGCAAGGACAGGAGAGTATGCACCATCTGCTCGGTGGGGCCGCTGCCGTCGATGGCGGCAATGATGTTTTCAAAGCGAGGCATGGGATCCGTTCTCCTGGCCAACAGCTGCCAAGACTCATCCTAGATCTGGCGCTGCGGATCCCTGTTACCGAGGCGGATATCCCGCAACATTTTGTTGGGTTTTAGTAACTCAGCCACACATAGCCAGTGAAGCCGCCGCCGGCATTGGTGTTGCGGCCTGTTAGAAATTGAAACCCGCCCAGCCCCAGCGTCAGACCTCCCTGTAGCCGCCAGTTGAGCTGGCCGGAAAGCTTGAGGCTATCGTAGTCGGGATCCTGCACTGCCACATCTCCAAAGAGCAAAGGGGCGCCGTTGCCGAGGGTAAAGTCGCCATCCAGAGCCACAATGGCCTGCACCTCAGGGCTGAGATCCGCTCCAAAGGTCAAGTTGGCTTTGAGGCGGTCGCCCGGATAGCCTAGGTAATCCCGCAAGGTAAGGCAGGAGTCGAAAAAGGCAGGCAGGGATCCCAACTGGGTATTGGCTGCCGCCCCAACTTTGAGATCATAGCCGAAGACGCCGTACCCCAAGGGCAGGGGAATGTCTTGGGTGGCATATCCGGGCGGGATCAAGGCCGTTAGCTGAGCCGAGAAGAAGGGATCCCCCTCTCCCCAAGTGTGACGCAGGCCCAGCTCCAGATCCCGGAGGCCCTGGTTGCGCTGGGTTACAAGCTGGTCGCCGCTAGCAAAGCGATTTTCCAAAAAAACATAGCTGGTGTTGAGATTGAGGGTGAGCTGATCGCTAAGGCCAGTTTCGCCAAACAGGTTAAGGCGGGTCTCGCCGTACTCGGAAAGGGCCTGCTGCAGGCGTCCTCCCTGGTCAAAGCGGGTGCGGGGTTGGTAGACCTCAGGCTGCAGCGAGAAAAACGTCTTCCCTGCTCCGCGAGGAAAGCCACAGCCTGCCCAGGCTGGCAGCTCCAGACCCAAGACAAGGCTTAGGCCCAGCAGCCAGCTTCTTGCTATGGCAAAAGGCTTCATCTGGGGATCCCCAACAACAGCGCCGCCGAGGGGGATTGTATCTGCCAAAGGCCGTTTTGGGCCCTCGTCCCCACGGCTACATCCTTCGGGCAACAGCCGGCAAACCTACCCGGGCCCGGAATTGCCGCGCTGCTGTCAGCGCCCCATAGGGATCTCCTTTGTAGAGGCCGTAGTGCATGAGAGACATGCGCCGCAGCCCCAGTTGCGACACCTCTTGCAGCCACTCCCGCCGGCTCATGATGGCAAAGTCCACCTGGACCGTGTCGGCCCGACCGCCGTTGGGGTGTTTCTCCTTAATCGAGGGCTCGTAGTGAGCCAGCATCAAGTTGCGGTGGATGGGGGCAAAGAGATGGCAACAGAGGCGGATCTGCTCCGGGTTACCGGGATCCGGCCCGTTCAGCTCTGGGTTAAACTCCCCTGGCCGCCGCTGGCGCATGGACTGGAAGGCGATCCCGTCCATCTGGCTCATCGTCTCGGCAAAAGGCTCCACCATGCTGCGCCCCGACCCGCGCTGGGGATCGTCGAAGGTGGCAATCCACCCGCCCCAGCAGAGGGCCACTTCGGCCTCTGGCAAACGCTCCTTGATGGCCTGGCGAGCTCTTAGGACGTTGCGCATGAGAGCCTGGTAGTAGGGGGCAGTGTCGGCGTTGTAGGTGTCCGCCGGGATCCGCCAGTAGGAAAACTCAGTAGCCAAGCTCCAGTAGGTAGGGCGGCCTTGGGGGTTGGCTTGGGCAATATACCCCGCCAGCTCAGCTACGTCTTGGATAAACTGCTGGGAGATGTGGTAGTCGCCGCAGGGGCGGTGGGTGTCGTCTTCCCAGGTGATGATGTGCAGGCTGTAGCCCCGCTCAAACCACTGCCGCAGAAGCCCGGCCTGGTGCCAGTTGCGCCAGAAGGAGAGATCCCCCTGGCGGTGATCAAAGCTGTTCAGCCAGCCGCTCAAGAAATGGGGATCCCAGCCCCGCGCCACCGCCGCCACCTGGGGGTCTGACTCAATCTCCCAGAGGAAGCGACCGGGATCTGCCCCGATGCCCACTTCCCAGCGGGCCAGCAGCTTTGACAAGTTCAGGTTCCCAGGGGCAACGTTTTCGGAGCCTTGACCACAGCCGGCAACTCCATAGGCAGCTAGCAGCGCTCCGCCCATTTGCAGCACCTGTCGCCTCGGCCATCGTCGTCCCCAGCTCATCCCTTCTCCTCCTCAAGCTCTAGCTGGCGGGCCCACAGCCGCACCTGTGGGGAGCTGTAGACCTCCCTGAAGCCCGGCAGCCCCTCAAAATTGAGCTCAGGCCAAAATTGCAGGATGCGATCGGCGCTCCGCAAGGGATCCGCCAGCCCCGCTACCAAGAGGTAGTCCACCCTTTCCTGGGGGTGCTGCAAAGCCAGGGCAAACTCGTACTGGTGAGGGGTGAGAAACAGGCGCGGGTCTCTTGCCCAAAAGATAGCCTCAAAGTGGATGTCGTCGTCCACCAGCACTTTTTGTCCGGGCAACAGGTGGCGATAGAGATACTGCCCAACCTGGCGCTTTTCCTGCCGCAGCCTCCGCCAGTCTTCTAGGGCTTGCCCAGCAGAGGTTACTCCATACAGGTTTTGGGCAGCTTCCAACTCGCCACTAAGGGGCACTACCCCTGCCACCAGCCGCTCCCAGAGATCCCGCTCCTCAGCCACCAGGGGCATGAGGAAACCCGGCTCTTGGCTCACCCCATAACCGGCAGTGAGGCAGTTCAACCCCAAGAGGGCAGTGATCAACAGGCGCTTAGCCCAGCCGGGGCCGGCTCCGCGACACAAGTAGGCGCCCATCAGCAAAGGCAGCGGCACCCAGAAAAGGCCAAAGCGGCTCAGCTCCCGCAAAAACAGCCCCTGCCCTAGAGAAGCCAGCAGGATGACCAGCGGCATCCCCCAGACCAGAGCCCATACCCAGCGACCCGGGCCTCGGCCCAGCAGGGATCCCAGCCCCAACAGCAAATAGGCAGGAGCCAGCAGCGCCAGCCACTTTCCCGCTTCAAGCAGCCCCCGCCAGCCACGCGCCTGCTGCAAGTCTTCCCGCAATTGCGGCAGCCGCAGACCGCTGCCCACCTGGTAGGTGAAAGCCCAGGGATCCCCTACCGACAGCCAATTCACATACAGCCAGCTCAACATCAGGGCCAGGCTGATAAACCCTGCCACCAGCACCGCCGTCAGCCGGAAACCCCAGGACTGTTTGCGAAAAGCCAACAGCAGCATCCCTGCCACCCAGGGCAGCAGCCACCCACTTTCCCAACGCAGCACCATCAGGGGCCCCAAGGTCAGGCCAATGAGCAGCAGCCGCAGCGTAACGGTCAGCTCGTCCTTCTCCGCCGCTCGTCTCTCCTCGGCCAGAGGGAACAACAAGGCCATGTTCACCCCCAGCAAAAGCGAGGTAGCTGTCCAGGTGGGGCTACGCAGCAGCATCAGGATCAAAGCCGGCTGCAGTAGCAGCAACAAGCCCCACAGCCAGCGCCACCCCAGGCCGGCGGGCAGACGGCGCAACTGCTGCCCCACCCAGCCCAACAACAGGGCTCCCAAAATGGCCTGCAACAACAGCGGCGAGCGCCCCAAAATGGCCGTGGCCAGCACCAGGGAAGGGGGAAAAGTGGTGCCCACAATGGGCAGGCGCGGATCCGGCCCCAGGGCGGCTACGGATCCCTTGTAGCCAAGAAACTGCATCTCCAGGCTCACCCAGCCCCAGCCTTCCTTCAGCCCCCACAAGAGACCAGCCAGGAGCAGCAAGGGGATCCCTACCGGCGCAACGAGCCTCCAGAAGGCTTTAAGCTGAGTTGCAAACATAGATGCTTCACGAACAAACTTAGCTAAACTTCACAATTAGTTCTAGGAGACTTGAACACCTCATCGAATCCCAAGGAGTAACTTAATGCCA
>Ga0272447_1000809_pt1 | contig 21815 bp, 17 predicted proteins | sample YNPCB0133_FD_194589 | JGI IMG/M metagenome (GOLD analysis project Ga0272447, IMG submission 194589) | Hot spring microbial mat communities from Yellowstone National Park, WY, United States - YNP-CB-013-3 | ecosystem: Environmental > Aquatic > Thermal springs > Hot (42-90C) > Sediment | place... | reverse complement strand
AGAATCGTCCGCAAAGGGGCTTTTCAGGGCTCCGGAGCGGCCTCCCGGCCCGATTGAGATATTTTAAAGGTGCGGCATTGAGCCCGGCTAATCACCGGGGCAGGGGGATTTTTGTCCAAAGTCCAGTAGAGAATGTGCCCGGGGCAGAAGCCCGCTCCTTCTGGTATTACGGCCCGCCGGGTGAGGATAAGCCCTGGGTGAAAGTGCTTGAGAAAATTATTCTTTACCCTTCTCCTCAGGCGGCAGCCGATGCTTATGAGGGGTGGGTGGATACGTATATTCCTCCCGATTACAGGGAGGAGTGGATTCAGCCGCCGGGGGTGGAATTTCACTCCCGGGCGGACCAGATGGTGGTGGCGTGTCTATCAGGTTATGTGAATGGGATGCATCACTATGCGTGCACGGCCATCGGCCGCTACGGGAACGTGGTGGTAGTACTGCTGGCCAATGTCTTTGATGATCGCTGGCTGACGATGGCGGATTTCCAGGCGGTGCTGGAGGCCATGGACTTGCGGATCGTGGCGGCGCTGGGGAGCACCCCGTAACGGCTGGACACGCTTTCCACCACCGACCACCGGGCGCGGTTCTATGACCCCGTTCTGGGCCGCTTCCTGCAACCGGACCCCCTGGTGCCGGAGCCGGGAAATCCGCAGGGGCTGAATCGGTATGGGTATGTGCTGTGTAGGCTGTTTGCCTCGCTTATGTGGCAGCGTCAACCCCCAGTGACTGTCCCCTCTCCGCTAGGCGGCCAAAGAGCCGCAGGTAGTCCGCCAGGTAGCGGGTGGTGAGGAAGTGCCGCCGGACATGCTCCCGCGCGGCCACTCCCATACGCTGCGCCTCCTCCGAACGCCGCAACAGGTAGAGCACCCGGTCGGCACACTCCTCCACACTGTTCACCAGAAAGCCCGTCTCCCCGTCTATCACCTGCAGCGGGATGCCGCCGGCGTTGCCGCCCACCACCGGCTTCCCCTTCCAGAGCGCCTCCGCCACCACCAGCCCGAACCCTTCCCGCAGCGATTTCTGCACCACCACGTCGGCGGCGGTCTGGAACGCGTTCACCTCCCGGTTCCCCACACCGTGAAAGTTGTGCAGGATGTAGATGTCCCAGTCCTCCCCGGCGTGGCGGATGGTCCGGTCCAGGTACGTCCACCCCTCCGGGTCGTCCGCCGCCATGGAGCCCACCAGCGCCAACTGCACCTGGGGCATCTCCCGCTTGACGATGCGGTACGCGTCTATCACCCCCAGCGGGTCCTTCCAGGGGTCAAACCGGCTCACCTGGACGATGAGGGGGCGGTGGACGTCCACCCCGAACCGGGCGACGGTCCGCCGGGCCTCCTCCGGGCTCATCGGGGCGTTCTTGGGGGAGAGGGGGTCAATGGTCGGCGGGATGACCGCCAGATGCCGGAAACTCACCCCCGGCCCCACATACTCCCGCATGGTGAAGATGGCGGCGTCGTACTGAGAGATGTAGGGGACGAAGAACTCCCAGTAGGCAGGGTTGGGCTGGGAGGTGTCTATGTGGCAGCGCCAGACCCAGTGCTTTCCCCCCGCGCGGCCGTGATAGTGGAGAAGACCGGCGGGCTGGGGGTCGTGGACGATGATGAAGTCGTATTCCCCCTCCAGACGGCGGGCGTTGGCCTCGTTGTACCGCTGCCAGATGGCCTTCATCTCGTCAGTGAAGGGGATGTCCATCCCCTGCAGGCCATTGTGGCAGGCCTTGGTGACGTTGAAGAACTCGTCTGCGCCCTCAATGACCTGCCATTCGGCCTCCAGCCCCACATCCCGCATCAGCGGGACCAGCGTCTGGAGGATTTCGGCCACCCCGCCGCCGTAGGCGGTGGCGTTGATGTGCACCACCCGCGCGCCCCGCAGGGGCTGGGCCAGCGCGCGGATTTCGGCGACCGTCTCCTCGCCCACGATGGGGCGGTAGTCGTCCAACCGTTTCTCGGAGACAGGGACTTGTGGGAGCAAAGGGACCTCCTGATTGGTGATGCGTGAAACGTGAAACGTAAAACGTGAAACGTAAAACGTGAAACGTAAAACGTGTTCCGTCTATCCCTTCACCGACCCGGCCAGGATGCCCCGGACGAAATAGCGCTGGAGGGTGAAGAAGACCAGCAGGGGAACGGCCATGGAGACAAAAGCGGCTGCGGTCAGCAGATGCCAGTCCTGCCCCAGCGACTGGACCATCGCAGAGAGGCGCAGCGTCAGCGGGGCCACCTTCTCCGTCCCGCCCAGGTAGATGAGCGCCACCAGCAGGTCGTTCCAGACCCAGATGAACTGGAAAATGGCCAGGGACGCCAGCGACGGGACCGAGAGGGGCAGAGCCAGACGGGTGAAGGCGGTGAGCGGCGAGGCGCCGTCCAGATAGGCCGCCTCAAAGAGGTCCTTCGGCAGCGAGCCGAAGAAGTTGCGCAGGAGATAGACTGCGAAGGGCAGGCCGTAGCCGGTGTGGGCCAGCCAGATGCCCAGGAACGTGCCCGACAGGCCCAGTTGGTTATAGACGCGCAGGAGCGGGATGAGAGTCATCTGGAGCGGCACCACCAGCAGCCCGACAACGATGACGAACAGCACCTGCCGACCGGGGAAGTTCATCCAGGCGAAGGCATATCCGGCGAAAGCCGCGATGGTGATGGGGATGACGGTGGATGGGATGACAATGGTCAGACTGTTCAGAAACGCCCGCCCCAGCCCTTGTGCGGTCAGGACCTGGATGTAGTTATCCAACCGGAACTGGGAGAAATCCAGCGGGAACCGGAAGACCGTCCACCAGCCGGTGGCGAAGACCGCGTCTTTGGGCCGGAAGGAACTGACCAGCAGGCCGACCGTTGGCAACAGCCAGATGAGGCAAAGGCCGATGACGGCCAGATGGAGGGGAAGTCGCGCAAGAACCCGGCGCACCGTGCTCATCGCATCTCCTCCTGCGCCTGGAAGCGGCGAATGTTGGCCGCCATGACCGGGACGATGGCCAGCAGCAGGATGACGGCGATGGCGCTGGCCCGTCCGAAGTTCAGGAACGAGAACATCTCCTTGTACATCCGGTTGGCGATGACCTCGGTCCCGCGCGTGCCGTTGGTCATCACGAAGACGATGTCAAAGGCTTTCAGGGCGGTGATGACCACCGTCGTCGCCACCACCGCGATGGTGGAACTGATCATCGGCACCGTGATCTGCCAGAAGATGCGCCATTCGCTGGCGCCGTCCACCCGCGCCGCCTCCAGAATCTCTCTGGGGATGGCCTTGAGGGCGGCGGAGAGAATCACCATGCAGAACCCCGTCTGCAGCCAGACGCCGACGGCGATGAGGGCGAAGTTGTTGACCGCCGTATCCACCAGCCACCCGATGGGCTGCCCCCCCAAGGCGACGATGGCCGCGTTCAGCAGGCCGATCTGGGGGACATGGGCGGGCTTATAGGCGTAGACGAAACGCCAGATGACGCTGGCACCGACGAACGAGATCGCGACCGGCAGGAAAATGACGGACTTGGCGATCGGCTCGTAGCGCACCCGGTCCACCAGAACGGCGATGATCAGCCCCAGCCCGACGCTGAAAGTGGTCATCAGGACAATCCAGAGGAGATTATTGCGGAAAGCGACGTGCATTTCGGGCGAGGTGAGCGTCCAGAGGTAGTTCTGGAGCCCCACAAATCGCTCCGATCGGGCGTCCAGAAAACTCAAGTAGAGGGTGTTCAGGGTGGGATAGACCAGATAGAAACTCAGGATGAGGAGGGCGGGCCCGATGTAGGCCCAGGGGCGCACCCTGGGCTGCAGGCGCTGGGGGAGCAGGCCGACCAGGGAATCCAGTCCCAGGAAGAGGCCGGCGATGCCCGCGACCCCCAGAAGGATGGCGGCCAGCGTGGCGAGGACCTGAGAGAGCCAGTCGCTCATTTCCCCTCCAGAGTAAAGGAGGTGCCTGGCACCCTTTGAGGTGCCAGGCACCTGTGCGGCGAAACCGCTACTTGTAGGCGTCCTGGGCACTTTTCTCAATGGCCTGGAGCACTGCGTCCAGGTCCTTCCCGCCCACATAGTCCATCACACCGGCCCAGAACGACCCGGCGCCGACGGCCGCGGGCATCAGGTCGGAGCCGTCAAAGCGGAAGACTTCGGCGCTGGCCAGAATCTGGGCCTGCTTGCGGGTCAGGTCGTCCGGATAGGCCTTGAGGTCCACTCCCCGGTGCGGGGAGAGGAAGCCGCCGCGGGCGGCCCAGATTTCGTGCGGCGTGGGCGAGGCCAGGTACTGGATGAAGGCCCGGGCCTCCGGGGTGTCGTTGAGCATCACCACCACGTCGCCCGCGCCCAGCGCTGGAACGCCCCACCGGGGGTCAATGGACGGGAAGGCGAAGACGTCGTAGTCCTCCCCGGCCTTCACGCCTCCGGGGAAGAAACCGGTGATGAAGGAGGCCTGACGGTGCATGTAGCAGCCGGGGGGCGTGTCAAAGAGGGGGCGCGGGGAGTCGCCGAAGTTGGTGCTCAGCACACCCGTGGTGCCGCCCCAGACGTACTTCTCGTTGCGGGCAATCTGGCCGAAGAGTTCCCACGCCCGCTTCACCGCCGGGTCGGTCCATGGGATTTCGTGGTTGACCCACTTGTCGTAGACCTCAGGACCGGCGGTGCGGAGCATGATGTCCTCAATCCAGTCGGTGCCGGGCCAACCGCTGGCCGCGCCGCTCTCCAGCCCGATGCACCAGGGTGTTCCGCCGTCAGCCACAATCCGGTCGGAGAGGGCAATCATCTCCTCCCAGGTGGCGGGAACCGGATAGCCCTTCTCCTGGAACGCTTTGGGGTTGTACCAGACCAGGCTCTTCAGCGCGCCCTTGAACCAGATGCCGTAGAGGTGGCCGTCGTAACTGCCCAGGTCAATCCAGGCCTGCGCGTAGTCCTTCTTCAACTGGTCCATATCCACGATGTTTTCCAGCGGGACCAGCGCGCCCATCTTCGCCAGGTCCACCAGCAATCCGGGCTGGGGGAGGATGGCGATGTCCGGGGGATTGCCGGCCTGGACCCGGGTGACCAGCACCGTGGCCTGCTCGCGGGAGGTCTCAAAGGCCATACCGATGCCCGTCTCTTTGGTGAAGGGCTCCACGGCGGCGGCGAAGGCCTCAAACTCGGAGCCGCCCCACACGCCCAGCACTGTCACCGCCCCTTTGGGGGCTGCCACAGTGACGGGAACCGTGACCGGAACGGTGACCTGTACCGGCTTCTCTACGGGCACGGTGACGGTGACCGTTTGGGGAGCGCAGCCTGCCAGGAGCAGGCCGATGACCGTCAGCGCGGTCAGGGAGAATCCAACGATACGCCGAGACATCTCTCTTTCCTCCTGAAATGGAATGGGGTGGATACAAACAGATTCATCGGAAGCGGTCTTTGGAGAGACAACGGTTGGAGCAACTCTGGACATCACCTCCTTTCAGAAATTAACAATTAAAAAATTAACAATGAGCGAATTCTTCGCGTCTTTGTGTCTTCGTGGTGAACCCTTAACCCACTACCGGACATGGGCCCCACAGGACTCCCGGACGACCAGTTGGGTTTCCAGGCGGACCTGGGTCTCGTTGGGGAGGTCGCCCTCAATGATGCGGATGAGGAGTTCGGCCGCGCTCCAGCCCAGGCCGAAGGCGGGGACGTGGACGGTGGTGAGGGCGGGGGTGAGGTAGCGGGCGGTGGCGATGTCGTCAAAGCCGACGATGGCCATATCCTCCGGGGCCCGCAGGCCGTGCTCCCGCAGGGCCCGCAGCGCGCCGATGGCGACCATGTCGCTGGCGATGAAGACCGCCGTGGGCCGCTCCTCCAGCGATAGCAGGGATTCCATGGCCTGCCGACCGCTCTCTTCGTCAAAATTCCCGTAGCGGACCAGGTCCTCGTCAAAGGGAAGGCCGGCCTCCACCAGCGCGCGGCGGTATCCCTCCAGCCGCTGGCGACTGGCGGTGTAGGCCAGGGGGGCGTTGGTGATCATCCCGATGCGCCGGTGGCCCAGGGCCAGCAGGTGCCGGACGGCGGTCATCGCTCCCTGTTCGTTATCCACGTCCACCGATGGGATGTCGGCGCCGGGCAGTTGGCCGTGGAGGACCAGGGGGAACCCCTCGCGGTGGAGGTCTAAGAGGGCGGTGTCGTCGGAGCGGGGGCCGGAGAGGATGAGGCCGTCGGTGTGGCGGCCGCGGGCCAGTTCCACCCAGGCGTCGTCGGGCTCATCGGGCTCTATGGGGCGGAAGAGGACGTAGTAGCCGTAGCGGCGGGCGGCGCGGGTCGCTCCCTGGAGGAGGCCGGGGAGAAAGGCGTCCCGGTACATCTGGTCGGGCCCCCGGTGCCAGACCAGGGCGACGGTGGAGGTTTTGCCGCTCACCAGGCGGCGGGCGGAGGCGTCGGGGTAGTAGTTCAGTTGCCGGGCGGCCTCCAGCACTCGTTGGCGGGTCTCCGGGCTGATGTGGACGTCGGGGACGTTGTTGAGGACCAGGGAGACGGTGGTTCGGGAGACCCTGGCCAGACGGGCGACGTCGCGGGAAGTCGGGCGGTCGGTAGGCATCCGGGAACCTCCGGCGTTAACACGTGTTACTGACAAGTGTCAGTATACACCAGATTTCCCGGTTTGTCAAGAGGGAGTGCGCTGCGGGTGTCCCAGTTTCGTCGGGCTGGGCCGCTGGCCTTTTCGCCGTGCCGTAAACGGCCAGGCTCCGGCGAAGACGAGGCGCTAAAGCGCCCCTCTTCACCCAGGCAACCCGGCTTCCCGAAAGACCACCGAAAGGAGAGGGCGCTTCCAGCGCCCTGGGCAACCTCAGCCAGGCCGTAAACGGCCTGGCCCTCTGGGCCCCGACGATTTTGGAACACACCCCCTTGCCGCTTGCGTCTTGCCCTCTTACCTTTCCTGCAGTACAATACAGTGTTGCAGCGCCTCCGATCCGACCGAGGATACGGGTCAGACCACAGACGATGGACCACAAACCTCCCGGAAAGCAGCGCGGTACGACAGGAAGCCGTCAGTACTTCTCTGGAACGAATGAAAACGGAGCCCGCCTTGCTGCGTTCTTGCTTTCGCTATACTGGATTGGAGTGGTGATTGTTACTTTGGCAAAGCGAAGGTCAATAATATTGCTCTGCGTACTCTGCGATCTCTGCGATAAAGAAAGTGACACCTATTTTTCCAATCAACGCCGCTGGAAAATCTATTGGGATCCTACGAGAGCCACCCTTGATTTCTACGTATTCACTAAGGGTTTTGGTTTTACCCCTCCCCCTTTTGGGGTAGAAACTCCCTAAACCAACTTTTTATTGACAAAAGCAAAAACTTTCTTCATAATTAAATTTATGAGGAAAATCTTTGTTTTTCTTGCTGGTTTTTTACTATTGGTTGGCGGGCTTATTTTTTCTCAAAAACCAATTCGGGCAAGAATCTGGAGTGAGTGTTTAAGTTGCACCAACAATAGTTGTTGTGGAGATTCGTGTGATACAAGTAACAATTATTTTTGTAATAATTTAGGTTATGGTGTCTGTTTTTGTGATAAACAAAAAGAAAGACCCCCTCCCACCGCCACGCCGGGGCCGAGGTCGCCGGGGTCAACCCAACCGGGTGGGGGCGGGCCAACCCAATCGGGTGGTGGTGGGCCAATCCCCATTGCGTTTGTTGGGGTCGTCTTTCGCCCGGACGGAAACGTCCGGGCTCATCCTGCAAAGCCCTTCGGACGACTTTCAGCCCCCGAAGGGGGCTTTGCAGATTGAGCCCGACGGTTTACCGTCGGGCAAAGAGCAGTAACGGGAGGATTACTGAGGTATAGATGGCATCGCTGGTAGAGATAATTGGCCTCGTCTTCGGATTTCTCTGGCCCTTCTGGCCTCTGGTGTTCCTCCGGGTGCTGGCTGATGTTGTCGGCAGAAAGTCCAGGCGTGGGCACTCAGCCAGCCGGGACATGCTGGTGATCTGGGGATTCCTGGCCATTTGCCGGATCGCCGCTGCCATCTCTCTCCCCTCGGTCTCCTCTTTCCTGATCCCTGAGCCCTGGAACACGCTCCTCTTCTTCGCCGCGGGCGCTGTGCTGATTGGAATCAACGTCTGGGGCAAATGGAGGCCGAAGACATCCTACAGGGGCAAAACCATTTCCTCCGTCTCCGACCTCCTGGAACTCTCCGCCGCTGAATTTGAAGAAGTGGTGGCGGAGGTCTATCGCGCCCAAGGGCACCGGGCCCGACGGACGGGGACAGTGGGCGATCACGGGGTAGATGTCGTCGTGGACGCGAAAAACGGGGAGAAGTGGGTGGTTCAATGTAAGCGCTGGCGAGGCACTGTGGGGGAACGGGTGGTCCGGGAGTTCTACGGATGCCCCAACTACCCCCTCTGCCGCGAAATCATCAACATCCCCACAGGACGGGAACCATGACCCCCCCTACTCCCTACTCCCTACTCCCTCCTCCCCCCCTCTCCTGCGACCTCCACACCCACACCCTCTACTCCCGGGACTGCCTGGTCTCCCCGGAGCGGTTTCTGGAGGCGTGCCGCCGCCGGGGGCTGGACCGGGTGGCAGTGACCGACCACAACACCATCGCGGGCGCGCTGCGGCTGAAGGAGATGGACCCGGAGCGCATCATCGTGGGCCAGGAGATTCGCACGACGCACGGGGAACTCATCGCCTACTTCCTGGCCAAGCCCGTTCCCCCGGACCTGCCGCCCCAAGAGGCCGTTGCCGCCGTGCGGGCACAGGGGGGCGTCGTCGGCATCTCCCACCCCCTGGACCGGGCCCGACGGGAGGCGATGGGGCGGGCCGCCGTGGAGGACATCCTGGGGATGGTGGATTTTCTGGAAGGGCTCAACGCCCGCTGCCTGTTCCCGGCGGACAACGATGCGGCCCAGGCTCTGGCCCGGTCCCACAACCTCCCCGTGACCGCCGGAAGCGACGCCCACTCGCTCTGGGAACTGGGCCGGGCCGTGACCCGGATGCCGCCCTTTGACTCACCGGAATCGTTCCTGGAAGCGCTGCGGTCGGCGCGCGTGGAGGGCCGAACCTCCCCGGCGTGGGTCCACCTCATCTCTTCGCTGGCGAAAATCCTCCGCCGGACCGGCCTGGCCCCACCCCCGCCGGGGTAGTCCCGCCGCCCTGCGCCCTGCGACCCTGCGCCCTGCGCCCTGCGGCCCTGCGACCCTGCGACCCTGCGACCCTGCGACCTGCGACCTGTTAAATGTTAAAAAGGAGGCAAAATTTGGAACCGTTCACTGCCATATTGACCATCATCATCCTGGCCGTCGTGCCGATGGTCCTCTACGCACTGTTCCTCTGGTGGATGGACCGCTATGAAAAGGAGCCCCTGGGCCTGCTTCTGGCCGCCTTTCTCTGGGGCGCTATCCCCGCCGTCATCCTCTCCCTCATCGCCCAGATCATCCTGGACATCCCGGTCTCGGAGTTCTTCGGCTCCAGCGTGGGGACCGAACTGGTGGGGGCCAGTTTGGTCGCTCCGATCACCGAGGAACTGTTTAAAGGACTGATGCTGCTGATCCTGATACTTCGATTCCGCCACGAGATGGATACGCCTGTGGACGGCATCCTGTATGGGGGTCTGGTGGGTTTCGGGTTCGCCACCACCGAGAACTTCTTCTACTTCCTGGATGCCTACGGCATGGCCGGGCTGGGGGGAGTGTTGCAACTGGCCTTCTTCCGCGCCGTCCTCTTCGGCCTGAACCACGCGCTGTTCACGGGCTGTACCGGCCTGGGCATCGCCCTGATGCGCACATCCCCCCGCCGCTGGGTCCGCATTGCGGCTCCGTTTGTCGGGCTGGGGGTGGCGATGACGCTCCACGGCCTGCACAACTTCGGCGCTGTCCTCGCCAGCCTGACCTGCTGGGCGCTGCTGATCAGCCTGGCCTCAGACTGGGGGGGCGTTTTGGCGCTTCTGGGCCTGCTCATCTACTTCACGGTTCGGGAGCAACGGATCCTGGTTCTCTATCTGAAGGACGAGGTGGAAAAGGGAACCATCCCGCCCGAGGACTACCCGGTCATTTGCTCCTACTGGCGCCGGGTCGGGCAGCGGCTGGGCGCGCTGGCGCGCGGGGAAGTGGGACGCTGGCGGCGTCTGGGCACGTACTACCGGCTGGCCTCCGAACTGGCCTTTGCTCGCCATCGCCGGGTGACTCACGGCCGGGAGGAGGAGACCGCCCGGCGGATAGAACAACTGCGACGGCAACTCCGCCGCCTGCGCCCGGCCCTGTGAGGGTTCTCACACAAAGACACAAAGACACAAAGATAAAAAGATAAAAAAAATTCTTTGTGTCTTTGTGTCTCTGTGTGAGGTAAAAAACCCATGGAAGGATCAACTCCGCCGGGGGCCCGTATTGCCCGGGCCGCCACCCAGGTGATGGCCCTCTTCGTCGTCTCCCGGGCGTTGGGGCTGGCGCGGGAGATGGTCATCGGCGCCGTCTTCGGCACCAGCGCCGAATACGACGCCTATCTGGCCGCCGCGCGCATCCCGGACCTGCTGTTCTCGCTGATGGCCGGCGGAGCACTGGCCTCCGCGTTCATCCCCACTCTGGCCGGGTACTTCGCCCGCGACGACGCCGAAGGGGGATGGCGGCTTGCCAGCGCCGTGGTCAATCTGGTGCTGGTTGTGCTCACCCTGGCCGCGGGGCTGGCCTGGGCCGTCGCGCCGGGCCTGGTGGCGACCGTGCTGGCCCCCGGATTCCCGCCCCCGCAGCAGGCCCTCACCATCTCCCTGATGCGGATGATGTTGGTGGCCCCCGTCCTCTTCGGAGTCAGCGGCGTCGTCATGGGGATTCTCAACACCCGCCAGCATTTCCTGCTCCCCGCGCTGGCTCCCAGTCTCCTGAACCTCTCCCTTATCGCGGCGGCGGGACTCCTGGCCTCCCGACTGGGCGCCCGCGCGCTGGCGCTGGGGTACGTCCTGGGCGCGGTGCTGCATCTGGCGGTCCAGTTGCCCGGCCTCCCCCGCGTGGGGGCCCGCTACCACCCCGTCTTCACCCTGAGCGATCCCGGCGTCCGGGAAGTGCTGCGGTTGATGGCTCCCCGAGTCCTGGGGCTGGCCGCGGTCCACCTGAACTTCCTGGTCAACACGAACATCGCCTCGCGCCTGGGGGATGGGGCCGTCTCGGCGCTGAACTACGCCTGGCTGCTGATGCTCCTGCCCCAGGGGGTCTTCGCTCAGGCCGTGGCGACGGCGGCCTTCCCGACGTTCGCCGAGCAGGCCGCGCGGGGGGAACGGGCGTCTATGCGCCACACGCTGGCGACGACGCTGCGGATGGTCTTCTTCGTCACCGTCCCGGCGGCGGTGGGGTTGCTGGTCCTGCGGCGGCCGCTGGTGGCGTTGCTCTTTGAGCGGGGGGCCTTCCAGGCCGCCTCCACCGACGCGGTGGCCTGGGCACTGGCCTTCTACGCGCTGGGGCTGGTGGGGCACGCGGGGGTGGAAATCGTCGTCCGGGCCTTCTACGCGCTCCACGATACCTGGACGCCGGTATGGGTGGGGGGACTGGCGATGTCCCTCAACGTGGTCCTGAGTTTGACCCTGCCGGGGGTATTTGCCTGGATGGGGCTTCCGGCCCACGGGGGGCTGGCGCTGGCGAACTCCGTGGCGACGCTGTTGGAGATGGGCGGGCTGATGGTGCTGCTCCGCCCCCGGCTGGGCGGGGTGGAGGGGCGGGTGCTGGGGGCGTCGGTGGCGCGCAGCGGGCTGGCGGCAGGGGCGATGGGGCTCCTGCTGGCCCTCTGGCAGCGGGCGCTCCCGGGGGCCAGCGGGGCCGTGGTGGGGGCTGGCGGTATCCTCCTGGGGGCCGGGGCCTATCTGCTGGCGGCGGTCCTCATCGGGATGGATGAAATCCATTTTTCACTGCGGCGGCTTCGCCGCCGCAGTGAAAAATAAATCATTCCTACCCGAACAACACCTCCACATCCTCCCGCGTGAGGGACTTGAAGAAACTCTCCTCGGTGGTGATCAACTGCTCCACCAGGCCCCGCTTCTTCTCCTGCAGTTGCAGGATTTTCTCCTCCACCGTCTCCCGGGCGATGATTCTGTAGATAAAGACCGGCTTGTCCTGACCGATGCGGTGGGCCCGGTCGGCGGCCTGCATCTCCACCGCCGGATTCCACCACGGGTCCAGGTGGATGACGTAGTCGGCAGCGGTCAGGTTGAGCCCCACCCCGCCCGCCTTCAAACTCAGCAGGAAAAAGGGCATCGCCGGGTCGGTCTGGAACCGGTCCACCTGCGCGTGACGGTCCTGGGTCTGGCCGTCCAGGTAGGCGTAGGCGATGCCCCGCTCCTCCAGGCCGGCCCGTACCCGCTTGAGCACTTCCACGAATTGGGAGTAGACCAGCGCCTTGTGGTTCTCCGCCCGCAGCGTCTCCAACATCTCAAAGAGCAACTCAAACTTGGCCGCATCCTCCCGGTAGGTCGGCTCTACCAGGCCGGGGTGGATGCAGACCTGGCGCAGGCGCAGGAGTCCTTCCAGAATCTTCATCCGGGCGTTCTGAATGCCCCGCGTCTCTATCAGCCCCAGCAGTTCCGCCCGGTAGCGATCGCGCAACCGGTTGTAGAGTTTCCGCTGGGCCGGCTCCAATTCCACGTAGAGGGTCCGCTCCGTGCGCGGCGGGAGTTCCGGCGCCACCTGGGCCTTTGTCCGGCGCAGGATGAAGGGATAGACCAGTTTCCTCAGGGTGGACGCGGCCTCCTCGTCCCCCCGGCTCTCTATGGGGGTGGCGAAGTTCTCTTTGAAGGACTCCAGACTTCCCAACAGTCCCGGGTTGAGGAAGGCGAACTGGGACCAGAGTTCAAAGGTCGTGTTCTCCACCGGGGTACCGGTCATCACCAGCCGGTGGTCGGCGTTGAGCAGGCGGGCCGCCCGCGCCGTCTTGGCCAGAGGATTCTTGATGGCCTGGGACTCGTCCAGAATCACGTAGTGGAAACGGTAGGTGCGCAGGAATTCCACATCCCGTAACATCGTCCCGTAGGTGGTCAGGACGATGTCGTATTCGTCAAAGATGGACGGGTCCTTCTGGCGCCCGGCGCCGGTGAATTCCAGGATGCGCAACTCGGGGGTGAAGCGGGCCGCCTCCCGTTGCCAGTTGACCAGCAGGGACTTGGGCACCACCAGCAGGGATGCCCGTTTCGCCTCCCCGCGCTCTTTCAGCGACTGCAGGAAGACCAGGGCCTGGACGGTTTTGCCCAGGCCCATATCGTCGGCCAGGACGCCGCCGAAATGGTACTGGTGCAGGAAGTGGAGCCAGTCCACCCCGGCCTTCTGGTACGGGCGCAGTTCGCCCCGGAACCCCTGGGGCAACGGTTGGGGGACGATCTGCTCAAACGCCCGCAGCCGTTCCCGCCGTTCCTGAAACTCCCGCGCGGCCTCCACCTCCGACGCGTCCTCCAGAAGACGGTCCAGGAGCGGTATCTGGACGTCCCGGACCCGCAGTCCTTTCTCCGTCTCCTCTGCCAGGCCGAAGAGGTGTTTGTACCGCTCCAGCCAGTCCTCGGGAATTTGTCCGAAGGTGCCGTCGGCCAGTTTGACGTACCGTTCGCCCTTGCGGACGGCCTTCATCACCTCCCGCAGGGAGATGGACTGGTCGCCGTACTGGACAACGGCCTCTATGTCAAACCAGTCTATACCGGAAGAGATGTAGACGCGCAGGACAGGCGTGGCCGGTTTCAGGCGGGCCGACTTCAGGTTCTCCTGGCCGTAAATCTCAAAGCCGACCTCCGCCAGTCGGGGGATGCACTGGGTCAGGAAATCCAGGGGGTGGGTCCGGGCGCGCAGCATGAAGGCCGATGGCCCGTACGGAGACCCCGCCCGCTTCAGGCCGTATCGGGGGTCGGTGAGCAACTGGTAGTAATGCTGTTCCTTCTGCGGATCCCGATGGATGCGGATGAGGGACCAGGCCTGGCCTCCGCTCAGCGCGGTCACCTCGGGAAACTTCGGGTTCGCTTCCACCTCATGGTCCCCGTACCCGAAGAGCAGGTCGGCCATAAAGGTCCCGCCCTCCTCCCGCAGGTAGAGCCGGGGGACCGGCGGGGTACGGATTTCCTCCACCTGAACGATGTCGCTGCGCAGAGGGAGACGTTCGGCCAGTCGGGAGAGGAACTGGCCCTGGAACTTCTTCTCGTCCTTCAACGGGATGGTGAAGGAGAGTTGCGGGAGAAGGCTCAGGACTTCCGCATGGGTGACCGGCGTCAGGATGCTCCCGGCCAGGACCCACGGGGGGTCCTGGGAGACGACGGTCAGGTCGCCCTGACGGTAGGAGTAGATGTCCCCGTCCACGTTGGCACCCACGTCCAGTTGCAGGCCCTCGGGGTCCCGGACCAGGGCGACCTCCAGGGGCACCGGGCGGTCCCGCCAGCGCAGGCGGCGCGTAAATCGGCCGCCACTGTGCAGGAAGATGGGCACCTGATAGCGGGCCAGAATGAGCAGATATTTGCCGAACAGGCTGGAATCGGGGGTGGAGAAGTAGTAATACGGGGAAGCGGCAAGCATCAGGTTGTAGATGTGGGCCGCCTCGGGGGGCAGGTTGATGCAGGCATACGGGTTCAGCGGGGACTGGACTCTGGACGCAAGACGTTGCCACGAGCGGTCCCGGTCCAGAGACTGAGCGACGGCCTCCGGGTCGTTGGGGGACAACTCTCCGGCCTCGGGCCACCCGGACGGGGAGATGGCGAAGGCCTGGAGATAGCAGGTACTCCCCCCGGTCTGGAGACCGAAAATCAGGACGTAGGGCGAAGCATCTTCGGCGGTGGTAGGCCGGGAAGTCCGTCTGGAGAGGGAATCCAGCAGGCGGTCAAGGCGGTAATCCCAGCGGTCCTCTATGGAGCCAACCTGCTCGCTCACCTTCAACGCCGCCGCCACCACGTGTTTGCAGACGTACCCTTTGGCGGCATGCGGGCAGGTGCAGGAGTAAATCAGATGTTTCTCGCTCTTGGCCTGCAGGGTGACGGTGTATGTACTTCCGGTCCCCCGCACTTTGCAGGTGGCGGATTCGTCGTCCAGTGACGTGACGGTCACCCGGCCCTGGCGGTAGTACTCGTATCCTCGCTGAAGGATGTTCCAGGATGCAAACCGTTCGGGTTTCAGCAGTTCACGGGTCAGGTATGGCATATCGCATATCGCTTATCGCATATCGCTTATCGCGTATCGCATATCGCTTATTGCGTATCGCGGTCTATATATGACTTCCCTGCAAAAACTCACCGCAGAGACGCCGAGAGCGCAGAGTTTTACATCAGTATAATCTCTGCGTACTCTGCGTCTCGGCGGTGAAATGACCTTTTTGCAGGAGACTTATATATTGTATATCGCTTACGGGTTATTGTCAAACAGGTGTTGAGTGGGGGGTGTGTCGCAAAATTGTAGGACAACTGCAAGCAGTTGTCCTACAAGGCGGCCAGGCCCGTCCAAATTGGGACACACCCGGCAGCGATTTGCGATTTGCGATTCGCGATAAGCGATTCGCGATAAGCGATAAGCGATTCGCGATTAGCGACTGGCGATATGACACGCCACCCAGTGGCCGCCGCCCACGTCCTGCCAGACCGGCTCCTCGTCCGGGCACTGGGAGGCCAGGGGACAGCGCGTGCGGAACCGACAGCCCGGCGGCGGGTTGACCGGGCTGGGGACGTCGCCCTCCAGGATGATGCGCCGACGGCGCCGCTCCACCGCCGGGTCCGGCACCGGGACCGCCGAGAGCAACGCCTGGGTGTACGGGTGGAGCGGATGGTCGTAGAGTTCGTCCTTGGGGGCCAGTTCCACAATCCGGCCCAGGTACATCACTGCCACCCGGTCGCAGATGTGACGCACCATGCTCAGGTCGTGGGCAATGAAGAGATACGTCAGCCCCAGTTGGTCCTGCAAATCTTCCAGCAGGTTCACAATCTGGGCCTGGATGGAGACGTCCAGCGCCGAAATGGGCTCGTCGCAGACGATGAACTCCGGGTTGGAGGCCAGGGCGCGGGCGATGCCGATGCGCTGCCGCTGACCGCCGGAGAATTCGTGCGGGTAGCGGTTGATGAACCGGGGATTCAGTTGGACCAGCCGGAGCAGTTCCTGAACCCGCTCTATCTCCTCTTTGCGGTTGGTGGCCAGTTTGTGGACCCGGATGGGTTCGCCGATGATGCGGGCGATGGTCATTCGGGGGTTCAGTGAGGCGAAGGGGTCCTGAAAGATGATCTGCATCCGGCGCCGCATCCGGCGCAGCGCCTCGCCCTTCAGCGCCGTGAGGTCCACCCCGTCAAAAATCACCCGCCCGGCGGTCGGGCGGTAGAGGAGCAGGATGGTCCGGCCCGCGGTGGTCTTGCCGCAGCCGCTCTCCCCCACCAGCCCCAGCGTCTCCCCGCGATAGATGTCAAAGGTGAGCCCGTCCACGGCCTGCACGGCCCCCACCTGCCGCTGGATGAGGATGCCGCGGGTGATGGGGAAGTATTTCTTCAACCCCTCCACTCGGACCAGCACACGATTTTCTTTCATACATCCACCCAGCAGGCAATCTCATGTTCGGGGCCGACGGGGCGGAGGGACGGGCGCTCATACTGGCAGCGCTCCTGAACGAACATGCACCGGGGCGCAAAGGGGCAACCCTCAGACAGGCGGAGCAGGTCCGGCGGCAATCCGCCGATGGTCACCAGCCGGTCGCCGACCGAACGGTCCACCCGGGGGAGGGAGCGCAGAAGCGCCAACGTGTACGGGTGGCGCGGGTCACCGTAAATGTCGTCCACCCGCCCCTTCTCCACAATGAAGCCCGCGTACATCACCAGCACCCGCTCCGCCAGTCCGGCGATGATCCCCAGGTCATGGGTGATCCAGATGACGGACATCCCCAGTTGGTCCCGCAGCCGTTTGACCAGGTCTATAATCTGGGCCTGGATGGTGACGTCCAGCGCGGTGGTGGGCTCATCGGCGATGAGAATGCTGGGGTTGCAGGCCAGGGCCATCGCGATCATCGCCCGCTGGCGCATGCCGCCGGAGAACTGGTGGGGATAGTCCTTGCAGCGCTCCGCCGCCTGGGGGATGCCCACCATGGTCAGCAGTTCCGCCGCCCGGCCATAGGCCTCTTTCCAAGACATCCCCATATGGGTGACCAGCGTCTCCGCAATCTGGCGTCCGATGGTCAGGACGGGGTTGAACGCGGTCATCGGGTCCTGGAAGACCATCGCGATTTCCTTCCCGCGCACCTGCTCCATTTGTTCTTCGGTCAGTTGGAGCAGGTCTTCACCCCGGTAGAGGGCCTGTCCGGCCTCAATCTTGCCGGGCGGCTCCGGGATGAGCCGCATCAGGGCCAGAACGCTGACGCTTTTGCCGCACCCGCTCTCGCCGACAATCCCCAGCGTCTCCCCTTCGTTCAGGGTGTAGGAGATGCCGTTGACGGCGTGGACGACGCCGTCCAGCGTGTAGAAGCGTACGGTGAGGTCGCGGACGTCCAGCAAAGGGGTCAATCTGCCTCCTCAAAATGGCGGGAACGTGCCAGGCACCTCCGGAAGTGCCTGGCACGTTCGGTTTTTGTCCTTTATCGGGCCAGCGAGCGGGGGTCCAGCGCATCCCGCAAGCCGTCGCCGACGAAGTTGATACTCAGAACCGTCAGCACGATCAGCGTGCCGGGGAAAATCCAGAGCCACGGGGCCGTCTCAATGTAGTTGTAGGCCCCTTCCAGCATATTGCCCCAGGTGGCGGTGGGCGGCTGGACGCCCAGGCCCAGGAAACTGATATAGGCCTCCAGAGTGATGGCGTTAGCGACGCCCAGAGTGGCGGCGACGACGATGGGCGCAATGGCATTGGGGAGGATGTGCTGGAAGATCATCTGGAAAGCGGGGGTGCCCACCGCGCGCGCGGCCAGGATGAACTCCCGCTCCTTAATGGAGAGAAACTCCGCCCGGACGATGCGCGCCAGGTACATCCAACTGGTCGCCCCGATGATCAGGACGATGACCACAACGCTGCCGCTGAAGGTGCGGCCGAAGAGGGTGAGGTTGGGCACTTTTCCGCCGAAGAATTTGGCCATGACCAGGAGGAGGAAGAGTTGGGGGATGTTCAGCATCGCCTCGGTGAAGCGCATCAGGAGGCTATCCAGCCAGCGGCCGTAGTAGCCCGCCAGCGCGCCGATGGTGACGCCGATGGCCACTTCCACCAGCACTGCAGTCAGGCCGATGAGGAGGGAAATCTGCCCGCCGTAGATGGTGCGGGCCAGGATGTCCCGCCCGACGGTGTCGGTGCCGAAGGGATGCTCCCGGGAGGGCGGCTGGAGCCGCATCGCAGTATTGGTGCGGTTGGCGTCCGCCTCCGTAAAGAACAGCGTGCCGCCCACCGAATAGAGGACCAGCAGAAACAACGTGACCAGGCCGAAGAGGGCCATTTTGTGGCGGCGGAAGCGGCGCCAGAACAACTCCCACAGGGTAAGGGGCGGCGCCTCCTCCTCGGTCATTGGTAGGCTGGTAGTTGGTAGATTGGTGGTTGGTACATTGGGCATGGGTGTGTCGGTGCTAATGGGGGGTGAGCAGGTTTTTCATCACCCGGGCGCGCAATCCAATCAGAGTCAGGCCAACAACTTCCTGGCTGATCTCGTCATAGCGGACAATAATGCCTTCGCCAATATCTATGCCAATAGCAGGGCGCGGTTCTCCTATAGAAAGATACAGAACGTCCGCTTCTTCGTCATAGTCCCAGGTAATCGTTGCCGGTTTTTCCAGGATTTTCACCGCTTCCATAAAACTCTCCTTCGTGGAGATGGCCTGTTGGTCAAATAAGATGTCAGCATAAATCCGTCATCAGAACCCATTTCCCGATACGCTACGACCAGGAACTTGGAGGTCAGTGGGGTTTCGGGGTAAAACCGAATCGCCAGTAACTCCCCATAGTCGCCTTGTTGAATCAGGTCGGGTTCGGCCACTGTCTCCAGCATCTGCTCCTGGAGTCCCGTCATTTCGGGATGGCGCGTGATGATGTGCTGCCAGCGCTCATCGGTCAGGCGAACAGGGACACCGTTTCGGGAATAAACGACCCACATCTACTCATACCGTATCCTGGGGTCCAACCACGCGTACACAATATCGGTGATGATCTGGAAGACCACCACGGCGACGGCGATCATCATCATGATGCCCATGACCACCGGCGTGTCGCCCCGGGAGACGTGGTCCAGGAAGAGACGGCCCATCCCGGGCCAGGCGAAAATCCGCTCGGTGACGATGGCCCCCGCCAGCAGGAAGGGCAGGTCCAGTCCAACGACGGTTACGATGGGGAGCGAGGCGTTCTTCAGCGCGTGGATGAAGATGATGGTCGGGCGGGGTAGCCCTTTGGCGCGGGCCGTGCGGATGTAGTCCTGGCTCAGCACCTCTAACATCGCGCTGCGGATGTAGCGGCTGTACGCGGCGAAGTAGATAAACGAGAGGCTGAAGACGGGCAGGACCATGTGCAGGGCCACCTGACCCGGGGTTTTGCCCACCTGGGGGTCAAACATCCCCACGGTGGGCAGATGCGGCAGTCCCCAGCGCTTGAAGTTGACGGCGAAGATGTACATAGAGAGCAGGGCGACGAAGAAGATGGGCATGGAGTAGCCGATGAAGGAAATGGCCGTGACCAGGTGGTCCAGGACGGAGTACTGGCGGAGGGCGGAGTACATCCCAACCAGCAGGGCACCGACAATGATGACCAGTTCGGTGACGCCCATCAGGAGAAGCGTGTTGGGCAGGCGTTCCCAGATGACCTGCACCACCGGCGTCTTCGTGACCAGGGAGACGCCGAAGTCGCCGCGGAGGACCCCCTTGCGGCGGCCCGGTGTCTCCGGGACACCGTCGCCGTCCAGGTCCATCTTCGTCCAGTCGTTGCCGATGAGCCAGTAGAGGTATTGCATATAGAGGGGCTGATCCAGCCCCAACTGGCGGGCCAGCCGCTGCCGGTCCTCGGAGCGGGTGACCTGGCGCCCGCCCAGCGTGGCCAGCGGGTCGCCCATATTCTGCATCAGCACGAAGAGGATAATGCTGATGATGAACAGCAGCGGGATAGCCTGAAGGAGCCGACGGATGACGTAGCGCAGCATATCGTCAATAGGGTGACGTGCCAGACACTTTCAAAGTGCCTGGCACGTCAGTATTGGCTACTGGCTCAGGTCCCACTCTATGATGTTGAAGAACGGCGTCGCGCCGGAGAGGCGGACGTTCTTCAGGCGCGGGCCCACCGCCCAGATGTCCGGGTCCTCCCAGACGCCCAGCCAGTAGACCTTCTCGTAGATGAGACGGGTGATCTTGTGGAAGGTCTTCATCCGCTCGGCGGGGTCCACCTGGGTGGCCTGCAACTGGAAGAGAGCGTCCAGTTCCTCGTCGCAGACGGCCTGCCAGTTCACCCCGGCGGGGTTCTCGTCGCTGGGGATTTCCTTGCAGAGCCAGTCGGCGGTATCGGGGTCGGGGTATTGGGGAGTCGTTGAGTACTCAAAGATGTCGTACTGGCCGGTGGCGCAGGGGCCGCCCTCGCCGTAACTGGCGAAGAAGATATCGGGGTCGGCGTTGGCCAGTTCCAGTTTGATGCCGACCTGGGCCAGTTGCTGCTGGGCCACCGCCTGGACGTCCCGGCGAATCTGGCGGGTCGTGGTACCCAGGGTCAGGACCAGTTCCACGCCGTCCTTATCCCGCACCCCGTCGCCGTTGGTGTCCTTCCAGCCGGCCTCGTCCAACAGTTGTTGGGCCCGTTCCGGGTCGTAGGGCCAGGGCTCCAGCGTCGGGTCCTGCCAGGGGGTGTTGGCCCAGTAGGTCGCCGGAGGCTTGGTCAGGCCCAGCAGGAGGTCCTTGCAGATGGAGAAGCGGTCAAAGGCCATGGCGATGGCCTGCCGAACCCGCACATCCTTGAGCGCCGGATGCCCCTTCTCCGGATGGAGGTAGAAGTACCAGCCCTCGTTGTAGCCGGAGAAGACCGTGACCATCTGGACGCCAGCCTGCTCCAGGGTGGGGATGTCCGAGTAGGCGATGAAGGTGCCCAGGTCGGCGTCACCGGCCTTCAGGGCCGCCACCTGGGAAGCGTCGTCGGGGACGATGCGGATGAAGATTTCGTCAATCTTGGGCCGACCCAGCCAGTAGTTGTCGTTGGCCACGAAGCGGATGAAGGAGCCGGACTCCCACTCTTTGAAGACGAAGGGGCCGCAGCCGACGGTGGGCGCGCGGTTCCACCCGGCGTTGTCAATGGTGCCCTCCTTCTCAAAGACCGGGCGCAGGATGTGGGCCGGCAGGAGGCCGCGCCAGAGGGTGGCCTGCCAGGCGGCGAAGGGCTCCTTGAAGGTCATCACCACGGTGCGGGCGTCGGGCGCTTCCACCTTCTCCAGTTTGTCGTACGGGTGGGTGGAGGCAACCGTGTTCTTGGGATTCATCGTCATCTCGTAGGTGAAGACGAAGTCCTCAGAGGTGATGGGCTTTCCATCGGACCAGACGATATCGTCCCGCAGTTTCAGGGTGATGACCCGACCGTCGGGGGAGATGCCGCCGTTCTCCTCGCTGGGCATTTCCTTGACCAGGACCGGGCGGGGGTTGTTCTGGTCGTCAAAGTCCCAGGCCCAGCAGTTCCAGATTTGCTGGGTGATGGAGGAGAACCACATGTTGGTGTAGAGGGGATTGAGGACATCGGGTTCCTGGGTCCAGATGAAGGTGGCTGTTTTAGCAGGGCCTGCGGCAGGCCTGCACGATGCCAGCAGCGCCAGAATGACCCCCGTTGCCAGCATGATGTAGAGCGTACGACCTTTCATCTCTCCTCTTCTTATTGAGTTTTGCTTTTTTAAAGCAACCCCTGGGGTGGTGCTTGGGGGCACCTGGGCCCTCACCCCTCCCCCTGACCCCCTCCCCTCTCCCGCCCAGCGGGAGAGGGGAGGGGGAATTGGG
>Ga0272447_1000807_pt1 | contig 21839 bp, 16 predicted proteins | sample YNPCB0133_FD_194589 | JGI IMG/M metagenome (GOLD analysis project Ga0272447, IMG submission 194589) | Hot spring microbial mat communities from Yellowstone National Park, WY, United States - YNP-CB-013-3 | ecosystem: Environmental > Aquatic > Thermal springs > Hot (42-90C) > Sediment | place... | reverse complement strand
AGTGCGTCCCTGACAGCGGAGACGCCACAGGGACCTGACGGCTCGGGCGAAGCGTCGCCCGCCAGTTGGTGCAGAGTGAAAGGACTACCCTTCCTCGCACAGCACACCCTCTTCGCCTGCCTCAGCGACGATGTCGCTGAGAGTTGTGCTGCGGAACGACTGTTCCACCAGCTCCCAGGCGTTATCCAATCGCTGGTGCAGCGGGCACAGCCTGTCCCGATGCGCTTTCAGCTTCAGCGGGCATGAGGTGATGCGTGGAATGGGGTCTACTGCCTGAATCACCTCGTAGATGGTGATTTCGTACGCTGGTTTTGCCAGCGCAAATCCTCCACCCAGCCCCCGGCGCGAGGTGATTAAACCCGCACGGCTTAAGCCCTGCAATACCTTCGCCAGATAACCTATCGGCACGCGCGTCACCCGAGCAATCTGACGGTTGGTATGCGACTGCTCGGGGTGCTGCGCCAGGTAGACCATCGCCCGCAAAGCGTATTCCACCGTTTCAGAAATCATTTTGCTGCTTTCCTCGCATTACATACCTTGACATCTATTTTATCATGCTGGTAAAGTGAAATCAAATAGGATAAGAGTATGTTCATATTATCATAAACGGCTTTCAAGGTCATGTGGGGGTTGAAAATCTGGTAAACGACATTGAAGCGAAAAACCCATCACGAGGAGACAAACTATGGAGAAAACCTACCTTCACTTAGCCGACCTGCCACAGCAGGTGGAAATCCCGCCCGACGGCATCTTGAGCCGCACGTTGTATCAGGACGAACACGTAAAGGTGGTGCTTTTCGGCTTCGACGCAGGACAAGACCTTTCCGAGCATACCGCCTCGATGCCCGCCTTGCTTCACTTCGTGCAGGGCGAAGCCGAGTTGACGGTTGGCACCGACCGATGCACCGCTACCGCTGGCACGTGGGTATACATGACGCCTAACCTGCCCCACAGCGTGGTCGCCAAGACACCAGTGGTGATGTTGCTGGTACTTCTCAAACATCAGGAGAAGCAATCCTGAGAAGCAGTCACGGCGTCAGTTGGGAAGGAGCGTATCCTCTCCCTCCTGCACAAATACATAGATGCGCTCCGGCAAAAAAACACCGTACGCATCACGCTCTGGCGATGTTTGCCACCGTCAGCGGACGTAGCCGCTCTTAGTCGGAAGCCATCCGTCAGATTCCCCTGCTCATAACCTCCAGAACTACTTTAGGTTTACCGATATTTCTAACAGGTGTACGAAGATGGCAAGACTCGCACTTCACTCGCGAATCGGGGGACGTTTAGGCAAATACAGTGACCTCATCATGGCGATAGCGGTGCTGGGCGTGGTGGTCATGCTCATCGTGCCGCTGCCAGAGTGGCTGCTGGATACCTTGCTAGTGGTGAATTTGGCAGGCGCAGCGCTGATATTTCTCACTACCCTTTATGTTCAGGAACCACTTCAGTTTTCGGTGTTCCCTTCCCTGTTGCTGATTGCTACCCTGTTTCGCCTTTCGCTGAACATCGCCGCCACCAAGCTGATTCTGGGCACCGGTTCCGCCGGGCGCGTGATCGAAGCATTTGGAAACTTCGTGGTCGGTGGCGATTATGTGGTGGGCGTGGTGGCTTTTCTCATCCTGGTCATCGTGCAGTTTGTGGTCATTACCAACGGTGCAGGGCGTGTGGCGGAGGTGGCTGCCCGCTTTACACTGGATGCCATGCCGGGCAAGCAGATGGCGATCGACGCCGACCTGAACGCCGGTCTCATCACTGAAGAGCAGGCAAAGGAGCGACGCAAGGCGATTGAAGAGGAGGCGGACTTCTACGGCGCGATGGACGGTGCCAGTAAGTTCGTTCGGGGCGATGCCATCGCGGCGGTGCTTATTATCATCATTAACATCGTGGGCGGTTTCCTGATTGGCTTGCGTAACGGGCAGGGCGACGCAATGACCATCCTGCGCACTTACACCCTGCTGACTGTTGGTGAAGGACTGGTGGCACAGATACCCGCCCTGTTCATCTCTACCGCAGCAGGTATTCTGGTCACCCGCACGGCGACACAGACCCACATCGGGCAAGACCTGTTATCTCAGCTCTTCTCGCGCGCTCGCCCGGCGTGGATTGTGGCGGGGATGCTGGTCACGATGGCGCTGGTGCCCGGCTTCCCCATCATCCAGCTGTTGCTGCTGGCGGCGGCGTTGGGGGGAATCGGCTACGTAGTGACGCAGGGTGACAGGGCGCGCTCCCGCCGCGTGGAAACCGCGCCCAAACGCCAGCCCGCGCCGGAGACATCGAAGGGACCGGAGGCGGTGTTGCCGCTGCTGACCGTTGACACGATAGAGCTGGAGTTAGGTCTGGGTTTGCTGGGGCTGGTGGACGCTTCGGTAGGCGGCGACCTGGTGGAGCGTATCAACCTCATCCGCCGTCAAACTGCGCTGGAGCTGGGTATCGTACTGCCGTCGGTGCGCATCCGTGACAACCTGCAACTCAAGAACGAGCAGTATGCCATCAAGATTAAGGGCGAAACGGTGGCGACTGGCGAGGTGCGTCCGCAGTACCTGCTGGCGATGGGCGCAGACGATCCCCAGCAGATGGAATCTCTGGGCGGCATTCCCACTCGAGAGCCTGCCTTTGGCTTGACTGCATACTGGATACCGGCTAGTCGGCGCGATGCCGCAGAGATGATGGGATACACTGTCGTGGAGCCTACGGCGGTGGTGGCGACGCACCTGACCGAAGTCATCAAACAGCACGCGGCGGACATCCTGACCCGCCAGGACGTGCAAACCCTGCTGGATCACACGAAGCAGCAGAACGCTGCCGTAGTACAGGAGCTGGTTCCCGACCTGATGACCGTTGGCGAGGTACAAAAAGTGCTACAGCACCTGTTGCGCGAGCGTATCCCCATCCGCGATTTGGGCACGATTCTGGAAACCCTGGCGGACTACGCCCCCCGCACCAAAGACCCCGACCAGCTGGGCGAGCTAGTGCGCGCAGCCCTCGCCCGCACAATCACGCGACAGTATCTGTCCAGCGACGGTACCCTGTATGTCATGACGCTAGAGCCATCACTGGAGGGGCGGCTGCGTGACTGCGTCCAGCCCACCGCCTCGGGGTTACAGCTGGCTATCGATACCGCCTTCGCCAGCGCGTTGTTGCGGGAAGTCGGCGCTCAGGCAGAGCAAATGGCAACGATGGGCTACCTACCAGTCATTCTCTGCTCGTCACAAATTCGACTTCCGCTACGCAGACTGATAGAGCGGTCGATGCAGTCGGTGGCGTGCATCGCCTACAACGAAGTGGCGAGCGGGGTGTCGGTGGAGGCGGTGGCGGTGGTCTCCGTACCGATGTTCGCAGGGGTATCTCAGGCAGCTTAGGAGGAGGAAAATGGCAAACATCCGCAGATACCAGGCAAAGACAATCACTGAAGCGCTGGCAATGGTTCGCGCCGATTTGGGACGCGACGCGGTCATTGTGCAAACACGCAAGGTCAACAGGCGTGTGCTGGGCGTGTGGGGACGCGAGATGGTGGAAGTCTGGGCCTCCGATAACCCAGACCTGGAGAGCCTGCGACGCCCACAAAAGCCCTCTGCGTCTACGCTGATGTCTTCGGACTCGCAAACGACCTCTCGCATCGAGCAGCTAGAGAACGAGATACAAAACCTAAAAGCGATGATTGCTCAGCTTGCTCGCCAGGGTGTGGCGGTCGTATCCAATAATGTTCCTTCCAGCACCCCCGCAAACAACCGCTGGCTACAGTTACTGCGAGAGGCAGAGGTGGAGGAGGACATCGCGCGTGAACTGCTACAGTCTACCTCGCTGGATACCCTCTCAGAGAGTGAGCTGCAGTCGCTGATTGCCCAGCGATTCGTCACGATGGATGCCTCTGCTTTGCAAAAGGCGCAGCCAAAGGTGGTGATGCTGGTAGGGCCAACGGGCGTGGGCAAGACCACCACCATCGCCAAACTAGCAGCTCAATATGCGCTGCTGCAAAAGCGCAGTGTGGGTCTCATTACCATCGACACCTATCGCATCGCCGCGGTGGAGCAACTGCGCACCTACAGCCAGATTATCGATGTGCCCATCCGCGTAGTTTATAGTAGCAGCGAACTGCCGGCCGCCGTCCGCGAGTTCTCTGGCATGGACACGGTGCTCGTGGATACCGCGGGACGTAGCCAACGCAACAGTATGCAGATTGGGGAGCTTAAAGCGTGCTGTGAACGGCTGCGCGATTGCGAAGTGCATCTTGTGCTGAGCAGTACCACCAAAACGCGCGACCTATACGACATCGTGCAACGATTTTCGGTAATGCCTCTGCACTATGTGGTATGGACGAAACTGGATGAAAGCACCACCTTTGGCAACATGCTGAACTTGGCGGTGAAGCATCCCCTGCCCATCTCGTATGTGACGATGGGACAGCGCGTGCCAGAGGATGTCGAGGTGGCGGAGGCGAATAAGCTGGCGTCACTGGTGTTGGGCGGTTGCTCCGCCCACGCTTCTATCCTGACGCCAGCGGCATGAGTATAGCGTTATCCATCCTGACCGTCAACTGGAATACGCGCGAGCACCTGCGTGCTTGTTTGCGCTCCATCTTCACATATCCTCCCCGCGAGCCGTTCGAGGTGTGGGTCGTGGATAATGCTTCCTCCGATGGCAGCGTACAGATGCTACGCGAGCAGTTTCCACAGGTGCACCTGATTGCCAACGAGCGGAACCTCGGTTACGGCAAGGCGAATAATCAGGCGCTGCGACAGGCACAGGGTGAGTTCGCGCTGATACTGAATAGCGATATCGAGGTCATGCCCGACGCCCTGCAAACTCTCATAGACTTTATGCGCCAGCATCCTGAAGCACACGCCGCCGGCGGACAGCTGATTCTACCGGACGGGAGCATCCAGACTTCTTGCTCGAATCGGCTGACCCTGTGGGCGGTGTTCTGCGAGCAGAGCCTGCTGGCTAAAGCCTTCCCCAGAACGCGCCTGTTTGGGGGATATACCCTCTCCTGGTGGAGCTACGATAGCGTGCGCGAAGTGGAGCAGGTAGTGGGGGCATGCCTGATGCTGCGCCGACAAGCAGATGGTCGCTTCCCCCTGTTCGACGAACGCTATTTCATGTATGCCGAGGACACCGAGCTGTGTCATCGCATCCGTCGGGCAGGTGGGCGTATCTACTATGTGCCCCATGCGAAGTTCAAGCACCACCTGGGCGCCAGCAGCGAGCAGGAATCGGTGCGTAAGGAGATGGTGAAGGCATACAATCGCAGCCGCATCCTCTTCTTCCGCGAGGTATACGGCGCATGGAGCGTGCCTGTGTATCGTCTTCTCATCGCGATGGGGGCATTGTTGAGGATGGTGCTGTGGATATGGGCATGGCTGGTGGGCAAACCCAACCGCCACCATGCTGCCCGCCACGTCGCCATGTTCCGGGAGGTTTTGCAGGATGCACTCGGTCTTTCTCGTGGAAAAGTTCCAGAGGTTGCAAATAGAACATAAACTGCGGTAAAATAACTGCACGCACACGGTTCCAAAGGCGCCCGTGTCGTTCGTGCGAAGATACGCACCTGCGACAACGGGCGTTATTTGTCCTGCAGGTGAGGACTCATGTCGAGTATTGTGTGACAAGGAGCTGGTGGAAGAGGATGCATTATTACGGATTACCACTACCAGAAGGTCTGTATCACCCCGAGTATGAGCACGACGCATGCGGGGTGGGCTTTGTGGTCAACATTCAGGGCAAGAAGTCGCACACTATTGTCGAACAGGGCATCCAGATTCTGGAAAACCTGGTGCACCGGGGCGCGTCTGGCAGCGACCCCGAAACGGGTGACGGCGCAGGTATCCTGATCCAGATTCCGCACCGTTTCTTCCTGCGTGTGCGTGATGGGAATCTGCCCGATGAAGGTTATTATGGCGTGGGCATGGTTTTCCTGCCCCGCGATGAGCGCGACCGTGCCCTGTGCGAGGCGGCTATCGAGACCGTAACCAAAGAAGAAGGGCAGCTGTTTTTGGGGTGGCGCGAGGTACCCGTAGATAATACCGTCATCGGCAGCGCGTCGCGGGCGGTAGAGCCGGTCATCAAACAGTTTTTCATCGGGCGAGCAAAGCACCTGCCAGATCAGGAAGCGTTTGAGCGCAAGCTGTTTGTTATCCGCAAGGTGATCGAGAACCGTGTGGCGCGTTTGCATCTCAAACAGCCGGAATACTTTTACATCTGCAGTCTGTCATCGCGAACGATTGTATACAAAGGACTGTTGCTGGCGCACCAGATAAGCGGGTTCTATCTGGACCTTGCGGAGCCGGACGTCGTTACCGCGCTCGCGCTGGTACATCAGCGGTTCAGCACCAACACCTTCCCCACCTGGCCGCTGGCACACCCATACCGCATGATTGCCCACAACGGGGAAATCAACACCCTGCGCGGTAACCGCAACTGGATGCGTGCCCGCGAAGCGCAACTGCGCTCGCCGCTGTTTGGCGACGACGTGAAGAAGCTGACCCCGTTGGTGACGGAGACAGGCAGCGACTCCGCCACGCTGGACAACGCGCTGGAGCTGCTGGTGCGGGGTGGGCGCAGTCTTGCTCATGCCATGCTGATGCTCATCCCCGAAGCATGGGGCAACCACCAGTTCATGGACGAAGACCGCAAGGCGTTCTACGAGTACCATGCCTGCATCATGGAGCCGTGGGACGGTCCGGCGGCGGTGGCTTTCACCGATGGGAGGCAAATCGGTGCCATGCTCGACCGAAACGGCTTGCGCCCCGCGCGCTATCTGGTGACCAAGGATGACCTCGTGGTAATGGCATCCGAAACGGGGGTCATGGACATCCCCGATGAGAACATTCGCTCCAAGTGGCGGCTTCAGCCGGGCAAAATCTTTCTGGTGGATACCGAAGAGGGACGCATTATCGACGATGAGGAGATTAAAGAACGCATCGTCCACCAGAAGCCGTATCGGCAGTGGCTCATCCAGAACCGCATCGACCTGAGTAAGCTGCCCGACCCGCCGCATGTCTACCTGCCCAACCACGACACCATTCTGGAGCGGCAGAAGGTGTTCGGTTATACGCTGGAAGACCTGCATATGATTCTGGCACCGATGGCTACCGACGCTGAGGAACCGGTTGGCTCAATGGGCAACGACACGCCAATCGCAGTGCTCTCGCAGAGACCGCAGCTGCTATACAACTACTTCAAGCAACTGTTCGCACAGGTCACTAACCCGCCCATCGACCACATCCGCGAAGAGATAGTGATGTCGCTGGCGGACTACATCGGCAAGGACGGTAGCCTGCTGGAAGAGACACCGGAACACTGCAGGCAGCTGCGCATTGAGACGCCCATCCTGACCAACGTGGAGCTGGAGAAGCTGCGCCACATCGAGGTGAACAACTTCCGCGCGCGCACGCTTTCGATGCTGTTCGACCCCGATACGGGCGCGGCAGGCATGGAGGTGGCTCTCACGCGACTTTGCAAAGAGGCTAGCCGCGCCGTTGCCGAAGGGGTCAGCATTATCATCCTGTCGGACCGGGGCGTCGACCGCAATCATGCCCCAATCCCCGCCCTGCTGGCAACCTCGGCGGTGCATCACCACCTGATCCGCGAGGGCACGCGCACTGCGGTGGGGCTGGTGGTGGAATCGGGCGAGCCGCGCGAGGTGCACCACTTCGCCCTGCTCATCGGCTATGGGGCAAGTGCGGTGAACCCTTACCTAGTGTTTGAAACGCTGGCGGACATGAAGCGCGAGGGTATGCTGCCGGAAGAGCTGAGCTACGAGCAGGCGTGTAAAAACTTCATTAAGTCCATCAACAAGGGCTTGCTCAAGACGATGTCCAAGATGGGCATCTCCACCCTGCAGAGCTACCGCGGCGCGCAGATATTCGAAGCCATCGGCTTACATGAAGAGGTTATCGACAAGTACTTCACGCATACTGCTTCGCGAATCAGTGGCGTGAAGTTGGACGTCATTGCCGAGGAGACGCTGGCACGGCACCGCTTTGCCTACCCCCCTGCGCCCGTCCCGGAGAATCTGGACCTAGACCCAGGCGGCTGGTACAAGTGGCGTCGCGGCGGCGAGTTCCATCAGATGAACCCCGACGTCATCGCCAAACTCCAGCACGCCGTACGCACCGGCAACTACCAGATTTACAAAGAATACGCCGAGCTGGTCAACCAGCAGAACGAGCAGCTGGCGACCCTGCGCGGGCTGTTCAAGTTCAAGAAGGGCAACCCCATCCCCATCGAGGAGGTGGAACCCGTTAGTGAGATTGTGAAGCGGTTCGCCACCGGAGCGATGTCCCTGGGCTCCATCAGCAAGGAGGCGCACGAGACTCTGGCTATCGCCATGAACCGCCTGGGCGCCAAGAGCAATACCGGCGAGGGCGGGGAAGACCCCGAGCGCTACATCCCCCTTCCCAACGGCGACAGCAAGCGCAGCGCCATCAAGCAGGTGGCATCGGGGCGGTTTGGCGTCACCACCCACTATCTGGTGAACGCCGACGAACTGCAGATTAAGATGGCACAGGGCGCAAAGCCTGGTGAGGGCGGACAGCTGCCTGGTCATAAAGTGAGCAAGTACATCGCCAAGGTGCGCCACTCCACGCCGGGGGTAACGCTCATCTCGCCGCCGCCGCACCACGACATCTACTCGATCGAGGATTTGGCGCAACTCATCTTTGACCTGAAAAACGTCAACCCCTACGCCCGCATCTCGGTGAAGCTGGTGGCGGAAGTGGGAGTTGGCACGATAGCGGCAGGCGTGGCGAAAGCGCACGCCGACCATATCCTTATCAGCGGTTTTGAAGGTGGTACGGGGGCGTCACCGCTGTCGTCCATCAAGCACGCGGGCATCCCGTGGGAGCTGGGCATCGCCGAAACGCAACAGGTGCTGGTGAAAAACGGGCTGCGCGGGCGTGTGGTGCTGCAAACCGACGGACAGCTGAAGACGGGGCGCGACGTGGTGATTGCCGCCTTGCTGGGTGCGGAGGAGTTCGGTTTCTCCAGCGCGGCGCTGGTGGCGCTGGGCTGCATCATGATGCGCGTGTGTCACCTGAACACGTGTCCCGTAGGCATCGCCACGCAGGACCCTGTACTGCGCGAGCGGTTCGCTGGCAAACCCGAGCATGTGGTGAACTTCTTCACCTTTGTGGCGCAGGAAGTGCGCGAGATTATGGCGGAACTGGGCTTCCGCAAGTTCGACGACATGGTGGGGCGCGTGGACATGCTGGAGACGCGCGATGCGATTGACCACTGGAAGGCGAAGGGTGTGGACGTAAGCCTGCTACTGCAAAAGCCCGATGTGCCACCCGATACGCCCCTTCGCTGTGTGGAGAAACAGAACCACGGGCTGGAGAAGCAGATAGACATTCAGCTGCTGGAGCTGTGCAAGCCTGCTCTGGAACGTGGCGAGCGGGTGGAGCTGAGCCTGCCCATCCGCAACTGCAACCGCACGGTGGGCACGATGCTCAGCGGCGAGATTGCCCGACGCTACGGCGAGGAGGGTCTACCCGACAACACTATCCGCATCCACTTCAAAGGCTCCGCCGGGCAGAGCTTCGGTGCGTTCCTGCACAACGGCGTGACGCTCATCCTGGAAGGCGACGCCAATGACTATCTGGGCAAGGGCATCTCCGGCGGGCGCATTATCGCCTATCCGCCAAAGGAGAGCGACTTCCCGCCCCATGAGAACATCATCGCGGGCAACACTTTACTGTATGGAGCCACCGGCGGAGAGGTGTTCCTGAGCGGCGTGGTGGGTGAACGCTTCGCGGTGCGCAATAGCGGCGCCAGGGCAGTGGTCGAGGGCGCAGGCGACCACTGCTGCGAGTATATGACCGGCGGCGTGGTGGTGGTGCTTGGCAAAACCGGACGCAACTTCGCCGCGGGCATGAGCGGCGGCATCGCCTTCGTGTGGGACATCGACGGGCTGTTTGACAGGCGTGTGAACTTCGGCGGCGGCTCGATCTTGCTGGAACTGGTAGAGGACCCCGAGGATATTTCCCTGTTACGCGACCTTGTGGAGCGACACCATCGCTATACCGGCAGCGCGCGCGCCAAAGAGGTGCTGGAGCGCTGGAACGAAGTGCTACCGCAGTTCGTGAAGGTCATTTCGGTCGAATACAAGACCGTGCTGGCAGAGATGGCGCGAGAGCAATCCGCCGAACAGATGGTGATGGACTGAGGTGGTGGACGCATGGCTGACCCAAAAGGCTTTCTGAGGTATACACGCGAAACCGCGCCCTACCGACCAGTGGAGGAGCGCAAGCGAGACTGGCTGGAAGTGCATACGCACATGCCGCCCGAGCGCCTGCAAAAACAGGCGGCTCGATGCATGGACTGCGGCGTGCCCTTCTGCCATCTGGGTTGTCCACTGGGCAATATCATCCCCGACTGGAACGACCTGGTATACCGCAACAAATGGCATGAGGCACTGCGTCGCCTGCATGCCACCAACAACTTCCCGGAGTTCACCGGTCGGTTGTGCCCAGCGCCCTGTGAAACCGCCTGTGTGCTGGGCATCAACCAGCCAGCAGTCACTATCAAACAGATCGAGGAACACATCATCGAGTACGGATTCGAGAAAGGCTGGGTACAGCCGGAACCCCCGCCGGTGCGCACCGGCAAGCGAGTGGCGGTGGTGGGGTCGGGGCCGGCAGGGCTTGCAGCGGCACAGCAACTTAACCGCGCTGGCCACTGGGTTACTGTGTTTGAACGCGCCGACCGCATCGGCGGACTGTTGCGCTACGGCATCCCCGACTTCAAACTCGATAAGAAAATCCTGGATCGCCGACTGCAGCTGATGGAGGCGGAGGGGATAGACTTTCAGCCTGGCGTGAACGTGGGAGTGGACATTACTGCCAAGCAGCTGCTGGCGGCGTTCGACGCGGTGGTTCTGACGGGCGGTTCCACCATCCCGCGCGACCTGAAGGTGCCCGGACGCGAGCTGAAAGGCATCCATTTCGCTATGGACTACCTGACCCAACAGAACCGCGTGAACGCTGGCGACCACATTCCCCCCGAGCAACGCATTACTGCCGAGGGCAAGCGCGTGGCGATTATCGGTGGAGGCGATACCGGGGCGGACTGCCTGGGCACCGTCATCCGGCAGGGTGCGAAGGAGGTCTACCAGATTGAATTGATGCCCAAGCCCCCGCTGGAACGCGATGAGCTCACCCAGCCCTGGCCGACCTACCCCATGATCCTGCGCACCTCCAGCGCGCATGAGGAGGGCGGCATCCGCGAGTGGAGCATTAACACCAAATGGTTCGAAGGCGACGAACACGGCAACATCAGGCGGCTGCACGCGGTGCGGCTGGAATGGTACACGGATTCCAGCGGCAGAAGGCAGTTCCGTGAGATACCCGGCAGCGAGTTCAGTCTGGAAGTGGATCTGGTGTTGCTGGCGATGGGCTTCTTGCATCCCCAGCATGATGGCTTGCTGGATTCGCTGGGCGTAGAGTATGACGAGCGCGGCAACGTAAAGACCATCAATTACGCCACTTCGGTGCCAGGTGTATTCGCCGCGGGCGATATGCGCCGGGGACAGTCGCTGATTGTGTGGGCGATTAGCGAGGGACGTGAGGCAGCGCACTACGTGGACAAGTACCTGATGGGGCGCACTTACCTGCCCCTCACCGGCGCGAAACTGTTGTGATGCCCGCCCTTCCCGCCTGCGGAGGCAAGGACATTTTCACCTATACCCAGTGCATCCCTTGCCCTGTGCCCCAGAGGTTTGGTATACTGTAGTGGCGCGAACGCGCGAGGCGTTCGCGAACTTTTTGTGTCATCCATACCGGAAGGGGTTGAAATATGGCATCGGCACAACAGATACTCGCCGAAATCACCAAAGACCAGCTGCGCACCGACCTGCCCGAGTTCGGTCCGGGCGACACGGTGCGCGTGCACGCGAAGGTCATCGAGGGCAACAAAGAACGCATTCAGGTATTTGAGGGCGTGGTTATCGCGCGCAAACACGGCGGCATCAACGAAACTTTCACCGTACGCAAGATTTCGCACGGCGTTGGCGTGGAGAGAACCTTTATGCTGCACTCCCCGCGTATCGACAGGATAGAAGTGGTACGCAGGGGTAAGGTGCGCCGCGCCAAACTGTACTACCTGCGCAAGAAGATCGGTAAAGCCGCACGCATCAAGGAACTGCGCACGCCACGATGACCGGCGAATGGGTAGAGTGGATAGCGAACCTTAACGTTCGCTATGTCTTGCTTATCTCGGCTGTTCTGACGCTGGTGCGCCTGGGGCTGACTCCATGGAACACGCGCTCGGTGCGCTCGCCGGATGTCAGGCTGTCTCCGCTGCACAGCCCCAGGCTGTACGCGCTGAACGAACTGGTCGAGTCGGCAGTGCTCGCCTTTATTCTGGTGTTCCTCGTTATCCGTCCGTTTGTCGTACAGGCTTTTTACATACCTACTGGCTCCATGCGGCCCACGCTGCTGGAGGGTGACCGCATTCTGGTCGACAAGTTTACGATGCGCCTACGCGAACCCATTGTGGGTGATATCCTGGTGTTCAAAGCCCCGCGAGAGGCAGACCTGCGCGAGATTGAGTTTATTAAACGGTGCGTGGGCGTACCGGGTGACGTGGTGGAAATCCGTGACGGCGTGCTGTACCGCAACGGCAAGGCGATTAACGAACCCTATATCCTCAGACCTCCTGACTACGATATGAAAATCCTCGACGGGCAGGTGTACGAGATCGACCGCCGTGGCGAGCTCAAGCAAAACGACCAGGTTATTCTGGACCCCTACCTATACGCCCGCGTGCGCGAGTCGCCGTCCGACCCAATCCCACCGGGCAAGCTGTTGATGCTGGGCGACAATCGTCCCGACAGCAACGACGGACACAAGTGGGGATTGCTGGACCGCAACAGGGTGGTGGGCAAGGCATGGATTCTCTTCTGGCCGCCCCAGCGCATTCGCATTGTGCATTGAACTCTCTGGTTGCCGGAGTAGATGAGGCAGGACGTGGTTGCCTCGCGGGTCCGGTGGTTGCCGCCTGTGTGGTGCTTCCAGCGGATGTCGGTGCAAAGGGGCTTCCGCTGTTCATCCGCGACTCCAAAAAGCTCTCCCCTGCGCACCGCGAGCAAGCCTGTCGCTGGATATACCGCCACGCACTGGTCGTCTCAGTGGGACTGGCAACCGTCGCGGAGATCGAGCAACTGAACATCCTGCAGGCGTCCCTGCTGGCGATGAGGCGTTGCGTGGAGTCGTCTCCTGTGCCCCTGCATATGGTGCTGGTGGATGGGTCTCACGTCCCCGCCGGACTGCCGTATCCCGTGCAAGCCGTCATCAACGGCGATGAGCTGGTTCCCGTCATCAGTGCCGCCTCGATTGTGGCGAAGGTGGTGCGCGACCACCTGATGGCGCAGCTGGACAGGCTGTTTCCGCAATATGGCTTCGCCCGTCATAAGGGCTATGCTACCCTACAACATCGGCAGGCTATCGCGCGGTTCGGTCTGTGTCCCCAGCACCGTCCGAGCTTCTGTGCCCACCAGCCCTGCCTGCCTCTGGAGAACCGCGATGGACAACCGTAAGACCGCGCGTGCGGGTGAACAAATCGCGGCACAGTACCTCCGCCAAAAAGGCTGCACGGTGTTACAGCGCAACTGGCGGTGTGCTTACGGTGAAGTAGACATCATCGCGCAGGAGGGCGATACCATACTCTTTGTGGAGGTGAAAGCACGCCATCATATAGAGTATGCCATGCCTTGCGAGGCGGTAGACGAGCGCAAACAAGCCCGCCTGCGCCAGTGCGCTGACGTGTATCTCAGTCTGTTCTTCCCTGATTCTCCGTGCCGTTTCGATGTGGTCGAGGTGTGGTGGCAATCAGGCAAGACGTACGTTCGCTGGCTTCGCGAAGCGTTTTGAAAACAACCGTTGATAGGCAGGAATAAGCCAACTCAGAGAGAACATAGTGCGGCTAACTTCCCCTCAGCCATGAAGCGGTCGGGAGGAGAGATGAACAAGAAACGTATTGTCCTGCTCAACTTGGCGCTGGCGCTGGTCTATTTCGTGCTGGCAAGGATGGGCTTGGAGTTCGCCTACGTTCAGGAGATGGCGACGCTCATCTGGATGCCCACGGGACTTTCTCTGGCGGCGGTATTGCTGGGCGGGTATCGGCTTTTGCCCGGTGTGGCGTTAGGCGCGTTTTTGACACCTCTTGCCAGCCCGGTTCCGTTGTGGGTCTGCTTCGCCACATCCGCAGGGAATACACTGGAGGCGTTTCTGGGTGCCCTCTTCCTCACCCGTTTTACCGACTTCCAGATTTCCTTCCCCCGTATCCGGGATGTTCGGAACTTCTTACTGTGGGCGGCTCTGCTCAGCACCACAGCAAGCGCTACCGTTGGGGTGGGTACACTTTGCACAGCGGGCATCGTGGCATGGGAGCAGTTCCCAGCGGTGTGGCTAATATGGTGGTTAGGAGATGCGGTTGGGAACATGCTGGTGGCTCCCCTGATACTCGTGTGGAGCCGTTTACCCCGCTGGCAGCTGGACAACTGGCTGGAGTTTGCGCTGGTGCTTGCGCTGACCAGCCTGGTGACCCTTGCCGTATTCGGCGGCTGGATACCTTCCCCCCGCGTGGAACCTTACCCTCTGGCGTTCCTTGTGTTTCCCTTACTCATCTGGGGAGCATTGCGGTTCGAGCAGTACGGTTGCACCGCCGCGAACTTCGTCGTGGCAGCCCTGGCTGCATGGATGACCCTCGTCGGCAAGGGGCCCTTCGCTGCCTTCGGACTGCAGGAGAGGATTGCGATGCTGTCGGTGTTTATGATGTTGACCATCGTGCCTGCACAGCTGCTTGCTGCCTCGATGAGCGAGCGACGCCACGCCGAAAAGGCACTCCAGCAAGCCTATGACCAGATCCACCAGATTATCGATAATGCCCCAGGTGTCGCCATACAGGGCTACGACCACGAAGGGCGGGTCTTGTTCTGGAACAGGGCTTCCGAGAGATTGTACGGCTTCACCGAGCAGCAGGCGCTGGGCAGGCGATTAGGAGAGTTTCTGCTTTCGGAAGAGGATGCCAGGGAGTTCGACCAGATGGTGCAGCGCACCCTGCAGACAGGGCAAGCTGCCTCGCTACGGGAATGGGAGACGCGAACTGCCTCCGGTACCCCTCGTTATATTCTCTCCTCGCTGTTCCCCGTCCGCCTCGAAGGGGGGCAGACCTGGATAATCTGTATGGATGTCGACATCACCGAGCGCAAGCGGCTCGAAAGCGAGCTATTTCGCGTCCAACGTCTGGATAGCATTGGGCGACTGGCAGGGGGGATCGCCCACGATTTCAATAACCTGCTGACCGCAATCATGAGCTACGCAGACCTTGCCATCGCGCGCCTGCCCGAGCAACATCCCGCCGTGGACGACCTGAAGCGCCTGCTGGACACCGCCAACCGTGCGGCAGATTTGGCGAAACACCTTCTGGCATTCGCCCGCCGCCAGACGTTGTCGCCGCAGGTTATCGACCTGAACCAGATTATCCACGACATCGCCCCGTTGATGACTCGCCTACTCGGAAACGCGGTAGACTTGAGAATACTGACCGAGCCCGCCCTTCAAAAGGTCAAAGCAGATCCTGCGCAAATACAGCAGGTTATCCTGAATCTCGCCATCAATGCCCGTGACGCCATGCCAGAGGGCGGCGTGTTGACAATCGAAACCGCAAACGTCGTGCTGGGCGAGGCTGATGTGCAATCCCATCCCGACCTGTCGCCCGGAGAATACGTAAGGTTGTCGGTGCGCGATACCGGCGTCGGCATGGAGCCCGAACAGATGGAACACATCTTCGAGCCTTTCTATACCACTAAAGGCAAGAGCGGCACTGGTTTGGGGTTGGCGGTAGTGTATGGAGTGGTGAAGCAAAGTGGTGGTCACATCACCGTAGAGAGCAAGCGGGGACAGGGTAGCACGTTCCATATATACCTTCCCAGCGTCCCTGCAGAAAGCGACAGCACAGCCTCGCACACAACCGTTTGAACCCCTTCACCCTACACAAGAACCCCTTTTAAACCGAAGATTTCATCGGTAGGAATCTCACACGAAGCGGAGGGAACGTGCATGAGCGCGGCAACGATGACCGCAACTACCGAAAGGCAGGTTGTCGCCTTTCGACTGGGCAACGAGACATACGCCATTGACATTTCGTATATCCACGAAATCATCCGCATGAAGGAAATCACCTTCGTGCCACGCGCGCCTCGTTACATGCGCGGGGTCATCAACTTGCGCGGGCGCATCGTACCGGTGATGAGCCTCAGCGCACGGTTGGGTTTGCCAGTTCAGGAAGAAACTCCCCAGTCGCGCATCATCGTGGTGGAGGTGAACGGCGAAAGCATTGGCATGATCGTGGATGCTGTCTCGGAGGTGCTTCGTCTGCCCGAAGACCACATCGAGCCACCCACCCAGATGGCAGGCACCGAAAGCGCAGATTACATCAGCGGGTTAGGAAAGGTCAACGACAAGCTGGTGCTGCTGCTGGATGTGGAAAAAGTAGTGGAACAGCAATAGAGGCTCCGCTGAGCAGTATAGAATCTCTTTGCCGCGAGGTTGCGTATGATGGATACCAGCGAATACATTGCGCTGTTTCTGGAGGAGGCTGCCGAACAGATTAACATTCTGGAGCAGGACATCCTGCTGCTAGAGCAATCGCCTTCTCAGGATGTGTTGAACGAGATATTTCGGGCTGCCCACACCCTGAAGGGGTCATCGCGCGCGATGGGCTTCACCGCCATGGGCGAGCTTACCCACGCGATGGAGGATGTTTTCGACGCCCTACGCAAAGGTGAAATCAATGTCAGTACGTTGCTGGTGAACCGCCTTTTCGACGCACTGGATACCCTCAAAGCCATGCGCGACCAGATTGCGGAGGGCGGTACATCCAACATCGACTGTGATGAACTGGTGCAGAGTCTGCGCAACGCCCTGCAGGAAACGACCACCGACATACCAGCAGCGAATACACCATCATCGGCGCAACCACAACCCCCTGCCGGACTGATTTTGCAGGAGTATCAGCGAGAAGCCGCGCTGACCGCTATCGAAAACGGACTGAAGGTTTACCACTTTACCGTGCAGCTGGCGGAAGATACGCTAATGAAGTCGGTACGCGCGCTGATGGTGCTACAGACGATAGACGCCAGCGGTGGTACCGTAATCGCGTCGCACCCCGACGAGGACGGGCTGGATAACGAACAGTTCGACGACTCGTTCCAGCTCCTCGTCGCCACGGATAAGCCCATCGAGCATCTGCGAAGCGCGCTAATGGGCATCAGCGAGATTCGGGACGTGGAGGTATCGCCTTGGCAGGAAGCCGCTCCTGCTTCTGTCGCACAGCCTGCACCCCGCGCCCAGCAAGAGCCTCATCCCGTCGTGGATTCGCCTGTCGCCCAGACAACAGAACCGCCTCCCCAACCTCCCATTTCCTCCGAAGGCGAAACGGAGAAGACCACCAGCCGCGCACCAGCCATTTCCCAGACGGTCCGGGTGGATGTGGCGCGTCTGGACACGCTGTTGAACCTTGTCGGGGAGCTGGTGATCGACCGCACGCGCATTGCCCAGCTGGGGCGCGAATTCGAGGCGCGTTCCCAACACGATGACCTCGTGGACAGTCTTCTGGAAGCGGCGGGACACATCGGGCGCATCACCGATGAGCTGCAGGAACACATTATGAAAGCGCGCATGCTGCCCATTGAGCACGTCTTCAACCGCTTCCCGCGCATGATACGCGACCTCGCCCAGAAGTTTGGTAAAGAGGTACGCCTGGTCATGGATGGTCAGGAAACCGAGCTCGACCGCTCGGTGATTGAAATCATCAGCGACCCGCTGATTCACATGCTGCGCAACAGCGTGGACCACGGCATCGAACCGCCCGAAGTGCGCGAGACGGCGGGGAAACCCCGTCAGGGAACCATTCGCCTGAGCGCACGGCACGAAGAGAACTACATCCTGATCGAGATCGAAGATGACGGCAAGGGGATGGATCCTGCGCAGCTGCGAGAGGTGGCTGTGCGCAAGGGAGTCCTCACCCGCGACGCGGCAGAAAGGCTAAGCGACCGCGAGGCGCTGAGCCTCATCTTCGCGCCTGGCTTCAGCACCGCCACAGAGATTACCGAGGTATCGGGCAGAGGCGTGGGGATGGACATCGTGCGCAACAACATCCAGCGCGTCGGCGGTATCGTGGACGTGGAGAGCACCCCAGGCAAAGGCACACGCTTCTCTATCCGCCTGCCCCTCACTCTGGCGATTATCCGTGCGCTGTTGGTGCGCGTGGATGGGCAGGTTTACGCCATCCCGCTCAGCTCCGTACTGGAAACGCTCAAGATTGAGCCCGAAATGGTGCAGTTTGTCGGAATGCGCCCGACCATCGTGCTGCGGGGACGCACGCTGCCGCTCGTCAGCCTGAAGGCACACTTCTACGACGAGGATTTCTCCGCGCGCACCTGCCGCGGCAACGAACCCATGTTTGTGGTGGTTGTTGGGCTGGGTGAACGGCAGGTCGGGCTGGTGGTCAGCCATCTGATTGGCGAGCAAGAGATAGTGATTAAGTCTCTCAGCCGGTACCTCGGCGAGATTGGCGGCGTCTCTGGAGCGACCATTCTGGGCGACGGGCGCGTTGCCCTGATTCTGGAAGTGGCAGACCTCTTCCACGACGTGTCGGCACGCGCCGCCTGAAAGGGGAACTTGGAAGGAAAAAACGATGGGGGAGCTGTATCCCAAACCATCATCCAGTGTCAGCGACACGAAACATCTGGAGGGTGCCATTCGTGAGAGCCTCGATCGCTTGCCCCCCATGCCCGCGGTCATCACCCGGGTAATGGAGATGACCAACGACCCGCACTGCGGGGTGCAGGACCTGCAAAAGGTCATCAGCATGGACGAGGTGCTTTCAGCGAAGGTGCTGCGTCTGGTAAACTCGGCGAGATACGGCTTCCCCAAACGCATCACGACGTTATCCCATGCTGTCATTCTACTGGGTTTTGAGACTATCCGCAATCTGGCAATTGGTGCGGCTGCTATGCGTCTGGTGCTGCGACACGGTAGCAGCTCACCGATAAACCGACAATTTTTCTGGGAACACTCTCTGGAGACAGGGCTGGCAGCTTCTGCAATCGCCAAGCATCTGCGCAAGGACCTGATTGTGCGCGAGGAAATGTTCCTTACAGGCTTACTACACGATTTGGGCATTCTGTTCCTGAGCCAGAACTTTCCGGCGGAGTACCGGTTAGTCGTCGAGCGCAGCGAGTGTCTGGAATCCGTCTACGAGGCAGAACGAGAGCTGCTGGGAATCACCCATGCCGAGGTCGGCGCGAAGATGGTGGAGCACTGGAACCTTCCCCCCGTGTTCGCGGAGGTGATGCTGCACCATCACGAGCCGATAGAGGATTCCCCCTTCTTCCATCAGGTGGGCGCGGTGTATCTGGGCGACAGGCTGTCGGGTAGCATCGCGGCCGAAGCCCCGCACGAACAGATGCCAGACCTGCCCGCTCACCTCTGTGAGGTCTTCCAGCTGGACAACAACTCGTGGGGCTGGTGCCGGCGTGAGGTGGAAATGCAGATGGATGCAGCGAGAGACTTTCTGAATATCCTTCAGTCTCCGTAGGGCGGGAAACACCGTTTCGAATGGAACTCTTTGAGCGGGGACACCGCCTAAGTAAACGGGAGACAGCACTCATCGACACACCCTGCCCGACACGTCGGAAATGCTTGGGTTGCAGTCCGACAGGCTGTGTGCTATAATCGTTTCAGTGCAGAGGAACCATCCGCAGAGAAGCAGGAGAGGATAAGGTCGCTTATGGACAACGTGTTTGAACTGCGCTCACAGATAGAGGCGCTCCAGAAAAGCCTAGAGGAGAAGGACAGGTATATCGCGAAGCTGGAGCGTGACCTGCAACAGCTACAGCACAGCTATCGGGAACTGGAACAAAAATACCGCAGTACTGCCGATACAGTAGAAACCCCAGCAGCCATCACGGAGTTCGAGGAGACACTCAAACGCCTGGTACACCGCATTGCCATGATTCTGCAGGCGGAGAAATGCGTCTTCATGCTGTTTGACCGCGAGATTGGGGAACTGTATGCCGTGCGCCCCGCCTTCGGTCTTACCGACGAGGAGATCCGCAGCTTCCGCGTGCGAGCCACGCAGGGCATCAGCGGGGAGGTCTTCCGCGCGTCGCAACCGATTATTTTCCATGATGCGGTGAACGACCCCCGCACCATGCAAGAGCACGTGGCACTGCTGCGCATCCGCAACGGTGTCAGCGCGCCGCTGATTGTGGAAAAGCGCGACGAAGAAAACCGCGTGATTGACCGCATTACTATCGGCGTCGTACACGTGTTCAACAAGCGTTACGGAGGTACCTTCATCGACGAGGACGTGCGCTTGCTGGAGCGTCTCGCCCGAAACGCTGCCGCGGTCATCGTCAGTGCGCAGATGTACCGCGAGGTCGTGGAGGAAAAAGAGGAGCTGGTGCATACCATCGAAAGCCTGTATGCGGGGCTGGTGATGGTGAATAAGCACGAGCGAATCACGCAGATGAACGCCTCCGCGCGGCGCATCTTCGGCGTCAAAAACGGCGAAAACGTCATCGGAAAACCTTACAAGGAAGTCATCCATATTGAGCAGGTGCGCGAGCTGTTTGAGAACGCGCTCACCGAGAAAAGCGAAGGCGCGGTGGAAATCTCTGTGAAAGACCACGAAACCGAGGCGGAGCGAGTCTTCCAGGTGCAGGCAGCCGTTGTACGCGGCGACGAAGAAAACGACCTCATTGGTGCAGTGGCTATCTTCAACGACATCACCGAAATCCGCAACGTGGAGCGTATGAAGACCGCCTTCGTCTCGACGGTGTCGCACGAGCTGCGCACACCGTTGACCTCCATCAAGGGCTTCGTGTCCACACTGCTGCAGGATACGGAAGGCTTCTACGACCGCGAGACACAGCGTGAGTTCCTGCAGATTATTGACACCGAAACCGACCGCCTGAAGCGGCTGATCGACGACCTGCTGAACGTGTCGCGTATCGAATCGGGACGGGCGTTGCAACTCAACCCCAAGCCCATCGATCTCCCCGCGCTGGCAGAGCGCGTTGCGATTATCCAGCGATCATACACCACCAAGCACCAGATTATTCTGGACTTCCCGGAGGACTTCCCCACCATCGTGGCGGACGAGGACAAGGTAGACCAGATACTCACCAACCTCATCAACAACGCCATCAAGTACTCGCCGCGTGGTGGAGAGGTGCGCGTGAAGGGTGTGGCGGAGGGAGATACAGTGCTCATCAGCGTCAGCGACCAGGGCATCGGTATCCCTGCAGAGCACCTGCCCAAGATTTTCGAGCGGTTCCATCGGGTGGATAACCGCGACACGCGCGAGGCGGGTGGCACGGGAATCGGGTTGTTCCTGGTGAAGCACCTGGTGGAGCGACACGGCGGAACCATCTGGGTGGAAAGCGAGGAAGGCAAGGGTTCAACCTTTTACTTCCGCCTGCCCCTGCAGCCGCCACCCGAGCAGCCCGAAGACGAAAAACCTAGTAAGTAGGGGCAACCCCTTGTGGTTGCCCCCCACGATGGCGCAATGTGTCCACCCCTCGATAGGGCAACCCTTGTGGTTGCCCCCATCCGTCTTCAATGGAAAATCTGTAGCGTGGGCACGCCCCATACCACACCAATCAACGACCACAGCGCGCCCATCGTATAATCGCCCAGCACCAGCCCCAGGAAGAAGGGCAGCGTACGCCGATACATGCGCAGTCCTCCGTAGCGCAGCACAAAGAACTTCACCAGCCACGCGATGAAAAACGGCAGCCACAGCCACACCAGCCCCGGACCGATACAGTAGCCCAG
>Ga0272447_1000806_pt1 | contig 21840 bp, 18 predicted proteins | sample YNPCB0133_FD_194589 | JGI IMG/M metagenome (GOLD analysis project Ga0272447, IMG submission 194589) | Hot spring microbial mat communities from Yellowstone National Park, WY, United States - YNP-CB-013-3 | ecosystem: Environmental > Aquatic > Thermal springs > Hot (42-90C) > Sediment | place... | reverse complement strand
GACTACGGTTATTTTTCCGTTATCGTGCAGGCAGCCTGTGAAGTAACACGGCTGTTTGATGTTCCGCCAACTGCCTTCCAGCCGCCGCCGAAGGTAATGTCTTCGGTTGTGCGGTTGGCGCCGCGCTCAACGCCGGTCGTACCGCCAGAGCTGACGCCATACTTCTATCAGGTTGTCAGCGCCGCTTTCGGCCAACGTCGCAAAATGCTCGGTGGAAGTTTGACGCAGCTTGGCCTTCCGCGAGCAGCTTTGGAAGAGGCCCTGGCAAAAGCAGGCGTTGCACCGGCGAGTCGGCCGGAAACGTTGTCTGTCGAAGCTTTTGTGCGTGTAACTCAGCACCTAGCAGCAATGATGGCGCCACAAGTGTATCGCCTAAAGGGACTTGACAACAGTAACGCAGTTTAAATAGTATTCCTCTCAGCAAGCCGACCTCTAGTCGGTAAAAGCATTTGTGGGGGTATAGCTCAGCTGGGAGAGCGCTGCAATGGCATTGCAGAGGTCAGCGGTTCGAACCCGCTTACCTCCACCAACACAAAAAGCAAGTGAGTAGCTGTCTCACTTGCTTTTTTTGTGTCTCTTTGCCTGCATCCTGTCAAAGTTGACTCTCCCGAAACTGTTTCCCGTTGCACTCAGATTGCAGTAGTCTCACGCTACGCTGCACGGCTGTTGAAGCCATCCGTGCGGTGCAGTGCTATCTTGGGTTAATCTCACACCATGCCGTATGAAGACCTGCGCGAGTTTATCCGGGACTTGGAGCAAGCCGGAGAGCTGAAGCGCATCAAAACACCAGTGTCCTGCTATCTCGAAATCACAGAAATCACCGACCGCGTGTCAAAGGCCGGTGGGCCAGCGCTGCTGTTTGAGAATGTCGAAGAGTCGCCTATTCCGGTGCTTATCAATGCTTTAGGGAGTCGGCGGCGGATGCTCATGGCGTTAGGGGTCAAAAGCTATGCCGACATTGCCGAGCGCCTCAATGAAATTCTGGATTTCAAATCACCGCAGGGCATTTTGGAAAAAGTCAAGCTATTGCCGAAATTTGCCGAGCTGGGGGCAGTTTTTCCAAAACGGGTGAAGCGTGGGCCGTGCCAAGAAGTTGTCTTGCGGGAAGGTGAATTTGATCTGCGCCGCCTGCCTGTTCTCCAGTGTTGGCCCGAAGACGGGGGGCGCTTCATCACCTTTCCGCTGGTGTTTACATCTCATCCTGTGACGGGACGGCGCAATGTAGGCATGTACCGCATGCAACTGTATGACGCATGCACGACTGGCATGCACTGGCAGATTCACAAGCATGGCGCTTCACACTGGCGCACGGCGCTAGAGCGCGGTGAACGCATGCCGGTATCGGTCGCCATTGGCGGCGATCCTGTTCTGACCTTTGCTGCTATTTTCCCGTTGCCGGATGACGTGGATGAAATGCTGCTGGCCGGCTTCCTACGCGGAAAGCCGGTGCCAATGGTCAAGTGCCTGACAAATGATCTGGAAGTCCCGGCCACGGCGGAAATCGTTTTGGAAGGCTACGTTGATCCGCAGGAACTCCGTACTGAAGGTCCCTTTGGCGATCACACCGGCTTTTACACGGAAGCGGACAACTATCCGGTGTTTCACGTTACATGTGTTACGCACCGCCGCAGTCCGATTTACCAGACGACAATTGTCGGGCGGCCGCCCATGGAAGACTGCTGGATGGGAGAAGCCGTCGGCGAAATTGCCAAGCCGGTACTACGCCGGCAGTTCCCGGAAATCGTGGACATGCACTTGCCCTTTGAAGGCGTATTTCACAACCTGGCGATTGTTTCCATCCGGAAAGCGTATCCAGGGCATGCCCGCAAGATTATGCACGCTCTGTGGGGAACTGGACAGCTTATGTTTACGAAGGTCATCATCGTAGTGGATGATGATGTCCCGGTTCATGACCCAAGCTATGTGGCGTGGTATGTCCTCAACAACATAGACCCAGAGCGCGACATTCAGTTTACTCTCGGCCCGGTGGATGCCCTTGATCATGCTTCCCGGTTGCCGGCCTATGGCTCGAAGATGGGTATTGATGCTACACGCAAGTGGCCAAGTGAGGGCTTTACTCGCCCATGGCCGCGGGAAAACCGCATGACGGCCGAGATTCAGCGCAAGGTAGATGAAAAATGGCGCATGCTTTTTGGAAAGTAGCCCGGCGTCTGGGGCTGTGGCTACTCGCCGTTCTGGCAGGCTGCCTGACGGTCTGGGCCGCTCCGGCTGATGACCCGCTGGATATTCTGGACTACCAGATTGACGCTGAGATTATTCCAAGCACACAAACCTTGGTTGCCCGCGCCAAGGTCAAGATGGATGCCAGACGCCCTGTGCAGTCGGTTGTCTTTGAATTCAACGGGGCGCTTGAAGTCCGGCGCGTCCTGGATGAAAACCTTCAGCCACTTCAGTTTACCCAAGATCGGCTCCGTGACCTCGACTTGCGGATTGCACTGCCACGGGCAACCACGCCCGGTATACCGTTTGTTGTCATTGTTGAGTATGCCGGACAGCTTTTGTCGCCTGAAGGAGGCGTACTGACCAACAAGCGTTTGGCCTATATTGGCCCAGATGGTGTGAGCTATCTGCTCTACGGCGGACGATGGTTTCCCTTCCACGGCTATGCTGCCGATACGGCAACCTTTACGCTGAACCTAACGGTTCCCGACGGGTTGACAGTAGTCGGTTATGGCTTTCAGACAAAGCAGCCGGTGACAGGGCCGGGAGTGCCTCCTCTTGAACCGGAGCGACAGCCGAGTCCGGCGCCGGCTACCCCTCGTCCGGCACCACGTTCGCGCCCGCGGCGGCCATCAAACACCTTTCTGCCTGCTTTTCTGACAGCCTCTCCGGTGGACGCCGCGGGGGCTTTTCTACCGCAATCTGCGCCGGCGTTGCCCGGTGGCACAGGGCTGCGTATCCGCTGGTCGTTTGCCTCGGCAAAAAGTGTGCTGTTTGGCAACGTGGCTGTCGGGCGCTACCAGGTGCAGACCCGACGGCAGGGTGCAACAGAAATCCGGGTGTATGTTCGCCCTGGTAATGAAGTCCGTGCGGCTGAGTATGCCGACATCGCTGCCCAGGCGCTTGAGCGCTATGAGCAGAGCTTTGGGCAATATGCTTTTGGGCCTACCCTGGCCCTAGCCGAAATTGATGACGAAAGCCTAGAGAGTTCGACGAGCGCCGGCATAACCTTGCTGGCCGCGCGGGTGTTTCGGACTCGTGAGCTACCCCGTGAACTGCTCTGCCGGGAAGTCGCTTTCCAATGGTGGGGGCAAGCGGTGGCGCTCAAGTCATTTGACGATGCCTGGCTGTCCCACGGTTTGGCGACCTATGCTTACCTGTTAGTAGAGGAAAGCCGACGCAATGAGGCGGAGTTGCGTGAACTGGCCCGTGATTTTTTAGAGCGGGCGCTGGCCTTTGAATCACAATCATCGCTGCGGCGCGCCCCGGCTGAGCTGGATGACCAATCGGCAGCCTACCGCTCGATTATGTTCTACAAGGGAGCGTTTGTCTTTCGGATGCTGCGCATCCTGTTGGGTGATGAGACATTCTTTCGGCTGTTGACAACCTGCTATGCCCAGTACTTTGGCCAAAACATCAGCCTGAACGATTTTGAAAACCTTGCTACCCAGGTGGCTGGCCGAGACTTGCGTTGGTTTTTTGCCTTGTGGGTAGACTCAACAGGCGTTCCAGAGTTTGTGCCGGATTACAAGATTTTGCGAATCCCAGGCGGCACATATCGCATGCGCGGTACACTTGCCCAGCAACTGGAAAGCTTCCGCATGCCGGTTGAAGTGACCTTAGAAACCAAAAAGGGCAGTGCAGAGCGGGCTACGCTCCAGTTTGATGGACGGGAAACCAGCTTTAGCCTAACCTCTACTTCTGAGCCGCGTGACCTGTTGATTGATCCGGATGTGAAGATTCTCCGTATTTCGGATGAACTGCGAGTGGCCGTTGTTGTGCGACGTGGCATCCAACACATCGAGGACGGTGAGTTAGCCGAGGCACAGCAACAATTTGAGGCTGCTATTCGGGTCAATCGCTACAGCAGTTGGGCATGGTACAATCTTGGTCTGCTATATCTAAGCCAGCGAAACTATGAAAAGGCCCGGGATGCCTTTGACGAAGCGCTGGACGGTGATTTGCGTCCACGGTGGGTGGAAGCTTGGGCTGCGCTCAAGAAGGGCAATGCGTACGATGCGTTGGGCCAGCGCGACCGTGCTGTAGCCGAATACAGGAAAGTGCTTGAGGCGAGCGATGATGCCGTTGTCCGTCAGCAGGCCCAGCAGTATCTCGAACGGCCCTTCCGCCCAGAACCGTAAAATTCTGTTCTGGAAGTCCACATGGTCTCAAAGGCGGCTGCACTTAAAGTCAGCATAATTCTCGGCGGTGGCCTTCTGGCTGGACTGGTTTGGTTGCTTTGGTATCAGCAGATAGAAGAGCTGCGTAGGTATGCACCTGATCTGTCACAGGTGGCCTACATAGGTTCAGAAAGCTGTCGGGCTTGCCATCGGGAGCAGTTCGAGCACTGGTCACAATCGCATCACCACAAAATGACGCAGCCAGCAACGCCGGAGACCGTAGTCGGAGACTTCAACAATGCTACCTACACCTACCAGGGAATTACTTCGCGGATGTTCCGGCAGGGGGATGAATTTTTCATGGAAACGCTCGACCCGAGCGGCCGCATGGGTGTGGCAAAAATTGTCCGCACCATCGGATCACGCCGTTTTCAACAGTACGTCACCCAAGTTGGAACGACGTTTTACCGCCTGCCAATTGCTTGGAACATTGAGAAGAAGTACTGGTTCAACTTGCAGGGGCTGTTTCTGCACCCGGATTTGCCTGATTTCAGCCGCCACACCAGTGTGTGGAATAACAACTGCATTTTTTGCCACAACGTCAAAGGTAACCCCGGCATGGATTTGAAAACTGGGCAGTTTGTCAACACCAAAGTTGAGGAACTGGGGATTGGTTGCGAAGCCTGCCATGGCCCAGGGAAACTGCACGTCGAAAAAAATCAAGCTTTTGGATGGACGTGGCTACGCCGGCAAGCGCGGGCAGATGACCCGACCATCGTCAATCAAGCCAGACTGGACAAACGCACCAACACCCAGGTGTGCGGCCACTGTCATGGCCAACGGCTGCCGGCTGAAATCAACAACATCCGAGAAATCATGGCTAAGGGCGACCCCTATACGCCTGGCGAAGATTTATCGAAGTACTATCGTCCGCTGGACGCCACGGCCAAAGTTGGTGACTACAGTTTCGCCCCGCGCTTTTACCCAGATGGCACACCACGCCTGACGGCCTATGAGTACCAAGGCTTGCTGATGAGCAAATGCCATACTGAAGGGAACATGACATGCATAAGCTGCCACGATGTCCACAAAGGCCGCCAGCAATCCTTGATGCATGATGAGATGCGGGGGAACAAGTCATGTACTCAATGTCACACCGACATTGCTGCTAACTTAGAGGCCCATACCCATCATCCAGCCGACAGCAGCGGCAGTGCCTGCTACGAATGCCACCGACCCCGCATTTCCTTTGGATTGCTTACAGCTAAACGAACCCATCGCATTCTCAATCCTGAGCCGGACAAAAGTCTTTCAATCAACCTACCTAACGGCTGCAATATGTGCCATCCTGGGGAAAGCGCCGCTTGGGCTGCACACTACATGACGCAGTGGTATGGCCCGCAGTATGCGCTTTCCAAAGCCAACACAGCTCGCCCGGAAGCCAGAATGTCGGAAATCGTACGCGAGCTTTTCAGCCCTGACCCTTCAGCGCGTGTGACAGCCGCCTGGGCGCTGGGGACAAGTGGCGCCGATGGACGCGCCCGTGACCGCAAGTGGGCAATTCCTTTTCTTATCGAGGCATTGCGCGATCAGTATCCGGCTGTTCGGTACTTTGCCTACGATGCCCTGCGGAGTGTTTCAGGAGAAGATTTTGGGTTCTTTTACCTAGCTGACGAGCGTGACCGAGAGGCTGTGATTGCGCGATATGCCACTTGGTGGCGTACTCTACCCAAGGGATCGGACTGGCTTCGCCCGGCCAGCGTACCTCTCGACGCCAACTGGCAGATTCCGACTGCTCAGCTAGCTGTCTTCCGCGCCGAACTAGCAAAAAGCAAAGCGATCGATATTGGCGAGTAGGTGTTTACGCTTCCCTGGGAAGCCGACGAAAACTGGCAATTTCAAGAAAACCAAGAACAATGTTGGCAAGCCCGATACCGGTGACAGCGCCACGCACGTAGCCGCTTTGGATCACGGCAGCGAGCTGGCTTCCTGGGAAACGTGCCGTCAGCCAGAAAAGGAAAAAGTTGTTTTCCCAGTAGTGTGTCCAAGGGATGACGGCAAGCAGCAGGCCAACTTCAAAACACAGCATTATCAGGAGAGTGGCCGTTAACTTGACAGACACCGGACAAGACCCAGCGCAACATGTGGTCAATGTTTGACACGCTGCCGCAGCTCGGCGATTTTCTCGGCAACTTCGCGGTAGTTGATGTCTACAGCGTAAACGGTTTCAAACACTTCAAGGGCGAGGTCATAGCGACCCATCTGCTCGTAGGCTAGAGCAAGGTCGTAGCGCATGGCTTGGTATTCATCTTCCGTTCGGCCAGGGGCCTCGACGCCGCGCTTGAACCACACCGTGGCCAGTTGTGGCTCATTTTTAGCCATAAAGCACAGGCCTAGCATGTTGCAGACTTGGAAGTAGTGTGGGTCCGGGGAGTTGGGATCGGTCCCACGGAAGGCAGTCTGGAACTCTTCGATGGCCTCGTCGTAGAGCTCCATCTCCTTGTACGCCAAACCCAAGTTGTAGTGCGTTTCAAAGTCTGGCGTGACCTCTACTTCTGCTTCTACACTCTGCTTGAACTCGTTGAAAACATCCTGCAACCCAGACTCACCCAAAAAGAGCGGTCCGGTTGGCGTCTTGTCTACTGGCTCTTCAGGTTTGGCTGCCAGGTTGGTGACGGCTGGCGCATCGAAGTGGCCCATTTCAAGTTCTTCGAGGGCTTTTTCGAGCTCGCTCACCAAGCCATTCATCAGTGAACCAATGGATTCTGGCTGGGAGACAGGAACTTCTGCCGGCGCATTGGTGGCAATGGCCAAGCTTGCCAAGGTTGGCTCGGAGGTAGTCTGTGGGGCAGGAGTTTGAACCTTGGCAAGCAGAGCAAGAATTTCAGGGTGGTTGGGAAATTCAAGGCTTAGCTTAGCTAAGTTATCACGGGCAATATCGTAGAAGCCTTGTGCGATGTAAAAGTTTATCCCCTCCAACTGCTCCCGCAGTTTTTCTTCTGTCACCGAGGCAAAGGCACTGCTTGTTTGTTCCGTGCTCAAGTCAAAGGCCGACTCTTGGATGGTAAACGGTGTCTCTGAAGGTGGCGTTGTCGGGAAATGAGCTGGGCCGGAATAAATTGCCTCGGTTGGAACAATGAAGCCGCTGCCGCTTGTGTAACCAAATTCGCTCCCGGTTGAGCTGCCAAGTGGCGCCGAAACTGGCGTCTGCATCTCGCCACTGATGTCTATCTCAACTTCATCGCCGCTTGGAGAAGGTGCCACCGGCGTAACAGAGAGCGGTGATGTGCCGGTAGTTGGCGGCGGCGGGGCAAAGCTCTGCGGAAGAGAACCCATCGTCAGTTGGGCTTCCTGCTGGTAACGCTGGCTTTGCGTGTAGTCTCCTTGCTGGGCATAGAGAGAAGCTAGGGCAACTGCTTGCTGAGCTGCTTCTTGAGGCTGTCCGATGTCAGAATAGAGTTGCTTCAAAAGCAGCCGCAACTCGATACTGTTCGGCGCTTGACTGATGGCTTCGTGGAGCAAGCGGATTGCTTGGTCTGGCATGCCCAACTTGGCAAAGCGCTCAGCATCACCTTTGAGCCGCCGTACGTCTTCTGGGAGATGCTCTGATACAGCAGACGGTGCATAGCTACTTGGAGGAGGTGCACTCCATGGCTCAAAGCCGCTGCTTGGTATGCTGAAGCCGCCACTCTGCATACCATTGAATCCAAGGTCAAACCCTGACCCAGGTGAATCCATCCAGCTACTGGTTGTCCCGCTAAGGCCAAAGCCAGATTGTACTGGCGGCTGGTAGGTTTCCGGCGACGGGATTTGAAAACCTGACCCAGAGGTGTAGCCAAAGTCAGGAGCTGGACTGACTGTCGGTGTGAGCGGCTGATTTGGTGTTGAAATATCAACGAATTCCACCCGCTGCCCAACCCCACCTGCGTAGATGGGAGCACTGATTAGGCGATCGCGTTCGGCGATGGTCGGACTGACCGTACTTGTAAAGCCCCAGCGCCGCATCAGTTCCAAGTGGGCTGGCTCATTCGGCTCAAGTTCAATGAGCTCTTTGAGTGCCTGTTCGGCGATGTCACGTCTGTTGTGGTGCATGGCCGCTTGGGCCAGGGCCTTGAGCGTTCCCGACAACTCATTGCTTTCGCCTAGCCGTTTGTAAAGTGTCGCTATGCACTGGTGGGCAGCAACATGATAGGGATCAGTCTCAAGAATGGACTTGAGTAGCTCTACCCCGCGCGTTTCCTGTCGCCGGGTGACCATTGGCTCGACACATTGTTCTACCAAACTCACAGCCCGGTCAAAATGGCCCTTCTCAGCAAATTTTTGAGCCAGAGTCAGGACATACTCAAAGCGGCTTTTGTCAACTTTGAGCAGTTTGAGCAGTGCCTTCTCCGCTTCTTCCAGAAGATCGGCCTGAAGGTAAATGCGCCCACTCAGGATTAGCAAATCAACATTGTCCGGGTTTTGGCGGGTAGCATTTTCAAGCAGTTCAACAGCGCGCTGTGGGTCTCCCTGTTTGGTGTAGATGGTTGCCAGGGAGTTGAGCGCTGGCATGCTGAGGGGGTTGAGCTCGAGAACCCGTTGGAAGACCTGTTGGGCTTCAGCCAGGCTAGATTTGCGCACAAGGTGAGTCCCGGCAGCAATATAGGCTTCGATTGCCTGCTCAATCATCCCTTCGCGCTGGTAGTTTTCAGCCAATCGTACCCGGGCAGAGACGTTTTCCGGGTCAAGGTCGGCAACGCGCTGTAGGAATTCGAGCGCCTGACGGGTACGGCCGTTTTTCGTGTAATAATCAGCAACTTCGAGGTACTGCTTGCGAGCTTCCGATATCAAATTCTGGCGGGCGTAAAGTTCCGCCAGTTTCAGGGCAACATCCGTATTCCCAGGAGCCAGTTTGTAGATTTTTTTGTAGACAGCAATAGCCCGTGGTGTGTGTCCGTCGCGAAGGGTGACTTCAGCTAGTTTGACGAAGGTAACAATTGCGTCTTCATTCCGCCCATCCCGGACGTACAGGTCGCCGAGAATGTTGAGCAGGTTGGTATCACCTGGATTTGACGCGACCAAGAGCTCATATTCCTTGATCGCTTCCTTGATCTTGCCCTTTTGAACGAGCTTCTCGGCTTTTCGTAGATCGTTGGCTTTTGTATAGGACATGGCATGGCTCCCGTTACGGTGAAGGCCGGTGAAAGGTGTGGCGACGATGGAAGCTCTAGGCTAATAGAGCGCTAAAAGTACCACAGGGGGGCAGGTGCTGTCAAACGCCGAAAGATTCGGCTGATCTTTCTTAAGTTTTGCAAAATCAATAACTTACCGATTCCTTTTGAGAGGCCTAGGACCAACCCCACGAAAGGTTAACCGGTGAATAGGACTCGGCCCCCAAAGATCGAGTTGACGTTGATGGTATGCGGTTCCATACCCTTTGTGACGTGCAAATCCGTACACTGGGTAACAGGCATCGAGCCTTTCCATAAGTTGGTCGCGGTAGACTTTGGCTACGATAGAGGCTGCGGCAATAGAGACAGAGCGAACGTCGCCTTGAACGATGGCTTGCTGGGGAATCTCTACGGCTGGAAGCTCTAGAGCATCAACCAACAAAGCATCTGGCTTGAGGGGGAGCTTTGCCAGCGCCTGTTGCATTGCCCGGCGGGTGGCTTCGAGAATGTTTGTTCGATCAATGATGTTTGCCTCTACCACGCCGAGACCAATCCCATACGCGGCTACTTCAATCTGGTGGGCAAGCCTTTTCCGTTGCAAGGGGGTAAGCTGCTTGGAGTCTCGGATGCCTTCAGGAATCGCTGCAGGGTTGAGAACAACGGCAGCAGCCACTACCGGTCCTGCCCATGCCCCCCGTCCGACTTCATCGAGGCCAGCGACATAGCGCCGTCCCTGCGTCCAGTGCAGCGCTTCAAACTCCGTTGTCGGGTGCGACCGGCGTGCCATCCCTGCCTACACAAACTTTTGGGAGCTCACCCTTGGTAGGGTTTTTGCTAGCTATCTTCGGGATCAGTTTCTCCGATGTTGCCAACAGTAGCCCGTTGTGCCGCTGACCCACCGCTGGCAAGGTGTACCTTTTTTGGTCGGAGCACCGCAGCGATGGCGCTCACGGGAAATGGTTGTCCCAGGAGTTTCAGAAACCGCTTCTGCCCGGTCTGGGCTTCTACCCACGAGCAAATGCCCGGTGGTGAGCCGTGGAAGAGGTGGGGCAGGTTGCACTGCCTGCCTGGTGGTTAGCCCTAGGCCCACCACCAGGCCCAACCCCATCCCCAGCCCAAAGCTTTTCCAATGCCCTTCACGAAGGCGATAACCACAGGCTGGACATCGGCATCCGGTGAGCTTGATCCAAATCCGCTCTTGCCATCTGTCAGGCAGCAACGGTAGCGCCTCGCCACAGGCTGGACAGAAATTGGAATACGGCATGTACTTTGGTTTCTTCAAAAGATTGCCTGGCGAAGGAGTCTGCCAAATGGCAGCTGGTTTGGGAAGGGTTTGCACAAGAAGCGGGCAGTGATAGGGTATGCCAGTATACACACCCCCATTTGCTGAGGTGCTGACTACTGGTCAAACCAATGCTGCTTACCGAGCAACTGCTTGCCTGGAGTATAAAAATCGCCATTGGTTTCGTCCTGCTCATGACGACGGTGGCGTATCTATCCTTCATCGAGCGCCGGCTGTTGGCATTTATCCAAATGCGCTATGGCCCCAACCGGGTAGGCCCCTTTGGCTTGCTTCAGCCTATTGCCGATGGCCTGAAGTTTATCTTCAAGGAGGACCTGATTCCCCTTGACGCCGACAAGTTTCTCTACGTTATGGCGCCAGCGCTGTCGCTTGTGCCAGCGCTGATGACCTTTGTGTTGATCCCGGTTGGCGGGGAAGTGAGCCTGCCGTTCCTTGACCGGCCTGTGACGCTCTACGTTACGAGTATCAACGTCGGCTTGCTGGCAGTGCTGGCAATGACGGGCATGGGGGTCTACGGCATCGTCATGGCCGGTTATGCCTCGAACAACAAGTACAGCCTGCTTGGTGGATTGCGTTCTTCGGCGCAACTGGTGAGCTACGAGCTAGCAATGTCGCTTTCCATCATTGGGGTTCTGATCCAGGCTGGTTCGCTCGATCTCGTCACGATTGTGGAACGGCAGGGGGGCGCCTGGGGACTGGGCTGGCACGTCTTCTGGTTTCAGCCGATAGGCTTCTTTGTGTTTCTCATCAGCATGATTGCGGAAACCAACCGCGCCCCCTTTGATTTGCCCGAAGCCGAAAGTGAACTCGTGGCGGGTTTCCACACCGAATACAGCTCTATGAAATTCGCCATGTTCTTCATGGCAGAGTACGCCAACATGGTCACGGCAGCAGCTATGGCAACGACCCTGTTTTTGGGTGGTTGGCAAGGGCCGGGCGTAGCGCAGATGCCTTGGCTAGGGCCGGTGTACTTTGTTTTGAAAGTAGCTCTGTTTTTGTTTCTCTATGTCTGGCTGCGGGCCTCATCGCCCCGCCTGCGCTATGACCAGTTGATGAATCTTGGCTGGAAGTTCTTGCTACCGTTGTCCTTGGTGAATGTCGTTATGTCAGCCACGCTCGCCCTTTGGTTTTAAGAACGTCTCCAAGGGATTGCGGACGCCTCTCCGACAGACCGCAACGAATGCCGCGCTACCTTGATCTTCGCCTTCGGCTGGCTGCTCTTCTCTCGATTGTCATCATTGGCATGGTGGTTGTGCTGTATGAACTCAACCGCCGCGCTGAACGCCAGATTCTGAACCAAGTTGAAGTTCAGACGGCACAACTGACGATGGCGCTAGAAGTTGGTTTACAGAGCATCAGCACGAGCGATTACCTGGATGACTTTCTTCGATCGCGGCAGCTTACGCCCAACCAACTTCAGCGCATTCGGCGGATTGCTATCGTGGATGCGAACGGAGTGGTAACGGACAGCACTTTACGTGCAGAGCGTGGGCAGTGCCTGGCGCTCCCAACCGGTGAAAACCTGGTGCAGGAAGGCGACCCGCTGGCAGCTAGCACTGCCGAAAGCAACCTTGCCAGAACGGTGTTTATTCCTTTTCAGGCGCTAAGTAAGGATGGCACTCCAGAACGCAACTACGTTGTTGTCACCATGTCTGCCCAGACTTTGGCCGAGACCATTACCAGAACTTCGCGGCAACGCCTGCTCGTGACAGGTGCTGCACTTGTTGTGGCATTGGTGGCGGCGGTTGCCCTGGTATGGCGCTTTACCCAGCCGATTGGCGATCTTGTTGCTGCCACACGCCGGGTTGAAGCTGGTGACCTAACCGTCCAGCTCCAGCTCAATCGGCGGGATGAGATTGGTCTACTGGCGGCACGCTTCAATGCTATGGTGGAGCGGTTACGCGAAGTCCGCGAGCTCGAAGAGCGTCTGAATCAGGCCGAACGGGCCGCTGTTGTCGGGCGGTTAGCTTCTGGGATTGCCCACGAAATTCGCAACCCACTGAACTTCATCAACCTCACCATAGACCACATTCGTACTCGCTACGCCCCATCAGAGCCGGCCGAAAGGGCAACCTTCGAGCGGCTAACGGTTGCCGTCAAAGATGAGATTGTGCGCCTCAATACTTTGGTGACCAACGTGTTGCGAATCGGTCGTCCGGCAACCCTTTCGCTACGCCCGATTAAGCTGGGCGAGCTTATGGCAGCAGTGCTGGACATGGTGCGTTCCAAAGCCGAAGCCCAGCATATATCTCTCGCCTGTGTGGATGAAACTGACGGGATACCCATTGAAGCGGATGCCGACTCGCTCAAATCTTGCTTCTCGAACTTGGTCATCAATGCCATTGAGGCGATGCCCCGTGGTGGACAACTATGCATTCACATTGCGCCGGCCGCCACTGGGCAGGTGGTGCGAGTAAAAGACAGTGGTTTGGGGATTGCGCCAAACGATCTAAGTCACATATTTGATCCATACTTTTCCACCAAAGACACTGGTATTGGGCTTGGTCTGGCTGTGACACGCCAGATTGTCACAGATCACGGTGGGACGATTACAGTCGAAAGCACGCCAGGGCAGGGAACTGTTTTTACAGTGCTGCTGCCCTATCGTCAGGCGCAGACCGGGTAGCCTTGCCGTGGTGTTTCTCCGTTTACGGCATGATCAGCAACTTGTGCTCAGTACTCTAGCAATCAGTACTCTAGCAATAAGGGAGACCTAGCTATGAAAGGCGTGATCCTGGCAGGGGGGCTTGGAACGCGGTTGTACCCACTGACAAAAGTGACCAACAAGCACCTTCTGCCGGTCTATGACCGACCCATGATTTATTACCCTATTCAAACGCTGGTTGAAGCCGGTATAGATGATGTCTTGTTGGTAACGGGGGGGAACAAAGCCGGTGACTTCCTACAGCTTCTGGGCAATGGGAAAGAACACGGCCTCAAGCGGTTGAGTTACACTTACCAGCAGGGTGAAGGTGGTATTGCCGATGCGCTGTCGCTTGCCGAAGACTTTGCCGACGGTGGCCCGATTGTTGTTATACTGGGCGACAATGTGATTGAGAAAAGTATTGCCGGCCCGGTGGCGCGTTTTCGGGAGCAGAGACGCGGAGCCAAGATTCTGCTCAAGGAAGTTCCCGATCCGCAGCGTTTTGGTGTGCCTACTCTCAAGGGATCGCAGGTTGTGCGCATTGATGAAAAACCAGCGCAGCCAGCCTCGCCTTACGCCGTGACCGGCATCTACATGTATGATGCCACCGTCTTTGACATCATCCGCACTCTCACCCCAAGTGAGCGCGGCGAACTCGAAATCACAGACGTCAACAATGCCTACATTGCGCGCGGGGAACTAACTTGGGAAATCCTCGACGGCTGGTGGACAGATGCTGGAACGTTTGAAAGCCTGCACCTTGCTTCCAACCTGGTTGCCGCCATGCGCAAGAAAGCTACATCACATCGGTCATGAACTTCATTCCAACGGAACTCCCAGGGGTCATCCTCATTGAGCCAAAGGTCTTCCGGGACGAACGCGGCTTTTTCCTGGAAACCTACCACCAGGCGAAATTCGCGCAAGCCGGCCTAGATGTCACCTTTGTCCAGGATAATCACTCCCGCTCGGTCAAGGGGACTCTACGCGGCCTCCACGCCCAGTGGCGGCAGCCGCAGGGGAAGCTTATCCGGGTGATTGCAGGTGAAATTCTCGATGTTGTGGTGGATATCCGCCAAGATTCTCCGACCTTCGGGCGGTGGTTAGGAGTACACCTGTCGGCTGAGAACTTTCGTCAGCTTTATGTTCCACCGGGGTTTGTCCACGGCTTTCGGGTGCTTAGCGAGACGGCCGAAGTCCTTTACAAATGTACGGCACTTTATGACCCCAGCGACGAAATCGGCATCATCTGGAACGATCCGGAGATTGGTATTGACTGGGGGATTCAAGAACCGCTGCTGTCGGAAAAGGACCGCCGCCTGCCGACGCTGCGCGCACTAATGCAACAACTACAACAAGAGGCAAACAGCCCATGACCGTGAAGCGTCCGGGGGCAATCTTTGCTGGTGTGCCGGTTGCCAACCTTACGCTTGAGGAAACTCTAGGGCAGGTTACGGCTTGGTTGCAGCAAGCCGACTTTCGGCGCATGGCAGTGGTCAATGCTGCAATTTTGCTCGAGGCTGAGCGGAATGCCGAGTTTCGGATGGCTCTGGCCACGGCTGATCTAGTCACTGCTGATGGGATGTCCGTCGTGTGGGCAACGCAGTGGTTTTCCTGCTTTGGTGGACGGTTAGTGGCGCGAGTGGCTGCACCGGAAGTGATGGAAAGTGTGTTGTCTTGGTGTGCTCGCTACGGAGGGCGCATCTATTTGCTTGGGTCTACAAGAGAAGTCGTGATGGCTGCCCGCGAGCGGTTACAACAACGGTTTCCCACGCTGGCCATTGTCGGCGCCCGTGATGGCTACTTTCCAGAAGCAGCTTCCCGGGAAGTCGCCGCATCCATCCGAAGTACCCGAGCCGATGTGCTCTTTGCCGCTATGGGTTCTCCCAAGCAGGAGCTGTGGTTGGCCCAGTATGGCCCGCAAACAGGGGTGCGGTTTGCGCTTGGCGTTGGTGGTTACTTCGATATTCTGGCCGGAAAACGTAGGCGTGCACCGCGCTGGATGCAGTCATGCGGCTTGGAGTGGAGTTTTCGGCTGCTCCAGGAACCGCGCCGACTGTGGCGGCGGTATCTTATCGGCAATCTAGCCTTTCTGGGATTTCTCCTGCGCGAGCAGCGGCGGGCAGCAGACCGGCCACCAGGCCACGGGCAATTGGTACACAACTCATCTTACGAGGAAACATCATGAAACACTGGCGGGTAGGTATCCTGGGTGCAACGGGCACCGTTGGGCAGCGTTTCATTCAACTTTTGGAGCAGCACCCGTGGTTTACCATCACGGCCATTGCAGCTTCGGACCGATCTGAGGGCAAACGATATGGGGAAGCCGTGGCCTGGAAGCTGCCTACACCTTTGCCAGAGCGGATTGCAGCCTTGACCCTAGCGCCGTGCCGTCCACCGCTGGATTGCGACCTAGTGTTCTCCAGCCTACCGAGTGAAATAGCCGTGGAAACGGAAGCTGCTTTTGCGGCTGCCGGTTACCCTGTCATCAGCAACTCGAGCGCCCACCGTATGGCTGCAGATGTGCCCTTGCTTGTGCCGGAAATCAATCCTGAGCATGCACGTCTCATTCCCGTTCAGCAGCAGCGCCGTGACTGGACAAGGGGATTTCTAGTCACTAACCCTAACTGCACAACCTTGGCGCTCGTGCTTCCATTGGCAGCACTAGAACGGGCCTTTGGAGTGGAAATGGTGATGGTGGCAACCATGCAGGCTATTTCCGGAGCAGGCTACCCAGGGGTGGCATCGTTGGACATCGTAGACAATGTCATTCCCTACATTGCCGGTGAAGAAGAAAAGGTAGAGACTGAACCACGCAAAATCCTAGGGCGGCTTGTCGGAGACCGAATCGAGCCGGCTGCACTACGGCTCAGCGCCCACTGCCACCGGGTAGCTGTGACAGACGGCCATCTCTGTGCCGCTTCCGTCAAGCTCCGGCAGCCGGCAACAGTAGATGAAGTCTGTGCTGCTCTAGAGGCTTTTCGCGGCCCGGCAGAGGTCCAAGCACTGCCCAGCGCGCCGGTACGTCCTATCGTGCTGCGGCGTGAACCGGACCGTCCGCAACCGCGTCTGGACCGCGATCTGGAATACGGCATGGCCAGCATTGTAGGACGGGTGCGACCTGACCCACTACTGGACATCAAGATGACAATCCTTGGACACAATACAGTGCGTGGCGCTGCTGGTGCTGCTGTGCTCAATGCAGAGTTCTTGGCCACGATGGGCTACTTCACCTAGAGTAAGCGAAAGCTCAATCTTATTGCGCCGGCACTGAATCCTGATGTCCGATACACCCGTTTCTTCTGACCAATGCAACCAACTTCCCTCTGAGCCTACGGCTGGCGTATCAGCCGGGCGACAGCTTGTATTCCCGGAAACTGTGGTGCAGGACAACCGGGTTCGCTCGCGGATTCCCCTGGTAACAGAGGCACCGGTCTTTGAGTTCGAGCCGGTCGCTCCTCCAACCCCTTCCGGGGGGTTGCCAAAGCTATTACGCCGGCGATGGATGCGGCTGCGCCAGTTTGTTCGTGGACATCTTGTGTGGCTTGCTATTACGCTGTTGCTATCGGTGGCAGTGGTCTTGATTGTGGCAGTTATTTCTCCAGTACCCAGGCCGTCAGCGCCGCCCGTCCGGCGCTAACTTTTAGACTCAACGGTTGTAAGGAATTCCGTGTCCATGGAGTTGTCGACACGTCCACGTGGCTGGATCGAAGTCATTGCCGGCGGTATGTTTTCCGGTAAAACGGAAGCCCTTATTACACGCTTGCGGCGGGCGCTAATTGCCCGTCAGGTTGTGCAAGCGTTCAAACCCCGGCTTGATAACCGGTATGAAGCCAACTTTATCGTGTCCCATAGCTCTCTGCGCCTTGAAACTGAAGTTGTTGAAAATGCCGAAGACATTCTGAAATGTCTACGGCCAGAAACCCAAGTGGTCGGTATTGACGAGGGACAGTTCTTAGGACCGGGACTAGTCTCGGTCTGTCACCAACTGGCTCAGGAGGGACGGCGCGTCATTGTGGCGGCACTAGACTTAGACTACCGTGGAGAGCCTTTTGAGCCGATTCCCCATTTGTTAGCGATTGCTGAGTACGTAAGTAAGCCTCAAGCGATCTGTGTTGTCTGCGGACATCCAGCCAACTTTTCTCAGCGGCTTATTGCTGACGAGCGGCGGGTGGTGGTTGGAGCTGAGGGGTTGTATGAGGCGCGCTGTCGCCAGTGTTTTGTGCCCTACCCAGTACCATCAGGAACGGTACCTTTGAGATAGCCACAGAGAGCTGGGAATGCGATGCGAGGTGGAATGTATCGGGTTGGGATGGGCTATGACATCCACCGTTTGGTCGAAGGCCGCCCGTTGCTTTTGGGCGGCGTGACTATTCCTTATGAACGCGGCCTGCTTGGTCACTCGGATGCCGACGCCCTAACTCATGCAATTACCGATGCTCTGCTAGGGGCGTTGGCGTTGGGTGACATCGGCACGCATTTCCCTGACACCGATCCGCAGTGGGCTGGCGCTAACAGTTTGGCCCTGTTGCAACGGGCCGCAGCGCTTGTAACTGCCCACGGCTTTGAGGTGGTCAACGTAGATGCTTCCATTCTGGCCGAGCGACCAAAGCTTGCGCCTTACATCCACGCCATGCGCGAACGTCTGGCCGCCGTTCTCTGTTTGCCTTATGATGCAGTCAGTATCAAGGCAAAGACCAACGAAGGGCAAGACGCTGTTGGTCGTCAGGAAGCCATTGCTGTCTATGCCGTTGTGTTGGTAGCACGGCGCAGCCAGCCCGCGGAAACTGTTTCCCACACCTGACTTGAAATGCAAGAACACACGATGTCTGCTACTCGTCACTTGCTGACGCTTGATGAACTCAAACAACTTCCGCACTGGGCGGCGGAAATGGGGCGTAAGTACTTTTCCGGCGAAGCAAGCCATTTCCTGCTGCATCATAATGTCTATGACTTAGCCCGTGCCAAGCGTGGCTATGTGGGGTTGGTGACTTTTCTCCAACAAGAAATGCTTGGAAACAAACACATTGTACTTTACAACCGAAGTGAGGGAATTTCCTTTGGATCACAAGAAGCTGAACGGCAGTTTTTGGCAACCTTACGGGTCGTCAATCCGCTTGCCGATGCAAAGGCTTTAACAACGCTACCACGCGATCCAGTTCCGGCACTGGGACTGATCGAACGATTCCTCTACAGCAGCGATCAGGTTGCCGTCGTTATTAATTTTCTTGAAACACTTGTGCCAGCCGGTGAAATGGCTTATCTCAGCAGTGACGAACGGAACTTACTGGTTATGTTCCAGCGCTGGTTGACTAGTGCGCGCTTACTGAACTCTGACAACATCGTTATTTTCATTACCGAAAATCTGTCAGATATTTCAAGGTATCTTCGTGAAAATTCGCGTCTGACACACATTCGAGTACCATATCCAGACTATGCCGAACGATTGGATTATATCCGCTATGAGTTAGCTGAGATAGCGAAGCGACGCAACGGCCGTCCTGAAAGGGAAATCGAGCGACTCAAGGCCGAGTTCAAAGTTAAGGCAGAACGTATTCTGCGCGAAGAAGGTGTCGATCGACTTAACGAAGAAACAAAAAAGTTCAATGAACAGCTTGAGAAAATAAGAGCTGAATTTGGGAACAGCGTGCTCGGTCTTAAGATGCAGATTAGCGACGAGCAGCTTGCCCATCTTACTTCCGGTCTGAACCGCGTCCATATCTCCTCGGTTATCAAGGCTGCTACGCTCAATGAAGAAGGACTGACAATTGACCTTGTACGCGCCAAGAAAAAGTCTATCATCGAAGCCGAGTGCGTCGGTCTTATTGAGTTTGTAACACCAAAGTACGGTCTTGAACATGTTGGCGGTTTTGAGAAGGCTAAAGCCTACTTGCGCAACATCGCCGAGGTTATCCGTAATGGCGAGACTGAGGAAGCCCCAATGGGTATTCTTATTTCCGGTCCGGTTGGAACGGGGAAAACCTTTCTGGCCGAAGCCTTTGCCAAGGATTGTGGGTTGAATGTCGTTGAATTCAAAAACTTCCGGGACAAATGGGTCGGCTCTTCGGAATCCAATCTTGAAAAGATTCTCAATCTCATTCAAACGCTGGCACCGATAGTTGTTCTTATTGACGAGGCTGATGCCACACTAGGTAACCGGGATAGCGGTGGAGACAGTGGTGTAGACAAACGTATCTTTTCCAAGATTGCGGCTGCTATGGGGGATACTGACAATCGCGGACGCATTCTCTGGATACTGATGACTTCGCGCCCTGACTTACTTCCCATTGACTTGAAGCGACAGGGAAGGTGTGAAGAACACATCTCTCTGTTTTACCCGGAATCTGAGGCTGACCGTCTTGCTATCATTGAGGCTATGATTAAGAAAAACCGGATTGTCCATCGGGTTACGGACTGGTCGCCGATTACAAAAAGCGATCTAAAGCTTTCAGGGGCAGATATTGAGTCTATTCTCATTCGCTGTCGGCGGGTTGCACGGCAGGCCGGGCGCAAGGAAGTTATCCCAGAAGACGTACGTGCTGTGGCCCAAGAATTTACTCCGGCTCGGGATGAAGTTGCTGTCGAGTATCAGACCTTGGTTGCTGTGCGGGAGGTAACTTCGCGCGACATGCTACCTGAAGCCTTTCGGCATCTTTCACCGGCAGAAATCAGCCAGCGCATTGAGCAGCTTCGTCCCATGGTACGCTAGGCTGAGGCTAGCTAAACCCGAATCGGCCTAGTGGTTGCCGGGTCTGGGGACTTGAAGATTTCTGCGCGTTACCAAATAGATTGTGCCGTCTGAAAACTCAGCTACCGGCCTGATGTCAGGATTCTGACGCAGTCTGTCGAGAATTTCCAAGCAGTCACCAAGATAGCCTTGCTTGAAGCAAATCAGGTATGCTCTTCCTGCTGCTGGCCAGTTCGGGTGAAACTGAATAGACAGGCGCCCAGCCTGGATATGAGTAAGGAAGTATAGCCCCTCGGGATCATTGGTATAGATAGGTAGTTGGTGCAACTCCTCGCGTGCTCGACGGATATAGGCTAGAGTCTCGCTGGTTTGCCAGTGAACAGATTGATAGCCTAAGCCTTCTTTGCGAACCTCGAGTCCAAATTTCAATGTGGAGATCGCTGGGTAAGTAAACCAGGCTATCAGTCCTAGAACAACTAGCCAAGGCCGGACTCGCTTGGAGATTTTGTCCATTAATTGGAGATAAATTCGACGATAGAAGAAATCTATTAGCACAATCTCCAAAGGGATGAAGATAGGTGAAAGTAGCCTATTGTCAATTAGATTTTGGTGGGTACTCACGCATGCAATGAAGAGAAGTAATAAGTATAAAAAAATGAAAACTACTAGTGACAAAACTTTTAAATTCGCAATTTCTTTTACGCCGATAACAAAAAGTATGAAGATTAGCAGAAACGCAACTAAGAACAAGAGAGTTTTATTTTGGAAGTAGTTCACTGGAAAAATAAACCAGCTAGTAACAGCATTGACAAAACCTAAGCTGTGTTCACTAAAGCTGTGAAGAGGATTTCTTGAACGACCAAAGAAGGTTCGGGAAAGTATATAGTTCCTCATTCCCCATAGGTAAAGTGGGAAAGAAGAGATAAACAAGAATGTGTATATTTCATTTCTTCTTTTCACTATGTCTTTCCTGAATATAAAAACTAAAAAAATTATGAATGAAATCAAGATAAAAATTCCCGCATAGCGTGTCGTACAAGCAAGGCTAACAAAAACTGAAGATACCAATAAGTATATTTTGTCTCTATATTCAATAAACTTGACTAGATAAAGAAAAGCAACACTTAGAAAGAATATAAAAGTAGGTTCACTCCAAGCATAGATAAACACCTGAAAAATTGGTATCCCAAGTATTATTGAAAAGCAGACAAACAATGAAACTAGAAATGAATTCGTAACTAAGAATGTAAGATTTCCAGATACAAAAGTAGTTGAGGCTATAAGCAAGAGATTAAGTACTAATGCAGACGTTGTCAGTTCTAAACCAAATAAGAAACTTAAAGTAGCAACAGCTAGAGGATACAGTGGCGGATGTACAATGAGAGGTTCGCCTGAGTAAGAAACAAAGCCCTTTCCTTCAATTAAGTTACTGGCGACTGCCAAGTATCCTGCTGAATCCGGTGAGAGTCCAATCCCATGCTGAGACATAACAAACCACAGCCAGCCAGCGCCAAGCAGACCAATGAGTATGAACCATATTTGCCGTTTCTAACCAAGTTGCAGACGGGACGCGGTGAGTGTTTTAGGTGTCATCATATCAACCATGTAACCTTTGAGAATTTGGCTTGATCCAGAAAGACAGCATTCCCTGAAGTTGTGTACATAGGCAATCAAATAAGCAGGTGCCAGCAAGGAAAACGCCACTAGCCTAGATATGCTATCAGTCAGAGTTAGTATTGTAAAAAAAACGGTAGCTG
>Ga0272447_1000805_pt1 | contig 21878 bp, 15 predicted proteins | sample YNPCB0133_FD_194589 | JGI IMG/M metagenome (GOLD analysis project Ga0272447, IMG submission 194589) | Hot spring microbial mat communities from Yellowstone National Park, WY, United States - YNP-CB-013-3 | ecosystem: Environmental > Aquatic > Thermal springs > Hot (42-90C) > Sediment | place... | reverse complement strand
AGGCCTGGTTTGATTTTCTGGTCTTCGCCGGGGGCCTGCCCTTTTACGGGCTGGCGACCTTCGCATGGCTGGCAGGGGGCATCACCCTCTGGCGGGCCGGGCGCCGCGCGCTGGCGCTGGCCCTGGTCTTGCCGCTTCTCGGCGCCACCGTCGCCTCTATGCTGAAACTTTACCCCCTCTACATCCGGGTCATTCTCTTTGCCGTGCCGCCCACCTTCCTGCTGGTCGCCTGCGGCGGAGAGGCCATCTATCGGATGCTCTCCCCCCACTCCCGCGCCATTGCCATCGTGTGGGTGGCCCTGCTGGTGCTCCATCCCTTCTACCGTTCCCTGACCGTGTTGAGCCGCCCCTGGACCAACGAGGAGGTCCGCCCGGCCATTCAGTATATCCGCGACCACTGGCAGGAGGGGGACCGGATATACGTCTATCACGGCGCGGCGCCGATGTTCGCCTACTACGCACCCCGTTTCGGCCTGGACGACCCGGTGCTCTACCAGGTGGGCCGGCCTTCCAACGGCGATTTCACCGTCCTTCAGGACGACGTGGCCCGCCTGCCCCGGGGGCGGGTGTGGGCCCTCTTTGCCCACATCTATTCCTTCAGCGGGATCAGCGAACAGTCGTTCCTCCTTTCGCAGATGGACGGGCGGGGAGTCCAGTTGAACCGCCTGGAGACCCAGAACGCCGCGGTGTTTCTCTATGAACTGCGATGATTTCACCGCAGAGAACGCAGAGAGCGCAAAGGCCTTTTTAAAAGTTTCTTTGTGCCCCTTGCGATCTCTGCGGTGATCACTATTTCAGGAGGAGTGAAGCAATGGGCCTGAAACCTGACCACTGGATTCGCCGGATGGCGCTGGAACGGCGGATGATAGAACCCTTCGTGGACCATCAGGTCCGGGACGGGGTCATCTCCTACGGCCTCTCGTCGTACGGCTACGACATCCGCGTCGCCGACGAATTCAAAATCTTCACCCCCGGCCTGGGGGACCTGACCGTCGTGGACCCGAAACGGTTTGACACCCGCGCGATGGTGGACTTCAAGGGAGAGGTATGCGTCATCCCGCCGAACTCCTTTGCCCTAGGGCGGTCGGTGGAGTACTTCCGGGTCCCGCGCAACGTCCTGTGTGTCTGCCTGGGAAAGTCCACCTACGCGCGGTGCGGCATCATCGTCAACATCACCCCCTTTGAGCCGGAGTGGGAGGGGTACGTCACGCTGGAAATCTCCAACACCACCCCGCTGCCGGCCAAAATCTACGCCGGGGAGGGGATTGCCCAGGTGCTCTTCTTTGAGGCCGACGAAGAATGCCAGGTCTCCTACGCGGATAAGAAGGGCAAGTACCAGGCCCAGCAGGGTGTCGTCCTGCCCCGGCTGTAGGACAACTGCTCGCAGTTGTCCTGTACTTTGTGATGGATTGACAAACCGGCACCCCTATGCTATAACGACATCGGACAACCCGCGGTTTTCAGGGGATTTGCTGATGAACACTCCCATCCGCATTCTGGTTGTAGACGACGAGGTCGGCATCCGGGAGGGGTGCCGACGGGTGCTGGTCCCCCAGGGGTTTGCGGTGGACGTGGCGGAGAACGGCCCCGTGGGCCTGCGCAAACTCCGGGAGTCCCGCTACGACGTCCTGCTGCTGGACATTATGATGCCCGGGATGAGCGGCATAGAGGTCCTCCGCCAGGCCCGCCAGATAGACCCCGACCTCATCTGCATCATCATCACCGGCTACGCCACGGTGGAACTGGCTGTCCAGGCCGTCCGGGAGGGCGCACACGACTTCATCGCCAAGCCTTTCTCCGCCGACCTGCTCCTGCAGGTGGTTAACCGGGAACTGGAGCGGCGGGCCCTCCGCAAAGAAGCGGAACGGGTGCGGACCCTGGAGGAGGAAGCCCGGGAACTGGCCCGCGCCAAAGCAGAACTCCAGAAACTGGAGGCGGTAGAGGGCCGCTTTATGCTCTCCCTGGTCCACATCCTGCGAGCCCCTGTCGCGGTCCTGCAGAACACCATCCAGTTGATCCGCCAGGGGTACATCCCCCCGGAGGAACAGCCCGAGATGCTGGAGCGGGCCGAGACGCGCGCCGGGGAGTTGCTGGCAACCCTGGACGACCTCCTGCTGCTGGCGTACCTGAAAGAGAGCATCGGCCTCAGCCGGGCAGAGGCCATCTCCCTGGCGGAGGTCCTGGAGGGAGTGCTGGCAACCATGAGGCCCCGCGCGGAGCGGCGCGGCGTATCCCTGGAGGTAGACGTGCAGGGTGCCCCCTGGGTGCGGGCCAACCCCGACCACCTCCGGGCACTGTGGAGTCACCTGATCGATAACGCCATCCGCTACACCCCCTCCGGCGGTCGGGTGACTGTCTCCCTCTGGACGGACCCGGAGCGGAACCTGGCCGTCGGCGCCGTCTCCGACACCGGCATCGGCATTCCGGCCGATGAAATCCCCCGCGTCTTTGAGGAGTTCTACCGGACCGAGGAGGGGAAGCGCATGCAGGAGACGGGCACCGGCCTGGGCCTCCCCATCGTCCGGCAGGTGGTGGAAATATACGGAGGGACTTTGGAGGTGGAGTCGGATGTGGGCCGGGGCACCACCTTCCGCTTCACCCTGCCCATAGAATAAAAAACCACGAAGGACACGAAGAATTTTAGATATTTCTTGACACTCCGTGCCCTTCGTGGATTCTACTGCGCCCTCTGCGGTGAAAAGGAGAAAAATGCGAGCGTTTTTGTTGAGGCTTCTGGGCGGACGGCTGCGGATGGTGTTGACCATCTCCTTTGCGCTGGTGGCCGCGCTGACGGTGGGGCTGAACGCGCTGGTCGTCTCCCGCGTCATCAACGACTACATGGCCTCCGCCGAGGCGGAGCGAGTGGCGCGGGATATGAAACTGGCGGAGACCTTCTACCAACTGAAACTGGACGAGGTCGCCGCCATCAGCCACCGGCTGGTGCTGGACCCGTGGGTGGTGGAGAACTTCCCCGCCGCAGCGAGGGGAGACCCCCAGGCGGTCCAAATCATTGACCGGCAGATCACCAACAAAATCATCGTCCTGGCCCTGGGCGGCACCCACCTGATCGCCGTCCTGGACGCCAACGGCAAAATGGTGGTCGGGAAAGTGCTCTGGCCCGAAGGGAAAATCTCTCCTACCCTCACCCAGGGCCACTTCGGCGACCTGCCCATTGTGCGGACTGTTCTGGAGACTGGAGAGCCCCAGGCCGCCACCGAGATTATCCCCAAGGAGTTTCTGGTCCAGGTGGGGCTGGACGGGCAGGCTTTCATCCCTCTGTTTGAGACCCCTCTGGCCGCGCCGGAGCCCTTTGCCCCCCGCCAGGGGACGGCGGGGCTGGCCCTGGTGGGCGTCTCCCCTCTCCGGGACGACTCAGGCCAACGGATCGGCGCCGTCCTTTCGGCCTACATGTTCAACAAGGACTACACCCTGGTGGACCGGATCCGGGAGGTCGCCGGAATAGATACCGTCACTATCTTCCTGGGCGACCTGCGGGTCTCCACCAACGTGACCGACGAGGCGGGACGACGGGCCATCGGGACCCGCATCTCTCAGGCCGTGCGCCGGGTCGTCCTGGAGGAGGGGCGGGAGTACGTCGGCCGCGCCTTTGTCGTCAAAGAGTGGTACATCACCCGCTACGAGCCCCTGCGGGACCACCGGGGCAACGTGATCGGCAGCCTCTACGTCGGCGCGCGGGAGGCGACTTTCCTGGGACTGGTGCGTACCTTCAACCAGCGGGTCGCCCTGATCGCGGCCATCTGCATCCTGCTGGCGGGGGTGATCGCCGTCCCCATCGGATATGTCATCACCCAGCCCTTCACCGAACTGGTGGAGGCCCACCGCCGTCTGGCCGCCGGGGATATGACTGTCCGGATGCAAACCTACGGCGACGGCGAACTGGCCATGCTGGCCTACTCCTTCAACAGCATGGCCGAGACCCTCTGCCGCACTCAGCAGGCACTCATTAGTAAGGAAAAACTGGCCTCTATGGGACAACTGGCGGCGGGTGTGGCCCACGAACTGAACAATCCCCTGGGTACCATTATGCTCTTCGCCGACGCCCTTCTGCGGGAACTCCCGCCCGATAGCCCCCACCGCAGCGATATGGAGATGATCCTGAAGGAGGCCAACCGCGCCAAGAAGATTGTCGCGGACCTGCTGAACTTCGCTCGCCAGCAGGAGGTGCTGGCCCAGGACACCGACCTGCATGCCCTGCTGGACCAGTCCATAGAGAGCGTCCGGCACCAGCCGACCTTCGCGGAGGTGGAGATCATCCGGCGCTATGATCCCCTGGCGAGCACCATCCAAGCCGACCCGGCCCAGTTACATCAGGTCTTCGTCAACCTGCTGAACAACGCGGCGGAGGCGATCACGGGTCCGGGAACCATCACCGTCACCACCCGTGCGATCAACAACGATTGCATAGAAATCTCCATCGCCGACACCGGGTGCGGCATCCCCGAAGAGCATATGGACAAAATCTTCACCCCCTTCTTCACCACCAAACCGCCGGGGATGGGGACGGGGTTGGGTCTTTCCATAGTGTATGGTATTGTCAAGATGCACCGGGGGCAGATCACCGTCCAGAGCAAAGTTGGGAAGGGGACGACTTTCACCGTCATGTTGCCGACGCGGTGGGTCAGGGGGGCAGATCGGCCCGCTATGCCCCAGGGAGAAGTGATTGGGTAGGGGAGAACGTGCCAGGCACTTCCGAAAGCGCCTGGCACGTTCGGAACATACAGCGGGGGAGGAGTGAGGGATCCTGGTAACTATTCATCCTTACCCATCCCCCAGCGGCTTCGCCGCTACCCCCTCCCCTCTCCTGAACTTTGTTCAGGAGAGGGAAGGGGGTGCCGCCGCAGGCGGCGGGGGTGGATTGAGGAAGCCTGATAGTTACGGATCCTGAATCATTACGGGTAAAGAATGGACGGGACGGGTGTGGTGGTCCTCAAGATGGAGCGGGAGCGGTCCGTCCTCCGCCGCCACCCCTGGGTCTTCTCCGGCGCGGTGGAGCGCATAGAAGGGACGGCCGTCAATGGGGACATCGTGGAGGTGCGGGACGCGCGGGGGAACGGGCTGGCGCGGGGGTACCTGAACCAGCACTCCCAGATTGTGGTCCGTCTGCTCACATGGGACCCCGATGAGCCCATAGACGCCGATTTCTGGCGACGACGCCTCCGGGAGGCCATTGCCCGGCGGGAGGCCCTGCTCCGAAACCCCGACACCACCGTCTGCCGTCTGGTCCACGCGGAGTCCGACGGCCTGCCCGGACTGGTGGTGGACCGGTACGGGGAGTACCTCGTGGCCCAGTTCCTCACCTTGGGCGTGGAACGCCGAAAGGCGGAACTGACGGCCCTCCTGGCGGACCTGCTGGCCCCGCGCGGCATCTACGAGCGTTCGGATGTGGACGTCCGGGACAAAGAGGGGCTCCCTCCCCGGGTGGGGCCGCTATGGGGGGACGAACCGCCCGACCGTCTGGAGATTCGGGAGAACGGCATCCGGTTCTGGGTGGACGTGCGGGGCGGGCAGAAGACGGGGTTTTATCTGGACCAGCGGGAGAACCGGGCACGCGTGCGGGAGTTCTGCGCCGGGGCGGAGGTGCTGGACGCGTTCTGCTACACAGGCGGGTTCGGGGTGTATGCGGCCTGCGGCGGCGCAGCGCGGGTCACGTTTGTGGACTCGTCGGGCCCGGCGCTGGCGCTGGCGCGGGAAAACCTGGCTCTGAACGGGCAGGACCCGGCCCTCCACGAATTCGTGGAGGGAGACGTCCCGCGCGTCCTGCGGGAGTTCCGTTCGGTGGGACGTCGGTTTGACCTGATTGTACTGGACCCGCCCAAGTTCGCTCCCGCCGCGCAGGACGTCCCCCGGGCCGCGCGGGCCTACAAGGACATCAATCTGCTGGCCTTTCAGTTGCTTCGCCCGAGTGGCGTGCTCTTCTCCACCTCCTGCTCCGGAGCGATCACCCCCGACTTGTTCCAGAAAATCCTCTTCGGCGCCGTGCTGGACGCCGGGCGGGAGGCACAGATTATCGGCTACCTCCACCAGTCCGGCGACCATCCCGTCGCGCTGACGTTCCCCGAAGGGGCGTACCTCAAGGGATTGGTCTGTCGGGTAGAATAAAGATTTTGCGGCGGCCGAGGGCCGCCGCAAAATCGGTGCCCCCTAATACCGGAGCAGCGCTCCGATGCCGACCCGCTCCAGCAGCGGGTGATGGTCCACCACCTCTATCTCCCCTCCGTCCTCCACCACTTTGGTGACCACGGCCTCGGCAGCGTCGGGGATTTCGGCGAAGGTGCCGCCGCAGAAGGGGCAGTCGGCGGGACTCTGCGCCGTCAGGTAACCGCAGGATGTGCAGCGATAACCCGGGGCGTGGAAGTCCCGCAGGAGGACCAGGGTGCGGATGCGCCCCTCGTGGGCCGCGCTGAGCGTCTCATCCAGCCCCACCACGCCGTCTTTCCCCTTCGCGGCCGCCGTGACCACGGCCTCCACTATCGCGGCTTCCCGTTCCTCCTCCACCCGGCGGAGAACCTGCAGGGAACGCTCCCGCAGCGCGCGCTCGTTCTCGCCCGGGTCCACGCTCATCGTGCCGACCACCCGTTCCTGTAACGCTTTGGGCAGGAGGTCTCGGAACTGAGAGACGGTGGGTTCGGGCCCTGCCAGGATGAGATGCCGGGGATTGTGCTGGCGACAGAACTGCTCCACCACCCGTGCCGCCTGACGGAGGTTGCGCATCGCCACCTCCTCCATGTGGCGGCTGCCGGAGGGGGCGCCGCCCCGGCGCTCAGCACCAGCAGAGGAACCCCGACCCCGCTTCAGTTTTTTGACCTCCTCACCCTCAAAGACTTCCTCGTGAACCGGTTCCCCCAGGTGGAACAGCAGAACACGAACGCCCTCCCGGTTGACCATTGCCACCGCGTAGCGCTCGTAGGTATCCAGGAGGGCCGCCAGGGGGGAGATATAGGGCCGACGGGCCACCGTCACCCCGGAGGCCACCGGCAGGGGCAGAATGTAGACGCGCCAGAAATCCGCCGCCGCGCCGGAGAAGACCGCCACCCCCCGACCCGACCAGTCGTACTCATGCTCAAAGTACCGCTGGACGGCCCGGATATCCTCCGGGGCCGCCTGACCCTCTGCCTGCCTCAGTATGTTCCGTAGCGAGAGCAGGTACTCATCGCTGGTATGCCGGGTCGGATCCACGTCCAGATACACGCTCAGGATGGGCGTTTTGGCCTGGAACTGGGCCAGACTTCGCAATTCGGTTTCGTCTATCATAGGGATTCCTCCAGAAAGAATTTGGGAATCACAGAATCAGCGGAATCGCTGATTCTGTGATTCCATCTTCGATTCTGTGATTCTATCTTCTTTAACGAGGGCGCTCCCCCAACCGGACGGAGATGTCCATCTGTTTCCCATCCCGCACGATGGTCACCGTCACCACCTGCCCCACCTCCGTCTCCCGGACCAGGTAGGCGATGAGTTCGTTGAAGTCCCGGATGGGATGGCCGTCAATGGCGATAATGATGTCGCCGCCGACCTGGACCGTCGTTCCCAGCACCCGCACAGTGCGGGTCCCGCCGCGGATGCCGGCCCGGTCCGCCGGTCCCCCAGGCTCCACCGCCGAGACCAGAACACCCTGAGTGACCGGGAGGTCCAGTTCGCGGGCCAGTTGGGCCAGGGTGAAGCGATTGTCGGCGGTGATGCCCAGGTAGGGATAGCGGTATGTCCCTTCGGAAATGAGGCGGGGGACGATGCGCTTGACGGTGTTCACGGGCACGGCGAAGCCAACGCCCATGTTGCCCCCGGTGGTAGTGCGGATGGCGGTGTTGACCCCCACCACCCGTCCCGCCGAATCCAGAAGAGGGCCGCCGGAGTTGCCAGGGTTGATGGCGGCGTCGGTCTGGATGATTTCAGGGTTGGAGAAGGAGCCGCCGGTGGCGGTGGTGACCGTGGGTAGCACCCGCCCCAGCGCGCTGATGACCCCCACTGTCATCGTCCCCTGGAGGCCAAACGGGTTGCCGATGGCGATCACCCGTTGCCCCACCTGCAGAGTGTCCGAGTCCCCCAGTTCCAGCGGCACGGCGCTCGGCGGAAGATCCTCCACCTTCAGGACGGCCAGGTCAGAGAAGGGATCGGTGCCCAGGACCTTCGCCTCCCGCAGGCTGCCATCGCTGAAGGTGACCCAGATAGTGTCGGCCCCCCTCACGACGTGGTGGTTGGTGACAATGTGACCCTCGGTGTCAATGAGGAAGCCGGAGCCGCTGCCGAATAGGCTGGCGGTCTCCCCTACCCCAGCGGCCACGTCAATGTTGACGACGCCGGGGTTGACCCGCGCGTAGAGGTTGACCAGGAGCAGGTCCTCGGCGGTCGCCTCGGCGATGAGGAAGTCTGGCAGCGGGGTCGGCGTGGCGACGACCACCTGCACCCGCGGGGAGCCCGGCGCAACGGTCTCCGACCTGGGGGTTTCCAGGGGCAAGGTGGGCAGGGGGAACGAGCAGGCCAGCGCGGCCAGGAGCAGGAGGCCCACCCCCAGCCAGGGGAGCCGGGTACGGGTCGCAGGACGCATATCACAGGTCGTATGTCGCATGTCGCAAGTCGCAGGGCACATAACAGCACCTCTCAGGCCAGACTGAAAAGTTTCCGCAGTTTCTCAGACACTTCTGCTTGTAGTTGGGGCGATAGTTCTCCCAACTCGCGCTGGATAAGGGTTGTGGGGAGTCATCTGATCATTAAAGGGCCTCCCGTCGGCCAGGGTGTAGATGTCCTCCTGAGGTTCCCTCAGAAAATCAAAGGCCGGATTCGCAGCGGCGGCCCGTAGCCACTCCTCCTCCTGAGGGTAACAGTACGATGACGCGAACCCGTGTCGGGGCCCAAACAGGCCCGGGCTCGTCCAGGATGAGCCGACGATGAGCATCCACCACTCCGGTTGTTTCAAACGCTCTCTTTGCGATTCCCATCTGGATTCCTCCTCATCAATCGGTGCGACGCACGTCGCAGGGTCGCAGGGTCGCACACCTCTCAGGCCAGACGGAAAAGTTTCCATTTCTTTTGGCTATCAGAAATAGGACACGGATGAACACGGATAAACGGCGGAAATACCGGCCCGGCGGCCAACGCTGAGTGCGCCGACGGAAGCCGCCCTCCCTGGGCCGCAGGCCTCCGGTCGGCCTCCGCCAACCACGATTTCCAACCGGCCCGACGGTCAGCATTAACCCGGTAGCGCAGGCTGTCCGCCTGCATCCTGCAGGCCTGGCGGCCTGCGCTACATTACTACACTACTATTTCCCGCGCGCAGGCGTCTATCTCCGCCAACTCCGCCCGCAGGAGGTCCCGGACGGCGGCGCGCAGGGGCCCGATGCTCCGGCCCTCCGGCCGCGCCTCCGCCAGCCACCGGCTCACCTTCTCACTGCACACCCTCCCCAACTCCGCCAGACGCCGGTGCTCCTCCCGCGAGGAGTCAAACAGAGGGATGGGGGCGACTTCAAATACCTTCTTATGGACATCCGGATGTCCCCGCTGTTCCCTCCGGCGGAAGGGGCGGAGCATAACATCCACTACAGGAGAGTTGAGGACTGCGCACAGATAATAGGCTTCTTCCTCGCTATCGGTCTCGCAACAATAATTTTTGCAATCGGTTACGTATCCCCCAACACAAATGCCTTGGCCGCCGATTTGCATCTGGATAGGTTCATCGGTACGGACGACAACGGCGAACATAACCCGGTTAATGTCCGGGTACGTTACCCGATATTTCGCCTGGGGGTTCTGGCGGGTCAGCCCGCGAACATGGTCCAGCCGTTCGTAGATGCTCATCCGCTCCGCTTTGAGGCCGCGCCGCCGCGCCCACTCCGCCTGGGCCCGCTCCAGCCACTTCGCCAGCCCCAGAAAGCCCCGCTCCCGGGCCTCCTCCGCAGTGAGCATCCGGTAGTGGTCCTCCTCCGGTTCTATGGGGAGCACTACCAGCCGGTAGTCCAGATGGCCAAAGGGGACCAGGTCGGTGGAGAGGAGAGTGGCGTAGAGGAAGCGGGCCTCCACGTTCCCCTCCAGGACCAGGTTCCGGTAGGCGTCTTTGGCTTCCTCCTGGGCCCGCCGGGCCGTCCGGAGTGGGGGAGAGCCCGGGGTGAACCCCAGAGGCGAGGTCTGAATCTCCACGAACCACAGGGCCCGGGGGACGATGGTCGCGCCCTGGTAGAAACGGTCCCGGTAGGGGCTGAAGAGCCCGCCGGGAGTGGCGGCGGTCGCCCAGAAGGAGCGACGGCCCCGGCGGTTGAAGAAGAAGCGTGTCCGCTCCACCCTCAGGGCCTCCTCAGCCTCGGCGAGGCCCGCGTTGCGGCGGAGGAGGCGCCCGGAGAGGACTTCGCCGGGGATGCCCTCCTCGGCCCCGCCCGCCCGGCCCCGCACCCCGAAGAGCACGCAGGCGGGGACGTTGAAGAGGGGCTCTACCCCCTCCAGGTCCCAGAGTTCCGTCCACTCCAGCCCGACCTCGGGGCGGAAGGTCCCCTGGCGGAGGGCATCGTGCTGGTCGGCGGAGAAGATACTCCGGGGGAGGACGAAGGCGATGACACCCCCTTCCTTCTTCAGATAGAGGTCGGCGGCCCGGAGCAGGAAGTACGTCCCCAGTTCCAGATGGGTGATCAACTCCCCCCGTCCGGAGAGGAGGCGGTAGGTGCGGGTGATCTGGTCCTTGAGGAAGGCCTGGTAGTCGGGCTGTTCCACGTACCGGTAGGAGAGCCAGGGCGGGTTGCCCATCACCCGGTCAAACTGGCCCCGCAGAAAGTGGGGGCGGTAACTGTTCCTGAGAACGAAGGCCCAGATGGTGTCCCGGTTCGCCTCTATGCGCCGCCGGAGGGCCTCGGCGATGCCGAAGAGATGGGCGGGGGTGTCGCCGTCCGCCTCTGCCAGGTGGGGACAGCGGACCTTCAGGTAGTTGACAAAGGCTTCCAGGGTCGGCGCGCGCCCGGCCCACTGGTAGGCAAACTCCCGCGCCGCCTCCACCGCCTGATCGTAGAGAGAGGCGTCGTCCAGCACCCGCTGGGGGAGGTAGAGGGTCTCCCCGTCCAGTTCTATCTCCCGGGGAAGCGGACGGAAGTCTTCGCCGAACTTCATCTGGGCCGGCCACTCCGGGAGGCGGATGGCGTCGGCCAGGTAGACGGGGATGGTGACACGGCCCCGCCGCCGTCGGATCAGGTCTCCCAGGGCCAACAGGTAGTTGGTGCGGGCGATGATGACGGCCAGGGGGTGGATGTCTATACCCACTACGCCCGTCAGGATGTGCTCCAGGGTCTCCGGGGAGTCCCCCAACCGCTCTCGTTTCTCCCGGACGGCCTGATAGAGGAAGGTGCCGGAGCCGCAGGCGGGGTCCAGCAGACGGACCGTCGGGTCCTCTTCCAAGAGACGGCGCACCATGCGGGCGGCCAGCCAGTCCGGCGTGTAGTATTCCCCCAGGTCGTGGCGGGTGCGGGGGTCCACCAATTCCTGGTAGAGGGACTTGAGGACGTCTTCGGAGAGGCCGCGCAGGTGGTAGGTGAGCAGGAGGCTGACCAGCCGGTGGGCCGTCTCCACCCCCTCCGTTCGGGCCGCTCCACGCACGGGCCAGGAGAAGAAGTCCTCCTCCAGGAAATTGTCTATCCCCAGGTCTTTGAAGAACCGGCCCTCCAGGACCGACGCCAGGGCCTCGGCGGTGACGGTGGCCCCGTCGGCCAGGCGGGCCCAGGCCATCAGTTTCGCCAGGGTCGCCAGGTAGGTGTGGCGGATGAACAACTCGTCGTCGGCCTGAGCGGAGCCGTAGACGATGCGCAGGTACTTCTCCCACGCGCTGTAGAGGACGGCGAACTCGTCCCGCTCCCGCACCCCTTTCCAGAGGGCCGTCAGGTCGCGGGCGACGACATGGAAGGCGTGGCTCCCGGGGCCGAAGTCCCGAACGATGTTCTCCGTCCGGGGGGACATCCGCTCCCGCCGCAGGAGGTAGCGGTCCAGCCAGAAGTAGAGGTCGCCCGGGCGCTCCAATTGGCCGGCGTCCAACTGGTCCACGGGTTCCAGACGGACGGCCTCGGGCTGGATGGCGGGTACGGTGAGGTCGTCCAGGACGGGCGTCCAGGCAGAGAAGCGGACGCCGTCAGTGGCGATGCAGAGGTAGGGGGCCCGCGCGTCGGGCGATTCCTCTGACCAGAGAGTGGCGACGTACCGGCGGAGTTGCCCTTGGGCCTCCTCCATCCGGCGCCGGTCGGTCAGGTCCCGCTCAAATTCTACCACCACGTTGCCGAAGAGCGCGTCGGCCCGGCCCCGCAGGACCAGGTCCGTCTGAGGAGCGCGCAGAGGCTTCTCCACCCCGCCCAGGTACTCCTCAATGAACCGGGGGTGGACATCCCCGAAGAGGTCCCGCAGGAGGAGGGTGAAGCGCTGGGAGCGGGCGGGCTCGTTCAGGCCCTGAATCCCCTCCAGGTAGCGCCGGACGATTTCGTCCCTCCGGGGGGCTTCGGTATCGGGCATTCGGGTATCCTTCTCACGGAGTCGGCTTTCGGGCACGGATCGCCTCCTCGGCCAGGCGTCGGGCGATCTCCAGGGCGGCAGCGATGCGGATGATTTTCACGTCCGAGAGCCCCCGGAATTGCAGTAACGTTTCCAGGGGCTGGCGGGCGAGGCCGGAGAGGGAGCCGAAGCGGGCGATGACCTCCTCGGCGATGGCCTCCGCGGACCGGCCCGGGATGCCGGTGCCGATGAGGATGGCCAGGAGTTCGGCGTCGGTGAGGGCCTGGGGTCCCAACTCCCGCAGTTTTCCGCCCGGATGGCGCCAGGATGGCATAGGTCGTCCTTCATCCAGGGATGGGATGGACCAGTTTTCTCTCCGTCAGGATCAACTGAGCCAGGGGGAGAGCCCGGATCTCCAACCGGGAGATGTTCAATCGGCTGGAAGCGTCCTCTATCTCAATTCCCACCAACCGGTTCTCTTCGTCAAAATCCAGGACGATGCCCGGCGCGATTTCCTCCGATTCAGCGCTGACCCCCTCGGCCAGTTTGATGTACAGCATGTCGGTTTCTGGAAAGTACTCAACAATCATCTTTCCCCCTGGGGCTGAAAGCCACGGTCAAAGAACGCATTATGTACCGTCTCGCCATCCGGCTCTGTAACGACTCGCAGATATTTGCCCGCGTCAGCGATGTACCCCCAATAACGAATGCGCCCATTCGGTTGCACTTCCGTGCGAACAGGATGACGCAGGACGTGCTCAATCCACTCTTCCTTCAAGTAGGGCCAACGGGCCAGAACACTGATCTTGAAGTACGTTGTCGTTTTCACGATTTTAGCGGGCCAATCTTTCTAACCGCAGAGAACGCGGAGGATGCGAAGAAAAATTTACTGGACACCGGACAGCAGGACACGGATACACACGGATTTCACTGGTCGGCACGGACAAAAATCCGTGAAAATCTGTACCATTCGCGTCCATCCGTGTCCCGTTTCTCTGCGCCCTCTGCGTCTCTGCGGTGAATTCACGACCGCGAGGCCCGATGCAGGCGGGCCAGTTCCTCAAAGAGTTCCCGCTCCCGCGGGCTCAGCCGCTGGGGAACCTGGACCTGGACGACGACGTAGAGGTCGCCCCGGCGCTCAGCGTTTCCGGGTCGGGGCATCCCTTTCCCGCGCAGGCGGAATTTGGTCCCGCTGCTGGTGCCGGGCGGGATTTTCAGCGAGACCGTCCCGTCCAGCGTCTCCACCGGCACCTCGCCCCCCAGGACGGCGGTGTAGAGGTCCACGGGGAGGTCCCGCCAGAGGTCGCTCCCCTCCACCCGGAAGACGGGGTGGGGCTGGACGGTGACCTTCAGGTAGAGGTCGCCCGGGGGGCCGCCCATGAGGCCCGGCTGGCCCAGCCCGGCGAAGCGGATGCGGGAGCCGGTGTGGGCCCCGGGCGGGATTTTGATCGTGACGACGCGGCCGTCGGCCCGCTCCACCTGGCGGGTGGTGCCGTGGAACGCCTCCTCCAGCGTAATCTCCACCGGTATCTCCACATCCTGGCCCTTCATGGTGGCGGTCCGGCGGGTGCCGGCGCGCGGCCGGGTGCGCGGGGCGCCGAAGAGAAACTCAAAGAGGTCCCCCAGGCCGCCCGCCTGCCCGAAGAGTTCGTCCAGGTCCACGTACTGGACCTGCGGCCCGGCCTGCCCGAACCACTGGCGGGCGAAGTCCTCAAAGCCGCCGGGGCCGCCGCGCGCTTGCCAGCGGCTCCAGTCGGTGCCGAACTGGTCGTAGCGGCGGCGCTTCTCCGGGTCGGAGAGGACCTCGTAGGCCTCGTTGATCTCCTTGAACCGCTCCTCGGCGGCCTTATCCCCCGGATTCATATCCGGGTGGTACTGGCGGGCCAGTTTGCGGTAGGCCTTCTTGATTTCGTCCTGACTGGCATTGCGGTCAACGCCTAAGATTTTGTAGTAGTCTTTGTATTCCATATCTCTCCGTCGCAGGGCAGATGTGGCAGGTCGCGGGACTTACGCCCTCAGCCGGAACCCCAGACGTCGCTCCAGGGCGCCGACGGCCCGCAGGACGGGGCCCTGGGGGACGAAGCGCTGGCCGACAATCCGCCAGCAGATGAACTCCACCACCACCCCCGCGTCCCCGACGGTGTCCATATAGGCAAAGTCGGTCCGCAGCGGCCCCAGGCCCAGCCGCCCCCGCACCCAGACGGGGTACCCCGCCCGGACCAGTCGCTCCGCCCAGCCGTCCACGTCCTCCACAAAAAAGCCAATGTGATGGAGGACGGGGCGCCCTTCGGGGTCCACGCTGGGGGTGTAGAAGTCGGAGCCTTCCAGGGGCTCCAGCAGTTCCAGTTCCACGCCCCCGTAGCGGGCCAGGGCCATCTTCCCGCGCACCCGTCGCTCCTGGCCGCGCTCTCGCCAGAGCCTCGGTGCCCCCACGGCAATGAAAAACGGGCCGATGTTCCGCTTCGCCAGCGCATCGGCCGCGTTTTCCACGTCCGGCACCACCAGCCCCAACTGGCGGACCTCCGGCAGTCCCCAATGTTCCCGGAAAGGGCGGGCCAGATTCCCGACGGCGCTCCCGAAGTCCGGCGACTGAAGCAACTCTTCCAGGAACATCTGTCACCCCCCACTGACAATTGTATGCCCAGATAGAGGGTTTGTCAAGAAGCGGGATACTTATTTTGTAGGACAACTGCTCGCAGTTGTCCTACAAAGCGGCCAGGCCTGACGAAATGGGGACACACCCCCATCTCTTGCCAATTTATCCGATAATGGTATGATGTTCTTGTTTCACCTTCGCACCTTCGTGTCCCTTCGTGTCCTTTGTGGTTTTTAACAAATAAGGAGAGAAACTATGCCCCCATACCTTCTCGGTCTGGATGCCGGCAGCGGTTCCGTCCGCGCGCTGCTGGTGGATGTGGAGAGCGGACGGACGACGGTCGCCGTCCGACGGTGGGAGCATCCCCCCGCACCCGACGGCTGGGGATACGACTTTGACACCGACCGCAACTGGGGCCTGCTGGCGGAGGCCGTCCGGGAGGCCCTGGGGCGGTCCGACGCCGCGCCGACGGACGTGGCCGGCATCGCCGCCGCGTCTATGCGCCACAGCCTGGTGCTGGTGCGGGAGGGGAGGGTCCTCCTCGCCATCCCGAATAAGGACGCCCGCGCCGCGGCCGAGGGGATGGAGATGGCCGCCCGGGAGGGGGACGCTCTGGCCGCCCGCACCGGCCGCTGGCCCTCCCCCATTTTCACCGCCCCCCGCCTGGCCTGGCTGGCCGCGCGCCACCCGGAGTGGCTGGAGGGGGCGGTGGCGCTCTCCCTCAGCGACTGGGTCGCTTTCCGCCTCTGCGGCGCCCTGGCCACCGACTTCTCCCAGGCCGGGGAGAGCCTGCTCCTGGACGTGGTCCGGCGGGAGTGGATAACGGACTGGCTGACTGGTCGGGGCCTCCCCCCAGCGCTCCTCCCGCCCCTGCGGCCGTCGGGCCAGTATCTGGGCCCGCTGACGGAGCCCGCCGCCGCCGACCTGGGGCTCCCGCCGGGGGTCCCCGTCGCCGTGGGCGGGGCGGACACCCAATGTGCGCTGCTGGCCCTGGGCGCGCTGGCCCTCGGCGACGTGGGCATCGTCGCCGGGACGACGGGGCCCGTCCAGGGCGTCGCCGACCGGCCCGTGATAGACCCGGAGGCCCGCCTCTGGACCGGCCTGCACGTCCTGCCGGACCGGTGGGTCGTGGAGAGCAACGGAGGGCCGCTGGGGGACGCGCTGGACTGGCTGGCGGGCCTGCTCTTCCCGGATTCCCCCCGACCGGCGGCCCGGCTGGTCGCGGAGGCGGCCCAGGCCCGGCCCGGCGCCGGGGGCATCCTCTCCACCTTCGGCGGGCAGGTCTTCAACGCCCGCGCGCTGAGTTTGCCCCTCGGCAGCGTCACCCTCTCCCCCTTCCTGAGCGGCGACGGCCCCTCTCGTCGGGCCGATCTCTGCCGGGCCGTCCTGGAAGGGCTGGCCTTCGTCCTGCGGGCCAACATAGAACAGGTTGCGGCGGTCGTGGCGCAGGCTGTCAGCCTGCGGCAGGCTGACAGCCTGCGCTACATGATGACCGGCGGCCTGACCCGCAGCCCCTTCTGGGCCCGACTGGTCGCCAACGTCCTGGGCCGGCCCATCCGGGTCTCCGAAATCCCGGAGGGGACAGCCCTGGGCGCGGCCATTTGCGCCGGTATGGGCGCGTGGCTCTTCGCCGACCTGGCGGAGGGCGCGGCGCGGCTGGGGCGCGTCCGCACCGTGGAGCCTAACGAAGAGGCCGCCCGGACCTACCAGGCCCTCTACGCCCAGTGGCAGGACGTGCGCGCGGCCCAGGCAGAGGCCCACGACCGGGTCGCCGGACGGGTGCTGGAGTCCATGGCCGCGCAGACCGCCCGACCGACCGTCCCCTCCTTCCGCCCCCGGATTCTGGTCACCGCGCAGATGGACGAGGCCAGTCTGGCGGAACTCCGCCGTCTGGGGGACGTCTCCTACGCCAACTACCGGGAGACGCTCCAGGTGCTCACCGGGGACGACCTGGTGGAGGCCCTGCAGGGGGTCCACGTCTTCATCACCGAGGTGGACGTGGTGGACCTGGAGGCGCTGCGGCAGTTGCCCGACCTGCGGGTCGTCGTCTCCTGCCGGGGGCTGGCGGTGAACGTGGACGTGGAGGCCTGCACCGCGCTGGGGATTCCCGTTCTCAACGCGCCGGGCCGCAACGCCGACGCCGTCGCCGACCTGACGGTGGCCTTTATGCTGGCGCTGGCGCGCAAACTGATCCCCGCGGACGGGTTTCTCCGTCAGCCCGGCGGGGAGGCAGGGGACATGGCCCGCATAGGCCAGGCGTACGAGGCCTTCCTGGGGCGGGAACTCTGGGGGAAGACGGTGGGCCTGGTCGGACTGGGCGCGGTCGGGCGGGAGGTCGCCCGACGGCTGACCCCCTTCGGCGTCCGCCTGTTGGTCTATGACCCGTACATCCGCCCGGAGGACGCCGCGCGCTACGACGCGGAGTCCGTCTCCCTGGACGAACTGTTGGCCCAGAGCGACTTTGTGAGTCTCCACGCGCCGGTCACCGAGGAGACGCGCGGGCTCATCGGCCGGGAGGCGCTGGCCCGGATGAAGTGGGGGGCCTTCCTGGTCAACACGGCCCGCGCCGCGCTGGTGGACGAGGAGGCACTGGTGGAGGCGTTGCGGAGCGGACACCTGGCCGGGGCCGCGCTGGACGTCTTCTCCGTGGAGCCGCCCGCGTCGGACCACCCGCTGTTAGGGTTGCCCAACGTCATCGCCACGCCCCACATCGGAGGGAACACCGCCGAGGTGGCCGCGCACCAGGGCCACATCGTCGTGGAGGACCTGCGGCGGATGCTGGTCGGGGAACGGCCCCGTCACATTCTGAACCCCCAGACCCTGGACGGGTTCTCCTGGACGGGCCCGCGCCGGTCCGCCGACGCGCGCGTCCTGGAGAGTCTGGAGGGGCGGCCCGGGCCGGCGGTCAGCGATTTGCAGGTCGCAGGGAGCACGGAGCAGGTCGCAGGTCGCATGGAGCAGGTCGCAGGTCGCACGGAGCAAGGAGCAATGAGTACGGAACACGCAATACGCAATCGGGTTGAGGAGATTGTGCGCCGGTTCTGCGAGAAGGCCGTCGCCGACCCGGCGCTGCGGGAGTTCGCCGCCCGGCGGCGGGTGATGACCCACTACACGATGACCGACCTGGGGCTGGAGTTCTACATCGGCTTCCAGGACGGGCAGGTGGTCGCCGGGCTGGGCGCGCCGCCGACCCCCGCCGAGGTCCGGATGAAGGCCACGGCGGAGGTGCTGGACGGAATCCTCACCGGCCGCCTCAGCGGGCAGAAGGCGGCGATGAGCGGGAAACTCTCCTTCAGCGGGGACGTCCGGACCGCGATGGGGGTCCAGCGGGTCCAGGGGGACCTGATCCGCCTCTATACCGCGGCGCGGGAGGAGGCCGGCGTAGCGCAGGCTGACAGCCTGCGCCACACTGCAGCGCAGGCTGTCAGCCCGCGCTACACCCCGACGGGGGAGGATCCGCGCGCGGAGATGGTCCGGGCGATCAACGAACTCTACCAGTTGGGGCTCATCACCGCCACCGGCGGGAACGTGAGCGTGCGGGTGGAGGAGCGGGAGGAGTGCTGGATCACCCCCAGTCAACTCTACAAGGGTGACCTGCGGCCCGAACTGATGGTGCGGATAGACCTGTCGGGGAACGTGCTGGACGAGGGCGTCCCGGCGCCGTCGTCGGAGTGGCCGATGCACACGGCCATTTACCGGGCCCGGCCGGAGGTCCGGGCCATTGTGCACGCCCACGCGCCCTACGCGACCATTCTGGCCCTGAGCGGGCTCCCGTTCCTGCCGGTCACCACCGAGGCGGCCTTCTTCCGGGAGGTCCCGGTCGTCCCGTTCATCATGCCGGGGACGAAGGAACTGGCGGAGGCGGTGGTGAAGGCGATGGGCCGCAACCCCGTCTGCCTGCTCCAGAATCACGGGGTGGTGGTGGCGGCGACCAGTCTGCGGCGGGCCTGCAACATCCTGGAGGTGGTGGAGCGGACGGCGCAACTCATCTGGGGGTGCTACGCGGTGGGGAAGAAGCCCCCGACGCTGCCGAAGGACGTGGTGCGGACGTTGCGGGAGGTGGGGGAGATGATGGCGTGAAACGTGAAAAGTGAAACGTGAAAAGTGAATCAGGGGCGGGTGGCGTGGAGGAGCAGGACGGCGTCGGGGCCGATTCGTTGCCATTCGGTGTGGAGGGAGAAGCCCGCGGCCTGCCAGGCGGAGAAGGGGTCTTCGGGCGGGAACCGGTCCTGGCCGGTGATGCGGTAGAGGAGGCGCAGGGCGCGGGCGATGGGGTCATGCCCCCCGGGAATGGCGACGGGCACAACGATGGCCGTCCCGCCCGGGGCCAGCACCCGCGCCGCCTCCCGCGCGGTGGCGGGGTCCAGGATGAACTCCGTGGGGAAAGTGGCGACGACCGCCCGGAACGCGCCGTCGGGGAAAGGGAGGCGCTGGGCCCGGGCCCGCACCAGTCGGGGTGGGAACCCGGCCCGGCGGAGGCGACGGCGGGCCAGCGCGCCCATTTGCGGGGAGAGGTCCAGACCCACCGGCCCCAGTCCCCGGCGGGCCATGTTCAGGAGCAGGTGGCCCGGCCCGTGGGCCAGTTCCAGCACCGGCCCGCCGGGGATGAGGGGGAGGACAGCGGCGCCCCACGCTGTCCACTTCCCCCGGGAGACCGCCCAGGCCACGGCGTCGTAGGCCCAGGCGAAGGGGCCGTAGAGGAGGCGGAAGAAGAGGCGGAGAGCGCGCAGCGCGTATCGCATATCGCTAATCGCATATCGCCAATCGCATATCGCTTATCGCATATCGCTTATCGCTTATCGCTTATCGCTTATCGCTTATCGCTTATAGCATATCGCATATCGCATATCGCTTATCGCTTATCGCATATCGCTTATCGCATATCGCATATCGCATATCGCTTATCGCATATCGCTTATCGCTTATCGCGTATCGCTGGCTGGCTGGCGGATGGGGGGGCCACTGACTGCTTGCGGCTAACTTCAGCGCTGACTGACTGAAGTCAGCCTCTTCGGGCCTGCGGCCGATGGTCGGCCTTCGCCGACCAGGTCTTTCAGAGGGCGTATAAATACCTATTGCGTTTGTTTCGGCCAGCGCCTATCGCCCGGACGTAAACGTCCGGGCTCATTATACAAAGCCCTTCGGGCTATTTTCAGCCCCCGAAGGGGGCTTTGCAGATTGAGCCCGACGGTTTACCGTCGGGCGAAAAATGGCCGTAATAAACACAATGGGTATAAGGGTTGTCGGCGCAGGCCGACAACCGGCACAAAGTGCCCAGGGAGGACGATTTTCATCGGCCTGAGTACCGCTGCGGATTGCGGTCGGGTCATATTGGGTGCCCAAACAGACGTGCCCGGCAGCGGGAAAAGCGCCGGGCACGTTCTTTCCGCTTTCACGTCTTCACGTCTCACGTTTCACGTCTTCACGTTCACAATGTCGGCGGGAAGGCAAATTCTCCAGGCAGAGGACCCCCCTCTCCCCCTTCTTTGAACCAGACGCCCAGTTCCAGGGAGATGCGCTGGAAGAAACTCTCTGGGGGGAGTTGCCCGACTCCGTATTCCATATTGACCACCCGCGCTCGCAGGACCAGGCTGGTCGTTTCCAGGATAACCTCCGCGCCCGGTTCCGCCAGAACGATTTCCCCCTTCGCTGATAGTCGGGCCTGCAGCGCCGGGTCCCGGTAGGCGAATCCGCTGGCCAGCACTTTGGTCACCGTGCGGATGTCGCTTTTATCAAACATCCACACTTCCAGCGCGGTCACCTTCTTCGGGTCGCCCACGCCGATGGCCTCGGAGATGCCCACCCCGCACTCCCCCAGGAAATCCGCGCCCCGCTCAATGCTGAACGAGGGATCGTAATGGTCATCGCCCAGGATATAGGTGGTGTGGAACTGGAGGGACGGAGGGACCTCCTCCTCCCAGCGGGTGGGCTCCACCCGGCGGTAGGCAGCGGCCCGCTCAGAGACAGGGCGGGTCCGGGGGCGGCGGAGGCGGGAGAGAGCGAAGTACAGCAGGGCCGCCAGTGCGGCCGCCAGCAGCCCGATGCCGCAAATCTGAAAGAGAGGACGTGCTCGCTGCAGGGCAGTAGGTCCGGTCGGTGGGGGGGTTGGTGCCTCTTTCAGGGCCTGGGCCAGTGCCTTCAGATTCTCCCCGTCCGCGCCGCCACGCCGTTGCGCCAGGTCTTCCAGCACGGCGACGGGATCTGTTTTCCAGTATTCCAGGCCCAACCGGGTCTGGGCCTGCAGCAGGTTCTGGTTCTGGGCATACTCCCGGGCCACCCATGCCAGGTAATCGTCCCGGAAGTCCTGGCGGAGCATGGCCGGCGTGGCGTTGTAGTAGGACGTGGGCCAGATGACCCAGGCGAAGAGAAGGCCCACCAGCAGGCCAAGAAGGGCACCAGTGGCAAAGGCGAGGGTCGTTCGGCGGGTATTGTAGATGTTCAGCAGTCTGTTGAGCATGATCCCCTCCTTCAGAGGCCGGGCAATCCTGCGCGGCCATCGGGTGGCAGGAGCGTTGACTATAAAAACTTCACTTTGCATAAGATGAGTCCACTGCAAAAACTCATCGCAGAGAACGCGGAGAGCGCAGAGATTTTCTTTAAATAACGCTCTGCGTACTCTGCGGTCTCTGCGATAAAGAACCCTTTTTGCAGTGGAGTCATAAGATTACCATACAATTCAATTAAATGCAAGTGGGGTGCAAATTTGTGATTGTTCACCTGTTGGTAAAATTGGGGTATAATGTTGGAGGCAATCCGTTCTTGCGGGAGGAGGAGAGATGCGGCTACTCTTTCGTCTGCCCCCAGTGAAGCCGGATGC
>Ga0272447_1000803_pt1 | contig 21927 bp, 19 predicted proteins | sample YNPCB0133_FD_194589 | JGI IMG/M metagenome (GOLD analysis project Ga0272447, IMG submission 194589) | Hot spring microbial mat communities from Yellowstone National Park, WY, United States - YNP-CB-013-3 | ecosystem: Environmental > Aquatic > Thermal springs > Hot (42-90C) > Sediment | place... | reverse complement strand
CACAATTGCCTCTGACTGTCCCATGATCCACCTCCGGGTCCGGCAGGATGGGGGAAGTCTCTGGCCGTCCTATGATCCACCTCCTGCCCCTATCTTACCTCGCCCGACAAAATTGGGACACACCCCACAGCGTTGACGAACAGTGCTGGGAGCGCAATCCATGGTAGACTGATATAATCAATCTTGCCTGGATCAATAAAAGCCCATACCAGAAATATTAATCTATCAATTATCTTGCTTGATATCGAATTGAGCGGGCTCCAATTTGTGTATTCTTGGTATAAATAATTCCTGAAATTGATTTCTGAGTCGCTTGATCGTAGGCCTGCTGGGAACAGAGGAGTTCCAAACCAGACGGCGTTTTTGAGATACCAGGGAGCTGCCAGGAGCAGGGTCAGGATCAGATAGCGCATCAGCCCCTTCATCCGACTCGGGAGATCGGCGGGGAAGCCCCGCCAGAGCCAGAACCCGGTTCCCGCCACCAGGACCGGCAGAGAGGAGAACTTGGCCCCTATGGCCAGCCCCGTCCAGATCCCGGCGGCGTGGAGCCATCCCGGATCCCGCCGCTTGGAGGATCGGAGCAGGGCGCCGAAGGCCATCAGCTCCAGGCATGCAGCGGGGATATCCGCCAGAGCGGATGGCATCAACCGGAAGGTCAGGGCCGGCATGGTCAGCAGAAAGGCGGGGGCGGTCCATGCCAGCGCTCCGGCATACGTTCGGGCCAGGCAGCAAGCGAGGCCCAGGAAAGCGACGCCAAAGGTCCAGTGCAGAAGCTGGGGGACGGTGTCGTCTCCCAGAGCCATAGGGATCGCATACAGCATGCTGGGCGCGAAAGCGTAGTTGGCCGGCCAGTTATGCGGATCCGGGTAAACGCGCCCGGCCATCAGGAACTGTCGCGGCGCTTCCAGATGATACCATAGAGCATCATAATGAGTAGGCGGGGCCAGTGCGAGCAGGAAGCTGAACCCCAGCAGGGTGATCATCAGCCAGCCCCCCCATCGCGCCGTTGGGGGAGCTTTCCCCAAACCGGCGAGCGCAATGCGGAGCGCTCCGACGATCTCCCGGGTGGCCGCCTCCATGTCCTGGCGCAGATACAAGGCCAGCCCCAGGATCAACCCGGCGATGATCGGCGGGCGGAGCAGGCCCAGCAGCCCCAGGGCATATACGGGATACCCCAGCAGGATCAGCCCGGTCGGTATGCTCCAGAGCAGCCGCTCTCCCTCGGGCAGATCCGACAGCCGGAGCCGCCGGAGCCCATGCGCTCCCAGCGCAGCGCCCTCCAGGGTCAGATATCCCCAAAGCAGAAGGGCGAACCCCGTGTCCGCCAGGGCCGCCAGTCCGGTATGGGTGGAGGGAGCGGGCGGCAGCGGCCGCTGAAGCCCCCACGCCGCCAGCCCGCCTCCCACAAGGAGAGGCCAGACGCGTATCCAGCGGCGAACTCTCATAACGGCCTTCATGTGCTTGCTCCTGATCCGTTGTTCGCTCGGAGCTCCGAAGCGGCCCGGAGGAACAGCCCGATGAGGAACAGCCGTGTGAAGCTCAGAAGCAGGGCGACGCTCATGTAAGGAGCGCTGCTCGCCGTGAGGGCGCCATAACTGAGGGCGATGGTGAGCGGGAAGATCCCGATCCCGAACATCCAGCGGGTCAGCGGGCGAAGCCGGTCGCTCTGGAGGGCGAGGGCCAGCAGGGGCATGAACAGATAGATGTGATAGTTGATCCATGAGACCGGCCAGAGGAGCAGCCCCAGGCTGAGCCAGAAGCCGCACTCAATCAGCAGCGGCAGCGTCCGCTGCCGTCGGACCCATACCCCAGCAAAGAGCAGGAGGAGCAGTGCGACCGGGAGATAGATCAGACGCGGAGGCAGAATAAGCTGCGGATACAGAAGCCCGTAGAACCAGATCCCCTTCTCATCCAGCACCGGCGGCCCTGCCAGGGCCCACAGCCCGGCCAGTAGAGAGTTATTGGCAGGCATGAACATTTCCATGGCCCTTTCGTAGTCGGGAAGATGCCGGAGCATGAAGATCCAGCCCTCCAGGCCCACCCACAGGGTTCCCCAGAGCCCGCTGAGGAGAAGCCCCGCAGCCAGGCCCTCCGCCACCGGTCGGCCCTCTCGTCTCAGCCAGGGCACCGCGGCGAAGATGAGGAAGCCTTTCAGGGCCACGGCCCAGCCGAGCCAGAACCCTCCCCGGCGCGGCCGACCCTCCAGCAGGGCGACGAGGCCCAGGTTCATCAGCGCCCAGGCCAGGAGGTCCACGTTGCCCAGCAGCAGCACGTGCCATATCGCCGGCCACAGCCCGAGGGCGAACCAAACCGGCAGGGGAGGCGTCCCCAGCGCCCGCGCGATCCGCCAGCCCGTCCACCCGATCAGCAGCAGGCTCAGGGCCAGCCACATCGCATACGCGATAGACATAGGAAAGAGAGCCAGCGCCCGGAAGAAGGGCAGGACGATGGGCTGATAGAGCAGCAGGGGGGCGGTGCGTTCCAGGCCCGGCGGCAACCGGAGGCCCAAGGCCGATCCGATCTGCATCGGCCAGGAGGGATCCGTGAACCGTCCTCCTTGCTGAAGGAAGCGGGCCAGGAAGTCATGCTGGAAGAAATCCACCGCTTGATATGGGAACAGGCTGAGCTTGTAGCCGGCCAGGATCGCTTCCCAGCCGATCAGGACGCTGAGCAGGAGTCGGAAGATCCAGCGCTCCCATGCGCTCATGGACGCCTCCGGATCCGCAGGAAAGGCACGATCGTCCATCCGAGCACGATCAGTTGGAGGATGAAAAACAGCCGTCCGGCCAGGAAGCTGACCACGCCGCCCTCCGGAAGCGGAACCCGCAGGGCCTCCAGGAGGATCACCAGGAATGGCAGGGCGGTCGGGAGAAGACCCCAGGCCAGCAAGAACGAACGGGGCAGGGATCCTTCTCGGACGGCGCGCAACAGGGAGGGCATCAGGCCCATGGCGGTATGGGCGTGGGCGTGCCAGGAGGCGGTGAACGTGGCGGCGAGGGTGCCGGCCAGAAGCCGGGCGCTCCGGTCCTCCCCGACCTCCCCGGCCCGCCGCCAGGCGATCAGGACCGGCAAGGCGGTCAGCGCCATCGCGAGGCCGATCCCGGTCCAGAGCAGCGCGTCCGGCAGGGCGTCGCGTAGCCACACGCCGAGGGCCCGCCAGTTCATCATCGTCTCCGCGCCCACCACGGCGGGGGCCAGGGCAGGATGGGGCGCGGCGAACCCGATGATCCATCCCCACCATTCCCGAAGGCCCGAAGGCCCGCTGAGGGCGAGGGAGAGCAGGAGGATCAGGCCGGCGGAGGCGCCGAATCCCATCAGCGTCTTCCACCGGCCGGCGAGGGCGAGGCCGGGCAGCAGCAGCACCAGCATCTGCGGCTTCAGCAGGAGCCACCCCAGCCAGAGGCCGCTGCGGAAATCCGCCCGGGCTTCCTGATGGATCTGGAAGCGGGCGAGTCCCAGCGAAAGCCAGGCGTTCACCTGCCCCCACAGCACGTTCATGAAACTCGGATAGGCGAGCAACATCAGGGCCAGCAGCGGCCCTCGCTCCGTCGGCGGGAAGGATCGGAGGATGAGGCGCAGGGCCAGGAAGAGGAGGAGCAGGCTGCTGATGGACCAGAGGGCGAAGGCGACCTCGGGGGGGAGGAGGGTGAGAGGAATGACCGGAAGGAGGAAGGCGGGCAGGAACACCATCGGGATGAACACGCATGGGGCCTGGGAGCCGGCTCTGCGACAGAGGGCCTCCTGAAAGGGAAGGGCGCGCTCCGGATCATAGATGGCTGGGAACCCGTGCGCCCGGGCCACCTGGGCGGCGGCGTAAATGGCCCGGAAGTCTCCCCCGAGGATCGGGAACAGACCGGCGATCCGGAGGCCCCCGATGAAGTAAAGGGCCTCCAGGAGGGCGAGGGCGAACAAGGCCAGGGAGAGCGCCCGGGCTGAGGGGGATGAACGACGAGGCACTTCCTCACCCCGGTTCATCGCAATCCCCCTGTTTGCCGGCACGGGCTCTCTCTCAACACGAAGCATCCTCCTATCAACGCCAGGCTGCCCAGGATGACGCTCCAGTTCGTACCCAGGGTGAACCGCTCGATCAGCCAGAGGAGGGGGAACCCCAAGGCGATCCCCTCGAAGGCCCGAAGGAGGCCGGAGGCCGGGCGGGCGCCTCGAAGATACACGTAGCCCGCGATCCCTGGGAGGGCCAGCAGCAGGCCATCCTGCGGGTTCGCATGGGGGCTGAGGAAAAGGCCCATGGCCATGGCGCCGCTGAACCGGCGGTCGAAGTCCGCTTCCCCGGCCGGTCGCGATCCCCGCCTGAGGGCGACGATCGCAACCATCCCAAGGGCCAGGCCGAGGGCGGAGATGGCGTTGATCCACACGCCGTGGCCCGGCCCCAGCAGGCGCGTCAGGGTGCCTTTCAGGTTGACCATGGCCTCCGGGTTGATCCCCTGACGCCCGAAGGCGGTCGCCGCTTTCCCGAGCACAATGAGGTAATCCGCCCAGATCGCCGGGCCCAGGGCCCATGCGGAGATCCCGACCAGCAGCGCCATAGCCCTGAGGAAGACGCTTAGGGCCCGCCATCCCCGTATTGTGAACAGCAGCAAGGCGGGGAACAAGACGGCCTGGGGGTGGATGCTGGCCAGGGCGAGCCATAAGCCCGCTGTCCCTTCCCGTCCGGCCCGAAGGGCCCGATAGAACCCCCACAGCGCGGCCATTGTCCACACGGTGAAGGCTCCCAGCAGAAACGAGAAAAGGAGGCCCGGAAGAGCGGCCACGGCGCTCACGGTCAGGGCCCGGGCGGTTCCGCCCCACGGGCGGGCCCATCGGCCCAGGTCCCACAGGAACCCTGCCCAGATCAGGGCGTTCAGCGCTGTCCAGACTCCGAAGGCGACGGGGAGCGGCAACGCGGCGAGGGGGCTCAGCAGCAAGGCCCCATACGGCGGGTGATGGTAGGGCAACAGGCCGTCGTAGAGATGCCGGCCGCTCAGGAGGGCGCGCTGCCGCCGGCCCTGCAGGTCCAGATCATACAGCGCCGCGCCGTGGCCCTCCCGAACCAGAAGGGCGCCGGTGTAGTGGGCGGTGAAGTCCGCCCGCCAGGTCTCCCCCCGGGCGAAGGCCATCCCCACCAGCCCAGCGTAGCCTAGGGCCATTCCCAGGTGAACGCACAGGATCAGCGCACGGATGCGTGGAAGTCGCACCGGAACGCGCAGGTGCTTCATGCTATGGGACCCAGGCCTCCAGGACATAGGGGATGACAAGGAAGAACAACCCGGGCGCCTCCACTATCGGGACCACGTGGAGCAGGCGCGGGCATGCCCGTGCCAGGCCCAGGAAGACCGGAAAGGCCACCCACAGGTGACGTGGCAGCCCCATGTACGGGTGCACCCATCCCGTATGATAGCTCAGGGCGCTTGCGACGACAGCCAGTGTGTAGAGTCGCTCCCCCCCGTGCATTCCTTTCCAAGCCAGCGCCGTCAGCGTCAGAAACCCCGCGGCCAGCGTAAGGTTGATTCCCAGGTCGACGTCCGGAGCCTCCCCGAAGCGCCGCAGGGCCAGGGCAAGGGCCTCCCAGGGCCAGCGGAAGGCCTGCACGGGGACGACTTGGTGGGCGTGGGGGGAGAACAAGAAGGCGTAAAGAAGGGCGTTGAAGCCCCCTCCGAGCGGGGGAAGGCCTTCGACCACCAGGATCCGATACGCGTGCCAGCCCAGGGGCGGGAGGAGGGCCGCCAGCAGGGCGGGGACCGACCGGCGCCCTCGGCGTTCCCGCCACAGGGCCCAGGCCAGTGGGAGCAGCAAAAAGAGCCCCTGGGGTCGGGCCAGGGCCGCCAGCCCGGCCAGGCTGCCAGCGAGCATATCACGCTTCTGTCGGAGCGCGTGGAAGCACCCGATGGCCGCCATCAGGAAGATCCCCTCTGCGTAGGGGGCGAAGAGGATAAAGGCGACAGGGAAGAGCATGAAGGCGGCGGCGGCCCGGCGTGCCCGGATCGGATTCATCTCCTCCCGGGCCAGGCGTTCAAACCGGAGAACAGCCCCCAGCCCGGCGGCGAGGCCCACCAGGGTCAGCGCCATCAGCGGCGGAACCCCCAGGCGGGCCAGCGGCACAGCGAGCAGCGGGTAAAGCGGATAGAACTGCGTGGTGCCGTCCCCGGCCTGGTGGCCGTGGGCCACGATGCGGGCATACCAGAGGGCGTCCCAGCGCGCCCACGGCGCGATCAGGACCCGCTCCAGCCAGGCGGGGAGCGGCGCGGTGGGCGGCCAGAGGGGCATCTCCCGCTCCAGGGCCGTCATCGGGCGCAGGGTCGAAACCCACGCTGCCTCGATACGAGTCAGGATCAGCAGCAGCAACCAGAGCCCGAGCATCCGCGTCTCATCTGCGAGGACGGCGCCCGCCTATTTGGGAGGCCGCTGATATCGACGGCGCAGGGCCTCGAGGGGGGCGCCTTGCACCTCGATGCGAACCCCCTGGCCGACCCCGGCCCAGACCCCCCAGCTGAGGTATTCGATCTCCTCCGGCTCGAAGCCCATCAGCTGGGCGCCGATGACGTCGACGGCCAGGGGATCGGCCCCCACCAGCAGCACCCCATGGGGCACTGGCGTCCCGAACAGCGGCCCGTCCCCCTCCATCCCGACGACGCCGTCGACAACGCTGACGACGGGGGGCAGGCTCTGGCGCAGGCCCAGGATGCTGGGCGTGAGGCCGTTGACGTGCAGCATGTTCTTGGGCCAGCCGTAGCGGATCCCCGGGGCCACCCCGAAGAGGTTCTTGAGGCTCAGGGTGACGCCGGCCCAGTGATGGGTCTTCAGCTTAGCGGCGGAGACGATGAGATCGGCCTCGACGACGTGGCGGGGGAGCCAGAGGCGTGGCTGCCTGGGGAACCAGCCGTCCCGTGCGGGGACCGGCTGCGGATCATCATAGTTGAGGTCGATGAAGGGGATCCCGCGGCGGGCCAGGACGGCGGCGAGGCCGCTTTGTTCGACCACCGGCCCGGCATCCCGACGGAACCCAGGGCCCTCGCCGACGACGATCTCCGCCGCCCCCCGGGCCCGTAGCACGTCGAGGATCGCCCCGACCACCTCGGGGGCGGTGACCAGAGGGCGTCCTTCGATCCACTCGATCAGGTTCGGCTTCACCAGCACCCGCTTCCCGGCCACATTGGGCATGCCGGCCTGATCCCACAGCGCCATCAGGGCGTCCCGCAGCAGGGCCTCGTCATGGGAGAGGGAGGTGCCCAGGGCCACCGTCGCCGGGGGCTCCACCCGCCGCCGCCAGCCCCGCAGCAGCCAGGTCAGGAACTGCCGCAGGCCCGCCGGCTGGGTCCGGCGCTCGGCGAAGGCCAGCCCGCCCCCGATGCCGGCCAGGAGCAGCAGGCGCAGGAAGGCCCGTCGGGTCAGCCGCGGGGCGCCCATGGCCAGCCTCCGTTCAGGGCCAGCGCCGACAGGGCGGTGACGTAAGGGCTGCTTTCCCAGCTTCCATCCGGCGCTTGTTGCCTTTGCAGCCGCTCCCGGGCCTCCGGGTCCTCGATCCCTATGGCCGTCAGGGCGAGCTGCCCCAGGGCCAGGGCCATGGCCCCGCCGTCCCGATCCATCTCCGCGCGCAACGCTGTGACGTCTTCCGGGCGGATCGCCTGGGGGGAGAGGATCCGGAGGGCGAGGAGCGCCCAGGCGGTGGGATGGGGGCGGGGGGGTAGGTTCGCGCCTAGCATGAAGGGATTGCCGAAGTTCCAGCCGCCGCCGACGCACCGCCGGTCCGCCAGATAGCCCACTGCCTCCGTGATCCGGTCCCGGTGCGTCTCCACAGCGGAGGCCGCGTGAAGGGCGAGCAGGGCCAGGGCGGTGGGCTCCACCCAGGAGGCCTCCCCGGGCCGCCAGGGCCAGCCCCGCAGCCTGGGATCGATCCGCAGCGTCCGGCGCACCTCGGCGGTCAGCTCCGCGGCCTCGATCCGGATGATGAGGAGCTCGATCAGCCAACGGACGCCTCGGGCAACCTCCGAGGCGTGGGGGTCCAGACGGGCCAGCCCGAGGATCCCCCAGGCGGTCATCCAGTGGCTTTCAGGGTCTGTCGGATCCAGGCCCCAGCCCCCATCCGGGCGTTGGGCGCTCTGAAGCCATCGCCGGGCCCGCTCCACAGCCGGAGCGGCTTCGAGGTCGGGGCTCAGGGCTATGAGCACAACGGAGGTGGGCTCCGTCACCGAGGGGGATCCGAACCGGTAGCCCCATCCCCCGTCCGGGTTCTGGGATCGGGCCAGGAAGGCCCGGGCGTTTCGGGAAAGAGGATCTCGCGGCGGGCCCATCGCTCCCCATGAGGCGACAGCCTTTCCCTCATTCTACCCGAGAGCGCTGGCGTGGAGGATCCAGGAAAAAGCCGGGATCCCATCCGCCTTGCGGAACGGGATCCCGGCCCTCGGGGAGGAGAAGGGGTATTTTACGAGCCACCTAGGGCGCTAGTGATCCGGGAGAACACCCCGCTGACCTGGTTGCCCAGGAGGGCGAGGATGGCGATGACCACGATGGCGATCAGCACCAGGATCAGGGCGTACTCCACCAGGCCTTGTCCCTTCTCCCGCAGCCACAACCAGGCCTGAAGCAACCGAACCATCGCGCACCTCCTTGGGTTTAGGATTGCTGACTATAGTGTAAGCCGTTCGCTGAAGGAGGGAAGTAGGACTTTGGTCATGGGGGGAGCCCGTTGACCTCAACACGCCAGGTGGGCTAAGCACCTCCTCGATCCAAGGGTGGAGCCGCTTCTCCTGAGGCGCCCCCGCGAAAGCCGGGAGCGAGGCCTCACGAGCCACCCAGGGCGCTGGTGATCCGGGAGAACACCGTGCTGACGCGGCCGCCCAGGAGGGCGAGGATGGCGATGACCACGATGGCGATCAGCACCAGGATCAGGGCGTACTCCACCAGGCCTTGTCCCTTCTCCCGCAGCCACAACCAGGCCTGAAGCAACCGGACCATCGGGCACCTCCTTGGGTTTAGGATTTCTGACCATAGCGTAAGCCGTTTGCTGAAGGAGGGAAGTGGGACTTTTGTCTTTGTCATGGATGCCCGGGAGGGTGAGGACACTGATAACTAAAATGGCGATCAGCACCAGGATCAGGGCGTACTCCACCATCGACTGGTCCCTCTCCGGCAGCCCCAAACATATCCAGGATTCTCACCTAAATATACGTCGAAGACCCACCATATGAATACGGATTTAGTCCTATTATGCATTTTAATATGCTTTGATCTGAGGAAGCGTAAGGTGATGGGGGATCTCTCTGGAAACATAGGTTGCCGGCGGGTTCGCCGGGAGATCGGAGGGGCCGAGCGAAGGCGGGGGCGGGGTGGGTCTCTCATCCGCCCCGCCCCGTCGGGAGGCGCGTTCAGCGGGGGGCGACGGCCGTGGGGATCCTGCGGTGCTCCAGTTCGGCCAGGAACTTCTCCGCCTCCATGGCGGCCATGGCCCCGAAGCCAGCCGAGGTGATGGCCTGCCGGAACCAGCGGTCGTGCACCTCGCCGGCGGCGAAGACCCCCGGGACGCTGGCGTGTAGCCGCTCGTTCACCCGAATGTAGCCGGCCTCGTCCAGCTCCAGCTGCCCTCGGAACAGGGCGGTGTTGGGCTCGTAGCCGATGAAGATGAACACGCCATCGGTGGGGAGCTCCCGCTCCTCCTCCGTCTTCACGTTCCTGAGGCGCACGGCCTGCACCCGGCCCTCGCCCAGGATGCTGGTGACGACGGTTTCGGTGATGAACCCGATCTTCGGGTTGTGGCGCGCGCGCTCCTGCAGGATGGGCTGCGCGCGGAACTGCTCCCGCCGGTGGATGATGGTCACCCGGCGGGCGTAGCGGGTGAGGAAGAGGCCCTCTTGGAAGGCGCTGTCGCCCCCGCCCACCACGACCACCTCTTTGTCCGTGAAGAAGAAGCCGTCGCACGTGGCGCACACCGAGACGCCGCGCCCCCAGAACTCCTGCTCCCCAGGGACGTTCAGGCGGCGCGGGGTCGCTCCGGTGGCCACGATCACTGCCTTCGCCTCGTGTTCCGCCCCGTAGGTCCGGATCTGGAAGGGGTGCTGCCGGAAGTTCACCTCGATGGCCTCATCGAACTCGAAGCGGGCGCCGAAGCGTTCGGCCTGCTGCTTCATGCGCTCCGCCAGCTCCATCCCCCCGATGGGCTCCGGGAAGCCGGGGAAGTTCTCGACGATGTCGGTGGTGGCGATCTGCCCGCCGACGCTGTTGCCGGTGATCACCAGCGGCGAGAGGTTCGCCCGCGCCGCGTAGAGGGCCGCCGTCAGCCCCGCCGGCCCCGCGCCCAGGATGATCAGGTTCTCCATCGTGACCCTCCGTTCTCATAGATCTCGGAACAAGTCCTCCACGTCGACCTCCAGGCCCGGGATCAGGCCGCTGCGCACCCTACCCCTCTCCCGGGCGGTATCGGCCAGCACGAACCGATCTCCCTCCAGCCGGTAGATCTCCACCCGCCGGGTGTCGGGATCGACCACCCAATACTCCTGCACCCCGGCCTGGGCGTAGTCGTAGCGCTTCTCCAGCAGGTCCAGATGGGCGGTCGAGGGGGACAGGATCTCCACAATGAGGTCCGGCGCCCCCTCGATATGGGTCTCCCGCAGGCGGTCCGCGTGTTCCCTCAGGACGACCAGGAGGTCGGGCTGGTAGACCGTGTCCTCGCGCAGCTTCACGTCCAGGGGCGCGTCGTAGACCCATCCGATCCCGGTTCGACGCACGGCCTCGACGAGCAGGAGCTCTAATCGCAGGGAGACTTCCTGATGCCTTCGGGACGGCGATGGGCTCGGCATGGGCACCCCCCGGACGAGGATCCAGTAGCCGGGTTGAGTCTCCGTCCACCGTCGGAAGTCCTCGTAGCGTTCGAACCGCAGGCCCTCGACGGCCGCGCGCGCCATTCTCTCCCCCTTTCGGTTTCAGGAAACCGGCTCCGGGACGGGCTGGGCGCGCCAGATCCGGGTGGGATCCTGGATGCGGTCCGGGAACAGGATGCCGTCCAGGTGGTCGATCTCGTGCTGGAAGGCCCGGGCTACCAGCCCCTCGGCCCGGATGCGGACCCGCCGCCCCTCCGGGTTGAGGCCGCGCACGATGACCCACCGGGCGCGGGGGACCCAGCCATACCATCCGGGGATGGAGAGGCAGCCTTCCACGCCTTCCTCGATCTCCGGGGAGGCCTCGACGATCTCCGGGTTGATCACCGCGTGGAGCACCCCGCTGCCCGGCGCCTCCTTGTCCTCCGGGACCTCAACGACGATCACCCGGAGGGACTCCCCCACCTGCGGGGCGGCCAGCCCGATCCCCTCTGCCGCCCGCATGGTCTCGACCATGTCCGCGATGAGGCGGCGCAGGGCTGGGGTGATCCGCGTTACCGGCTCGGCCTTCCGCCGCAGGATGAGCTGGTCCGCCATCACAATCGGCCGCACCGCCATCGGTTCGGTCCTCCTGGCCCCATGCGAATTGGATGCAGATCCATGCGGCGCGTGACACCCCAGGAGCCCTGGGTGGTCCCGCCGTGCGTCTCCTCATTTTAAACGGATTTCCCTTGATTTCGCGATCCTGTGGGGTCGAATGAATCCGACCTCAGCCTGCATTCGGCCGGCGGTTGGCCCTGTGTCTCGGATGAATTCGACCTTGGAAGGCCTTCAGCCCGTGGTCGGCCTGTGCCGACCGAAAAAACATCCCTTGCGTCGACGGAGGCCGACGCCCAGCGCAAAGCGCCTAGCTGGCACAGGCCCACGCCCGACGCCAGGCGTTCGTGGGTTTGCAGTGTAAATCCGGAACCGCATTCAGCATGACCTTGCTTGTAGGCTGAAATGAATTTCAGCCTCGATCCCCAGGATCGGTTCGGAGCAGGATTTGAGGATGAAGGGGTCTGATCCTTGCAGGAGCAGTTTTCATCACAAGCGGGATGAAGAAGGCGGGAGTTGCGGGCTGAGGCCCTCCCCCGAGGAAGGATCGCCGTGGCCATCAGGACGCTCGTTTTTGGTAGGAGCGGCTTCAGCCGCGACTTTGCTGTCTCCAAGACGGGGGTTCGGGGCTAAAGCCCCTCCTACAAAAAATCATTCATCCTATCTCGTGCACAGGACCTTCGCCCGTCCGCAGGTATCCGGATCCATTTTTAAAGCCTGGCATTCGACCTCGGAGGGCTTTCGGCTGACGGTCGGCCTTGGGCTCTGAACGAATTCGACCCGGGGAAGCCTTTGGCCGGTGGTCGGCCTGCGCTGATCAAGAGAACACTCTTCGCGTCGGCGGAGGCGGACCCCTGGCGCGGAGCGCCCTGGACAGCTGATCTCAATCGACGCAAGAAGGCGCTCGGCCGAAACGAATTTCGGCTTGCGTTTTTGACCGTGCGCTGTCCCCGCGCTATGCTCTTGTCTCGAAAGCCTGTCGGTTCGGGACGCTGCCATGGACAGGGAGCGCGGGTATCCCTGGCATCTGCCGCCGGCCCTGGCCCTGCACCTGGAGATCCTCCGCTACCCGATCTTAGCCCGTCGGATCCGGGAGCGGATGCGTCAGGAACTCTTCGCCCGCGGCATCATCACCCCTGAGGCCTTCGAAACCGAAGTCCGGGAGAAGGCCCTGATCTCCCAGCGGATGGAGGGGCTCACCGATCCCTTCGGCCAGGAGTCGCCGGAGGAGTGGGAGGAGCGGCTGGCCCAGATCCGGGACCAGCTGACGGAGTTCTATTTCGCCTACAACCTCCCCCATAGCCTGTTCGTGGAGATTGTCCGCTCGTTGCTCGAGGAGCGGGCGCCGGGGCACCGCCCGGTGCTGACCTTTAACCCGGAGCTGGCCCCGGTGGAGGCCCTCTTTGCCCAGGCCGAGGTCTACGAGGCCGCGCCCCCCGAGCAGCGAAAGGCTGTGCTCCCCCACCTGAAAGAGATCCGCGTGGTGCTCATCCGGAGCATCATCAGCGATCAGCTGGCCTTCGTGGGCATCGCCCGGGAGCATTTCACGTCGGCGGACCTGCGGGCCATCTACGAGCGGCGCATCGGGCAAGGCAAGATCGGGGGCAAGGCGGCAGGGATGATGCTGGCCTGGCGGGTGCTCCAGATCCCCGATCCGGAGGATCCCTTCCCCCTGGCCGAACGGGTGGGCATCCCGGATTCATGGCTCATCGGCGCGGACGTCTTCTACGAGTTCATGGAGCGCAACGGCCTGCTCCCCTACCTTAACCAGAAATACAAAACCGAGGAGGAGATCCGGGCGGAGTTCCCCGAGGTGCAGCACGCCTTCCTGGAGGGGCGCTTCCCGGGCTGGTTCGTCCAGCGCCTGCGGGACCTGCTCCAGGGGATCGGGCTGCATCCCCTCATCGTGCGGTCCTCCAGCCTTCTGGAGGATAACTTCGGCGCCTCCTTCGCCGGAAAATACGAAAGCCACTTCTGCCCCAACCAGGGCTCCCTGGAGGAGAACCTGGAGGCGCTGCTGACGGCCATCAAACGGGTTTACGCCAGCGTCTTCCATCCGGACCCCCTGATCTACCGACGGCATGTCGGGCTGCTGGATTACGACGAGCGGATGGCGATCTTGCTCCAGAAGGTGGAGGGGACGCGCCACGGGCGCTACTTCTTCCCGCCGATCGCGGGGGTCGCCTACTCCCGCAACCCCTTCCGATGGAGCCCGCGCATCCGGCGGGAGGACGGTTTTGTGCGGATGGTGGTGGGCCTGGGCACCCGGGCGGTGGAGCGGGTGGCCCACGATTACCCCCGCATGGTCGCCCTCAGCCATCCGGGCCTGCGCCCGGAGAAGGATCCCCAGGCCATCGCCCGCTACGCCCAGCGCTTCATTGACGTCATCGACCTGGAGGAGAACACCTTCCGCACCCTGCCGGTCCACGGGGTGCTGGACGGGGATTACCCCGGCCTAGCCTATCTGGTCGTGGTCCATAAGGGGGATTACCTTCAGCCGCTCATCGGCCGCAACGTCGATCCCCACGCCTTGGTGATCACCTTGGACCGCCTGCTCCAGGAGACGGACTTCGCGCTGCTGATGCGGGCGGTCCTGCGCAAGCTGGAGCGCTACTACGGCCGCCCGGTGGACATCGAGTTCGCGGTCCTTCTGGGAGACGGGCGGCCGCCCCGGCCCATGCTGCGGCTGCTCCAGTGCCGCCCGCAGACCGATCGGGAGCAGGCGGCCCGCCCCCGCATTCCTCAGGATGTCCCGGTGGAGGACGTCCTGTTCACCTCGTATCAGATGGTGCCCCATGGGGCGGCGCATAACATCCGCTACGTGGTCTACGTGGACCCGATGGCTTATGCCCGCATCCCGGAGCTGAGCGCGCGTCTGGAGATCGCTCGAGTGATCGGGCGGCTGAACCGTCGGCTGGTCGGGGAACGCTTCATCCTCATCGGCCCCGGGCGCTGGGGGAGCGTGAACCCGTATCTGGGGGTGAAGGTGGGCTACGCGGACATCTACAACGCCCGGGCCCTGGTGGAGATCGGGCTGCGGGGGGCTCAGGGGGCCCCCGAGCCCTCCTACGGCACGCATTTCTTCCGCGATCTCATTGAGGCCCAGATCTACCCTCTGGCTCTGAGCCCAGACGACGAGCGGGCGGCCTTTCGGGCCGATTTCTTCCTTCAGGCGCCGAACAGCCTCGCTGCGCTGCTGCCGGAGGAGGCCGCCTGCGCGGCGGTGGTGAGGGTCATCGACATCCCTGCTGTGGCCGGCGGCCGGTATCTCCACCTGGTGATGGATGGCGACCAGGAGGAGGCCATGGCCTACCTGGGGCCGAAGGTGGAGGATCCGATCGCCTGAGATCCGCTCAGCTAGGACCCTGGTGGTTCTTGAGGGACGGGGCCGTGCGCACGGAGCCCATCCGGCACCACCCGAATGATTCATGGGGCCGCTCGATTCGGTTCACCCTCCTCGCCCAGGACGGCCGAGCGCGGGCGGGTTTCCTGGATACTCCCCACGGCCGGATCCCGACCCCGTGCTTTGCCCCGGTGGGCACCCAGGGGGCGGTCAAGACAGTGCCGGCTTGGGACCTGGAGGCCCTGGGAGCGAGGCTCATCTTAGCCAACACCTATCACCTCTATCTGCGGCCCGGAGACGAGCGGATCGCCCGCCTGGGCGGCCTGCACCGCTTCATGGGCTGGGATGGCCCCATCCTCACCGACAGCGGCGGCTTCCAGATCTTCAGCCTCCAGGGGCTGCGGGAGGTGGATGACGATGGGGTGACCTTCCGCTCCCATCTGGACGGTTCCCTCCATCGCTTCACCCCGGAGAAGGCGATCTGCATCCAGGAGAACCTGGGAGCGGATCTGATCATGTGCCTGGACGAGTGCCCGCCCCCCATGGACTACGAATACAACGTGAGGGCCCTGGAGCGGACCCACCGGTGGGCGGAGCGCTGCCGGGCGGCCCACACCCGCCTGGATCAGGCCCTCTTCGGCATCGTGCAGGGCGGGGTCTTCGAGAACCTGCGGACCCGGAGCGCTCGCTTCCTGATCGGCCTGGATTTCCCGGGCTACGCCATCGGCGGGCTCTCGGTGGGCGAGCCCAAGGCCCTCACCTACCGCACCCTGGAGCTCATGGACGCTCTGCTGCCGGAGGAGAAGCCACGTTACCTGATGGGCGTGGGGACCCTGGTGGATTTCGTGGAGGCGGTGGCGCGAGGGGTAGATCTCTTCGATTGCGTGATGCCCACCCGGGTGGCCCGCCACGGGACGGCGATCACGCGAACGGGGCGTCTGAACCTGCGCAACGCCCTCTACGCGGAGGATCCCCGGCCCATCGATGAGGCGTGCGGCTGCCCCACCTGCCGACGCTTTTCCCGTGCCTACCTGCGCCACCTGTTCAACGTCGGGGAGCCCCTGGCGATGGGTCTTACCACCCTGCACAACCTCTACACCATGTTGCGGTTCATGGAAGACATGCGACAGGCGATCCTGGAGGGGCGCTTCGCCGAGTTCCGGGCCGCTGTCCTGGAGGATCACAAGGCCCTGGCCCCAGAGGAGGAGGGCTGATGAGCGCTGCGCCGCGGGCCCTAGAGATCGCAGCGGTACTCCTCGATCTCGACGGCACCCTCTACACGGCCGAGGGGCCGATCCCGGGCGCGGCGGAGACAGTGCGGGCCCTCCGGGCGCATGGGGTGGCCGTCCGCTTCGTCACCAACACCACCACCCGCAGCCGCCGGGCCCTGGCCGAGCGGCTGACCCGCATGGGCTTCCCGGCCCATCTGGAGGAGATCTACAGCCCGCCCTGGGCGGCGGGCCGCTTCCTGCGGGCCCGGGGTGCCCGGGCCTTCCTGCTGGTGCCGGAGGGCGCTCGGGAGGACTTCGCGGGCGTCCCGGAGGACGACCAGCGGCCGGACTACGTGGTGGTGGGGGATCTGGGGGAGGACTGGACCTTCGAGCGCTTCAATCGGGCCTTCCGGCTGATCCTGGAGGAGGGCGCTGGCCTCATCGGCCTGGGACGGACTCGCTACTGGCAGGCGGCCGATGGGCTCCGGCTGGACGTGGGGCCTTTCCTCGCGGCCCTGGAGGAGGCTACCGGGCGGAAGGCCCTGATTTTCGGGAAACCGGACCCCGCCTTCTTCCGGCTGATCCTGGAGGATCTGGGGGTGCCGCCGGAGCGGGCGGCAATGGTGGGAGACGACATCGAGATCGACGTCGGCGGGGCGCAGCGGGTTGGGATGCAGGGCCTCCTGGTGCAGACCGGCAAGTTCCGCCCGGCGGACCTGGAGGGAGCGATCCGCCCTGCCGCGGTCCTGGGCTCGGTGGCCGAGCTGGCGGCGTGGATGTGGGGGTAACGGAACCGGCGGGGGCGCTGGCCAGGTGCCCCCACCGGCGTTTCGCGAGACTCAATCGCCCTTCTACTGGCCGGGTGGCGTCTCCGGCCGCTGCTCCCGCCTGGGCGGCGCGGCCGGTCGCTTCTCCGGCCCAGGTGGGGGTCTCCAGCCGTCCGGCGCCCTTCTTCGGCGGCACAGCCGGCCCCGCCGCCGCGTTCTCGCAGTGCGGGACGCCCATCCTCCCCTCGTTGAAGGCCGCCATGACCTCCGCCCAGCGGATCAGGGTCTGGCCCTCCGGCGACGAGGCCCGGACGCCGGGCCTGTGGCGCCCGAACCAGACCCTGGCGGCGTCGATCACTGCGGACACCTCCGCTGGAGGCGTCGCCCCGCTCGCCACGTTCAGGACCGCAGCGATGTAGTAATGGGCCCGGATGTAATATGCGTCCCCGCAGGGGGCTGTCCAGAGAACCCCCAGCCAGGCCTTCCCGTTCTGGAAGAACGTTGCGTCCGGGCAGTGGCCCTCCGGCCAAGCCTCCGGGCGGGTCTTCCGGAAGCTCTGGGTGAGGACGCATCCGACCGGGCACGGCGGCCCCGTCAGGCGCACCGCTGCTTCCGCCGCGTGGGTTTCGTGGGTGTCCGCCTCGGTCAAGGCGGTGACGTTGTGGAGCTCCACTATGGCGTCACAGACTGTCTCGTTGGTGATGTTCTTGTGGAAGGAGACGGAGCCGGAGGTGTGGAAGGTCCACGGTCCGGCCTTGCTGGGCGCGCGGGTGAAGCCGGTGGGGCCATGCTCCACGTCCGTCGCCGAGGTGGGTTCTTCCACTTCGACCGCTGTGGGCGCCTTAGGCAGGGAGAAGCCTGCCTTTGGCTCCTGCCCCAAGGGCTGGACGAGCCCGCTCGAGTGATTGGTGATGGTTTTTACTTCAGGGATCGGTTTTCGGGTTGAGGGGCAGGCGGTTCCACTTCCCGCCCGGAGGGCGGGGTCGGGGGACCGTTCCGTCCTCCGGGCGGGTGTCGATGGGGAGTGGCCTCAGGGGTAGATCCCCCGGATGAGGGTGGCCTGGGCGACGCGCCCGATGGCCAGGGCCTGGGCCGCGGTGCGGTAATCGCCGCGCCGCAGGCCGTAGGGGCGCAGCTCCTCCTCCTTGGCCAGCACCTCATAGAAGGCGCGCTTTAGGATCCGCTCCATGCGGCTGTTGATCTCCTCCTCTGCCCAGAAGAACGACTGCAGATCCTGCACCCACTCGAAGTAGGAGGTGATCACCCCGCCGGCGTTGCACAGGATGTCGGGGACGATGAAAACCCCCTTCTCGATCAGGATCTCGTCGGCCTCTGGGGCGGTGGGGCCGTTGGCCCCCTCAGCCAGAATGCGGGCCTGGATGTAGGGGGCGTTCTCCAGCGTGATCTGGTTCTCCAGGGCAGCGGGGATGAGCACATCCACCTTCAGCGTCAGAAGCTCGGCGTTGGAGATGGGCTCCCCCTCAGGGAATCCCACCACGGTCCGGTTCCGGCGGTCGTGCTCCATTAGCCGGGGGATATCCAGCCCTTTCGGGTTGTAGACGCCGCCGCGGAAATCGCTGACGGCCACCACCTTCGCTCCCATCAGACAGGCCGTGAGGGCAGCGTGGGAGCCCACGTTCCCGAAGCCCTGGATGGCGATGGTGGCCTGCTCGATAGGGATGCGGTTCACCTTCAGGGCCTCGGCGGCCACCATCATCACCCCGCGCCCGGTGGCTTCCACCCGCCCCATCGTCCCCCCGACTTCCACGGGTTTCCCGGTGACCACGGCAGGCTGGGTGAAGCCGGTATGCATGGAGTAGGTGTCCATGATCCAGGCCATGATCTGGGGATTGGTCCCCACGTCCGGCGCGGGGATGTCCCCACCGGGGTGCATCAGCAGGCTGATCTCGGTGGCGTAGCGGCGGGTGAGGCGTTCCAGCTCCCGGGGGGAGAGCTGGGCGGGGTCCACGGCCACGCCGCCTTTGGCGCCCCCGTAGGGGATGTTCATCAGGGCGCACTTCCAGGTCATCCACATGGCCAGGGCCCGCACCTCCTCCAGAGTGACATCCGGGTGGTAGCGGATGCCGCCTTTGGTGGGGCCGCGGACGGCGTTGTGGTGCACCCGATAGCCGGTGAACATGCGGATGGAGCCGTCGTCCATCTGGACAGGGAAGTGGACGATCAGCTCGCGTTTCGGGCGGCGCAGGAACTGGATCAGTCCCCGCTTGAGGGGATGGCCGGATGCTTCCAGGATGTGGGCGGCCTTGTCGAACTGGGCCAGGGCAGCCTCCCAGGCTTGCAACCCTTTTTGGATGGCTTCTGGAGAAGGACAAGAAAAATAGGACGAGCTATGGATCCGCGCTTCCATCCGATCGCCTGTCATCGTCCCTCCTTTTGCATGCATCGATCGTCCACAAATTCCGAAGACGCAGCCGATGCCAGCCCTCCAGGAACCCTCGGGTCCGCGAGGGAAGTTCACACCCAGCCCCGCAACCGCATGGCCTCCACCACGCGCTCGATGGCCACGATGTAGGCGCCCAGCCGGTTGTGCGTCCGGTAGCGCCGGGCCGTCTCGTGCACAGCGTGGAAGGCCGCGCTCATCCGCTCGTCCAGGCGCTGGTGCACCTCCGCCTCGCCCCAGTAATACCCGTAGGCGTTCTGGACCATCTCGAAATAGGAGACGGTTACTCCGCCAGCGTTGCAGAGGAAGTCCGGGATGACGTAGACCCCATTGTCGTGGAGGATGCGGTCGGCCTCCGGGGTGGTCGGCCCGTTGGCCAGCTCCGCCACGATGCGGGCCCGGATGCGGGGCGCGTTCTCGGCGGTGATCTGGTTCTCCAGGGCCGCTGGGAAGAGCACCGTCACCGGCAGCTCCAGCAGCTCCTCGTTGGTGAGGGCCTCCGCCTCAGGGAAGCCCACCACGGTCCCGTGCTCCCGCTTCCAGGCGGACAGGGGGGCGAAGTCCAGCCCCTTGGGGTTATAGATCCCGCCCTGGGAGTCGCTGACCGCCACTACCTTCAGGCCCAGGAGTTCGGTGCCCAGGCGATGGGCGTGCTGACCCGCGTTGCCGTAGCCCTGAATGGCGGCAGTGGCCCCGTTCAAGTCCAAGCCCATGACCTTCGCTGCCTCCCGGGTGGCGTAGACGCCGCCGCGGGCGGTGGCGTCCTCCCGGCCCTTGCTCCCGCCCAGAGGCAGGGGCTTGCCGGTGATCACGCCGGGCGCGTTGTAGCCGACGATAGTGCTATATTCATCCATCATCCAGGCCATGATCTGGGGGTTGGTGTAGACATCCGGCGCGGGCACGTCCCGCTCCGGGCCGATGAAGTGGGCGATGGCCCGGACGTAGGCGCGGCTGAGGCGCTCCAGCTCCCCCTGGGAGAGATGCTTGGGGTCGCACACCACGCCGCCCTTGCCGCCGCCCAGAGGCAGGTCCATCACCGCCGTCTTCCAGGTCATCCACGCCGCCAGGGCCCGGACGGTGTCGAGGGTCTCTTGGGGGTGGTAGCGGATGCCGCCCTTGGCCGGGCCGCGGGCGTCGTTGTACTGCACGCGGAAGCCTCGGAAGATGCGGACCGAGCCGTCATCCATCTGGACGGGGAAGGTCACCTGGATCTCCAGCTTGGGCCAGCGGAGCATCTCGTGGACGTGGGGCTCCAGGCCGACCACCTGGGCGACCTCATCCAGCTGCTTCTGGACGATCTTAAAGGGGTTCAGGGTCTCCTGCTTGAGCTGTTCCACCGCCATGGCGATCGCTCCTTCTGGGAAATGGGGGGTGAGGTAGGGCCTCCGGGACCGCGGGGATCGGAAAATAATACGGGGCCACCCCGGGCGAGGTAGCCCCGTATGCGATCTCCCTGTCCGCTGCTCGGACGATCTGCCACAGCCCCATGGGGCCTGTGCTGGGACATCAGGTCCTTTCCTACCCCCATTCTACCCGGAAGGCATCGCTCTGTCAACTCCGGTGCCCCTGAGGTTCAGACATAAGTCAGGGCAGAGGGGAAGAGGAGGGCCTGGAAGGCGGCCCGCACTGCCCCCACAGGGGCCGGCCCTTCCCGCCGCGAAACCGACCCCTTCGGCTTCCGCTGCACCAACAAGCTAGAATCGCACGCTGGTTTCCCCTTCCGCTACGGTCCGTTCGGACCCTCCCCCGCCTCCAGCAGCGCCCCACAGAGAAAGCCCCTCCGCAGCTCCCTGATCAATCTGCCCAACGGCCCAAACCTGCCACCGTAAGGCCAACCTCTTTTCCATAGGCTCCCAGGACTGGTTCCTCGGACGCTCCCATCCCCACAGACCCTTCAAATCCCGGAAGGTCTCCTTGCTCTTCAGCCGTGGGAGATCAATCCGTAGGGCTTCTTCCGGCTCCGGGGGGCTCATCCCCCACTCGGGCTCCGCCCATTCCCGCTGCCAGAGGTCAATTCCATGCACCCACACCGGCCCTCGATCCCATACATTCCGATCCACGACCTTATGACCCCAGCCGACAGATCGGGGGACGGCTTGCCCCTCCGCATCCCCGAACGGAGGCGGGGGACTCCCCCGATTCCGACGAAGGACCAACGAAAGGCCCGCAGCCGCGAGATCAGACAGAAGCTCTAAGTAACGGAACTCCCGGTCCCGCCCCGGCGGCCGCTCCCCCACAAACGCCTTCCACAGCTCAAAAGCTTGCCAATAGTTCGTGTTTTGAGAATCTGCCATCGCTGCGATTGGCCAGGAAGCATCACAGATGAATCCATAAGGAATTGCTCCCCCTCGATCGGGGATGGCCAGCCGCTACTGCCCGAGGCCTCGGGTGCCGCCGTCCGAGAGCGCCCCCTATCTGGGGTCTGACGGGCCCGGAGACGCTCGATTGGCGTCCTATCCCCCAGGACCGAGGGGGCTGGCTCCGAAAAGGGGCGGGCCCGCGCCGGACGCGGATCCGCCTGGCGCAAAGGGCATGGGATGCGTGGATCCGCTGCGTAGAAGGAGCCCTTGCGCGGGGGTGGCGATCTCGGTCTACATGGAAGGAAGGGGCAGCCCGGAGGGCCTGGCCGATCTCGGCCGCCCAAGCCGCCTAAGTTTCATCGTCGAGCAGATCTTGCATCTGGGTGCGCATCGGGATGGCCTGGTTCGTGGGGGCCCCTGGGAGTAGGGTTGCTCTTCGTGTCCATTCTGCCGGGTGAGGAGGTCCCCCTCCCCCCGTCCCAACCTGCGCCCAAACTTCGGTG
>Ga0272447_1000802_pt1 | contig 21928 bp, 18 predicted proteins | sample YNPCB0133_FD_194589 | JGI IMG/M metagenome (GOLD analysis project Ga0272447, IMG submission 194589) | Hot spring microbial mat communities from Yellowstone National Park, WY, United States - YNP-CB-013-3 | ecosystem: Environmental > Aquatic > Thermal springs > Hot (42-90C) > Sediment | place... | reverse complement strand
TCATCGAGGAGTCTGAGGATTATACGTGTTTAACGCTTAAAATGATGATGGGTAGGAGGGATAAAGGTTCTAACTCTGTAGCGTTTGCATCTCCTCTAGCAACAGCTGCCACCAAAGAAGGTGATGGTGGGTCTTGTAGTGAGTCTAAGGGGGTGGTTTAGATGGGTGGCGATGGCGGTATTACTAGAAGGGCTTTCCTTAAGCTAGCAACCATAGCTACAGCTGCTTCAGCCCTCTCAGCACTCCCGGTTACCGCGGAGTCCCCGGTTCCATTCAAGCAGTGGAAGTCTAGGTGGGTTTTAGGAGAGGTTGGAGGTAAGGTTGACGTAAGGAGGGCTAAGATAACACCTGTCATATGCAACTACTGCTCCATGGGTTGTAGTATAGACTTCTACACTATAGGTGATAATATTGTATTCGCAGCTCTAGGATCCCCCGAGTCCCCTATAAACTGGGGTGCTCTATGCCCTAAGGGTGCTGCAGCCTTCCAGCAGGTTATAAGCGAGCGTAGAGTACTATACCCGTTGATAAGGACGGGGCCTAAGCCTCCTGTAGAGGAGATTCTCAACGCTAAAAGCTGGGATGAACTCGTAGAGGTTATTAAGAGGTACCCGCCTAGGTGGAAGGTTGTATCATGGGATGAAGCTTTCAAGTATATAGCGGAGAAGCTGAAGGTGATCATAGATGAGTGGAGGGCTAGAACAGGGGCTCCTAGGCAGAAGGATGGATTCTACTATGTTGGGAGCTCCACCCCCATACAGGTGATAGGATCCTCTATTCTAACCAATGAGGAGGCTTTCCTCACAAAGAAGCTCGCAGTGTTCCTGGGAACCAGTAACATGGACTCCCAGTATAGGAAGTGTCATAGCTCTACGGTGTCAAGCCTCGCTGTAACCTACGGTTGGGGTGCTGAGACAGCTAGTATAGAGGATGTTGCTCTAGCAGATGTAGTCCTATTCTTCTCAAGCCCTGCAGAGGCACACCCACTATCATTCTGGTACTTCTTCAAGGGTAAGAGGGAGAGGGGCACAGTTTTCATAACATTTGATCCAAGGTTCTCCAGGACAGCCATGGTATCAGATATCTGGGTTCCCTTCAGGCCCGGCGCTGATACAGCGATACTGCTATATATACTGCACTACGCCTTCTTCGAGAGGAACCCGCCTATAGACGAGCTTGAGGAGTTCAAGAGGCTTATGGCTAGGTGGAATATAACAAGGGATGACCTGGAGGAGTTTAAAGATCTGGTTAAACAGTATGATGTAGGCGAGGTTTCAAGGATATCAGGCGTCCCAGAAGAGCTACTCAGAACCGTTGCTAGGATATTCGTTGAGAGGAGTGGAGTTACAACGAACCATAGGAAGCACGGTATCATACAGTGGGCTATGGGCTTTACGCAGCATACTAATGCAACAATAAACATTATAAGGGCCGCAGCTATAGTCCAGCTCCTCCTAGGTAACGTAGGCTACCCTGGTGGCGGTACTCACCCGTTTAGAGGTCATAGTAACGTTCAGGGGGCTAATGATGTTCAGGGTAGCGGTATAGAAGCGCTAGGAGGCTATCACGGCCACCCCACAGGTCCAATGGAGGTTAGATTATACCAGGATTGGAAGCTTCAGGGGATGCCAGATGCGTGGAGCTGGGAGGTCCCCAGCTGGGCTCTTGAAGCGTTCCCAGCTCTGAGAGCTTCAGCTAAGAAAGGTCAAGCTGATCTAAGTAAGGTTCTACAGGTGTACAAGTTCTATGGCTGGAGGAGGCATGAGCTTACATGGGGTCTATTCTGTGGTACAGACCCTGAAAGCGACCCTGTTAACGGGGTTGTCATATGTGATTTCCCCTTCGGAACAGGGACTACAGAGGTAACGTTCCCAAGGAGGGTTTTAGCAGGTGAGATAAAGGCAGCTCTTGTATTTGGAGAGAATCCTGCTGTAACCAACCCCAACGCTAAGATCATATGGGCTGCCCTTGCATCGCTAGAGCTCCTGGTCGTAGTTGATATATTCGAGACGGAGACAGCGTGGTTTGCAGACGTCCTGCTACCCTCAGCCTCCTTCGCTGAGAAGGAGGGTACTAGGACTGATGGTAATAGGGTTATCCAGTGGACTTGGAAGGCCCTCGAACCTAGAGGTTTATCGAGGCCTGATTACTGGATAGTGGTGAACCTCTTCAAATACCTAGACAGCTACGGGGTGGTAAGGCTACCTAGTAGCGTTTACGGTAAGGGCAGTGAGAAGGTTGTATTCAGGAAGGGAGATAAGCTTGTAGAATTATACAGTAGACCTCTAGAGTATAAGCGCTCCTGGGATTACAGTGGTGGTAGGGGGGCATCAGCGCCTGTTGGCGCTATAGAGGCTGAAGTAAACCCAAGGCTTATAAACAAGGAGATCAACTTCTCAATCCTAATATACGATGGGATGTACAACCCTGTTAGGGACGAGTTCACCACCATGAGGAGGGATTCAACGCTAAGGAAGGAGGGTGAGATAGACGGGCTGTTTAGCAGGGAGTTCCAGGTGTACAAGAACTGGGGTTGGAGCTGGCCTCAGAACGTTAGGTACCTCTACAACTACGACGCCCTGGTAGCTGTGCTCGGCAGAAAAGATGTTGTAAGAGCTGCTGGGAGAGAATGGGTTGTAGCAGGAGAGGCTGGGGAGTGGATAGACGAGTTTACAGGCGAGTACAGGCCTGCATTCATACCAGGTCACAACTTCTGGGTTCCCAGGAGTTTCAAGAGGAGGCTTAGCGGTGTAGCAGACCTATGGGGAGGCCTAGACATAATGAACTTCATAAGAGCTGGAGAGCTGCGGTTCTACGGTAAAGGTTTCGTTGTAGAGGAGGGTGGGGAGGTTAGAGTGCTATCGTTCGAGGAGTTCGCCTCCAAGACTGGGATGAGGTACCTCTGGGCTAACGACACAATATACTGGGATGAAGCTACAACGAATTTCAAGGCTCTAGTTAAGAGGCCCTTCTTCCCGGGGAGTGGTTGGAAGGATTACAAGGCTAAGTACGAGGAGTTCAGGAGCAAGCTTAGACAGTACTACCAGGAGACTGGTAGCCTTAAGCAGGCTACGTTAAAGGTTATAGATGAGATGAAGGGTTGGTATGCTGGTTACAACTTCCAGTACCCGATACACACAGAGCCTGTTGAATCACCAGACTTGGAGCTAGCCTTGAAGTATCCAACTCTAGCCTGGCTTAACCCGCATAACGTTAGGGTGTTAAAGGAGGAGCCTGGTGTTGTAGCAGGTAAACCTGTGGGTGTAGCTTTAACACCTGAGGATCTTAAGGGTGAAGATGGGGTGCTTGTAGCTATAACGAGTAATAGGCTGACAGAGATGTTCCACAGCGGGTCCCTAACCAGGAACCTGCCGAGTCTAGCACAGCTAGTCCCAGAACCCTACGTCTACGTGCCCGTTCCCTTAGCTGAGAAGCTTGGGATTAAGCCTGGGGATTTAGTTGAGATATTCACAGCAAGGGGCATGGTAAGACTTAAGGCTTTCGTAACCCACGGGGAGGCCTACCTCAAGGTCAACGGTAGGGAGCTACCGGTGGTTAACGTTATATGGGCTTTCAGCTTCCAAGGCAGGGTTACAGGGCCTCAGGCTAACTTCATAAACCCAGATGTAGGCGATGTTGTGACTACGATACAGGAGTCTAAGGCGTGGATAGGGGTTATAAGGAGGCCTAAGCTTGTGGGGTGATGGGTGGTGGTTAAGCTAAAGTTCCCAGGTAGGGATGAAGGGGTTGCAGTTGTAGTAGATCTAGACAAGTGTATAGGTTGTAGAGCGTGCCAGATAGCATGCCAGGAGTGGAATGGTAGGAAGGCTCTTAACACAACCTTCAGCCCCACGTTCACAAACCCACGGGATCTACACGCTGATGCCTGGAAGGTGGTGTTCTTCCACGAGTTTCCTTTAAGCAAGACATTGAAGTTCGCTGAGGCAGAGGCTGCCATAAACACTGTAGAGGTAGTCCCAGTACCCTACAACTGCCTCCACTGCGCTGAGGCACCATGTGCTAGGGCTTGCCCTGTGGGGGCCATTAAGGTTAGCCCTGAGGGAGCAGTAGTTATAGAGCCGGGCGAGTGCATAGGATGCGGTTACTGCCTAGATGCATGCCCGTACGACGTCCCTAGGAGGGGTTCGGATGGTAAGTATTATAAGTGCACATTCTGCGTCGATAGGATACAGTCAGGCCTTGAGCCTGCATGTGTTGACGTGTGCCCGACGAACGTCTTCACCTTCACCTCCATGAGGGAGGCTACCAGGATCGCTGAGGATCTGAGAGCTCAGGGTAAGAAGGTTTACGGGTTAAGCCTAGACGGCTACGTGGGAGGAAGGGTTAGATGGATATTCGCAGCCTCAGAGGATAAGGCTAGCAGGGCGTTCCCAGCAATGTTCCCCGAGACCCCCAGGAACTCTAACGCCATAAGGGAGTCCTTGGAGGGTGTAGCGATACCCGGTCTCAGCCTCGCATCCGTCTTCACTCTAGCAGCTTTAGCCGTAGCCTGGTGGCGTGCTAGGAGAACAACCTCTAAGAGTGAGGGTGCCACGTGATGGCTGAGAGGGATGAGTTGGAGGTAGCAAGCGTAGGCTACAGGCTTACACACTGGCTTAACCTAATACTCTTTCTAACACTCCTAATAACAGGCCTGGTTCTACTTGAGATTGAGGTGTTCGCATACATAATCTACCCCCTTGGAGCCCCTATAGCAACGCTACTAGGCCTAGACCCTGGTACTGGAGCTGTAACAGCAGGTGTTCAGATAGCTAGGATGCTCCACAGGCTGGCAGGGCTCCTCTGGGGCTTCATAATAGTAGTCTACGTAGCATACCTCCTTGTAAGCGGGAGACTTGAAATGTTAAGGGTTTTAAGGAAGCCTGTAGGGCAGCAGTTGAGGGAGGCCTCAACACTCCTATCCCACTACCTGCTGGGGAGGGAGCTCCCGGAGGATGTTAGGAAGGGCCTTGATAGGCATAATGTACTTGCAGTTTACCTAGCACTACTCCTAGCCATCGGGGTCGTCCTAGTAGGGTTTAGCGGCCTGGCTATAGCATATCTAGATCTAACGCCTAGCCAGCACAGGCTCATGCTATTGTTACACGATATAGGCTTCTACCTAACAGTAATCTTCCTCATAGGCCATGTATTCGCAGTCTTCCACCCCTCCAACGTCATACTGCTTAAAGCAATGTTCGGAGATGGCAGGGTGCCATTAAGCTGGGCTAGGGAGCATATGAACGCTTATGTGGAGAGAATGCTAGCTAGAAGGTAAGTTGGCGTTAACAGAATGAACCCTAAACCTTCAACCTTTTTTTCCTCCTTTGATCCTCAGACCTTCAATTTCTACGAGGGTAATGTATTATACCAGCCTGGGGATGGCGATTTCCCACCGATAGCTGTTGATGATCACCTAGATGTTTACGTTAACGGCTTCCACTATACAACCCTCATACTGAACCCGGTTAACCTAGAGGAGACTGTTGTAGGGCTCCTCCTAGGCGATGGAATCGTTAGATCTCCTAGCGAGATAGTAGGCGTTAAGGTAGATCTTGAGGGTAAGAGGGTTGAGGCCCTTGTCTCCGGTAGCCCCAGTCTTAGAAAGGTTTATGTTGAAGACTGCTCGTCCCTCGCCACAACTGGTGTTAAGGTTGACTCAAACCTCAGAGTTAGCTGGGATGCAATAGTAGGCATATATGTTGACTTCAACAGGAGAACGATATCTGTAACCCGAGGGCTAGCTATGCACACCTCAGGTTTATACGATCTAGCTGGTAGGAGAGCAGTTATAGTACATGATACTAGTAGGCATACATCAATAGCTAAGCTCATAGGAATAGCTGTTAAGGAGGGCTTAAACTTTGAAAGATCTATTGCGATCACCACGGGGAGGGCATCGTCCGATATGGTCTTAAAATTCGCAAACGTAAGGGTGCCTATAGTTGTATCCACAAGGGGGCCTCTCTACAGCGGCCTTACAGCAGCAACGCTTTTCAAGGTAACCCTCATATCTTATATTAGGAGAGGTGATAAGGTTAAAGGGCTTGTCATCCTATCATATCCTGAGAGGGTTGTAGGCTATAAGAGGAAAGATTACACACTACTGGGGGAGGACCGCTAACACCCAAAACTTTTTAAATCCCGCCTCCTAATAACTTTCCTGGGCCGCCGTAGCTCAGCGGGAGAGCGCCCGGCTGAAGACCGGGTGGTCGGGGGTTCGAATCCCCCCGGCGGCACCATCACCACTTGTACTCCGGCTTCCTCTTCTCAACGAAGGCTTTCGCAGCCTCCCTAGCTTCGCTCCCTCTCGCTAGTCTCTCTAGCTCGCTGAACCCTAGTTCTAGTAGTGGTGTTAGCTTAGCTAGTCTTAGCAGTCTTTTTATAGATTTTATTGCTTGTGGTGAGTTCTCCATTATACTTTTTGCTATCCTTTGAACCTCCTCTCTTAAAGCCTTCTGGTCCGGGGCTAGCCTCGCTATGAGCCCTATGTGGTGTGCCTCCTTGGCTGTCAGAGGCTCTAGTGTCATTGCTAGCATTGCTGTTCTCGATGGTCCTAGCACACTTGGGCCTACCACTGGTAGTATTGGTGTGTTGTAACCCCACCTAGCCTCAGCCCACACGAGCTTAGCGCTCTCAACTGAGACAACTATGTCGGCAGCCCATATTAGCTCGGCTCCACCACCGTAGGCGTCACCGTTCAAGGCTAGGATGAGAGGTTTATCAACGTAGAGCATCCTCCTAGCAAGCCTAGCTATGGATGCGAAAAGCCTCCCAGCCTCCTCTGGGGAGCCCGCGCTAGCGACCTCGGATAAATCTGCACCAGCAGAGAAAACCCTACCCTCACCTGTAACAGCTATAACCCTGACATCACCCCTACCCTCAAGCTCGTCGAGAGCTCTTAGAACCTCCTCCAGAAACTCAGAGTTCAGGGCGTTAAGCCTCTCAACCCTCCTAAAAACAATCCATCCAACACCATCTGAAACCTCTACACCAACAAACCTGTACAAAGCCCTTACACCGCCTTTCAATATTTGTGAATAGTTGTAGATAGTTTTAAATAAGTTTGCGGGGTTGGGCCTCTGTGTGGGTTCACTAGCTTCACCCACACCTCATGGGCCCCAGTCGAGCCCTATCTCCCTCGCCGTGCTCTTGCCACCCCTCTCTCAAGCATCTCTACTACTGCTCTCTCCGCCTCCGATAGCACAGCTGTCACTCCCATCACTATGTATAGCAAAGACTATATACCCGGCTACTAAATACGGAGAGGATGGAAGGACAGGGGAAAACCGTGCCCTCCGGGAGCTCTAGACTATGCTGTACAACTGAAAGGCTTGTCTTTCAAGACGGGGATGGATTGGAGAAAGCCTTGTTAGGGTGGAGGAGGCCGTGCCACACCCTAGGCTAGTCTTAGCGCCCATAGTATTGGTATTTTATCCCTGTCCTCTTCTAGCCCGCAACTCGGGCATCTCATTCTCCTCCCAGGGAGCTCCTCCATTTCAATCTCGCATTCCGGGCATACTCTGCTTGGTAGCCTTTTGAACTCGTAGGGCACACCGTGCCATTTCAGCTGTGTTTCCAGTATTCTAATGAACCTTCTTACACCCGCCATTCGAATCTTAGCTTTGCGTTTTGTTAAACCCTCTTCAAGTAGATCTCTCCAAGACTCCTCTAACGCCCTGTCTATTACCACTTTGGATTTGTGCTTTAAAGCTTTCCTAACAATCTTGTTAGCTAGCCATTGTGAGTAGCCCCTGAGGTACCTGTACATCTTACTCCTAGTTCTCCTAGCTTCCCTCCGGGAGCTCTTATCGTTCAGTCCGAGCTTTTCAATCCTACCAATATGCCTCTCCAGCCTTACAACCTTGGAGTACCACCTCTCAACCCTACCAAGATCGGGCCTCTCACGGCCAATAGAAGATATCCTCTCGTTCTTGATTAGAGCCCATACTATTCCGTGCTTCCAGCTGTTAACATCTACTGGTAGTAGGCTCTCGGGCTCGTAGGGCTCAACATACCTCTCAGCAACGAGCATTACAGCTGGTATACCATCCTTTAGACCTAGCTTTGCGAATACGATATCACCACCCTCCTCTAACCTATCGTAGACCCATCTTGGTATTGGTGCTTCACCATGGCATATGTTCCTAAGCCTCATAACACCCCCATCTAGGTCTAGCAGTAGTGGGGCTCCGGTATCACCCCTCCTAGCCCCATCTTGTATCCTCAGTACAGTCATTGGTAGCCATTGTCTTGCAAACCACCTCTTAGGCTTTGTACCGAATTCTAGGTTGAAGTTCCTCTTGTAAAGCATTGTGCATGCTGTCCTTGGTATATCATCTGGGCATATTTCTAGCTCTCTGTACTTGTACGCTAGGTTTGTTAGAGCCTGTAACCTCACTATATCGCAGTCAACGCTAGGCAGCTCTACTACCAGGGCCCTCCTCGCAATCATCTGCTACCACCAGAACTAGAACCCTACGACCCTTCAGTGGTTCAAGCCTACCCTGGAGCTTTGCTGGAACATATATCCCCAGACCAAGCCCCCTAGTTGTGATCCTGGCAACAGTACCAGTAACCCAGACAATACAACCCATACCAAACACCACCCCCATAAAGCGCTCAAGCAAACCTAATAAATTTTATTAGCGAAACAAATTTAAGGTTTGGACGTCTACAAGTAAGGGGTGGAGAGGAGCCAGCGTGGGGAGGGAGCTCCGGTGAACCCGCTGGAGCCGAGGCCCCCCGGCCCTGAAAGGTGATGCCCCTAGAATGGGGAATCCGATAGGAGAGATGAGGAGTGCGCGTCCGAGCGGAAAACCGACAAACCGCTCGGGGGAGGCTTTTAAAAGCCTCCCGGGGATGCGGGGAGGGGGTCACAATAACGAAGCTCGGTAGCATCATAGGATTTGATAGTGTGGTCAAAGTTTTAAGAGGGTTCCCCAACCCAGAGTTGAACTTGGAAGCGTTCAAGCTGGGGTATGTGGGTGGAGGTTTTGAGTGTTAAACTCTTCATACAACCCATAGGGTTCAATGATAGAAGTACACTGCACTGGCTTGCAGAGGAGCTTAGGCGTAGGTTCCCAGTTAGCCTTGATGTAAGGATCTCCCTATGGCCTATAGGCCTCGAATATCTCGATGTATTCGATTGGAGTAGAATGCAGTTTAAAGCTGTTAGGGTTAACGAGGTTTTACAGGAGCTCTACAAAGATGTTCTCGGGCTTAGGGGGAGCTTTGTTCTAGGCCTCGTAGCCGGTGATGGCTATGTTGAGGGTTTGAACTTCGTCTTCGGCCTAGCCATACCGGAGTTCTCGACAGCCACCGTTTACACCTCTAGGCTTGAAACTGGGGATCGCCAAGTTTACCACCTCAGGGTTTTGAAGGAGGCTATGCACGAGCTCGGACACCTGCTAGGTTTAGGCCACTGCCCTAATAGGAGATGTGTTATGTCCTTTAGTAATAGCGTTTCAGAGGTAGACTTTAAGGAGCCTTGGTTCTGCCCTGTCTGCGTATCCAAGCTTAAAAGCTTTATTAGTGTTTAGAGATTTTGGCGTGCCCGGGGAGGGTTTGGGGTGTGCTGTAATGGCTTTACTTGAGGTAGAGGATCTTAAGACATACTACTTCACTTTGAGAGGCCCTGTTAGAGCTGTTGATGGAGTGACATTGCAGCTTGAACGCGGTGAGGTTCTTGGTATAGCTGGTGAGAGTGGTTGTGGTAAGAGCACTCTAGCCTGGAGCATACTCGGCATGGTTCCACCCCCAGGTAGGATAGTCTCTGGTAGACTTGTAGTGGACGGTATCGATATAACGAAGCTCTCGGAGGAGGAGCTTAGGGCTAAGATTAGGTGGAAGAAGGTTAGCATGATATTCCAAGGTGCTATGAACAGCCTTAACCCCGTTTATACTGCTGGAGCTCAGATTGAGGAGGTTCTAACATACCATGCTAGAATGAGCAAGTTGGAGGCTAGGAAGCGTGTCTACCAGCTCCTCGAAAGCGTAGGCCTTGATAGGAGCATTGCCAACAGGTACCCACACGAGCTGAGCGGTGGGCAGAAGCAGAGGGTCGTAATAGCCATGGCGCTGGCCTTGGAGCCTGACATAGTGATAGCAGATGAGCCTACAACAGCTCTAGACGTTGTCGTCCAAGCACAGATACTAAATCTGATGAAGAGGCTTCAGAGGGAGAAGGGGATAAGCATAATACTTATAACACACGACCTAGCAGTCATAGCTGAGATGGCCGATAGAGTTGCAATAATGTACGCTGGGAAGATAGTAGAGTATGGTGGTAGCGAGCAGATATTCTACAAGCCAAGACACCCATACACATACCTGTTGATGAAAGCAGTGCCAAAGCTAAGAGGGCCCAAGGAATCTCTAATATACATACCGGGACAGCCACCAGACCTGATAAACCCGCCTAGAGGCTGTAGATTCGCGCCAAGATGCCCCTACGCAATGGAGATATGCAAGGAGGATCCACCGGAGTTCACACCAGAGAAAGGGCACATGTCAGCATGCTGGCTTGAGAGAACGCCGGAGAAGATTAGGTACTCCTAGGGGTTCTCAAACAACCTCTTAGCCCCTTCATCAACTCTTGCTAGAGTCCTAACCCTCTCGTACTCCCTACTACCTCTAACATAGGCTATGTAAGCTCTACTATAAGCCTCAAGCCTAGGTTCAAGCTTGTCGCCAAAGATAAGCTTACACAGCTCCACGGCATTACTAACCTCGTATAGCTCCTCCTCAACACTATCAGGTCTCCTACGGAGTAGGAGGCTTAGAATGGGCTTACGTAACGCCCTCAACCTCTCCCACTCCTCAACAGCCTTAAAGCATGCTTCCACGAGCTTGTTGAAGAGCTCCTCAGCTCCTAGAGTGGACTCTAGTAACCTTAATCCTGTAGGTATAGTGGTGGAGCAGCTGCCCCTAGGGTATGTTAGTATTAGAGCTCTCCATTCTCTAGAGAGTAGCGGTGGTATGCTGGAGTCCACGCAGTACTCTCTAAACTCGCCCTCTACATCGACCTTCATGATCCAAGCTTTTGAGGCGAAGCCCTCCAATCCTATAACCTCTTCAAAACGATGTACTCTAGGATGCCGTAGCTAGCTATTATCATTGATAGTATGAGGATTATGATGGCTGTAAGGCTGAGGAGGAGGTTCACACCCTCCCTCCATATAGTGTATACTGTTACCTCAGCCCTGCCAAGACTTGATTCGAAGTTGAAAGATATTACCTCAAGGAGGTTCTCCACTTTAACATTAGTAGAGCCTCCAGGTTCGAGTTTTAGCTGTCTATCACCTATAGCTACGTTTAGCCACGAGCCACCTACATTGGATATCGTTATGGTTACATTCCTATACGATCTATCCAGTGTTATGTTTAAGAGTTCGAAGGCACGTTTAGATACATTGGATTCTACTGTTAAAGTGTAGGGTGCCCCCACGGTGTCCCAGCCGCTCCCTATAACTGATAATGTGAAGGCCGCTAGGATTCCTGCTAGGCCTAGAGCTATCTTAGCTAAACTCAACAGACACCCCGGTTTCAGTATCTGGCTTGCAAGGCTATATAAGATTTTAGCTACACCTCCTAGCACTAGGTTAAAGGCTATGAGGAGGAGGCTAGTGCTACTTTTAACTCCCATCTCCGCAGCCATCCTAGTAGCTATTGCAATCCTATGGGCTAGTGGTTTTACTGTAGAGGAGGTCACTCTGGTTAAAGGAGGTGTTGTAGCTAACGAGACTAGAGGTTACACTGTTTACCTTGATAGAGTGCGTGGAGTAGAGTACATAGTTACATTCCTGGAGGCTGGCCGCGCAGATCTAAGGGTTGCTGTGTTATATAAACTCAACGACTCTATAGGTGAGGTTTTAAGCAGTGCTAGTATAACAGCTGGATCCAGGGGCTACATAAGCCTGCCTCGGGGAGCTCTAATAGACACCATCAACCTGAGGTTAGCAAGCCCCCCCATGCACATACCACCTAGTTTTATGGAGAGCGTAGAACCAGGGGTTCTCAGGATCAGGTATGAGATGCCAGGCATGAACGTCAACGCACTACTAGAGGCTAGGCTTAGAATAGAGTGGTTCAACGTAACAGTAGTTGGAGGAGGTGATTTCACTGTGAAAGCAGAGCTTTACAACGGCTGGGACCTCGTGGGTGTATTGGAGAGGAGTTGTAATAGAGTCTGTAGCCTAGAGTGGAGCCCGGAGGAGCCAGTGACATCAATAGATGTCATAGCTATCAAAACCAGTACGAGAGCCCAGGCAACACTACTAGTGGTAGGCCTACTAGCAACTCTAACCCTACTCTCCACAACCCTCTACGCGATAATGAGAAGGGGGGTAAGCGAAAGCTTTTTAAGATTCAAACCTAGATATCTCTAAGGCGGCTAGGTGAGGTGGAGGGTATGAGCTCCCGTTTAAAGGCTTTAGCATTCGCTCTCGCAACACTCCTAGTACTACCCCTAATCCTGGCTCAAGCTACCCCAGCTCTAGCCCAGGTTAAGGGGCCTACAGTTGATAGGGTTGAGTGGTTTAGAGTTAACATACCAGACGTACCTGCAGCCATAACAGCTGGCAAGATAGACCTCTACATATTCGGCAGGCTCCCAGCTGCGATGGCCGAGAGTTTGGCTGCAACACCTGGTATAAGGATTGTAACGGCACCAGCAGGGTTAACAGACTTAGTCTTAAACCCCGCTCCTGTTCAGATTCTGAAGTTCCCTGGTAGGGAGTCTAAGGAGACTGCTGCTCTTAAGCTTGGTGTTAACCCACTGTTGATTAGGTATGTTAAGTACATTGAGGCTGAGGGGAAGACTGAGGTTGAGCTTTGTGGTGTTGTAGATGTACCTAGGGGTGTTGAGGAGGTTTTCAGAGCTGAGAAGGTTAACTTCAACCCATTCTGTATAAGGGAGGTTAGATTCGAACTACAGTACGCGTTTGATAGGGAACGTATCGCTAGGGAGGTTTACAGAGGATTCGCTCTTATAAAGTACACGTTCTACGGCCCAGACGACCCGACGTACGCGGATCTAGCAGATGTTATAGCCAAGTATGCGTTCGAATACAACTTCGAGAGGGCTAAGAGGAACATAGAGGATATAATGAGATCTGTTGGAGCAGACCTGGTGGGAGGAAAATGGCATTATAGAGGTCAGAGGGTTGACATAGTGGGTATCATAAGAGTTGAAGATGAAAGGCTTGAAATTGGAAGATCATTCGCATTAGAGCTAGTAAAGCTAGGGTTCAACGTGATACCATCAGAGCTTACGTTCGGGCCAGCTATAGATACAGTTTATGGTACTAACCCGATAGACTTCAAGTGGCACTTCTACACTGAAGGTTGGGGTAAGGGTGCTCTTGACAGGTATGATGCAGGTAACCTAGCTCAGTTCGGTGCAGATGTACTAGGCTACCTGCCAGGCTGGGGTGAGGCTGAATACTGGAACTACAGGCACGAGCTTACAATCGATGGTAGGAACGCTTCTGACTACGCTAGAGACGCCTACTACATGAATGTTAAGAGTAAGGAGGAGTGGCTTGAAGCTCTAAGAAAGGGCACAGATCTAGCCATAAGAGAGTCCATTAGAATATGGGGTTTCGCAACACTAGACAGGTGGCCTGTGAGAGCTGAAGTCCAAGGGTTAACAATAGATCTCGGAGCAGGCCTTAGGAGTCCATATAACTGTAGAGGCTGGTTCGTGACTGGTAGGACTGATATTAAGGTTGGACACCTGTGGGTGTGGACAGCGACAACAGTGTGGAACACGTTTAGAGGATTTAGAGACGTGTATAGCGTTGACCCTGCAAGGTGCACCTACGACTTCGTAGTCTGGAGGCATCCGTTTACCGGTATGCCTATACCGTTTAGAGCTAAGTTCACTGTTGAAACTGCAGGTCCTGATGGTAAGCTTAAGGTTCCAGATGATGCGCTATGGTTTGATGTTAAGAGGAAGACCTGGGTATACGCTAGGGAGCTAGGTAGAACTGAGGCTACTAGTAAGGTTGTATTCGATATGTCAAGATTCCTTGGAGCTAAATGGCATAATGGCCAGACCATAACATGGGCTGACCTACTGGGAGCACTAGCACTATACCTAGACGCTGTCTACGATCCTGAGAAGGCTGTGACCGAGAGGGCATTCGTAGCTGTAAATAAGGATGGTTTTGATACAGTTGTAGCCGTGAGACCTGTAGGTAACAATCTCGAAGTCTACATAAACTTCTGGCATTTCGAGCCAGCTTACATAGCTGATTGGGCTACATGGGCTACCTCCACGACAGTACCGTTTGAGCTTGTTGTTGCTCAGACTTACGCTGGTTATATTGCTAAGGAGTTTGCATTAGACCTAGCTAGAGCTAGAGCTGAGAACCTCCCATGGCTTAGTCTTGTTATGAAAGCTCATGCTGAGAAGGTTGCAGGTTACTTTAGGGATGGTAGGATTAAGTTCGATGACTTCAAATCATATGTTACAACACCCGCAGGTTCTCTAATGACCTCCAGCGACTGGGATGCTAGGGTTAGAGCTCTCCTATCATGGTTTGATAGAACTGCCACCCTATGGGTTTCCAATGGGCCGTACATGCTAACATATTATAGCTCTGAGGAGCAGAAGCTGATACTAGAGGCTTTCAGAGATCCAACTTACCCATTCGGGCCTAGGGACTGGGTTTTCGGTGAAGCTAAGCCGGTGGCGATAACAAAGATTGAAGCACCACTAGTACCTGTTGGTGGTGCTGGTAAGGTTGTTATAAGAGCTGAGGGTCCAGGTGTTATAACTGTTAAGTATGTTATTAGGGATCCTGTTACAAAAGCTGTTATCGCTAGTGGTGTTGCTAAGAGTACAGCTGAGGGTTTCGTTGTAGAGCTCCCCGAGACGATAACGAACCTACTTAACCCCTTCGCTGTATACGAGGTTCTAGTCATAACGTACTCCACTGAGATAGCACTTCCAACTGAAGTTATTGCTAGGATTCAAACTGTCCCTGCTGGTCTTGTTGCTGAGATTGGTGGTATAGCTGCTTCTGTTGAGAAGCTTAGTGAGAGTTTGGCTGTTGTTCAGGCTGATATGTTGAGGAGGATGGAGGAGCTTAGGGGTTCTCTTAGTGCTGAGCTTGCTTCTAGTATTAAGGCTTTAAGTGATGCTTTAACTGAGAGTATTTCTGGTCTTGGTAAGGCTACGAGTGATGCTATTAGAGCTCTTGGATCTGGTGTTGAGGGTAGGTTTGCTAGTACTGATGCTAAGATATCTGCTGTTGAGGATAGGATTACTGGTGTTGAGAGGAAGCTATCAACAGATATACAGACTGTAGGTCAATCAGCTGAAGCAGCGCAATCCAATGCAAGATTAGCGCTCATAGTAAGCATTGTAAACCTACTAGTGCTACTAGGAGTAGCAGCAATGATATTCACTAGGAGGTAGCCTGAAGGGAGACTAAACCCAAACACCCTCTTTTCATTTTACTTTCCTTTTAATCTAAACTTTTAAGGTTCTACTGTAGATTGTGTTAGAGGTGCGGGGGCAGGCTCTATGCCCTTAGATAGGAGATCTCTTAGGATAATAGGTTTTAGGGCTATAACTCTATCCGTAACTCTGGTCCTTGTCCTGATAATGACAGCCATTATTGTAGGCGCTACAGGGTATGATCGCGTGATACTCAGTGCTATCATAAGGGAGGAGGTTAGGCAGTATAGGGAGGAGCTCACAAGACCGGGTTCCGAGCTACCGAGGGAGGAGGTTGAGAGGTTGGTGGCAGAGTATAGGGAGTATCTTATAAGAGCTTATGGTCTTGATAAACCTTGGTATCAGAGATCCCTTTCTCTCATACCTAAGGTTATAGTCCTGGATCTTCATGTAAGTCAAGCTGAGGTAGCTGGGGTTGTCGGTTTATCCCCCCCAGTTAAAGTAGGGGATGCTATTGCAGTAGCCCTACCCAGGACTATAGTGATGATAACCATTGCCTACATAGTATCAGCTTTGATTGCCATCCCGCTAGGGCCTTTCATAGCTTATAGGAGGGGTAGTACCTTGGATAAAGGGATTATAACATATGCTGCTATAACAAACGCCTTCCCCGTATGGTGGATTGCAATGCTAGCTATAGCTTTGGTAGGCTTCTACCTAGGGGTAGCTCCAACAAGCTATAGGCCTATAGCTAAGCTCATATCAGATTTCACGTCAAACCTACTATCACTAGATGTGACCGGCCTAGCGGTGGTCTTTAAGGATCTCCTCTACTACTCATACCTCCCAATACTTGTTGTAACTTTCGCGACTCTAGGTGGATGGCTGTACTCAGCTAGAGCTGTAGCCATAAGGGTTGTAAGCGAGGATTATGTTATGGCTGCTAAGGCTAGGGGGTTGTCTGAGGGTAGGGTTGTTAGGAGGTATGTAATGAGGGTTATAGCAGGTCCTATACTTACATTCGTGATACTAGGGTTAGCTGGTAGTATTGGGGGTTATATAATAACAGAGACTGTATTCGACTGGCCTGGCATGGGGCTCCTATACTATGTATCCATAGCAGCGGGCGACAGCCCCATGGTCTTAGCCCTTGTCTATGTTACTACCCTAGTCTACATAGCTGCTAGGTTTATACTAGAAGTCTTATACGTAATCCTAGATCCGAGGGTGAAGCTGTAATGCTAGAGAGGAGGGGGGAGGTTAGGGAGAGTCTTATTAGGTACTTGGCGAGATCTCTACGGTCAAACTTTAAGGAGGTATGGGCTTACAACCTAGGTAAGATGAGCATGCTAATAATAGGCTTTATGGTCTTAGTCTCAATATACTCCCTTGTAACCCTACCATCGGATTTCCCGCAAATGTGGAAAGCATCCGATAGACCTCCTTGGACCTTAAACCCTAAGCAAGGCTACCCTGTATGGGTTAAATACCTGGGGATCCCAGTTGCAGAAACTGTTTCATATGATAATGTTAGGCTCCAGGAGGCTCGAATTGTGACACCTAGGGGTCCAGGGGATTTCCCACCTAGAGATCTTGATAGGATCCTCCCAGAGTATAATAGGTCACTTGGCATTAAAACATTAACACCAATAGGTTACATTGAGGTTTACAGGGTTAGCTATACTTTAACCAGCAACGTGTTTCCACAGGATGTGGTGGTTATACTAAGAGCTAAGGCTAGTGAAGGGGTTAACTTAACAAGTATAAGTGTTGTACCAATGGTGTTCGTGACAAGGCCTGATGGGCTAGTCCTCTACGCCTTCGAGGGTAAGTACACACTAGAGAGGCTGGTTGCAGGTGTTGAGGTTAAGATGAGATGTGATCTGTTTGCTATAAGCTACATAAGACATTATGGGTTAGACGCGACTGTTGATAGTGTCTGTACACTTCTAAACAGGCCTGTATTCGGGGAGCCACTAGATGTCAAAGCATCGGATTTCAAACCTGTTACCGGAGAGTACCAGATTACCCTAGCTCTCTGGTATACTGGAGCAGATCCTAGGGTTGTGGAGAGGCTTATAAGCAATGGCGATGTGAGTGTTTCAACCAGTATTAGGGTTATAGGGAACAGCTACGGGCTCCTAGGCACAGATACCAAGGGTAGGGATTTGTTCCAAGGCCTACTCTTCGGGTTCCCAGTAGCCTTGATAATAGGGTTCTCCGTGGCCTTCGCCATCGTAGCCATAGGCCTTGTACTAGGTGTTATTAGTGGGTATTTTGGTGGTAGGGTTGACGAGGTTATACAGAGGCTTGTCGACGTTATAGTTAATATACCACTACTACCTCTACTCATACTGGTAGGTGTAGCCATACAGACTGGAGGTTGGGTGGGGTGGCCTGCATTAACCATTATAATGGCTGTTCTAGTAGCGTTCAGCTGGGGAGGAACCACTATCATAGTTAGAAGTATGACTCTAAGCATTAAAGCGGAGCCTTACGTTGAAGCCGCTAAAGCTCTAGGTGCCTCCACGTGGAGGATAGTGTTTAGACATATAATACCACAGATTATACCGTATGCAACAGCAGTCCTAGTCTTCAGCGTGCCTGGAGCTATAATAGCTGAAGCTGGTTTAAGCGTACTAGGCATAGATCATGGCCTGCCAACGTGGGGTAGGATTCTAGCTGATGCTCAGGCTGAGAGAGGTGTAGCTTACAAGATGTGGTGGTGGGTTCTACCACCAGGGCTAATGCTAGGCCTCTTCAGCTTCGCCTTCGTAGCCCTCGGCTTCACCCTTGAGACCATAGTTGAGCCTAGGCTTAGGAGGAGGTGAGCTAGAATACCTCATACCATGAAGGTTGAGGATCTAAGGGTTTGGTTTCCTGTTAGAAAGGGTATCATAGACTCACTACTCGGTAGAATGGATTATGTGAGGGCAGTTGATGGCATATCATTTAATGTAGAGAAGGGCGAGACCTTCTGCCTCGTTGGCGAGAGTGGTTGCGGTAAGACTACAACTGCCAGGGCTATAATGATCTTAGTTGATAGAAGTGATGTTAAGAGCGGTAGGATACTCTTCAGACCCCATGAGGAGGTTTTAGAGGAGATATCGAGGGTGCAACCTAACGTTGTTGTCGACGGAGAGTATGTTGATGTATACAAGACCCGGGGTAGAGCTGAGAAGCTTGTTAGGAGGGAGGTTCAGATAATATTCCAAGACCCCTTCGGCAGTATTAATCCTAGAATGAAGATATACGATGTCGTGGAAGAGCCCCTAGTAGTCCACGGTATTGGTACTAGGGAGGAGAGGGTTGAGGCTGTAGCCAGGGCTCTTGAAGCTGTTAAGCTAACCCCGCCAGAGGATTTCATGGCTAGGTACCCGCACCAGCTTAGCGGTGGTCAGAGGCAGAGAGTTGCAATTGCCAGAGCTCTTGTTCTAAACCCAAGCATGCTCCTAGCAGATGAGCCTGTATCAATGCTAGATGTCTCTATTAGAGCTGAGGTTCTAGAGGTTTTCAACGAGCTTAAGGCTAAGAGGGGATTATCATTGATATTCATTACACACGATATAGCTCTCGCAAGGTACATATGCGATAGGATAGCTGTAATGTACCTTGGGAAGATAGTTGAGGTAGCTAGAGCAGATGAGATAGTGGAGAAACCACTACACCCGTACACCAGAGCTTTGATAAGCGCTGTCCCAGACGTAGTTCCAGAGAATAGGTTGAAGCTTAGACATGTCCCAATAAAAGGTGAGGTTCCAAGCGCTATAAGGATACCAGCAGGGTGCAGGTTTAGACCTAGATGTGTAGCTTACGATGAGAACGAGTGGGTTAGAGGGTTCTGTGAGAGGGAGGAGCCGGGATTAGTTGAGGTTGAGAGGGGGCACTACGCAGCGTGCTGGATACCGATAAAGAGGAGGTTTGAAGGGAGCTCAAGCATAGGCTAAAGTAACCCAAACCTTTATTTAACGCCTTGAGCTCTCGTTTTTGCCAGGATCTCCACTACATCCATAACCTTGAAGCCGTAGCTCTCAGCTTCACCTCTAAACATTATGTTACAGTATGGGCATGCTACTGCAACAACCCTCTCGCCCTCACCTGCCTCAAGGGCCTTAGAAGCCTCCTCAGCTCTAACCTTGCTAATCCTCTCTCCAACCCTAACCTCGTAGAACAGCTGCCCCCCGCCACCTCCGCAGCAGAAGCTCTTCTCCCTACTCCTAGGCATCTCCACTAGTGTTAGCCTACGCACACTCCCCAGTATTGCTCTGGGCTCATCGTACACGTTATTCCACCTCCCAAGGTAGCAGGGGTCGTGGTATGTTACTGTAGCCTTGTAGGGTCCTGGCTTGATTTTACCTTCTTTAATAAGCCTAGCTAGTAGTAGTGTGTGGTGTTCCACGTTGTTAGCCACCCTATCCACTATCCAAGCGTCACCCCCAAGCCTTTTCTCGAGGTAACCCCTGTACCTTCTATACTCCCATTTGAATGCTGTGTAGCAGTGGGGGCAGTTTACCAGGAGTTTCTCGAAGCTATACTTTGAGAGGGCCTCTAGTGTTGTTGAAGCTAGCTCTAGGAATAAAGCCTCCTCCCCCATCCTTAGAGCTGGGTCTCCTGTACATAGGTTTTCTGGGATAACCGCTACTCTAACCCCTGCTTCTCTAAGGAGCTCTAGTAGTGATTCAGCTACACTCCTAACCCTAGGGTCTAGGCTTGTAGCGCAACCAGGCCAGTATAGGTACTCGTAGCTAACACCAGGACTAGCTATCACCTCATCCCCAAACTTAGACTTAAGCTCTTCAACCCACTCATCCCTCGATACAGGTGAGACCCCCATTGGGTTGCCCAACTGCTGCATGCTCTGGAGGCTGTTTAGAACCCCTTCTGGTATACTCTCATCACCAACACTCATCATACCCCTTCTAACGTCTGCTATAGAGTCAACATGGTGTATGAGCACGGGGCATTCGTAGACGCATGCACCGCAGGTAACACAACTCCATATAGCGTCGCTTCTAACACCACTAACACCCCAAGGCCTTTCACTCCAAGCACCCCTATACATTAAATCCCTTAATGTTACAATGACGAGCCTAGGGTCAAGGGGTTTACCTGAGGCGTATGCCGGGCAGACATTAGTACATCTCATGCAACTCGTACAAGCATCCCAGTCAAGCCTCTGCTTCCACGTAGAATACCTTAACTCAGCCAACCCCAGCGGTGTACCACTTGAAAGCCTCTCATCTATATCGGGGTACCCTCTTAGAGCTCCAACCGGGGGGCTAGGTCTAGCTAAAGCTATGTTCATGTTGGAAGCAATTATATGCCAGAGGTTTGTGAAGGGGATCAATGCTATAGCTAGCTGGGCTAACAGCATGTGGGCAACCCAGAGTATCCTATAGTAGAATCTAAGCTCGTCAAATGAAAGTTGAGATGCGGGTATGTAGAAGAGGTAGCCTACGGGGTCGAAGAAGGGCGATTCAAAGGTAGCCCTGTAGGCTGCAGCACTCATACCGTTTAGGGCGAAGCCGGAAACAACTATGGCTATGAGGAGCCCGTGGACGACATAGTAACCTGGATCCCTGGGAAGCCCTGGTGTAAGCCCATAATACCTTCTTATAATGGCAACACTACAACCTACCACAACCAGGAGCCCTGCAATGTTGCCCAGGAACTTGTAGGCAATCCAAACCCAGCCCACAAGGAAAGGGCCTATATAGTAGTCTAGAGCTCTAAGAACAGTCATTGTGAAAAGCCATAGGATACCAAGGAATATAGCTAGGTGCATAAAACCAGGAAACCTATGCCTTAAAACCCTCCACTGGAGTAAACTATATAAAACAAGGTTTCTAGTAGAACCACCTAGGTTGAAACCAAGCCTCTCACCATAAGCAGTCCACCTACGGTAAGCTACGACCAGACTGTATAGAAGGATTGAAGCTGATATAAGAGCAGCTATGTATACGACCAGCTTAACATCCTCAACCATAAAATAATGCTTTATAGCTATTTCACTCAACATCTAACACCTTATACTCAGTATCGCGCATCACACTTAAATTCTTATGGTATGTATAGTTATACATCGTTATAAACAATGTTCAACCCCACTTCACGTAAACATTTATATTCTCTACGAGACGCCTAGAAGTTAGGGTTTCCAGCTATGACTTTCAAGCTCTCCGGGCTGGATGTTGATAAGCTTGTTGATGTTAAGAGTCTTATGGATTTAATAGAGAGAGCTCTAACGGAATCCCCTAGGCCTCCTCCTAGAACTGCTATAGAGTACCTAGGCTCATGGTTTGGTGTCATGCCAGCCTCCGGTCTAGGCTACTATGTTGTTAAGATTGTAGGTGTCTATCCTGAGAATCCTGGTAGGGGTTTACCTCTTGTTAGGGGTACTCTTCTCCTCTTCGATCCTAGGAGTGGTGATATACTGTTAGAGGCTGATGCAGGCCCCGCTACTGGTTGGAGAACTGCTACCACCACCTTGGTTGCATTAAAGCTTATGGGTTATGGTGG
>Ga0272447_1000801_pt1 | contig 21934 bp, 18 predicted proteins | sample YNPCB0133_FD_194589 | JGI IMG/M metagenome (GOLD analysis project Ga0272447, IMG submission 194589) | Hot spring microbial mat communities from Yellowstone National Park, WY, United States - YNP-CB-013-3 | ecosystem: Environmental > Aquatic > Thermal springs > Hot (42-90C) > Sediment | place... | reverse complement strand
AGGAGATACCGTATCAAATAGAAGTTGCAGGCGGGCGCACTGGAACCGATAACGATGCCATTCAACTGTCACGGTCTGGGGTAGCCACCGGGTTAGTGTCGGTGCCGATACGCTACATGCACACGCCCTGCGAGCTGTTGCACCTCAGCGACTTAGAGAACACGGTGCGCCTGCTGACGGAGTTCACCTTGAAGATACACCCTGAGATGAACTGGATTCCGACTTAGACAGGGGATTGGCATGGTACCAACAGAAACAACGTCTCAACGTACTAGATGGAGCTGCTGGACTATCGGGTTGTTATCCTGTTTGGGTGCCGTCGCGCTCGTCGTAGGGGCTATAGTGATATTAGTCATCTACGCAATGCGCCAACCTGAGTTCAGGCAAGCGGTTTCCGTCGGCATAGCGATACAACAGTGTCAGGAAAACATGAAGGAAATCCACGCCGCGATAGACCGCTACCGTCAGCGTAACAATGGAAAGTATCCGAAAGACCTGAACGAGTTAGTGCCTCGTTACCTGTCGGTTGCAGGCAAGCTGAAGTGCCCTTCGGACACTTCCACGAAGCCAGTAAGCTACCAGTACTCTCAGCCTGAACAAAATACCCCAGATACCGCACCGTTGTTGCAGTGTAACCACCACTCGGTGATGAATCAGAAAATACCTGTTATTATGCTAAAGAACGGACAACTGCTGACCCCTTCGCGGGTACAGACAAGGGAAAGGTTGCGTTCTTCGGACACTGACACTTCACAACAGAAGTAGGCGGTTGTGGCTGATGCCGTCCTACGCTAGGCGATTGAATGAGGGAGACGCATTTCTCACTGTAGGAGGCATGGCTGGCGGTTAATGGGGCGCATCCACCAATTGTTGTTCTTCATCGGCGCAGGCGCGGGGATTATTACGCTGCCTGCTTGTCAGCGCAGACCTCGGGAGACAGGTGTTGTTCACCTTCGCGCATGGACGATGTGGGGCGGCGACGAGGCGGAAGCGTTCCAGGTGGTGGTGGACGAGTTCAACCGCACGCACCCCCACATTCAGGTGCATAATCTCGCAGCAGTGGAAGACACCAAGATTATCCGAGCCATCGTTGCCAACGACCCGCCCGAAATATTTACGTTACGCGACCCGGGCTACTTAGGCTCACTGGCGGGAAACGGCGCGCTGCTCTGCCTCGATGACCTGTTCAAACAATCGGGGCTCAGAGAGTCGGACTACGCGCCGGGCTCGCTATCGCAGTGCCGTTACAACGGCAAGCTCTATGCGATGATTTACCTGATGGACTGCTTCGCGCTGCTGTGGAACAAGGATGCTTTTGGGGATGTGGGACTGGACCCCGAGCGTCCCCCGAAAACGTTAAGCGAGCTGCTGGACTACGCCCGAAAACTCACGAGGCGCGACTCTAACGGACGCATCGTACGCATAGGCATGATGCCGCCTGACCCGCTCATCATTATCTCTGCCTTTGGAGGGCAGTTTATCGACCCGAAGACTGGAATGCCCACCGCCGACCACCCGCGCAACATCGAGGCGTTAGAGTGGTATCGGAGGCTGATTGCGGTTCAGGGAAGCCCCGAGGAGGTCAATGCGTTTCAGGCAGGTTTTGGACAGGAGATGGGTATCAATAACCCCTTCTTGGTGGGCAAAGTGGCGATGATGATCAACGGGCAGTGGAATCCTTATTGGTTCCAGCGCTACGGCCCGAAGGTGCGCTATGGCGCCGCGCCTATCCCCTATCCCGACCATTATCCCGAGCAGAAAATCCCCACGTGGCTTGGCGGCAATATCTTCTGCATCCCTGTGAACTGTAAGTATCCCAAGCAGGCATGGGAGTTTCTCCGCTGGACGCAAACGGTGGATGCACAGGTGCTTTTCGCTAGCACCATGCACGGCGTACCCAACATTTTGGAGGCGCGAAAAGAGCGTAGCCTGCGCGAGGGTGAGCCGTGGAAACGCGCCTTTGCTGTCTTCATGGACGTGGCGAATAGCCCGAATGCACGCCACTTCCCCCCTACCCCGATTACCGGACTGTATCAGTATGAGATTTACAACGCCGCGGACTTCGTGCGGTATGGAACCAAAACCCCCGCACAGGCATTGCGGGATGTACAAAAACGAGTATACCGCGAAATGTTATTCTGGCGGAGGTCAGGACATGCGCCAAAGACAGCGTGACTTACAAGGCTGGCTCTTTGTCTCTCCATGGCTGATTGGGTTCTTTCTGTTCACGCTTTACCCGATTCTGGCGTCGCTCTACTACAGCTTCTGCGACTACAGGGTGCTTACGCCTCCAAGATGGGTGGGCTTGGCGAACTACGTAGCGTTGCTTACCGACCGCGATTACTTCCTGCCATCGCTGGGGAATACGCTGTTCATGCTCATCGAGCTGCCGCTGGCGTTGGTCATTGGGCTGACGATGGCTCTCCTGCTGAATCACAAGATACCAGGCATCGGTATCTTCCGCACCATCTACTACCTGCCCGCTGTGATGCCTGTGGTTGCGGTCTCTGTGCTGTGGTTATGGGTGCTGAACCCGCAATACGGCTTGCTGAACGCGATATTGACGCCGGTGCTCGCGCCCTTGGGGCTACAGCCGCCGGGCTGGCTCGCCGATCCCAAATGGGCTAAGCCCGCTTTTATCATGATGGACTTATGGGCGGTGGGTGGAAGCGTGGTCATCTACCTAGCAAGCCTTCAGAACGTCCCAGCACACCTTTACGAAGCTGCCGAGATCGACGGCGCAGGTGCATGGCACAAGACTATCCATGTGACCTTGCCGATGATTTCACCAGTCATCTTCTACAACCTTATCATGGGCGTGATTTGGACATTCCAATACTTCACCCAAACATTCATCATGACGCAAGGCGGTCCACAGAACTCCACGCTCTTTTACGCGCTGTACCTCTTCTACAACGCTTTTCGCGATTTCCGCATGGGACACGCCTGTGCCATGGCGTGGATTCTGTTTATTCTCACACTGATGGCGACGCTCATTGTCTTTCGCACGTCCGCACGCTGGGTGTATTACGAGGGGGAACGAGGCTAATGCAAGCACACGCTACGATGAAACACAAGCCGTTGGCGCATTGGCGCCAGTCAAAGGTGTGGCGCAGGCGTATCGCAACGGCTGCTGTCTACTTGGTGCTAATCGCGCTATGTGTTGCTTTTCTGTCTCCCTTCGCGCTGATGGTCTCCACCTCGCTCAAAACGGAAGACCGCATCTTCACCGAGACTATCGAGTGGATACCCCGCCCCATCCGCTGGCAAAACTATGCGGAGGCGTTGCAGTCTTTTCCTTTCCTACTATACTTGCGAAACACCCTGTTCGTGTGTGCATTAGTGGTAGTGGGTACGGTGCTGTCCTCTGCCCTGCCAGCATACGGCTTCGCACGACTGCGCTGGAAAGGGCGCGACGTGCTGTTTTTGATGATGCTGGCAACGATTATGCTCCCCGTGCAAGTAACCATGCTGCCCGTGTTCGTGATGTTCCGCACCATCGGTTGGACGGGTACGTACCTACCGCTGGTGGTGCCGCCCTTTTTCGGCAGTGCGTTCGCTATCTTCCTATTGCGCCAGTTCTTCCTCACCATCCCGCAGGAGCTGTCCGATGCCGCCCGCATCGACGGTTGTTCGGAGTGGCGTATCTTCTGGCAGATAATCGTGCCGCTCTCGGTGCCTGCGCTGGCGACGGTGGCGTTGTTTGCCTTCATCGGCGCGTGGACGGACTTCATCAACCCGCTGATATACCTGACCGACGAGAACACCTATACCTTAGCGGTGGGATTGCAGACTTTCGTGGGGCGACACAGCTCCGAGTGGAACCTGCTGATGGCAGCGGCGACGGTGGTCACTCTGCCGCTGATAGTGGTCTTCTTCTTCACCCAGAAGTTGTTTATAGAAGGAATCACACTGACAGGAATCAAGGGATAGGAGGCTTGTGAATGGCAGCCCCATTGATACATCAGACCGACCTGTTCCGTCCGCATAACGACCCAGACGACCACTTCGACCTTGCGGTGGTTTATGCTCTGGCTCTTCAGGGCAGGATAGACCTGCAGGGCATCGTCATCGACCGCCCGCCGCCGAAATTTGACGGCGCCCCTGACGTGGGGGCTGTTGCCCAGCTGAATCACATCACCGGGCTGACAGTGCCTGCCGTTGTCGGCTCTGCACAGCCGATGAAATCGCCCCACGATACCCAGCCGTCGGCATCGCCATCTGACAAAGCAGCAGTGCGTTTCATTCTGGACGTTCTTCGCCAATCACGCCAGCGCGTGGCGATTACCGTTGTCGGCTCCTGCAGGGACGTCGCGCTCGCAGGAAGAACAGACCCTGCTCTCTTCGCCCGTAAGTGCGCTGGTATCTACATCAACGCTGGCACCGGTTCGCCTGACCCAAAGTTGGCATCGACTCTGGAATACAACGTCACACTCGACCCATTGGCGTATCGTGCCCTGTTTGACCTGCCCTGTCCCATCTTTTGGCTACCCTGCTTCGAGGACTACGAAGGTGAGTGGCGCGTGAGACAATACGGAACCTGTTGGCGGTTTAAGCAGGAGGAGGTGTTGCAGAAACTTTCGCCGAGAATGCAGAACTTCTTCCTGTACATGTTTGAAAGGACGCGCGATACCGACTGGTTGAGCGTTCTCTATCGCCCTATAGAGACAGCGCGCCTGCAGCACTTCAGCCAGCAAGACCGCTACATGTGGTCTGTGGCAAGCTTCCTACACGTCGCGGGCTTGACAGTAACGACCACCGGTGAACTTGTTCCAATCAAGGCGGCAGGTGACACCGCAGTATTCACCTTCCAGCCCATACGTATCTCCTGCTACGAGAACGCCGTAACCACTTGGCAAACCGACTCCCGCCGTACGAACCGCTATATGTTCATGGTTAGGGATTTAGAACACTACCAGAGCGCGATGACCAGGGCGCTGAGAACACTGCTGACAACACTGCCCTGATAGGCGGTCTGTGCGCAACACTCAGTGCGCTCTCGCGACGACAGGGGCAGGAGGGTACAATCTCTCTGATGAGCAAACACATGTCCATTTTGCAAGTTCGCTGGTTAGGTAGCATAGACTACGCCTCGGCGTGGGAGCTACAGCGTCATCTCGCCCAGCAACGGCAGGAGAGTACCATCCCCGACACCCTGTTGCTACTGGAACACCACCCGCCGGTCATCACGCTAGGGCGGGCTTCTCGTGTCGAACATGTCCTAGTAACACCGGAGAAACTGCTCCACATGGGCATTCAGGTAGTGGAAACGGACAGAGGCGGAGATGTTACCTACCACGGTCCTGGTCAGCTCGTGGGTTATCCCATCATGGACTTACGTGAGCATGGCAGGGACGTCCACCTTTATCTGCGCAGGGTAGAAGAGGCAATTATCGTTGCCCTGAGCCACTTTCGCATCGAAGCCCATCGCAAACCAGGATTAACTGGTGTGTGGGTTGGCGATGATAAAATCGCGGCGATAGGCGTCAAAGTCTCGCATTGGATTACCATGCACGGCTTCGCGCTGAATGTCCATCCAGACCTGAGCCACTTCCGCCTGATTGTCCCGTGCGGTATCCACGATAAAGGGGTTACCTCCATCCGGTCGCTGCTGGAACGAGAGGTAACCCTTGAAGAAGTAATGCCACCAGTGATAGCGGCGTTTGCGCAGGTCTTTAACCTTCGACCTGTTGCAATACCCTCTCTAGTTTCGCCCGAGCCTCCTTAGCTACTGACTCAAGCTCGGGATGCGAAACCATCTGCATCGCAGCGGTGGGGTCCATCGCCGATACAACGCATCCGTCGTCCTCCTCATACACCACCACGTTGCACGGTAAAAGCAAACCTACCTCTCGCGTCGTACTGAGGGCCCGATGTGCCAACGGTGGATTACAGGCTCCCAGAATAATGTAAGGGCGATATTCCTCCCCCAATTTCTCTCGCATCGTCTGTTTGACGTCGATGGTGGTCAACACTCCAAACCCCTCTGACTTGAGAGCAGCAACGGTCTTTTCTACTGCCTCAGCGTAGGGTAGCGATACCTTTATCCGCAACCCGACTGCAGTTTGCTCGATAGCCATCTTACTCCTCCTCGATAATGCGATAGCTGCTCCGAACTTGAGCAAAGGCTGCTAAATGGGCTTGCACGCTGCAATACTTTTCTTCGGACAGCTTGATTGCCTGTTCCACCGCGTTGGCGTCCAGCCCCTTGCCCTTGAACACATACTCTATCTCGACCTGCGCGTAAACGCGCGGATATTCCTGACGTCGCTCACCCTTTACCCGTATCTCCAGTCCTTTGAGCGGCTGTCTCTTCTTTTGCAGGATGCTCACCACGTCGACGCCTGTACAACCCGCCAGCGCGTGCAGCAAGAGCTCCATGGGTCCGATACCCTCGCCCCGCCCGCCGCCGTCGGGCGAAACGTCCATCACCAGCGGATGCCCCCCCGAAGAGATACTTAGAAACTGCAAACCATCTATCCACCGTGCCTTAATTTCCGTCATACCGCTTCCTCCTTGCATGGTTCCCACATATTAGACACATCCGTCTATCAGATGGATTCGCTGCGCTAAAGCATCTTCGCGATGAGATCAAGCGTCGTCCGAACGGATCGTGTAACCTCTTCAGGGGCGTGATTTCGCTGCGCATCCCATTGCAGATAATGCAGGGCTGCCTGTTCCAGAGCCGACTTTACCGCTGCCATTTGATAGATGACATCAGCAGGGGCACGGCCTTCTTTGACCATGCGCTGCAAGCCGCGCACCTGCCCCTCGATCCGCTTCAAACGGTCGATGAGCTGCAATGGCAGTGCCTCTGAAGAGTTCATTTCTTCTAAGTACCTCCTACCAGTATGGGGTACCTATTTTGTTCTCCAGACCGACCCGATATCCTCTGAGATCTGTAGGACATTCAGCCATTGCCGGTATTGAGTCAGCGGGAAGGGGCGTTCGCCAGCAAGGTAGTGATTCAAGAATTCACGACCATCGGCAAGCTTCCACCGGATGAGCCACATACTCGGCTGCTGTACCTGCGGCACCGACCCTGCGATCGATTTATCGTTGGGTTCCACGTAGAAAGAGCCGCGAAGCAACAAACGTCCGCTATCGGCATCGGTAACCTCTACCTCACCTTCGGCAGGGCACAGAGTATCGTTGACAACAATCAAGGTATGGACGCCATCTTCTGGCTCACTGAACATGGCACAAACGTCAGTTTGCACCCGCTTCACATACACATATGCGAGCTTCTTGCGATAGTAGTAGTCCACAATGGCATCTGAGATGATGGGCCATCCATCGCGCAGATTCCACCACAGGATGCCCGTCGTGCGCCACTTGCGTCGCCGCCAGTGTTCGATGAAGAACTTGAGCGCCTCCGCCTGACTGATTTGGGAGGCAAGTATAAAGTCGTCCAAATCGTCGGGCACGTTGTCGAAAAGCACCGCAATCTGCTTCGCCATTAGCGGGATGCGATAGTTGTAATCGGTCATGCGTGGCAGCGGGCGTACCGCGTGGGTTAACCACTGCTCGTTCTCTTGCCACGGCCAAAGGTGGTCGGCGTCCATCATCTGCTCCAAGCTACGCCTGTCTGGACAGCCGTGATACCCAATCTCACTGACAAAGTGCGCCAGCGAACGGGTGTAGAAAGCCCCCTTGAAGTCATCACGCGGTCCCCATAAATGCTGTTCTGGCGTGAGATTGCCGTCTGCTCCACGGCGCATTACCTCTGGACCGACATAGGGTGAACTAGGCAGATAGGAGCGGAAGGGGTCGTGCTGTCGAACTACCTCGGCGAGTACCTGACGGCTGATTTTGTCCGTATTTGGGTCGATGCCCATTCCTGTCCAAAAGTAGGTGTGGTCAATCTCATTGTTGCCGCACCAAAGAACAAGACTGGGATGGTTACGCAGGCGTTTTACCACTTCTTGTGCTTCATGCTGCACCGCAGGGATGATCTCATCCGGGTAGATGGCGCAGGCAAAGGCGAAATCCTGCCAGACCATGACCCCATGCTCATCGCAGAGGTCAAAGAAGGCGTCGGGCTCGTACACGTTACCACCCCAGCAACGCACCATATTGCAGTTTAGGTCTACGAGCATGTCAAAGGTGGGTTTTAGGTGCTGCACGTCGCGGCTGTGGAAGGCGTCCAGCGGAACCCAGTTCGTGCCCTTCGCAAACACCTTCACCCCGTTCACGATAAACACGAACTCTCCCGGCTCCTCTGGTGTGGTGACCTCAGTGAACTCCAACTTCGCTGTGCGCAGACCGATGCGGCATCGATGCGTGTCTAGCACGTTGCCCTGTCCATCTAGCAGCTCGGCTCTAGCGTCATACAACACTGGCTCCCCGTAGCCGCGCGGCCACCACAGGTATACGTTCTGCAGGTGCAGCCACGCCCGCCCGTGTGTATGGAACACTGGATGGAGGCTCTCATGCACCTTTTGCTCCTCGCGCCACAAACTCAGGCGAACTTGCCAGTCGTCGATCGCGTGCTGGTCTGTGGTAAAGTCCCAGTCCACAAACACGACTGCCGAGCGTCGTGCGGCGTCCACCGCCGTCGTTGCCCAGTAGACCGAACGCCAGCGAGTCGGCGGAAGAAACTGCACATACACATCCCTCCAAATGCCTGCCGTCACCACACGGGGCATGATGTCCCAACCGTACATATGGGGCGCTTTGCGAACTGCCAGCGATTCAAACCCGCTTGCAGGAGCGGTTTCGAACGGTGCTGGCTGCCGCTGCCTACCCTCCAAAACGGCAGACCGAATCCGCACCACGAGTTCGTTTTCTCCTGCTTGTAATGCGTTTGTCACCTCGAACCGCTGCGCAATCAGCATATTCGCTGCCTCACCCAACGAGACCCCGTTAAGCCACACCTGCGCCAGACAGTCCAGACCCTCGAACACCAGCTCTGCTCGATAGCGTTCAGGGATAGCTGGGGTGCTAAATCGCTTCCGATACCACCACTCGTAGGTTTCATACTCCCGCAGGAGGTAGATGTTGTTGCCGAGGCTCAAATCTGGCAGAATGCCTGCTCGAATCAGGTCTAGCTCCACGTTGCCAGGTACCTCTGCCGAAACAGTTCTCAAAGTGTTAAAGTCTATTGCCTGAAGGTCTACATATTGCGATTCTTGAGGTTGGTAGCTAAGGTGCCATTCCCCAGTAAGGTCGATACGATGCATATTGCACCCCCTCCATTTCATCGCTGAGCCGTTAGTCGTCGTTTTCCGTTCGTGCCTCAAGACCGATTTCCTGCAACACGTGAAGCCGCAACACGCTTGACACTCTCCGATAATACCGAATAGAATCAAAACCCGTATCCATTGGGGATATCACGCGACATGCACGTTACGCGAGCTGTTTGCATAGTTATCCTGTTTGTTTTGGTCGGATGCGGTATCGCTTGGCATCTGCATCGCATGGGTTATGTGCCTCCCCGACCCGTCGCTCGCGTACTACCGTTTATACCTCCCAAGCCTGAGGGCATCTTGATACATCACTCTGCTACGCCTTTTCGGTTGAAGGGACGGCTTGTAGATGCGCAAAAGATTGACGAGATGCATCGACAGCGCGGATTCAGCATCGAGTGCAATGGAAAAACGTATCACATTGGATATCACTACGTCATCTTGCCAGACGGTCGCGTGCAGCCAGGCCGCCCCGAAAACTGCCCAGGAGCGCACTCGGGTGTTACCTACTACAACCAGCGCTATTTGGGGTTCTGCCTCGTCGGCGACTTCGATAGCCGCGGCAGGTGGAACGGCAAGCGTAGCCCTAAAGAGCCCACCCCTGCCCAAATAGAGTCGCTGGTGAAGTTGTGCGCCACATTGATGCGCAAATACGATATCCCATTACGGAATGTGCGTCGTCATCGCGATGTCAACCAGACCAACTGCCCTGGCGATCGGTTTCCCTTTCGGAGGGTGCAGCGGCTGATTGCGGCGGAGGTCGAGAAGCGAATACAAACGGTCTCTGGTCGGCATCAATTCGATAATTAGCGGGAAGCATCTCACAACACCGTGCAGGGCGCGTAACTCTGTTACGCCTCGTGAGGACTTTCGCGGTATAATGTAAGTAGACAACACAAACTGCAGGACGACGATGGAGACTTGGCAGCACCCGATGCAACGCAAGGCACGGGCACGGTTACGAATGGCACGCGACTACATCGCTCGGGCGGATTATCGCTCTGCTCTTAGCTTTTTGCGCTCCGCTTTGAGGGGACTCGAGAAGGAACCTGCTTCCTCGATTGACCGCGCATACTGCTACATCGAGCTGGCACGCTGCTACAATCTACAAGGCGAGGCAGAGGGCGCAGCATACTATGCCCAATGGGCGCTAAACCTGCTGCGAAACGTTTGGGGAGCTGAAATTGCCGAGGCGGATGCAAGGTTAGAACTGGGCTTGGCAAACATGCAGGTCGGCAACTGGCGAAAGGCTGAGCGACTCCTTGTAGATGCTTATGACGCTTTCGCAAAGCACCAGATGTGGGGAAAAGCTGCTAAGTGTGTGGAGAACATCGGTCTTTTGGCAAAGCAGCAGGGACAGATAGTACGCGCTATCAACGCTCTCAGTTTTGCAAGGCGGTTATACCAGCAGATAGAGGATATGGATAGGATACGCCGCACTGAGCAACTCTTACGCGAGCTGATAACTGAAGATTAGGCAAATGATTTGCACTCCAAACTATCTGCCTGTCCAAGCACTATTTTGACTTTGCGAATGTGTTTGTTCCGCTGCGAGTACCAGCGTTTTCGCGTATCCCTTCGCTTTCCGTCATTCAGTTCCAGGCGGAGAACCCCTCTTGAGGCGCTGCAATGCTTTGCTCGCGCTCAGCATGAGATTGTTTGTGCAGTCGCCGAAAAAGCATGAGTAGCAAGTCGCTCATCGCAGAACAACAGGAGAAACCCTACCACTCACGAAAAAGTCGATAAGAAAGCCTCAGAATGAAGGGAGCTATGGCGACGATGCAAATCGGTAGACTGATTATTCGATCGGAGGCAACACGATACGATTGTCCACTATTCTTGAAAGGCTGGGGAGATTCCGGCTCGGCATACTGGCTCAGGCTAGGCGAGCAACGCCTTCCGCTACAGTACGTCGATGGGGGATTATGGGGCCTACTATCCGAAATACCTGGTGATCAGGATTTGGTCGCATCCTTAGAGCGCGATGAAGGAGAGCATCCGCATCACGTCATCGTGAGAGAAGACGAAGAACGCATCGTAGTCCACGTCGGCAGCCATCTGTTCACTGCCTACATAAAGTCAGGGAATCCAGCGCGCCCCTGCTTCTATCCCCTACGTGGACCTAACGGCGTCAATGTAACCCGTCACTACCCCCTCCGCCCAGATGTGCCTGGTGAGACGAACGACCACGTGCATCATCGTTCCATGTGGGTTGCTTTTAGAGACGTGAACGGCGTGGATAATTGGAGCGAGGAGCCGGGGCACGGTTACACAGTTCATCGGCACAGCCAAAATGTCTTCAGCGGAGTCGTGTGCGGTGGCTTCGAGACGGTCAGCGACTGGACGGATGCTCAAGGCAACAAGTTGCTGGAACAGTATCTCAGGGTGCGGGTGTTTCCGCTACCTGCAGAAGAGGCTCTTATCGATATTTCAGTGAGCCTACGGGCGACGGAAGGCGATGTGCGCTTTGGAGATACGAAAGAAGGCGGTATTTTGTCAGTACGGGTTGCCTCTTCGATGGATGTGCCGCGCGGCGGGCGTATTGAAAACTCAGAAGGTGGCGTCAATGAGCCAGAGACTTGGGGCAAGCGCGCCCACTGGTGCGACTATAGCGGTGTGGTCGATGGCGTACCTGTCGGTATCGCCATTCTGCAACACCCGTCTAGCTTTCGGCATCCCGCTTGGTGGCATGTGCGCGACTATGGGCTAATGACAGTGAACCCGTTCGGCCTAGCTGCTTTCACTCACGGACAGGAGCACGGCGAGTACATCCTGCCGCGCGGAGAGAGTTTACACTGGCAATTCCGGGTATGTATCCATCGCGGCGACGCCACTGCGGGACGTATCGCCATGCACTGGCAGAACTTCAGCAGCCCGCCAAGCGTTCAAGAAGGGTAGCGCGGTGTTGTCACAAACTGTGGTAAAATATGAATTGCAACGATGCACCGCAGCGGTTGGAGGAAGCGCGAAGATGTTTGGGAGCCTCGGTTTCGGCGAAGTGATGCTGATCCTTATTATTGGGCTGATTATCTTCGGACCGAAGAAGCTGCCCGAGATCGGTCGTTCGCTAGGTAACGCAATCCGCGAGTTCCGTCGTGCCTCGAACGACATCGTGAACACCTTTTCTCTAGACACGGATTACAGCACCCCAACCACCACTCGCCGCAGCTACACCGATTACGGCGACACCTACACCAGCACATTCTCGGAACAGACGGTGTCGCAGAGCGACATCCCTGCTGATGACATTAATGTGGCTCCCAGCCCGCAGGAACTATCCTATGTGGACCCCGCTGAGGCGACAGACAGCGCCACCGCCACTGTGGATTCCTCCAAACCGCGCCATCGTGCCCGTCGCGTGCTCGCCACGCGACGGATGGCAGCAGGGCATCGGAACTCACGAAGGAGAGTATAAATGTATACCTTCCTGATCATCCTGCAGGTTCTGTTCGCCGTCGCGCTCATCTTCATCGTCGCGATGCAGACGACGCGACATGAAGGGCTCTCGGGCACGGTGGGCGGGCAGATTAGCTCGCAATTTCGCGGCAAGCTGGGACGCGAAGAGCAGCTTGCGATGGTCACCCGCTATATCGCAGTCGGCTTTTTCGTCATCAGCTTGCTTGTTGCCATAGCCAGTCCGCAATAGCGCGGAGCAACGCGGTGTCGCACCGCTACACACACGCCGCTGCGTTGGTCTGGTTTTCCATCGTGGCGGTGTGTGTTTTTTGGCAAGTTGTCTTTTCACAGCAGGTGCTATATTGGGGCGACCTGATGCTCTACTTCCTGCCGATGGTTTCCTTTGCGCATCGGTGGCTGACGCAAGGTATCCTGCCACTGTGGAACCCTCACATCCTCTGGGGACAACCTTATGTCGGCAACCCCCAAGAGTGGCTCTTTTACCCGTCTACAGTCCTTCTATTCTTTTTGCAGCCTGCCCGCTATCTTTCGTGGAACAGCGTTTTGCATCTATGGCTGGGTGGAGTGGGAATGTGGATGTTTCTTTCCGCCTTAAAAGTGTCCCACCGCCCTGCTCTGTTGGCAAGCACGGCGTGGATGTTGTGTGGCGCGTTTGTGCCTCGCGCGCAGTTCCCCGGTATGTTTCAGAGCATTGCACTGATTGCGTGGTTGCTGTGGGCGGCCGAACGCCTCCTGCAGCGAGTCACTGCTATGAGAACGGCGGTCTTTGCAGTGTGCTTCGCGTTAATGCTGCTCGCGGGGCATCCTCAAGTCGCGTATATGGCAGCCTTTTTGGCTGCCGCATGGGTGTTCTGGCGATGGCGTTGCGGGCATTGGCAACGCTTTGCTATGATTGCCCTTTCTGTCGGAGTCGCGTGGGGGGGGCTGCTGTCCGCAGTGCACTGGCTGCCGATGATACAGTTGCTACAACAGACACCACGCATTGAGCTCTCCGTGTGGCGTGCGGATCGCTTCCCGCTGCATTTTGAGCAAGCTCTCCTGTTCCTCGTTCCAGACACATACGGCACGCCCTGGCATAGCAACTGGTTAGGTAGGGGCAACTACTGGGAGGTCGCCTGTGCGGTGGGGCTCCTTCCGTTGATGGCGGCGTTAGCAGCCTGGAAGGCACGCCCCGACGCCCGATTCTGGCTGTTTCTCGCTGGGATAAGCGCGTGGCTCGCCTTGGGAGCGGCAGGCGGTTTGTACCTTCTCGCTTACTACCTGCTGCCAGGCATGAAAGCGTTTCACGACCCTGCCCGCTGGTTAATCATCACAGACTTTGCGCTGTGCGTGGCTGCCGCGATGGGATGGGAACGGCTCGGTTTCTCCCGACCGTGGCTCTGGTTGCCCGCCGCTGTGGGAGCTGGGGCGGTGGTGTGGATGTGGCTTGGGGCAGAGATTACCGAATGGGCAGCACGAAACGACTTCATCCGCGCCAGTCGTCCAGAAACCATCTCCGACGCGCTGATCCACTCGGCACAACACACCGCAATGCTGGGTTACGCACGCACCCTCGCACTCGCGGTGCTGTGTATGGCGATACTTCGCCTTCCGCCCTGCGCCCGATGGTGGGCTGGGTTATTGCTGTTGCTCATAGAGCGCCTGCCGTTTTCCACATTCGCCAATCCGACCTGCGACATCGCCGTGTTCCAAAAGCCACCACATGCAGCGTATGTTGTCGGACAATCTGGCGGCAGGCTGTTTGTGCCTGACCAGCAGCCGATGTGGCGTTATTTTGTTAGTTACGTCGACTTCGGCCCGAACAGTACCGAACACCTGCGTCGTTGGCAAGAGATGCTTGGCTCAAACATCGGCATGATGTGGGGGTTGTCTGAAATCTCTGGATACGAGCCAGTGCCAGTAAAGAAAGCCATCAAACAGTACCTATACCTGGTAAGGGTATACAAATCAAAGCAAGATGATCCCTCCCTGCTACGCCAGCTTCAGCACTCAGGAGCTGGCGCTATCGCAGGAGGAAACGACGCAATCGACTGGAGGGTAATACGCCTACCATTCTCGCCTCGTCGTGCCTGGGTATCGCCGTCGGGCAAAACTATATCCGTTAGAGATGTATCCCCCCAACTCATAGATATCTCCAATTCACCAGCAGGCGTGTTGACCATCGCCGATACTGCGTACCCTGGTTGGCGGGCTTACGTGGACGGTCTTCCCTCCCATCAGGTGAGTCTAGACTCTCTCTTTCGGTCGGTGGCGGTTCCCCGAGCGGGCTCTGCTGTACGGTGGCGCTATCAACCCGATACGTTCCGTTGCGGAGTTTACCTGTCGCTGCTAGCTGCGGCGATGTTCTCGGGAGCAGCTGTTTTCGCTTGGGTTGCAGGAACACCCTTCGCTCGCGCGAACAATTCCACACACTGACGGAGGGGTGAAGACGCATGGCGATCTGGTGCATTATGACTGTGTTCATCGCAAGCATGTTGTTCTGGGTTGCCTGTTTGGCGCAAACTTCGGGGGAATTACCTTCGTTTGACTTCACTGCTCCTGAGACGGTGGCAGAGTGGAGACCTACCCACCATGTATCCGGTCTCTCTCACACTGCCGAAGGCATGATGATCGAAATCGCTGGGCACGACCCATATATCCACGGACCTGTTCGGGATTTTCCAGAAGGGCTTGCGCTTTGGCTGGAGATACGGCTTAAAAGCGAGCAGACAGGCATGTTGCAGGTCTTCTACGCTCGCGCGGGGCAGGGTACCGCTGAGGAGCGTTCAGCGCGTCGCGCTGTGGCGACAACAGACTGGGTCACGGTGCGAATGCCTCTTCCAGCACTCGGACCGCGCACGTGGCTCAGAATCGACCCACCTGGCAACTCAGGGAAATGCACCATCGCCTATGTGCGCTTCGCTCCTCGAGTGACGCCGAGTGCGCCGCGATGGCAACCGCCCACCCCGTCTACGATGCCTGAACATGCGCCATCCGTCTCGTCTGGAGAACTGCGCATTACTTTCCATCCGCAGCAAGTCGGCACCTATGTCGTGTCAGTGAACGGTAGACCTATGGCGCTCAACTGGAACACGCCACAGTTGTGTTACGAAATCGATGGGAACACCCGCTGGCTTTCCATTGACCCAACAGCGTCTGCTTCGTTGAGCCAAGAACGCAACCGAGTCAGACTGGTCTACGCGTTCACCGACCCCGACGGCGCGAACTGGCGTGTCGAGCAGGTATTCAGCCCATCACCCCAAACGGGGGCAGTGGACGTGCGAACAGCGGTCACCACAGACCGCGAGAGACAGGTCTATTTTCTGCCGTTGCTGGTGCTGTTCCCAGGGGTCGGCTCCTTCGGCAGTAAGAAAGGGCAGGCGTTGTTCGCTGGACTGGAGTATCTGGAGAACGAACCAAGCAGTTCCGAAGCCGATATCATCGGTCCAGCCTCTAGACGACAGGTTCCGGATAATCTCAAAATCACTGCTCCGCTGATGGTCATTCAAGCGGAAGGACGATATGCTGGCATTATCTGGCAGCCCGCTAATCATTTCAGCGCGCTCTTTGACTCGCCGGATCGCATCTTCCGCTCGGGCGGGCATGTCATGGGCATTCTCTTTCCAGGCTCCAACGGTGATAACCGCGAGGAAGGCAGTCTGCTCCCCTACGCGCCTCAAGTTCTGTTGGCGAATACTCCTCTAGTGCTAGATGCCACCATTATTGGCGGTCAGGGCGAGACGGTTGTACTAGCGGTGCAACAGTACGTGCGCCTGCGGGGATTGCCGCCGGTACCCAATACGGGGCTGGACGCACAGGCGTATCTCAGGCTGGCAGCGGCGGGATGGCTGGACTCCAAAATACGGGAAGGGAACCTCTACCGCCATGCTATCTGGCCTGGCTTCAACCCGCAGCCTGCCGCCGATGCAGCGGTCTGGATGGAGTGGATTGCCGCACACATCGGGGACGCCCAAACCGCGCAACGGTTACGGGAAGCGGCTCAACAGGCTATCGCCGCTGTATCCCGAGATCAGTATCTGTTCAGCAGAGTGTCGCATGTCGCCTTTCCTGTGGCTCCTCTCGTCTTTGGTGCAGTGCCAGAGAGCCTGCAGGCAGCGCGAAACGCTGCTCGCGATCTGTTGCGCTCCTTCGAGCCTGATGGCACTGTCGTCTTCAAGCCCGCTCCCAACAAACCCGACTACGCCCGCACTCACTGGGAGCGGACGGCGAATGGCTTGACCGCCTCTGTGCTGGTGCGTCTGCTGGAGATGGCATTGTACACGGGAGACAAGGAGCTGACCCAACAGGCAATCCGTCGTCTCGAGCAGTTCAGACGGTTCGATAATACCGTGCCGCGCGGTGCGCAAACGTGGGAGATGCCCCTGCATACGCCTGATATCCTCGCCTCGGCGCACATCGTAAAGGCGTATGTGATGGGATATGAACTCACCGGCAACCCAGAGTTCCTGCGTCGGGCGCGCTACTGGGCGTGGACAGGCGTGCCGTTCCCATACTTGATCAATCCGACTGGGCAACCTGTCGGTCCCTACAGCACTATTGCCGTGCTAGGCGCGACAAACTGGCATGCGCCAGTGTGGTTCGGGCTACCAGTGCAATGGTGCGGACTGGTGTATGCGGACGCGCTCTACTGGCTGGCGCGCTTGGAACCAAAAGCCCACTGGAAGCAGATTGCCGACGGCATTACCGCCGCGGGCATTCAACATACCTGGAAGCAGGATGATCCTGAACGGCAGGGCTGTCTGCCCGATTTTTACCACCTGCGCGAGCAGCGCACCGACGGTCCACCAATCAACCCTGGCACCGTGCAGGCGAACGCCGTTCGCCTTTACAATCTGACACCTGTCTACGATTACCGGGTGCTGCGCAACAGCGGAGTGATTTTGCACGCTCCGGGCGCGATAGAAGTGAGGGAAGACCGGCAGAATCGGTGTAGGTTTCGCCTGAAATCTTGGATGAACCGCCCCTACTTTGTGCTCATCAACGGACTGTCACAACGTCCGCAGGTGCGGGTGAATGGTCAGCCGCTCACCGTTGCCCAGCCGCATCAGTACCTCTCGGATGGTGGCAACCTGATACTACAGTTGCAGGGCGATGTGAGCATCGAGCTAACGCTGTGACAAGATAAGTGCCGCCGATTTTGTCTTGATTTAATACCTGTCTGGCAGATACATGTGCTGAAAACGCATCGGGAACAGCACCTGTAGCAGATGACTAACACTATCGGTCGGTGGTGTGGGCAAGCGTGCGCAGATGTCATCTGCAGGAGCCACTCCGAAAACCAGTTTCGCCAGCGTGCCCTGCGGCAGGTCGACCACCGCGTGCGGTTCACCGACCTCCCCAGTGACGCGCACTTCGTCTGGCGCAATATGCAACGTCACCTCGCCCAGATCGGTGCAGAGGGTCAGCCACATCCTCTCCGTCCATTTCGCCGCCCGAACCAGTCGTGACCATTCGGGCTGCATTGAACGCGCCAGCCGTTGCACGTTCAAAACCCGCACCATCGACCCCCCGTTTGCCTGATAAACCTGCTCGAAGCGCGTATCCTGATACCGTGCCGCATGTGCCACCAGACCGTCGGGCGGCACTGCTAGCAAAGCCTCTTCCTTTCCCTCCTCCGATGCCCTCCGACAGCAAATCGCGAGTAGCACATCCGCTGCCTCCGGCGAGCAAGCAATCACCTCGCCAAACACTAAGCTTGTGCTATACTCACGCTCTAGGACGTCCCGAATCGACCAGCACCATCGCGCCCGCCAGGCGTAGCCTCTGACCGCACCCTGCGGGTCAACCGCCACCCAGCATTCATCATTCGGATAGTTGCCCGGCGCCTTCAGCAACTGCTGCCACACGTGGCTGTCAGGCGACCGCACCGCCGTGCCTGTTGCCTGCGCGGTTTGCTGCTCATATATCCGCTGGACGGCTGGTAGGTCTTGTGCGGTGAACTCGCGATAGTTCCACCCCGCCGGCAAGGGGATATCTCTCTGCAGGTTCCAGAGAAACACCAGGTATTCCGGTCCTGCGGTGACGTAGCCAAAGCGATGGTAGAAATCGGGAATGCCATACAGCATGCTGATGCAAGCATCGCCGTCAGACATTTGCTCTACTGCTGTCTGCATAACCCGACGGGCGTAGCCTTTCATGCGGTATTCTGGTTTGGTTGCCACCCCACCGATACCGTCCACGCGCAGCACCGCCGCGCCAACGCGGATGTGGAAGGGAATGACCCAACACTCGCTGGCTTGCTCACCGTTCACTGACAACACGACTCGCTTGGTACCCCGCTCGCCCGGAATGACCTCTATCCGCTCGGTTACCACCTCTACCACCCTCTCAATCCCGTTAACTTTCTTGTATCATAGCACATTAGAGCTCTGTTGTTCACGACAATCTATGGTGCGTTATAGGCGAGACACCTACCGCCCCGTAGGATTTAACCATCCGCTGGAGAACTTATTTATCGTGCGCCGTCCGTGGCGGCATCCCAGCAGTAGCACTTCAGGTTCAGGCGAGAAGGTGTGTCTGATGCAGAGAGTTGCGTTCAACACAGCGGTCCTGATGGTACTTTTGATGTTCGCGGTCGCTCCCCATGCGCAGACGCCGCTATCCAATGGAGTGTTGCGGTGCATACCCCTTCAGGAAAACAACCGATATCTTGGCTTTCGTTTGCAGGAGGGTAACCGCACGCTAGCGGATATATTGTTTCACGCACATGGTGCCCTTTATGCCACCCGTGTGACAACTCGTGAAAACCAGCTGCTCTTCTCGGGCTTCCGAACCGACGGCTCATGGGAAATTGGCGACGATGCAGTGGTTAGTGTGACGTTCACGCAGGGTAACCTGTATCCGCAGGTCGCGTTCCGCATCCCTGTCAAACGCTTCTCGTCGGCTGTGTGGGAAGCCACGCACGGTAAAGAGCCCTTGCATCTGTTTGCCTGCTCGATACTAGGCGCACCTATCTTCCACCAACGCGGCTGGGTTATCCCCACCCCAGTCATCGACGACCACGTGATGCATGGCGCGTTTGGCTCCTCCAGCGCAACGATTGTTTCCGCATGGTCACCCGACTGGATGTATGCTCCTGCCATCGGGGCGTATCCGATGCCAGTTGTGGGGCTATGGAAACCCGACGAAGGTAGATATGTCGCTTACGAGTTCTTCGAAACTCGCCTCACCGACCAAAGCGAACGCAATCTGGGAAGCTCCTACTGCTGGCAGTCGAAGCAGGCGAAGCAGTTCTTCTGTCTCACGCTGCCCTACAGTAAGCCATACAATCAATTGCGCTACCCGCAGGATGGCGACCTCTTTAAATCGCGCTTCCGCATAATATACCATACCTCTCTAGGGTATGAAGAAGACCCCAATCGATTCGTAAACAGCTACATCTGGAGTACCTACCGACAACGGCTTGCCTCTGCGCCCACCATGAACGACCTGCTCTGGCTGCCTAAGGACTACCGACTGCAACGCTTTCCGACACCAACCCTCCCCCGATTGCTCTACCGAACTCAGAACGATCCCTTTTCGCTAGACGGCAATCTGGAAAGCTACGGCGTCAACTGGGACAGCCCCATTGATTACGTTTACGCGCAGAACAATCAGCAAGCGATTAGCGGGCTACGGGAAGACCTGGCGCAACTGGCGAAACTCGCGCAACGCTTTACGGTGAACGGGGAAGAGTGCGTGGCATGGCGCAAACCCCTAGAGGGCGACTGGCGACCGCAATTCGGCAAAAACGTGCCTACCTTGCATAACGTTAACAACTGGCTCATTGCGCTCGCCTTCTTGGATGCTTATCGCAACGAGCGCAATGCCGAGTGGCTACCCATCGTCGATGGCGTCGTGCGTTGGAGCAAATATATCCTATATACTCGCAACTGCTATCCCGATGTGCCTGCCGCAATGTTCGCCTGGGATGCGGCACCCATCGCCAGCTTCTTGATAAAGTACCACTTTACCTTTCGCGACGACCCACAGCGCCAGCAGCTGGCAAACCTAGCCCTGAAACTTGCCCATAGCCTCGTGTATCGCTGTCTGCCCATCTTCGCCTCTGATAATAGTCCCGACGACAACATTGATGCGTCCTTCTTTTTGGAGCCGAACTCAGGGCTACCTTGGTTAGGGTCTGCCTGCGCCAATGAAATCTGGGAGACGGCAGTGGGCGTGCTTTTAACCTACGTCCACACTGGAGATCCAGTGTTGGGACACTACCTGCGTGGCATGATAGAACGGTTTCCCCTCCTGTTCCGCGACGAGATGTATCCATCGGTTGCCGACTATGGCACTGCCTTCGCTGAGCGATACGGTCTATACGACGGCGCTGAGCAACCGCGTGGCACGCGCAGCACCTATGGCGGCTTGTGGGGTGGTCTTGAAAAGCTGATCTACCCGATCGCGGGCACGCAGGTTCGGGTTGTCTGTGGAGAAAAAGCGGCGATGGCGTTTAACATTCACGGCACACACACAGACATCGCCGAGTACCGTCCAGCGAACAACGGTAACTTCATCCTGCGCTTGATAGGTAAGCCACCTGCTGCCGATGCGGATGGACGCTACGACGTGCTGATTACTTGCCCCCTTCTCAGCCTGCGCGACAAAAAAGTTTTCATCAACGGGGCGGAGGCGCAAGCGGTAGAACAGTTTGCCGAGCGCACCGATACCTTGCTAATACGCGGTGTCCGGGAAGGTGACCACATCCAGGTCGGAGAAGTTTCTGAGCAAGTTTCTGCTGCGAACTTAAACATTATCAAACCACGCCCGATACAGGAAAGTGTGCAAACGCCTGGCTTTGAGACGATATCGCTGCTTGAACAGGCTGACGTGGTTATCAACCTGAACTGGGATGACAATCGGAGTATGGCGGGTTTCTTCGGCGGCGTGCGCACGATCTGGGGAGTGCCCTTTGTGTTGATGGAACCAACCCTCGTCGCTGGCAAAGTTGGAGTTCGGCAGCCTGTTCGCCTTGCCCACAAAGCCACGATGCTCTTCGCTCTCGTCTCTGGTGGTCCTCAAGCCCAACTTCGGCTTTCCTATGCCGACGGCAGTTCCGAAACTGTGAGCGCAGAGCGTGCCGTCCCCGTTATTCAGGGCTGGCCGCCCGTGCTGCAGTGGCAACTGTGGATGTTCACGCACCCACTGAAGGGTGAGTTGCGAGCGGTAACGCCTCAAAACAGCACGTTGTTCGCGCTCACTCTTAGCAACCTTTCCGAAGAGCAGTTGCGTCCCACGTTCGCGCTACTGCAGCAGCAACGAGAACAGTACCAGCAGCAACAGCAGATTCTCAGGCGGTGGCAGCAGGTCGTGGACAAACTGAAGCCACTGGGTAGGGTCGCTGT
>Ga0272447_1000800_pt1 | contig 21961 bp, 20 predicted proteins | sample YNPCB0133_FD_194589 | JGI IMG/M metagenome (GOLD analysis project Ga0272447, IMG submission 194589) | Hot spring microbial mat communities from Yellowstone National Park, WY, United States - YNP-CB-013-3 | ecosystem: Environmental > Aquatic > Thermal springs > Hot (42-90C) > Sediment | place... | reverse complement strand
GCGAGTGCATCGATGCCGGGCAGCCTGCCCTGCAGCAAGAAGAACATCAGCAGGGCATAAATCACCAGCGACTCGATGAACGCCAGAGCGATAATCATCGCGGTTCGGATGTTCCCCGCTGCCTCTGGTTGACGTGCCATGCCTTCCAGCGCCGCAGCGGCTGCACGCCCCTGCGCAATCGCCGCCGACAACACCGCTACTGGCAAGCCGAAACCGACTGCCAGCGCTAACCCGAATAGATACAGACCCACGCTCTTCCTCCTTGTACTCAGTATTTTATCGAAAGCGGCACCGTGTGCCGCGATGGCTACCTCAGCCTGCTAATGCGCGTGCTCTTCTTCGTGCTGAGTCATGAGGGCGATGTAAATGCCCGCCAACAGCGTAAATACCAACGCCTGCACAAAGCCGACAAACACGCCAAACACCAGTATCGGAAACTGGAAGGGGATGGGCAGCCAGATAGGCAACAGCGATGCCGCCAGTCCCACCAGCACGATAATCACCTGCTCCTTCCCATACATGTTCCCATACAAACGTATCGCCAGAGATAATGGCTTTGCCAGCTCGCTAATAATCTCCAGCGGCACCATCAACGGCCAGAGCAACGGATGTGTCCCCATGGTAAAGTGCTTCAAATAGCCTGCAACGCCGTTGGCGCGAATGCCCTGCCACTGTACATAAAAGAATGTGATCACCGCCAGTGCAATCGTCGTGTTCAGGGTGGCAGTCGGTGCAGCCTTACTGAAAACAGGCACCAGCCCAATCAGGTTGGAAGTCAAGATGAACAGGAACAGCGTGCCCAGAAAAGGAGCGTGCTTTTCCCCGCCAGGCCCAATGACGTTCACTGCGAAATAACGGAACGACTCCACCGTCTGCTCTGCGACGTTCTGCCAGAACCCGCGAGGAACCTTCTCCATGCGGCGTGTGCCTGCTCTCGCTGCCAGCAAAAGAAGCACCGCCACGAACCCCGCGTTCGCCACAAACAGCCATGGACTGGCATGATGACCTTCCAACTTCGCTTCTCACGACCTCCTGTTACATCTCCCGCGATTTACGAACCGTTTTGGGCGACCAGTATGCGACGCTCAGCCACGCCGGACGACGCCACCCCCGACGAAACGCCAAAACTCCCACCGAGATTGGCAGTAAAGTAACCCCCATCACAAAACCAGTAATCCACATTGTCGGCTGTCGCGAGACTATCCATAACACCACCAGCAGCACCGGATAGCGCCATAGCGCATGTTTCCAGTACCACCTTCGAGGTCTGGTGATACTCGGGTTCAGGGCATCCGCCAGTTGTTGCAGGCTCCACAGCGCCAACGCCGCCACTACTGCACCTACCAGATAGCCCGCCGCTGCCTGCCATTGCCTGTAATGTAGCAGCAGATACCCACCTGTGGCAGCCAGCCATGCTATACTTCTGTAGGCGACGCGCAGTTCCTGCATCGCTATTTTGGCTTACGCTCCTCCCGCTCGATCTGGTGAAGAATATGCACCATCTCCACAAATCCCAGCACGATACCCACCACCAGCCCAATCATGGAGATGACCGGCTCGGTGCCGAATCTTCCGTCCAGCCACCGTCCGGCGAAATAACCCATCACCGGCGGTATCACCAGCGACAACCCGATGGTACTTGCCAGCGCCATCGCTCGCATACCTTTGTTTATCGGAGCCTCCGCCCGACGAGGCTCACCTGGCGGGCGAACGTCGGGCGCTGGTATCTCCGGCGGCTGGGGAAGCTCAGGAGCTTTGGGCAGCTGCGGCTCCTGCTCTTCCCGGTCGCTGTCGGGCGTACGCTCGCTCGGTGACGAACCGCTCATGTAAGACGCGCACCGCCTTTTCTACGTCGCTCTCGTTGACCAGACAGGATAGCGACATCTCCGAGTCCGCCGTCTGCAACACCTGAACACCTGCTTCATACAGCGTGCGCAGGAACAGCGCCATGATTCCCGGACGACGGCTCAGTTTGGCAGCAATCAGGGAAACCATCGTGCAGTTTTCGAGCACTTCCACAGGAACTTCCTGTACGGGGATAGCCTCTCCGAGAGCGCTCAGCATCTGCTTCTGTAACAGATACTCCCGAGAGGGCTTGTCGCCCACGCGAAAGATGAACAGCCGCTGAGGAGGGTTACCTGCCGGCATTACCAAACCGTCCAGCAGGCTCTGCACCAGGCTCCAGCGGTCGCGAGGCACTGCGAAGCTCAGGGTGTCATGGCTGTAGCTGTTCAGGTAGAGGTTGATATCTGCCTGCGCCATCAGCCGGTACAGCTGCAGTTCTATCTCCGGTTTCTCCGGTGTCGCCCCGATATGGAAAATCAGGTAGACGATTTTGCCGGTGATGTGGGTGACACCGGTCACCTCTGGCAGGTCTACCCCCTCTGTGCTCTCGCTGGAAGTTACCAGTGTGCCCGGCTCTTCGGTAAAAGTGCATTTGACCCACAGAGGGATGTTGTGGAGCATCGCGATTTCGGCAGCACGGGGATGAAGCACTTTAGCTCCCTGGTGCGCAATCTCCGCGACCTCTTCATAGCTGATGACCGGTAGAGTTCGAGCATCGGGGATGATGTCGGGGTCGGCGGTTTTCACACCGTCCACATCGGTGTAGATTTCCACCGCCACGGCGTTCAGGGCAGCGCCCAGAGCGGAGGCAGTGGTATCGCTGCCACCACGCCCCAGGGTAGTGATGTCGGGGTGGAAACCCAGCTTGTCTTCGGCAACGCCCTGAAATCCGGCGACCACCACAATACGTCCCGCTTCCAGATGGTGTCGGATAGCCTGGGGATGAATCTGCAGCACTCTGGCGTTGCCGTATTCGTTATCGGTAATGATACCTGCCTGTCCGCCGGTCAGAGCGACCGCATCATACCCCATCGTTTTCAGCGTGTGAGCCATAACCACTGTGGAAATAATCTCCCCACACGCCATCATCAAATCCATCTCGCGGGCATTGGGCGGCACAGACGGGTCGATACTGCGCAGAAACTCGATCAACGTATCGGTGGCATACGGAGCGCCACGCCTGCCTATCGCAGAGACCACCACCACCGGTGCGAAACCATCTTCCTTGGCACGTATCACCTTGCGGGCGGCGATTTCGCGGTGTTCCGGTGTGTCGACAGAGGTTCCTCCGAACTTCATTACCAGGATTTTCACCGCGCCACCTCCCCCAGCTGGAACCGACGACGCAGGGATTGAGCAGCAGCAAATGCCCGCTCCTCGCGGACAAGGCACTGCACCGTGTCGTGTGAATCGCCGGTTTCGATGATATGGGCGTCCGCTTCCCAAAGCGATTCCGCAATCTGAGCCATTACCCCCGCCGACTCGCGCATGTTCGAAGCCACCGTGATGACCAGCGCAAGATTGGGCACAATCTTGTGCTCAAGCCCCAGAGAATCCAGACAATGAGTGATTCTGGGCACATCGGACTGGCTCACTGCGAAGGTAATCCAGTCGTGGTGGATTTTCACCAGCGACACGTTGACGCCCTGTTCCGCAATAGCTTCCAGCACTTTCAGGTGATTCTGCAACCCTTTATCGCCCGAGCCTGCGCGCACGCGCACGTGCGCCAGCCCGACCTCCACCCGTACGTCGGTAACTCCGCGCTCCTGCTCAATTAAAAACCGCCTGCCACGCGGCTGCGGAAGATGTTCGTACATTCGCCGGCTCTTCTTCATCTTGCCAGTTCGCGAAGGATTTCTCAATCGCCCAACAGTATACCGAATGCTCCGAAGGGGTGTCAAGGTTGCTCCGTGGCGCCCGTTGCGTCACTTGCACCTCTCGCCCGGTGTTGCTATCATATAGGCATGGACGAACAGGTTATCACCCCAGTACATGTTGACAATGTCGTTATCGGCGCAGGGGTGCCTGCGCTCATCGCCGGACCGTGTGTGATCGAGAGCGAGGCGCTGTGCCTGCACATTGCCCATGAAGTGAAAGCCATCTGCGAGCGTGTGGGTATTCCCTGCATTTTCAAAGCCTCTTTTGACAAAGCCAACCGCACCTCGCTGCATTCCTTCCGGGGACCTGGTCTCGAGCAGGGCTTGCGCGTGCTGGCATCGGTCAAACAACAGGTCGGAGTGCCGGTAACCACCGATATCCACGAGCCGTGGCAGGCAGAACGCGCCGCCGAAGTGGTAGACCTCCTACAGATACCCGCTTTTCTGTGCAGGCAGACCGATTTACTGGTCGCCGCCGCACGCACCGGCAAACCGGTGAACGTGAAGAAAGGGCAGTTCATGGCGCCATGGGACATGCGCCACGTAGTGGAGAAGCTTCGCGAGAGTGGTGCAACGGGTGTGATGTTGACCGAACGCGGCGTCTCCTTCGGCTATAACACACTGGTGGTCGACTTCACTGCGCTGCCGCAGATGCGTGCGCTGGGTACACCGGTGGTATTTGACGCGACGCACAGCGTGCAGTTGCCGGGTGGCGCAGGCGCACGCAGCGGCGGCAGGCGTGAGTTCATTCCCCACCTGGTGCGGGCGGCTGTCGCGGTGGGTATCGATGCCCTCTTTATGGAGGTGCATCCCGAACCTGACCAGGGGTTGTCCGACCCCGCCACCATGTTTCCTCTGCGGGAACTGGAAGGCTTACTGACGCAGGTCGTGGCGATACATCAAGTAATCCGCCGGGGATAGGCGTCATGCGCTGGCGAACAGGGCTTTTGATTGGCAGCGGGTCGTTCGCGCTGGTGTTGGCGCTGTGGTTTTGTGAACATTCCGACTTCCCCTGCGAAGCTTCTCCCGCAGCGCAGGATATTCGCCTCCGCCTTCAGTAATCTGGTAATACACCGTTTTTAGGAGGTATCGAATGGCAGGAAAGGTACGCATTGGTTTCATTGGGTGTGGCGGCATGGCTCGCTCCCACATGAAAGTTTTCTTCACCAGCGTTCCCGAAGCGCAAATCGTCGCGCTGTGCGACCCCAGCGACGAGCAAATCAAGCGATGCATCGACGCTTTTCCCTCCCTTAGAGAGGTACCCGTTTTTAAGGACTACCGCGAAATGCTGGAAAAGGTAGCGATGGACGCGGTAGCCATCATCACCCCGCACACGCAGCACTTCCAGCAGGCGATGGACGCACTGGACAAAGGTCTGCACGTGTTGATTGAGAAACCGATGGTATGCACCATCGAGCACGCGAAGATTCTGGTCAATCGCTTCCAGGAGACGGGCAAGGTAGGGCTGGTTGCCTACCAGCGCCACTACGCACCGCAGTTCCGCTACATCAAGCAGAGCATCGAATCCGGTAAAGTAGGTGAGGTGCAGTTCATCTCCGCGCTGCAGTGCCAAGAATGGTATAAGGGCACGATGGGCACCTGGCGTCAGGACCCCGAGCTCTCCGGAGGCGGGCAGCTGAACGACTCGGGCAGCCATCTGGTAGACATCATCCTGTGGACTACCGGGCTGATGGTACAGACGGTCACCGCCTTCACGGAGAACTTCGAGTCGAAGGTGGATATCAACAGCGCACTGTCCATCAAGTTCCGCAACGGTGCGCTGGGCAACATCTCCATCGTGGGCAACGCCCCCACCTGGCATGAAGACATCACCTTCTGGTGCAGCGAGGGTATGTTCCTGTACCGCAACGGACACCTGCAGTTCGTGGACGCTGCAGGTAAGCGACACGACCTGACCGAGAAGGACATGCCCGCTGGCAGCAGCCCCGGACGCAACTTCGTCGATGCCATCTTGAAGGGGGTACCGGTGGAGTCGCCACCGGAGTGTGGGCTGCGCGTCATCGAGATGACCGAAGCCGCGTGGAAGTCTGCCGCGCACAACGGCATGCCGGTCACGGTGTAAAGGTTCCATTCAGGGGCAGGCTGCCTGCGGTAGCCTGCCCTGCCAGTATCAGGTGTGGGCAACAGATGACAATACTGCTAGCCGCTTCTGCGAGCGTAGAATCTTCCTGTACATCGTGGTATAGTGATAACTGACAGCGAACGGCAAAGACGAGGAGGGCTGAAGCCGCATGTCCTATAAAGGTACAGTGCAGGGAAATACTATCGTGCTGGATGAACCGGTGTCCTTATCGGACGGTACACGGGTGGAGGTCACCATCGTCCCCGAAACAAAGCATTCGACCAAAGGCACGCCAGGCACTGTGCTGAACTTGCTTGCGGGGACTTTGACGCACGAGGAGGCAGAATTGATTCGACAAGCCGCTCGAGAGATAAGACAAATAGATGCCAGTTTGTGGGAGAATAACATTGAGGTATCTTCTTGACACCAATCAGTGGAGCTACCTTCAAGAAAGGCATCCTCATGTTACTGCACATGTACGCAGCTTGCCGGCAGAAGCAGTGCTATACATGTCTGTAGTGACTCAGGCAGAACTTTTGGCGGGCGTTCAGCTGATGACTAACATGCAGCGCCGTCAGGAATTGAGGCGACTTTATCATGAGACCGTAGCCTTGGCTACAGAGGTGCTACCAATCACCTCAGAAGTTGCCGAACACTTTGCTCGAGTATATGTTGCGCTCAAGCGTATTGGCCGCCCGATTGAGACCAACGACATCTGGATTGCCTCTATCGCCTTCGCGCACGACCTGATTCTGGTTACCAGCGATGAACATTTTCAGTATATACCGGGTCTGGTGTTAGAAGACTGGTCCCAACAGAGAGACAGTCACAGCACCGCATCCACTGGTGTATAGGTCAACCCGAACAGCTCCGCAATGGCGGCGTAGGTCACTTTACCCTCCACGATGTTCAAGCCGCGCTGCAGAGGCGGATGTTTGGGTGCCGCATCCCGCCAGCCGAGATTCGCCAGCTCCAGCACCCAGCGGGTGGTCTCATTGGTTAGCGCATAGGTGCTAGTACCGGGCACCGCACCGGGCATGTTCGCCACGCAATAGTGGATGATGCCGTCCACCGTGTAGGTTGGATGCGAATGGGTGGTGGGTTTGGACGTTTCGGCGATGCCGCCCTGATCGATGCTGATGTCCACAATCACCGCGCCCGACTTCATCAGCGACAGCATGTCGCGCGTAATCAGGATGGGCGCACGCGCCCCTGGACGCAGTGCCGCTCCGATGACCAGGTCCGCGCGGCGCAGCTCCTCGCGGATGTTGTAGGCGTTGGACATCAGCGTGTCCACGTTCTTGGGCAGGATGTCTTCCAGCACCCGCAGGCGAGCGGTGTTGATGTCCATCACCGTGACGTTGGCGCCGATTCCCGCTGCTACCTTCGCCGCGTTGGTGCCTGCCACGCCGCCGCCAAGCACCAGCACATGCGCGGGGCGCACCCCCGGCACGCCCGAAAGCAGGATGCCGCGCCCCTCCATCGGTCGCTCCAGATATTTCGCCCCCTCCTGAATCGCCATCCGCCCGGCGATTTCGCTCATCGGAATCAGTAGCGGTAGCGAGCCGTCGTCCAGCTGGATGGTCTCGTAGGCGATGCACACCGCCCCGCTGCGTATCATCGCCTGTGTCAAGCCCTCATCAGCCGCAAAGTGGAAATAGGTGAACAGAACCTGTCCAGGGCGAATGAGAGGGTATTCCTGTGGCAAAGGTTCCTTGACCTTCACCACCATATCCGATTGCGCGTACACCGTCCGCGCATCGGGCACGATTCGCGCACCTGCCTGTGCATACTCTTCGTCGGTGATGCCGGTGCCTTTGCCCGCGCCCGATTCGAGAAGCACCGTATGCCCTGCTTTGGTCAATATCTCCACGCCCGCAGGCACCATTGCCACGCGGTACTCGCTGTCCTTAATCTCTCGCGGCACGCCGATGACCATCTCGCTTCTCCTCCCTAATGCCGTTGTTAGCCGGGGACTGTACACCGTACCCTGACCGAGTAGTTCTCCTTCGCGGCAGGGATCTCCTGCGGGGGGGCGTAGCCCGTCCTGCGTTGCGCTGGCGTGCATCATACGGTATACTATGAGTGTTGCCGAACTCAGTGCTGAGTGATTATTCCATGACCAGCATCTCTATTCGGGACGGTTCCATCCGCCAACAGATTGAGCAATGGGAGCTGCAGAACCTCTCGCCGTACGCGGCGAAAAGCGCGCAATCGCGTGGTAGACTGCGCCCCGAGCCACCCTGCCCGGTCAGAACCTGCTTCCAGAGAGACCGCGACCGGGTGTTGCACTCTAAGGCGTTCCGCCGCCTGAAGCACAAAACGCAGGTCTTCCTTGATCCTGAAGAAGACCACTATCGCACGCGCCTGACGCACACGCTGGAGGTGGCGCAGATTGCCCGCACCATCAGCCGCGCCCTGCGTCTCAATGAAGACCTGACCGAAGCCATCGCGCTGGCGCACGATTTGGGGCATCCGCCGTTTGGACACGCGGGCGAGCAGGCGCTGGACGAGGTGTTGCAGGAATATCTGCCCGGCAGACGCTTCCGCCACTGGGAGCAGAGCCTGCGCGTGGTGGACGTGCTGGAGCGAGAGGGCAGGGGACTGAACTTGACCCACGAGACGCGGGAAGGTATCCTGTACCATAGTAAAGGTAGAGCCGACCTCGACGCCGACCTTCTGCCCGACGAATGCACTCTGGAGGCGCAGGTGGTGCGCATCGCCGACCGATTCGCCTATGTGAATCACGACATCGACGATGCCATTCGGGCGAGGGTCATTCAGCCGAACGATTTGCCCTCAGAGTGCGTCCAATTGCTTGGTGAAACTTCGTCTGAGCGCATCGAGTCTATGGTACTGGATGTGATTGAGAACAGCCTGGGGTGCGCTCACGTCTGTATGAGCGTCCCCGTACAGCAGGCGACAGACAGGCTGAAAGAGTTCTTGTTTGAACGGGTGTATCAGGAAGAGGCTATCGGCTTGAAGGAGCTGCAAAAGGCGAAGGGTATCTTGAAGGCACTGTTCCGCTTCTATATGGATCATCCAGATCTGTTACCACAGAGCGGGCGGCGATTGACCGATAATACCAGTGTGGAGGCTTTGGCGCAGGCGGTGTGCGACTACCTGGCAGGTATGACCGACCGCTTCGCCATGAACACCTACAGCAACTATTTTGTGCCGCGCATGTGGCATATCACCTCCTGACAAGGAGAAACGACGATGGAAGACTCTCAGAACATGCGAACCGGTATCTTCTGCTCCTGCGGGCAGCGCATCTACGAAAAGGATTTGGTGCAGCGGGGCTACTACCTGCGTCGAGTCGGCTCGAACTTTGTGTATATCCGTTACCGGTGTCCCAAATGCAAGCGGCTCGGCGAGCAGTTCATCCGGCAGGAGGCATGGAACGAGCGACTGCTGCGCGGCGAAGCCAACGAACTCACCCCCTCGGAGAAAGAGCGGGTGGAAAAACTCGGACCGATTACCGTCGACGAGATGATCGACTTCCACGAATACCTGGAGCAAGACCCGTCCCTGCGCCTGATGCCGGATAAGTAGACCGTTCGCACACGTGGGAAGGCTGGCGCAATATGGTTCAAGCCAGGGCGTGGCTGACTGTCGCTTCCCGCACTGCAGGAATCTTTCCGCCGGACAGAGAACCCCCTCCACATAAACCGTGCGTCAGGAGGAAAGGTGATGGCGTTCAAACAGTCGTTCTCGTGGTGGTGCTTTGCCGGGCGACCAGATATCGGTGGCGATGCCGCGAAGTTGCTCCAAGGGGCAAAATCCATCGGATACGATGGGGTCGACCTCGCCCCGACCGAGATACTGGATTTGGTCAAAGAGCACGGGCTGGAAATAGCCAGCTATGTGGGGCACGCCTCGCTGACCGATGGGCTGAATCGGCGCGAAAACCATCAACGCATCGCCGAGGAGCTGCACCGCAACATCGAACTGGCGAAGAAGTATGGCATCCCCAATCTGGTATGCTTCTCGGGCAACCGCAACGGGCTGGACGATGAGCGCGGCGCGGAAGTCACCGCCGAGGGACTGAAACTGGTCGCCAAAGCGGCGGAAGAGGCAGGCGTGATGCTGGTGGTGGAGCTGCTCAACTCCAAAGTCGACCACAAGGACTATCAATGCGACCGCACCGCATGGGGCGTGAAGGTGTGCGAGATGGTAGGTTCGCCCGCGGTGAAGCTGCTGTACGACATCTATCACATGCAGATTATGGAAGGCGATATCATCCGCACCATCCGCCAGAACATCCAGTGGATTGGGCACATGCACACCGCTGGCAACCCCGGTCGCAACGATATGGACGAGACGCAGGAGCTGTACTACCCCGCCATCGCCCGCGCTATCAAGGAGACGGGCTATGACCGCTGGGTGGGGCACGAGTTCATCCCCAAAGGCAACGATACCTTCGCCGCCCTGCGCCACGCCTACGAGTTGTTCCGGGTGTAGTTGTTCGCCATGCCCCTGTCGCCAACCGACAGGGGCGACCGCGGCCCCCCTGTCATCCTCTTTCTCGATGGAAGGAACCCCTTTAGATATGATAAAATATATATTGATGTAGAACTCTAATTAGCAGTGCCGTTCATGTTGGGTGATACATCTGGATAGGCAATCCCGGTTGGCTTGCCAGCGAGGGTTCCGGAAAGCGGGAGCAGAACAGCAGTTCTGGCGCACCGGATTGAGGAGTGAGGGAGCAGCAAGCATGGAACAGCAAGTCACACGCCGTCAGTGGCTGGCATTTCTGGTGAAAGCATTGGGAACTGTTTTGGCGTTCGCGTATGGCATTCCCGTGCTGGTGATGGTGATTGTCCCTGCCTTTCGCAAACAAAAGCCGCCATGGATTAAGGTTGGCGAAATCAAAGAGTTTCCTGCAGGCGAACCCAAAGCGGTGACCCTAAGCTATCAGCGACGGGATGGCTGGGTTATCCGCACTGTTCGCAGCACAGTGTATGTGGTAAACAGCACAGACGGCTCGCTCAAGGTGCTTTCCAATATCTGTACTCACGCCAGCTGCGCGGTGCGCTGGGAACCGAGCAAGAGCGCCTTCTACTGCCCGTGCCACGTCGCTTATTTCGACGCGGACGGTAAGGTGATACAGGGTCCGCCCCCACGCCCCCTGATGCAGTACCCGTACAAGGTAGAAGGTGGCTCGCTGTATGTGCGCCTGGACAACGTATAGCGCGTCGCAAGGAGGTAGATAACCATGTTGCGCAAGCTGCTAGACTGGCTGGAGCGGGAGACCGGCGTGATCAGCGCATGGGGGCGTTTCTGGGCGCAGCCTCTGCCCCAAGGGGTAGGCTGGTGGCACATCTTCGGGGCGTTGACGCTGATAACACTGGTCATACTGTTGCTCACTGGCGGCGCGCTGATGTTCTACTATAGTCCTACCCCAGACCAGGCCTACGCTTCCGTGCAATATATCGAACATTATTTGCCTGCCGGACAGTTCGTCCGCGCCCTGCACTACTGGGCAGCACGGCTTATCGTGCTGCTGGTGATCATCCATATCGTCCGGGTGTTTCTGTGGGGAGCCTACAAGCGTCCCCGCCAGATGATATGGGTTAGCGGAGTGTTGCTGCTGTTAGTGGTCATTGGCTTTGGATTAACCGGCTATGCGCTGCCTTGGGACCAAAAGGCGTACTGGGGCACGGTGGTGCGTCTGAAAATTGCCGAGGGCATCCCACTGATTGGCCCGTCCGTGGCTGCCTTTCTGCGTGGCGGCGACACGGTGGGCGCGGTCACCCTGATGCGTTTCTTTGTGTTGCACGTATTTGTGCTGCCTGCGCTGGTCTTCCTGTTGGCTGCATGGCATGTGTTACAGGTGCGCCGTCTGGGGGTAACGCCACCGGGTGTGCAGGTTACTGAGGAAGCCAGTGTGCCGCACACGCAAATGCTATACCCCGACCACACCGCTCGTATTGCCGTGGGAGCCCTCATCCTCTCGGTGTTGCTCATCGGGCTATCGTTGCGGTTCCCTGCGCCGCTCGAGCCGCGTGCGAATCCCTTAGACACGGCATACAAGCCACATCCCGATTTTTATGTGCTATGGATGCACGAGCTGGTCAACCTCTTCCCGCCTCATTTAGAGTTCTTGGGCTCGTTTGTGTTGCCGACCATCCTGCTGCTATTGCTGCTTGTGGTGCCTTTTGTGGAGCGCAATCCCGAGCGTCTACCGAGGAAGCGACTGAAGGCACTGAGTGCAGGTACTTTGGTACTGCTGGCGATCGTCGCGCTTAACGTGAAGGGGATGGAAGCCCTGCCGCAGCCAGAGCGGCTGTCCCCTCTGGAGCAGCGCGGGCAGCAGATTTTTGTGGAGCTGAAGTGCTACTCCTGTCACGGCATCAACGGCGGCGGGCCCGTAGGGCCCGACCTGGGTCTGGGAGGCAAACGCGACCCGGAGATGGTGCGTGCCCTGCTGCGCAACCCGTCCGCCCATAACGCCCATACCATCATGCCTGCCTACCAGCTGCCCAGGGAAAAGGAAGATGCGCTGGTGGCATATATCGTCAGCATCGGTCCAAACTCCAAAATGCCGCCCATTCCGCCGACGGAGCCCGAGAAACCTGCTTCGCACTTCGAAGAGAACTGGTTCGTGAACCACAAGTTCGAGGTGCGCAAAGACCCCGGCAGCTGTAGCGACTGTCATAAGCCGTTCTTCTGTCAGGCATGCCATCAGAACCGCCGCCCCAGCTCACACGATGCCCAGTGGCTGAAGTTCCACTTTGGCAACGCCGCCGAGCGACCGGAGATGTGCGCCACCTGTCACTCACCGGACTACTGTGAGAGCTGCCACAAGGTCATGCGCCACGATACCCAGTGGTTGCGACAGCATGGGGCGAAGTTGAACGAGCTGGGCGACAAAATGCGTTGGTCGGGAGAGACCATGAGGCAGCTGTGCAGTCACTGCCACACGCCGCAGTCGTGCCAGAACTGTCACGGCTTGCCGATGCCACATCCCGAAGGCTGGGACGAGAAGCACGCGCAGGTCGGGCATCAGAACCTGGCGCTGTGCCAGCGGTGCCACAACTTCCAGTCCGACACCTGCCAGACCTGCCACCAGATGCGCCCCTCCTCCCACACGGAGGACTTCCGCAAGGAGCATCCCCGCCGCATCACCGATAGTGGCGCGAGCTGTCAGGTGTGTCACGGGCGCAACGCCTGCATGGACTGCCACAAGGTGCCCATGCCGCATCCGCCAGATTTTGGCGAGTCGCACGCTAAACTGGGGCAACAGCGGGGCTGGAAAGGTTACACTGGAGTGAAGAAGCTACAGGCAGCGCAGTGCGCTACCTGCCATGATGTCAAATACTGTAATCAGTGCCATCAACCGTAGATGGTAAACACCCGTTGCCGCTTAGCGTTGGTGGGCAGCGCGACGGTGCTGAAACACCTGCTAAGCGGTTTACCCCTTGACGGCTCCGGCGGTCAGTCCCGCAATGAACTCCTTCTGCAGTAACATGAACAGGATAATGACCGGTAGCACGCTCAGCAAAGTGCCCGCCATTAGCGTGCCGTACTGTTGTTGATATAACCCTACCAGCTGGTTCAGAGCGATGGGCAGGGTGAACCGCTCGGTCTTGTGCAGGATAATCTGCGGCCAGAGGAAGCTGTTCCATGTACCCATAAAGCTGATGAGGCAAAACGCGCCAATCATCGGGCGGGAGACAGGCATCACGATGTCCCAGTAGATTCGGAACTCCGAGCATCCGTCGATTCGCGCCGCGTGGAGCAGCTCATCGGGTACTTGCAGGATGGATTGACGGAACAGGAAGATGCCGAACACGCTGACCGCGCCGGGCACTACCAGCCCTGCGTAGCTGTCCACCAGCCCCATTCGGTAGATGAGTTCGTACAGCGGCGCCATCAACACCTGACTGGGCAACATCATGGTCGACAGCATGAGAATCATGATGGGCTTTTTACCTTTGAAGTCGTACTTTGCCAGCGCGAAGCCCGCCAGCGAGGAGAAGAACAGCTGCACAATCACCATCGTGCTGGCAACGAAGATGCTGTTTATCATGTAGCGGTGGAAGGGTACGGTGCTGAACAGGTCGCGGAAGTTATAGGTGCTGAGGCGTGGCGCGAAGAAGGTGTAGCTGAACAGGTCATCGGGCGATTTGAGTGTTGCCGCCAGCAGCCACACCATCGGCGTCAGCGTCAGGGCGGCAAAAGCCAGCAGAAACAGGTTGACCAGAAAGCGAACGATTCGGTGAAACGTCTTCATCAGTCTCCCCCCTTCCACGCGCCCGTCACGCGCATCTGGAACAGGCTAATCATCAGCACGCCCAGAGCCAGCGTCCATCCAACGGTCGAAGCGTAGCCCAGGTCGCCCGTAACAAAGCCTGTCTGGTAGAGGTACATCACGATGGTCAGACCTGCCTGGTCTGGACCGGCGGAGTTGTTGAGCATAATCCAGGGCAGCTCGAACAGCTGGAACGAGCCGATGGTGCTCATCACCAGCACGAACACCGCCACCGGTTTGATGCCGGGCAGGGTCACCGCCCAGAACTGGTGCCAGGCGTTGGCGCCGTCCACCGTCGCCGCCTCGTACAGGTCTTTATCCACCGCCTGCAGCGCGGCAAGGAAATAAATCATATTGAAGCCCACGTACATCCACAGCGACGTCAACACCAGGGCAGGCATCACCAGATTGGGGTTCGCCAGCCATTTGGTGTCCAGCGGCACGCCGGCGATGAAGTGCAGGAAACGGTTGACCAGCCCGTACTGCGGGATGAAGAGCACGCTGAACAGCACGCCCACAAATACCTGACCCAGCAGATTGGGCGAGAAAAAGGCGAGGCGCAGAATCTCGCGCCCGCGCACCCAGCGGCTGTTCAGCAACAGCGCGAGACCCAAGCTCAACGGCAGTTGCAGAAACACCGACCAGAAGGCAAAGACGGCAGTATTCCACACCGCCTTATGGAAATCGCGGTCGGAGAACAGGAAGATAAAGTTCTGCACCCCCACGAACACCGCGCTTTTCGGTCCGTTTGTCGCATAGAAGGCAAGTATCAGGCTTTTCACGATAGGGTACGCGCCGAAGATAGCGAACAGTATCAAGAACGGCGACACGAACAGGTAAGGCGCCATCTTATATTGCAGCACGAACCAGCGCGAGGTGCGCACGGCTTGCGTGGGCGCCATTGGGATGTCGGTAGGTCGAGTTGCCATCAGTAGGGGTTCCTCCGCATCAGTCTTCGGACTTCATCTGCGCTCTGTTTGAGGCGTCTGCGCACGAACTCCTCGAAGCCTTTGTCACCGTTTTGCTTGTAATATTGTACGCACGCCACCAGCGCCTCGCTGAGCTTGCCCTTCGCCGTGCCGATAAAGGGACTGGTGTACTGGAACGGCACATCGGGCGCCAGCTGCGCGTACAGCCTGCCCAGCGGCTGATTGCTCCAGTAGGGGCGCGGTTCATCGTAGGCGGGGTGATCCCAGGCGTCCTTCGCGGGAGGCAAAATGTTGGTGTCTCGGAACCGCTGTGCGAGGTCGTCTTTGTTCAGGTACAGGTGCAGTGCCAGCTCCCATGCCAGGTCGGGGTATTTGCAGTGTTTGGTAATGCCTATCATCGTGCCGCCCCAGGTGCTGGTGCGCCTGCCGCCCGGATAAACCGCAGGCAGAGGCATCAGCGCCATCTTACCGCGCATTTTGGGCACGTCCACCTCGATGATCTTGGAACGCCAGTCAGGGGTGATCATGCACAGGAAGTAGCCGTCTTCTACCGCGCGGGTGAAGATTTGCCCGCCACCCAGGTCGCTGGCGATTCGGTTGGGGCCGGCAACCAGCGGCACGTAAAAGAGCATGGTCTGCACCGCGATTTCGTTGTCCATGATGCAGTTGCCCTGTGGGTCGAACAGACCGCCGCCGCGCTGGTACAGCAGGGGTTCGAAACGGCTGGACTCGCTGTCGGGCAGCTCCAGCATGTAGCGTTTGCCCGGGATGGTGACCTTTCGCCCCACAGCGATGAAGTCGTCCCAAGTCTGGATTTTGCGGACATCGATGCCCAGCTGGTCGAAGATGTCGCGGCGGTAGGCAATCATGACGGGGTGTACATCATGCGGCAGCCCGAAGATGCGCCCGCGGCTGGTGTAAGGGGCAAAGCGCGCCTGCACCATGCGGTCGTATAACCCCGATTGCTTGATGCGGTCGGTCAGGTCGCGGAAGCCGACATCCTTGAGTGGTCCGCGGAAGAAACTGCCCGCCGCGCTGATTTCCACCTCCACCAGGTCGGGCACATCGAGGTCGGAGAGGAACGCCGCCTGCAAGCGCGAGGTCACCGCCTGCCACGACACCAGCTGCAGGTCTACCTTCACGCCCGGATGCTTGGCTTCAAAGGAGGGTATCGCCTGCTTGTAGGCGTCATAGTGCGTTTTGGCGAACGTCCACATCACCAGCGTGGCTTTCTTGGGCGGGATTGGGTTGAAAGCCAGCCACACTGCCGAAAGTATAGATAGAACGAGCATACTCAGAGCCGCAGGTCCATACGGAAAACGCATGGTAACCACCCCAGAAGCGTGATACATCTATGTGGACTATTTCCATCTGCACGCGTCTGATTCCTGCGCTTAAACGATTTAGACCGGGGTGGCGCGGTTCCCATCGCGGTCGCGTGGCAATGTTTCGGCTCACCAGGAGGTTGGACATCCCAAACACTATGAACACGTAGCGGAGGGCGAGGCTCCCACCGAGCCGTCAACCTTCCCGTTCGCGAAGCGGAGAGCCGCCCTCCAGACGATATACCAGACCGCGGTAACGCCGCTACGATCTCGCCTCAATCAGCTTCCACTCCTCTTCCGTCAGGTCGGTCTTGCCGTCCGGTGCGATTTGCACCGCTACGCGCTCCAGCTGCACCAGCACCTCCTCGCCCACCGACAGGTACTGCCGCAGCTCAGGACGCCTGCGCAACAGGGCGAAGTGCGCGTCGCTGAACGCCTGCACCTTAATCACCTGCTGTCCGCTCTGATAGCGGCTGTCCATCCACTGCCTGCCCTGCTGGTAGAAGGTACGCCCCCCGATGTTGCGCACCACCTGCTGGGCGCGCTGGGCTGTGCCGTCGGGTGCAACCGGCAGTCCGAGGCTTTCGTGGCTCTGCGCCGGCGTTCCCGGCAGTCCAGCCAGGGCGGGCGGAGCCGCTGCACCTCCAGTGCCCTGCCGTTGCAGTGCCTGAGCTCGCACGCTGGCATCCACTGCTCCCTTGCCCAGGGTCAGACCAGAGCTCAGCAGCATCGTGACGAATTCCCTCGCCCGCAAGGACACCCTGCGGTCGTCGCCCCGTGCCAGAATCATGTCTTCGTCGATCAGGAAGGAAGTGTATTCGGTGACGATGCCGTACTCTCTGGCGAGGCGCACAATGTCGTCGATGACCTCCTGATTGCGGCGCAGGCGAACCTCGTCCATCAGGTAGCCGATTTTGCGCATCGCCCACAGGCGCGGGATGAAGTCCATGCTCTCGGCGCGGTTGGGAAAGTCCACCACGTGCCGGATGCGCTCCTGTCGCTGGCGGGACATCGCCTCCAGCACCACTGCGCCACGCCCACTGCCCCTGTAGCGACCGGCGACCACTATCTGGTCACCGGCAAAAAGGTCGGGCAGGTCGCGCGGGTAAAGGTCATACGCCTCCACACCTTCGCAGAACAGCTTCAGGTCTGCCAGCACGGGCACGCTGATGGCGTTGTAGAAGGCGGAGACGCGCGCTTCAATGTTCTCTTCAGGGCGAACGTAGCTGGCAATCCCCCGGTTGCGCTGGCACAGCGTGTCCAGCAGATTCACGTTGACATCATAGCCCACGCCGAAGGCGAAAACGCGCACGCGACGGCTCTGGTTCAGCTCCTGCACCGCGTCCAGAATGCGCTGGGGGTCGGTCTCGCCCACGGTCGGCAAGCCGTCGGTCAGGAACACCACTGCCTGCAGCACATTCCTCTGCTCGTTGGTGAACAGACGCAACGCTTCGCGCAGGGCGTCGGCGATGTTGGTGCCTCCCTGTGCGGTCAGTGCCTCGACTTCGCGCACCGCCTTCTCGACGTTCTCGCGTGTGACGGGCACCAGCCCGTCGAACAGCTTTTGCGGCTGCTCGTTGAACAGGATAACGTTGAATCGGTCTTCGGGCTGCAGGTTGCGCACACAATACGCCAGCGCCTCTTTCGCCTGCTTGATTTTGTCGCCCGCCATGCTACCCGTGCGGTCGAAGACGAACACCAGATGCCGGGGCATTCGGGGCGGTTGCTGCCCACCGTTAGGGGCAAGCAGCAGGAGGAAGTAGCCGTCGCCGGTGGTGCGGTAGGTCAGCACGCGCAGGTCGTACTGCTGGGTGGAGGTGCTGTAGTATACCTGCAGGTCGCGCTCGGGGATGATGTTTTCTGCGCTCCACTCGATGGTGGCGCGGTTCGCGCCCTCACGCTTGACCACCGCTTCCGAATGCGATGGGCAGTAGACGTTGGTCAGCGGTGCGCCAGTGGCAATCTCCACCCGTACCCGCACGTAGCCCACTGGCTCTGTCGGGCGGGTAGCCGCGCGGGTAGCGCGCAGGGGAAGCAGGTAGCGGTTGACCTCGCCCTCGCGCCGCAGCGTTTCCGTGTAGCGCAGCTGGATGCGCCGCTCGCCCTTTGGGGGAATGGGGAACACCCGCGCCCGCAGCAGGTTGCGCTCGGCGAACTCCAGCAGGGCGGGGTCGCGCCGGCGGCGGACGATGCTCTCGTAAATGCGTCGCGCCTCCTCTTTGGGCAACAGGCGCGCTTCGACCGCCTTATCGCCCACTGTCAGGGTGAAGCGGGTGACCGCCGCCCCCTCCGGCACGGGGAACCAGTACTCGGCTTCCTGCGCGACGTCGGTGAGGTTCACAAAGGTCTGTTCGATGGTCGTTTCTGCCACGCCGTCGCGGATGGAAACATGGACCAGATGCTGTTTCACCCGGAAGGGCAACGGAACGCGCGTATCACGGGGAGAACCGTCGGCGACGGGTGTCAGGATGCCCTGTGCCAGCAGGGGCACCGTTAATCCCAGCGACAATACCAGCACAAGCACGGGAGCACGCATGGTTCCGTCCTCCTTTGCGCGGTTTTTGCGCATTTTAGACGACAACACAGCACAGGGGGTTACTCCCCTGGTGTTTCATCCCTCGCCTGCTGGTTAACTTGGACGTAAAATATGCTTAACAAAACAACCTCATTCCCCCTTGACAAGACCTCGCAAGATTTGCCATCTTGTAAATGCGTAGACACGCCACGCGGGTGCTGACGCTGGAGTTTCGCGCCAAGCGAGTGGGCACGGAGAGTAACCCCGCTGCGCCGGTATACGTCAAAGTGGTGGAGACCACCGCCCTGACGGATGTGGTAGAGGTGGAATTGACCTTGCCCGCGGGGGCGTATACGGTTCAGGCAAAGGCGAACCACTGGTTGCGCGGGGAGATGGCGGTGGTTTCGTCGGTGCCCTGGATATTCGCTGCGCCAACGGGGGCGACCAAGGTGACGGTGTATTGGGACGAGGTTGCTGGTGCGACGGGCTATCGGGTGCGCTGGGGCACGGTCAGTGGGAGTTATCCCCACCGTTCGGCGGTGTTGCCTGCGGATGCGCGCCAGTGGAGCATCACGGGTCTGGTGACGGAGCAGACCTACTACGTGGTGGTGCAGGCGGAGTATAACGGGCTTTGGGGACCGCCGTCGGAGGAGGACAGCGCGGTTCCGCACGTGGGGGCGATACCGTGGGATAGTGGAGATGCACCAGCAATCCTTCGAGCAGTGAGAAACATCATCGGCGGTGTGCCACACGGTGAGTTGTTCGTGCTTGGACCTGACCAGAACTATTACTTGGAGGATGCTAACGGAAGTGCCCGTTCTTCGCTGCCTCCAGGTTACTACGATGCGAAAAACGGGTTGCTCTACTATTCCGACGGCACCGTGGTGCCAATAACAACTTCACAACAAAATGAACTACAAAATGAAGGAAGCGGCCCTTATCGTAGGGTACGCACCAAATCGGATATCAATGCCAAAGGAGCAACTGGTCTATTCTACCTTCCGCCCCCAATCTTCTATAACCAGCCCTACATTTTCGTATCAGGTAGTCATGTCAACGGCGGTAAGTGGGACGCACCTTGCATTTACTTTGGCATCAAATCTAAAAACGCAGATAGGGAGGGTGGTATCATGTTTCACCCAGCCGGACGCAGGAACGTACCATATAACCGATGGATGCCCTTCCTAGCCCCGGATGTGCAAAATAATCGCGAGAAAAATCCAATACTTGGGGGTTTTTCTTATCCGACTAACCATATCCGTTATGAAGGCACGTACGGCGTAGGACTGTTAGTACGCATCAGCTTCGGTGAATTGCTCTCGGGCAAGACGAAGGCTGTAGCTCTTTTCGTATTTGCCTATGACGCAGCTGGACCCGTCATATGGCGGAATGTCTTCGTCGGCTATTCACGGACGATTACAGGACAAGCGACAGTGCGTCGGGTGATTTCCATTGCTCAAAAGTTGAGTGAAGAAGAAAAGAAACGGGGATACGTCAAGACAGGCTCATTCGTCAGAAACATTGGCGTAGGCTGTGTTGACCAAAATTGGCTCATCGTCCCAGTCATGGTTTTGCGGAATAGCCAGTGGGTAGAGTGGACGCAAGAGTTGACCGACCAAGCCGGTGTGTTTCCGGGAGGTTCCCCTCCTGTAGTCAGAGTGCAGGAGATAGACCGGTTTACCTATGAAATTGTTTCAATCGAGCTATAACCTCACGAACCCAACGATCGTATCGGGAGGTGGAGCATGGCTGGTCATTACGGCGACATCCCTGCCATCGAGTTCTTCGCAACGGATGCGACGCCCAAACCCGCCTCAGGCTCGCGCTTCCTCGCCGACGACTACGATATTGCACTGTACCGGTGGCGATACGAACAGGGGCGTCTGCAGCGGGTTGAAAGGCTGAAGGCTCTTAGCGAGCTCGACTACAAAGACATGCGCATCTCCCCTAACAATCGCTACCTGTGGGTGATGCGTCTGGTTGGGTACATCGTAGACCTGCGTGCGGGAACAACCAGACGAGTCACGGGTCTTTATGAGTATTTTGAAGGCGTTTTCTCGCCGGACAGTCGCTATTTAGTTGGAACCCAGCTCAAGGGGGAACAGAAGCTAGTGCTATTTGAGGTGCCTTCCGGCCAGCGCATTCCTGTCGCATCGGGAGGAGATTACAACTGCGGCTGGTACCCCGACAGCAGGGCAATATGGTTTTATGATTCGGCGAACGCCGGGAAAGCGCGACATCAGGTCTATCGTTTCGACTTGCGCTCAAGGCGGGTGCAGCGTCTTAGTGAACCAGAAGTGCGTTCCATCAACACAGACTGGGAGATGCTTCGCCCGCAGTTTCGGCGTTGGCTTCCAGCAAACGAAGAATATGTCTATGCACCGAACAACGCGGTGCGCGCTAAAGCGGTTATCCTGCGTGACCGCCGCGGCTCTGCTGTGCAGACTGACTTCTCTGTGGAATGGCGGACGGGCAAGCGACAGCCGATTGCGCACACGTGGAACGAACTCTCGTTGAAGGCAGTTTCTAATGATGGGCGATACGTGCTGGCTTACTGCCGACGGATTGGGGACGGCGCGGGTCTTGAGGTATTCGACGTGCTTCGCGACACAGAGACCACCATCCAGCTGCCAGAGATGGAAGTTATCAAGATGCTGGGGGCAATCAAAATCTGGTTTGTGTAAGGCAGTAGCCTCTGGACACAGAGGCAACGAGATGCTATAATCCAATCGCTATCCGTGCAAGACAGGAGGGTGATAGCCATGAAACGATGGCTCGGATTGCTTCTCTTTGCGTTCGCACTGCCGGCGCTCGCCGCCCCGCCCAACTGGGACATCTCCAACACCTTCTGGAACGTGCGCATCCGCGACATCGTGCTGGGCTACCAGTATGACGGCAACATCCGCTTCTTCACCCAGAACACCGCCAACGGCGCGTTCACCGGTCGGGTGCAATACCTGCCCCCCAACCTGAACCCGCTGGGGCAATACAGCGTCTCCGGCACAGTGGACGCAGACACCATCACCTTCAGCGGCGTCGCCAACATCCCCGGCGTGGGCAACACCGACGTGGTCTGGCAGGGCGTCATCCGGCAGAACGGCGCACGCATGGAAGGCAGGATGGCATACTG
>Ga0272447_1000797_pt1 | contig 22021 bp, 20 predicted proteins | sample YNPCB0133_FD_194589 | JGI IMG/M metagenome (GOLD analysis project Ga0272447, IMG submission 194589) | Hot spring microbial mat communities from Yellowstone National Park, WY, United States - YNP-CB-013-3 | ecosystem: Environmental > Aquatic > Thermal springs > Hot (42-90C) > Sediment | place... | reverse complement strand
TAAAGCTTTTCAACGGGGTTAGCAGATGGAAGAATATTACGACTTTACTTGCTTACCTTCAGGGTTATGCCATTTATAGTTTCTTCAGGAAGTCTTGGCTGTTTAAATAATTTCTCGCCCGAGGTATCTGGTTTATAATTTTTTTATGCTCTTTGTCCTTTCTGCACCCTCGGGGACGGGGAAAACTACGGTGGCAAACTTTATCATAAGGAATGTGGAGGACATAAGGCGTGTGATCACCGCAACCACCAGACCAAAAAGAGAAGGTGAAGTGGAGGGTGTTGATTACATCTTCCTTACAGTGGAAGAGTTTGAGCAGGGTATAAGGGAGGGCATGTTTTTGGAATATGCAAAGGTGTATGGCAACTATTACGGGACGCCAAAGGATCAGGTTTTAAAAAACGAAGAGGAAGGTTATGACTCCCTCTTGGTCATTGATGTGCAGGGTGCCATGACCATAAAGAGAAACTTCCCAGACAGCGTGCTCGTGTTCTTGCTTCCTCCATCCATCGAGAAGCTCAAAAGGAGGCTTTTAACCAGGGGCTACGGGCACGAAAACCTCCAAGAGCGCTTACGCGCTGCGGAGTGGGAAATCTCCTGTGCAAAACACTTTGACTACATAGTGGTAAATGAATTTTTGGACGAAACGGTGGAAACTCTCAAAAATATAATCCTGTCTTCAAGATATACCTCCAAGAACTTTTTGACAAACATCTCAAAGTTCCTCAAAGATGATAAAATAATAAAGCTTTTGGAAAAAGAATGTATGGAGGTAAGCCATGAGCAAAAGACCTAACATAGAGGGTGCCCTAAAGCAGGTAAGCAGTAGGTATGAACTGGTGCATGCGGTGGCAAAAAGGGTTGAACAGCTACTAAAAGAAGGAGACGATATATTTGTCAGGGACAAGGTAAAAAAAGAACTCATAAAGAAAACCTTTTACGCCATAGAGGAATTGGCAGAAGGTAAGGTTCAGGTAAAGAAGGTTAGTTTGGAGCCATGATAAGGAGCCTTCTCTTTTTGCATCTCTTTTTTGCAACCCTTTGGGTGGGTGGGATGGCATACACATTGCTCTTCCTTAGACCATCCCTTAAAAGCTTGCCAGAGGGTCCAAAGCAGAACCTTGTCCAAAACCTATACGGAAGGTTCTTTTTGGGCGTGTGGCTATCTATACTCGTCCTTTTCATCACGGGTTTTGGGCTCTGGCATGGCTACAGGAAGGACTTTTCCTCCAACTTTCTCTTTCACCTAAAGCTCTTTCTCTTTGCCCTCATGGTGCTAAACTTTGCATACATTTACTTTTTCCAATACAGAAAAGGTAAGTTCAGTGCAATCCCAAGCCTCATTGCCATAAACTTTGTCTTTGCTATACTTATATACCTGATCATCTCGTGGATCGCCTAACACTTTTTCTGATTTTTGTGCTGTTTTCCTTTGCCTTTTCCCAACTTCCTCAGCGGTATGTCCTTTTATCTGAGTTTTTACAAAAAGGGGACTTAGCCTTGGGTGAAAGGCTTTTGAGGGATTATCCCAATGCGGTTTTTGTGGATGATCTGAGGCTTTTGCTGGCGGAGGGATACTATCAGAGGGGAGAACTAAAGAGGGCTGAGGAGCTTTTGAAGGAGATCAATCCCAGAGCTTTGAAGTTTGACTATGTGGAAAGATACGCCCACCTCTGGAGGGCTATGAACTTAGATAAAAAAACTGCCCTGTTGAACCTTCCTCATCTTTTCAAGGATTACATACCGGAGGTTTTTCTAACTGAGGAGGAAAGGTTAAAGGTTGGACAAGAGCTTATAAGAAGAAGACAATACAGAGAAGCTATAAACCTATTGCAGGATATACCCAAGGCTTGCTCCCTTTTGGGAGAGGCTTATGAAAGATTGAGACTGTACAAGGAAGCCATGGAAGTGCTCAAAAACTGCAACAGCAGGGAGGGAACCTTAAGATACGCAAGGGTGGTTTTTAATGTGTCTGAGGAGGAGTTCAAAAGGGCACTCCTCAAGCTTAAAGGCTATGAAGAATACAATCAAGCCCTATTTTACGCAGGTCGGCTCTCCCTATACAGGGGAGATTACCAAAAGGCTTTGGAGTGGTTTTCTATGATGGAAGAGGCTTATCAAAAGCACTTTCAGTTAGGGCTAGTTCTTTTCATACTGGAGGACTACCAAAGGGCAGTTGGTGCCTTTCAAAAGGCTTTGAACCTGTCTTCTTCGGAGGAGGAAAAGGCACAGGCGCACTTTTGGCTTTACAAAGGCTACGAAAAGTTGGGGGATTTTCAAAAAGCGGGGGAACATCTTTTGAGGGCGTCAAAGGGCATAGGCTTTTATTCAACGATGGCAAAGGTGCAACTGGGAGAACCGGTGGCTATCAGAGGGTTAAAGGTATTCTTTGCCAGCGCAGAAGAAACCTCCATGGCAAGCATCATAAGAAGCATAACGGAAGCGGGCTTTTTACATTATGCCCGTTTGGAGGCTTTTAGGAACATAGACAAATTTACCACATCGGACATTGTTGTCATTCAGAAGTTTGACCCTTTCTTAGCCATAAGGCTGGCGGTTAGAAGGTTTGGCATTAGGTCTGATATATACCAATACATAGCCTATCCTACACCCTACAGGGAGTTCGTGGAGGAAGCTTACAAAACCTTTGGTGTGGATAAAAACCTTATATGGGCGGTTATGAGGCAGGAGAGCTTATTTGACCCTTGGGCTATATCTCCCAGCGGTGCAAAGGGACTTATGCAACTAATGGACTTTACCGCAAGGGAGGTCTCCCAAAGATACAGAATTCCCAACAGTGTTTTTTCTCCAAGGGAAAACATACTCTTGGGCACCGCATACCTAAAGGAGATGATAGAGCTCTGGAAGGGCGACTGGGTTAGGGCAATAGCCAGCTACAACGCAGGACCAAACCGAGTTAGAGGCTTTATCCAGCACGCAGACCACTATGTGTTCATAGAGACTATTCCCATAAGCGAGACAAGAAACTATGTAAAGCGCGTGTTGGAGAACTATTACATATACAGTGCCCTAAATTGAGCTAACAGCCCTTTCTATGCGGTTTAGGGCTTCTTCTATGTCTTCCTTTGTGTGGGCGGTGCTCAAAAACCATGCCTCAAACTGGGAGGGTGGAATGAGAACGCCCTCTTTGAGCAGTGCCCTAAAGAACTTGGCAAAGAGTCTAAGGTCTGAGCTTTTTGCGGTCTTATAGTCATACACCTCTTGGTCTGTGAAAAAGACCGTCAGCATAGAAGCTACCCTGTTTATGGTGTGGGGTATTCCCTTATCCTTTAGGATTTTGCTAATACCTTCGCAGAGGGTTTGGGTGATTTCATCTAAGTAGTCGTAAGGGTTCTTCTCAAAGAGTTCGGAAAGGGTAGCTATGCCCGCCACCATAGCCATAGGATTGCCCGACAAGGTCCCCGCCTGATAGACAGGACCCTCCGGTGCCACCTTTTCCATTATCTCCCTTTTGCCCCCGTATGCACCCAAGGGCATACCTCCCCCAATGACCTTTCCCATGCATGTAAGGTCTGGCTCCACTGAATAGAGCTCTTGGGCTCCACCCTTAGAGAGCCTAAAGTTGGTCATGACCTCATCAAAGATAAGAAGGGAGGAGTATTGTCTTGTAATCTCTCTCAAAGCTTGCAAAAAGCCATCCTTTGGAAGGACTGTTCCCATGTTGCCTGCCACGGGCTCTACTATCACGCAGGCTATATCCTGTCCATATCTTTCAAAGGTTTCCTTTAGGGCATCCACATCGTTGTAGGGTAAAACTATGGTAAGGCTTGCGATCTCTTCTGGCACCCCCGGTGTGCCCGGAATTCCCAAGGTGGCAACTCCAGAGCCCGCACTTACCAACAGCCCATCGTAATGCCCATGATAGCAACCCTCAAACTTGACTATGTACTTTCTGCCCGTGTAGCCTCTTGCCAACCTTATGGCAGACATGGTAGCCTCGGTGCCCGAGGACACAAACCTGACCATCTCCACTGAGGGAATGGCAGAGATCACAAGCTCCGCTAAGGTGATCTCATGGGGGTTTGTGATGCCGTAAGACAGTCCTTTCTTTGCCTGCTCCTCAAGGGCTTGGACTACCCTCGGATGGGAGTGTCCCAGGATGAGGGGACCCCAAGACATCAAAAAGTCTATGTATTCTTTACCCTCTACATCCCATATCCTACTGCCCTCTCCCTTGGTAGCTATTATGGGCTCTCCGCCCACCGCCTTAAAAGCCCTAACGGGAGAACTAACACCTCCGGGCATAAGCTTCTTTGCGCGTTCAAAAAGCTCCCTATTAGTCATGGCAAAAGCTCCTCCATCAATGTTTTAAAGGTTCCACTAAGTCTATGATCATCATCCACCTCTTTGTAGTCCTTCACTTTCACTTTACTGACAAAAATTCTTGAATGTTCAACGGGCACCACCTCATCCCTTGTGCCATGAACTATTACCAAATCCACCGGTGGCTCTGTAGGAAAATTAACCCTATCTCCTTCCAAAATCTCGTAGCCCCTTTCTAGAACATCCCGGGCAAATTCCCTGTGGATGGTCAGCTCAAGCCCCGTCGCACACTCAGTAAAGGAAAGCTCTTCTTTACCCTCTAACCAAGCCTTTGCTAACTCATGTCCCACCTCTTCCAGGGTTAGTTTCAAAGTAGAGTAAGAGGGGGCGAACAAGAGAGCTCTACTGACGCACTGAGAAGAATAGAACCTAAGATAGTTCAAAATCACGTAGGCACCGTGAGAACTTCCGGAGAGCACCAAGCTTTTGAACTTTTGGCAAAAGCCCCTTATTAGGGCATCCAAAACCTCCAAGGTCCTGGTGGTGGTGGTGTGCTGGTAGTCCATATCCATGGCAAAGAGGGAAAACCTACCGCTTTTCAAGGCAAAATCTCTCAGAGCCAAAACCTTTGAACTTTTCACATTGCTGGCAAAACCATGAAGATGGATCAGGAGCACCTCAGGATGCATCTTTTCGTAGATGAACATAGGAAAATAGTTTAACGCATATAAGCTTAAAATTTTATGGCGATAAAGCTTTTTGCCCGTGAGGGAGTCCTTATAACAGTGGTTTCTGGGGTCTGATGGTAAGAAAAAGAAGGTATTGGGGCTTTCACAGGTGAAATACCCGCAAAGCTTGAGGACTATGATTAGCCATTGCAGTGGTGCTTTTGGAGACGATTATTAAACATTGGACATACCCATCAGGCTTTTTTGGCTTAGAATATATAAGGTTATGGGGAAAGTTAGACTGCAAGATTTAGCCAAAGAGCTTGGCGTAAAGGTAAAGGATGTGCAAAGATTACTAAAGGAGTGGGGCATAGAAAAGAGCAATTTTGCCTACCTTGAGGAGGAGGAGGTCCAAATAGTGCTGGACCACTTTGGCAAAGAAACAACGCAAGAAATAAAAGAAGAAAAGAGAGAAGAAAAGGTTGAAAGTGTTCAAGAAAAAGAACCTCCAAAAGAGAAGAAACCTCCACAAAAGGTCAAGGAGGAGGAAAGAAAAAAAGAAACCTTCAAAAGGGAAGAAAAACCTTTGCCCAAAAAAGAAGAAAAGCCTGTGCATAAGCCGAAGCCTGTGCCTCAGGCGGTAGCCCAGCCAGCACCAAAGCCCCCAAGCCCACCCCCGCCACCAAAGGTGGAAGTCAAGGAAGAAAAGAAAGCCAAAAAAGAAGAAGAGCAAATCTTGAAAAAGTTGGAAAAGCAGATTGAAAAGAAGAAAAAAGAGGAGCAAGAAGAGGAAATAAAGATCGTCCAAATACCCGAGATCATTACGGTTAGGGAACTGGCAGAGCTTTTGAGGGTTCCACCTAATGTGGTTATGGCGGAGCTTTTGAAGAAGGGCGTCCTTGCTACCATAAATCAAACGGTGCCCTCGGAGGTTGCCCTTCAAGTGGCAGAAGCTTTGGGCTTTTTGGCGGAGGTCAAAAAAGAGGAGGAGGTTTTAGAGGAAGAGATCCCAGACCATTGGGAAAAACTGCCAAGACCACCCATAGTGGTGGTAATGGGGCATGTGGATCACGGAAAAACCACCCTTCTAGACGCAATAAGAAAGACCAATGTAGCACAGAGGGAAAAAGGTGGAATAACCCAGCATATAGGTGCGTCTGTGGTCCAGTTGCCAGATGGTAGGAAGATCACCTTCTTGGATACTCCCGGACACGAAGCCTTTACATCCCTAAGGGCAAGGGGCTCGCAGGTGACGGACATTGCGGTTTTGGTGGTGGCTGCTGACGATGGAGTTATGCCCCAAACGGTTGAGGCGATAAACCACGCAAAGGCTTTCAATGTTCCCATCATAGTGGCGGTAAATAAGATAGACAAGCCCGGTGCAGACCCGCAGAGGGTCAGAAGGGAGCTATCCGAGCTTGGGCTGATCCCAGAAGAGTGGGGTGGAGATACCATCTTTGTGGATGTGTCTGCCAAGACAGGGCAAAATGTGGAAAGTCTGTTGGAGTATATCCTCCTTATGGCGGAGCTTTTGGAACTCAAGGCAAGGGTAGAGGGTCCAGCCAAGGGGACGGTTATAGAATCAAAGTTAGACAAGCAAAAGGGTCCTACCGCCACCCTCCTTGTGCAGGAGGGAACCTTAAGAGTTGGAGACCCTGTGGTAGCTGGCACCACCTACGGCAAAATAAGGGCTATGTTTGACGACAAGGGCAGAAAGTTGAACTCCGCTGGACCTTCTACACCAGTGGAGGTTCTTGGCTTTGAAGAACTGCCCACTGCAGGAGATACCTTTATGGTGGTAGAAGACGAGAAAAAGGCAAGGCAAATCGCAGAAATTAGGAAGCAGAAGAAAGAACAGCAAGAGAAGCTTTCAAAGGGCATCTTGTTAGAGGAGGTGTTTAAGAAAATAGAGGAGGGAGAGCTAAAGGAACTAAAGCTCATTTTGAAGACCGACACGGTGGGCTCCTTGGAAGCCCTCAAAAAAGCTCTGACGGAGCTCTCTACACCAGAGGTGTCCATAAGGGTCCTTCACGGTGCGGTGGGTGGCATCACAGAAAACGATGTGATGCTTGCCAAGGCGAGCCAAGCCATCATAATAGGCTTCAACACACGCCCAGACCTAAAGGCAAAGGAAACCGCAGAGAGGGAAAAGGTAGATATAAAGCTATACAGCATCATATACGAAGCCGTAGAGGATGTTAAAAACGCCCTCAGGGGTATGCTAAAGCCCGTCCAAAAGGAAGTGGTGCTTGGCTCTGCGGAGGTTAGGGCTACTTTCAAGATCAAAGGTGTGGGCACAGTGGCTGGATGCTATGTGTTGGATGGTAAGATTGTGCGCAACGCCAACGCCAGGCTCATAAGAGACGGCGTAGTAATATACACGGGCAAGATAGAAGGGCTAAAGAGGTTCAAGGAGGATGTGCAAGAGGTGGCAAGGGGCTTTGAATGTGGTATAAAGCTCAAAGATTACAACGATGTAAAGGTGGGTGATGTAATAGAATGCTACGAGGTCAGGTTAGAGAAACCATCACTTTAAAGGTAAATGAAATATATCCCTCCATACAGGGAGAGGGTCTGCTGATAGGACTGCCTGCTGTCTTTATCAGACTTCAGGGTTGCAACCTTAGATGTCCATGGTGCGACCAACCTTCAGCCCTCTCCTTCTCCGAGGGCGGTGCAAACCTTGAGGTGGAACAAATTTTGGACAAGGTCTCCGAGTATAAGATAAGGCATGTGGTCATTACGGGCGGTGAGCCCTTTGCCCAGGAGGGACTGGCTACGCTGGTTAAAGAGTTTGCGCAGAGGGATTACTCTGTGCAGATTGAAACCAACGGCACCCTCTGGCAGGAAGGTTTGGAAAGGGTGGAAAAACTTCATATAACCTGTTCTCCCAAGTGGTCTGCCCATTGGTTCGTCCATCCTAAAATCTTGCAAAACGCCAAAGAGCTAAAGTTTGTGGTGGATGATGTATTAAGCATAGAAGTTCTGCTGAAGGTTCAGTTTAGGAATTTCCTTGAGGAAGGTAAGGTTATCCTCCAGCCCGAAGGGAACAAAGCTGTCTTTTTTGAGAGGGCGCTTGGGCTTCAGAGGGAACTCTCTGAGCTTGGTTTTACTGTGAGAGTTTTGCCTCAGCTTCATAAGCTCTTTGGGCTTCCTTGATGCTACCGGGGAAGAAGTATTCTATGATGGCGGAGTATAGGGCTTTTGCGAAGGTGTATTGGAAATCCTCCTGTGCCATCAAAAGGGCTTCTTGGGGGTTTGTTATAAAGCCCACCTCCACCAAAAGGGAAGGTATGCCGGGGGTTTTTAAAACCGCAAAGCCAGCCCTCTGAATGCCTTTAAACTCCACATGCCTGTCTAAGTGTTTTTTAAGATTTCTGGCAACCACATTGCCAAACTGGACGCTGTCATACAGGGTTACATCCATCACCAAGTCCGCCATCACCCTCCTCACGTTGTGAGGAATATCCGCGGTGCCAAGGGTCAGCTTGGCATACTGGTCGTTGTGAACTATTGCATGCTTTTTCCTTTGGGCAGCCTCGGAGGATATGGCAAACACAAGGGTGCCCTTGGCGTGCTCTGAAATGCCCTTTGGTGAGGCGTTGGCGTGAATGCTAACAAAGAGGTCTGCCCTGTTACGAAGGGCTATGTTTGCCCTCTCCTGAAGGGGCACAAATCTGTCATCCCTTCTGGTAAGGACAACCCTAAACCTTTCATCTTCTTCAAGGAGCTTTGCCAGTTTAAGCACTATGGCAAGGTTTATATCTTTTTCTTTTATCCCTTTAAAGCCTATTGCACCAGGGTCGTGTCCGCCGTGTCCCGCATCCAAAACTATTACCCGTTTTTGGGTGATCACCTGCCCTTTACTTCTTTCAGAGATCACCTTTTCCCTTTCCCTTTTAACCTCCTGATAGCCTATAATCCTTAGGACAGTAGGGTCAAGGATGGCAAGGAGGGGGTCCTCCTGTGGTGGGCTCGTGGTTGCCTTATAAACATCCAGCACTATCCTAAAGGGTGTTTCCAAAGAAAATGCTTTTACCTCAGAATAATCCACATCAAAAACAAACCGAGTGCCCCAAGGATGATGCCCTACCCTTGCCTTTATGTTTTTGGGAGCCTCTACCCTTTCCATAACATCCACCACAATGCGCTTTGGATTGTCCAAAAGCAGAACCTTGTATTCCACATTTCTTTCAAACTGCAAAACTATGCGTTGCTTGTCCGGGTAGCTTCCTTCTCTGTAGGCTACTTGCACACCGAAGGCAAACCAAACTAAGAGGCTAAAAGTTATTAAAATCCTCAGGAACATGAATTTCCTCCTCCACCTCCTGCCTTCTGGTTGCCCAGGGAGGTTTGGGAAATCTTAACATCAACGGGGAGGGTATGTCGGGCTGATAAAGGATCATGGTGCCCTTTTTTAGCATAAGAGCCCTCTGGCGAAAGTTTCCCACCAAAAATTCATACTCTTTGCTAAGTAGCTCGCTACTGTCCATCCGCCCTACCACCTTGATGGCGGAGTTTGCTAATATTCTCTTCTCTATTTCGCTGGCGGTCTGTTGGGCACCGATCAGTATCACCCCCAAACTTCTCCCCCTTTCTGCAATGTCCAAGATCACATCCTTTATGGGGCTCCAGCCTTCCTTTGGTGCATATTTATTAAGTTCGTCCAAAAGAACAAAAACTTTAGGGTATGGGTTTGACCTCTTTTCCTTTTCTTCAAAGAGTCTTTTTAGCACTGCACCCACCACAAACATCTGGGCTATGTGATGTAGTCCGCTTATGTCTATTACAGAGAGCCTGTTTTCCTCCCAGTTTATAGGGCTTGACGTGTTTGGTTGGATGAACCTTTTTATGTGCCTGCTTGCCCTTGAGAACCTGCGTAGAAATGCTCTGGCAGTTTGCAAGGAAGCATCCCCAAACCACTCCTTGAACAGATTCTTTTCCTTTCCCTCAGCCTGCTCTATGGCTTCGCTGAACCTCTCCTCTAGGTCTTCAAGGGATTCTATGTCCCTTGCTTGATCATCAAGAAGCCTACCCTCTGGGCTGTTTCTTGCCAGATAGTACAGCTTGTTTGCAACCCTCTCCACAAGGTAGGGCACCTGAGACTTTGATTCATCCTCCTCCACAAACATGAACCTAATCAGCCCCTCCTCTGCAAACTCCCTTATACTCCAAAAGAAGGGAACAACCTTCTCATCTTGGCGTTCTGCATCTGGGACCGTTGGATTTCCTTCATAGGGTGGTACATAGAACTTTACTTCTCTGAAGGGCTCCGCCTTCAAACCCAACTTTTTTAGGGCTTTTTCGTCCTCGGGGGAAAGGTTTTTGTTTCTCTTGTCCAACCACAGAAGGTCTTTGCCCTTTACGTTGAAGATAAGCCCCCTTATCCTTTGGTCCTGCACCTTGTTGAGTATAGAGTAAAGCAAAAAGAGGGCATAGGAGGTTTTTGTTGCTACGCCAGACATACCCGATATGGACACATGGGCACCCTCCGTGCCATCCAAAAAGTGATAGTTGAGATAAACCACTTGCCCGGAGCGGGTGAGACCTGCAGGAATTTTTACCTTCATTTGGTCATAATACAAAGCTTTTTCAAGTTCTTCACCCTCCGCAAAATAAACGGGGTCTCCCGGAGAAGGTGGCACAAAGAACTCCGGCTCCACCCTTGTAAGGGCTACCTTTGCTATGTATGCTACATTTACCGGTATCACCCCCTGTATGGCTAAGTGGGCATCATATACCCACTGGGCACCCTCTAAGAATTTTTGGACTTCCTGCACCACTCCGTAGAACTTGACCCTTTGTCCGTTGGCAAGTTGAGTCTCCGCATAGAGCACATCGTCCAGCTGGACCAAATGATCTTTTTCTACCCCCACCCAAAATTCTAAGGGAGTTATGGGTGTAGTGCCAAGAACTATCCCTACCCTCATCCCATTAAATATAACACGGTTCCAAGCTAAAAAGGTCTGCCCCGGGCTCTCCAGCCTTTAACCTTTCGTGGGAAAGTAGCCCACCGTAGGCGGAAAAAGGGAAAAAATCAAGCTGTAGTTCCGCAAAGTCTATAGAGTGGCACCTGAGGGCAATGGTGGTGCCCTCCAAGGGTTCCCCTTTCCAGAGCTTTATGGGACCTATGCCCTCTTGATTTTGAACCCTGTAGATAATATGACTGCTCACCCTCAAAAGGGCGGTCTTTGGTGCTTGCACAGGCACATACCTGAGCATCAGCTCCAAATTCTCGTAGGTGTATAAAGGCTTTTGGGTTAAAAAGGCTACGGTCTTCAAAAAGGTTATGCCTATCCTCAAGGGGGTAGTATAGCCAACACCCACCGAGAGGGCAAAGGCGTCAAAATCCTCGGGCTTTATGCCCAGTTTGTTTAAGAGGGTGGGCAAAAGCTCCAAGCCCTTCTTTTTGCTATCCTCGTAGTATAGCGTTGATAGGTTGCCCTCTTCCACCACAGAGAGATTAAAAAAGGAAAAGGAGGTGTCTATGGAGAGAAGCCTCATAGAGGGATTTCTTGGTAGTGTTTATAGTGTTCCTCCCAGAGATAAGAGAGCTTTAAGAGGGTGGCTTCGTCAAAGGGTCTGCCTATGAGCTGTCCGCCCACCGGCAGGTTATTTACCTTTCTTATTGGCACTGAAATGGCTGGCAGTTCCGCCAGATTAACGCTCACTGTAAAGATGTCCGCCAAATACATCTTTATGGGGTCTTGAGTTCTCTCTCCAAACTTAAAGGCGGTGATGGGAGATGTGGGACATGCGATCACATCCACCCTTTTGAAAGCATCCTCAAAATCCCTCTTTATAAGTGCCCTAACCTTCATGGCTTTTAGGTAGTAGGCTTCATAGTATCCGGTGGAGAGGGCAAAGGTGCCCAAAAGAATTCTCCTTTTTACCTCAGGACCAAAGCCCTCGTCCCGGGTTTTTGCATACATCTCGTTTATATCCTTTGCCCTTGCCCTGAAGCCATATCTCACCCCATCATAACGAGCCAAGTTGGAACTTGCTTCGCAAGGTGCCACTATGTAGTAGGTAGGTATGGCATACTTGCTATGGGGCAAAGAGATCTCCTCTATTTCAAAGCCAAGCCCTTCAAAGAATTTTACAAAGTTATCAAAGCACTCTTTTATGCCTTCTTCCATCTCAAACTCAAAGAACTCTTTGGGAATGCCGATCTTTAGACCTTTGACCTCCCTTTCTAACTCCTCGCTGAACTTGGGCACGTCCACCTTGGCACTGGTAGAGTCCTTTGGGTCATACCCACTGATAATTTCCATCAAAAGGGCTACATCCTTTGTTCTCCTTCCAAAGGGACCTATCTGGTCCAAGGAGGAGGCAAAGGCTACAAGCCCATAGCGAGAGACCCTTCCGTAGGTGGGCTTTAGTCCGAGCACACCACAGAAGCTGGCAGGCTGTCTGATGGAGCCTCCCGTATCCGAGCCAAGGGACAGCGGGGCAGACAAAACCGCCACAGCTACTGCAGAGCCACCGGAGGAACCTCCGGGAACCCTCTCCAAATCCCAAGGGTTTTTGGTGGGGAAGAAGGCAGAGTATTCAGTAGATGAGCCCATGGCAAACTCGTCCATGTTGGTCTTTCCCACAATAAGGGCACCCGCTTTCTTTAGCCTTTCTATCACAGTGGCATCGTAGGGAGAGATGTAGCCCTCCAAAATCTTTGACGCACAGGTGGTAGGATAGCTTTCCACGTTTATGTTGTCCTTTATGGCTATGGGGATGCTGTAAAGGGGATAGTCTTCTGGGTTTTTCCCTTCCAACTCTTTGGCTTGCTGTAGGGCTTGTTCGTAGGTAGGTGTGATGTACGCTCTGACCTTTTCCTCTGTCTGAGAGAACCTCTCATAAAAGGCTTGAACTACCTCGGAGGGTTTAACCTCCTTTCTTTTCAAAAGTTCAAGCAGTTCAAAGACGGGTTTTTGCCAAAGCATTTAAATGTATTTTACCACAGCCAGCTTCACAGGGCTTTTTTCACCTTCTCTAAATCCTCCACCTTTTCGACGTTAAAAACTCTCACTCCGCTTACGGTCTGCTGGACTAACTTTGAAAGCACATTTTTGGGACCTATCTCCACAAAGGTATCCACTCCCAAGGCTTCCAACATGTATTGGACGCTTTGAAACCATCTAACGGGGGAAAAGAGCTGACGGTATAGGTTCTCCCTAACCTCATGTGCCATAGTGTGTTCCCTTGCGGTGTAGTTTTGCACCAGTGGAGTTGAAAGATTTTTTATGGGCGTTTGGGCGAGCTTTAGTCTAAAGGCATCCGCGGGACCCTTCATCAGTGAGCAGTGGGAGGGCACAGAGACCTTTAAGGGGATAGCCTTTCCTCCCATCTCCTTGCATATTTCCATAGCCTTTTCAACCGCAATTTTTTCGCCAGAGATAACCGTTTGCTCGGGAGAATTGTAGTTGGCTGGTTCTACCACACCGAACTGGCTTGCCTGCTCGCAGGCACTTTCTACCTTCTCCGATGGTAGCTTTAAAATTGCCGCCATGGCACCCTTTCCCTCGGGCACCCCCTCCTGCATTAGCTTGCCCCTTATGTGTGCCAAACGGACTGCCTCAAAGAGCTCCACACCACCCGCCACCACCAAAGCGGAATACTCACCCAAGGAGTGCCCAGCCACCACATCGGGCTCAGGAAAGCCAAGCTCCCTCATAACCCTGTATATGGCAATGGAAGTGGTAAGAATAGCAGGCTGTGTGTTTATGGTTTTGTTTAGCTCCTCCTCCGGTCCCTTAAAGATGAGGGTAGGGAGGTCGTAGCGTAGTGCATTCTCTGCAGAGTGAAAGGCGTCTGTAGCTGTGGGAAATTCCTTGTAAAAATCGTAGCCCATGCCCACATACTGAGAGCCCTGTCCGGGAAAGATGTATGCCAGTTTTCCCATGGCTTTAAGATTTTAACCCTTTTCCCTGTGCTCACAACTTCTTTATCTCCCTTCCCAGTTTTTCCTCCACCGATTGGACCTTGGATACAAGCCTGTTGGATTTGCCCTCTCTGTAATCTATCTTCATGGTTATGGAGATCCTTGGGCAGTCCTTTTTTAGCTCTTCAAAACCCTTTTTGAGGACATCCATCACCTCATCCCAGCTTTCACCCTCAATGATGGTGCCCATGGGTGTGAGCACATAGGGTAGCCCAGATTTGTCCACCACATCCACCACCCTTGCCACGTACTGGCTCACGCTCTCACCTTTGCCTAAAGGTGTCATGCTAACAAAGACAAGGATGCTCATGAAAGAGATTATAAACCAAGCTCCTTTATGATCTCCTCCTTTTTCATCCTCAGAACATCCACTCCAAAGTGCAAAAAGCCATACATTAAAAGTATTCTATCGTCTATCAGCCTGCCCTTTATGTTGTTTTCAAGGATTTTAAATAGTTTTTTGACCTCCTCCTGTGCCTTTGATTCTTCCACCTTTCTGTCTGATATGAGGACCTCCACCATTAGTTCTTTTAAGGGCTTTAGCTTTTCTAAAAGAAGGGCGGTTTCTTCAAAGAGGGCGGGAGGTTTCAAGCCTTCCCGCTGTAGTGTGCGCTTTAGTAAGTTTGCCCTGAGATGTCCTATGCCTTTCACTCCCGCCAGGCTGGACCAATCTTCGCTCAGTCCAAACTTTACCGAGTGGGCGATCAAGAGAAGTCTTTGGTCATCCCCATGCAAAAAGCCGTTCTTTCTTAGCTCCCAGAGGAGCTTTAAAAGGTGCAATGCATCCGTGCCAAGGTAGGAAAACTCCCCCGGTGGATGGCGCAGGTTAGGATACTTAAAGGTCAGACCCTCCGTATAAAAGAGAAACTGATGGGTGTTGTCCTCAAAGCAGTTTTGACCACAGCCCGCCAGCATGCCTTTAACAAAGTGATCATCCTCCTCAAAGCTCTCCCCCCTCTCCACAAAGTCGTAGAGTGTATCAAAGCGTTTGGTGTAAAGTAAAGGTCTGATGACCGCCAGAGTAGGCAGGCCAAGATATTGCCTACGGAGGAACTCCTCCAGCTTGGTGGGAGGTAGCCCGCTTTTTACACACAATAGCCCCTTGGGTGTTAGGGAATTCTTCTCAAGGTAAGCCCTTTGCCTGAGAAATCTTTCTACGCTTTCTATGGTCATCTTTGACACTTGACTGAAGGAGTAAAACTTTTCTAAAAACCTTTGGTAGTTGAAGCCTTCATAAAGATAGCCAAGTAAAACAAAAAAGCTTAGCACATCTATGTTTTTTTCCTCCTGAATGGCTGTCTTAAAACCCTGAGAAAAGGTCCTTTCTATGAGGTCCTCCACAAGGCTTGAACTGCCACCGTGAATGATAAGATGGGAATAGCCCTTTTCTTTTAGTCCTAGCCTTCCTGCCCTGCCCTCCATCTGTAAAAGATCCAGCTCATCGGGTATGCACATCCACTTTTTGTTTTTAAAGACCCTTACCATTATGAGCACCCTGTCTGCGGGCAGGTTTACGCCGTAGGCTAAGGTCTGCGTGGCTATGATAACTGGGAGGTTTCCTTCTCTGAACTCCCTTTCAATGGCTTCTCTCTCCTCCTTTGGCACATCCGCATTGTGAAAGGCAAGCTCTGGAGGTCTTTCCTCCTCCACCTCAAAGGGCAGTGTTTGGTTAAAGATGCCCACCTTTTCCTTGGCGGCAATTTCCAAAAGCTTCCATCCCAGCTTCTTTTGGGGTACAAACAGTATGGTCTTCTCGTCGGGCTTGCTAAGCCTCCAAAGGGCATCCCAGAGTTTGCAGGGGACTTTGTCCTCCTCGCAGACCTCCATAAATTCTCGCAGGGAGTGATAGGACCTCTCAAGGGGCACCGGTCTCCACTGGCTTTTTATTAAAAGCTGTGAAGAGGTCCAAAGGGCAAGCTCCTCCACGCCCGGTATGGTGGCAGAAAGTCCAAGAACGGGAATACCTTCCTTTAGGCAGTATGCCAAAAGCTCCTCCACTACCCAACGCTTTTTTATTTGATGCACCTCATCCACAACCACCGCAGAAAGCTCCCTTACCCACCGGGCAGAGTTTCTAAAGGCTTGAACCAAGCTCTCGTATGTGCATACCACCAGCTCACCGGATGCATCCTTGAAGTTCTCCACCACCCGATCCCCCGTCCTAACATCTACCTTCTTGTCCAACCTTCTTAACTCCACCGCCTTTTCATAGACCAGTGCCTTTGTGGGCGCAGTGTATGCCTTTCTTCCTTTGAACTTTTTAAAGAACAGATAAGAGAGTAAGCTCTTGCCCGCGGAGGTGGGTGCAGAGACTATGGCATTGCCCTTTTCGTAGGTGTGATAAAAAAGGGTCTGAAGGGGGTTCAAAAGGGGATAGGGAATGTTTGGGTCTATCTCCTGCGATGGAACAAGCTCAAGGCTCCGCTTTTGGGTTTCTCCTTCCCTTCGAAAAACCGCCTTGCCGGAAGGTGGGTTTATGCTAAACTGACTTTCTGGCAGGAGGTATATGATTTGCATTAAGAATATTTAAAACCTTTTTGGAGAAAAACTTTCAAAGTAGCTGGATTTTTCGTTATCCTTCAAAAGACTTTTCATTAGATGGGCGGTGATGGGGGCAAAAAGTATGCCGTTTCTGTAATGACCCGAAAGCAGGGCGTAGTTCTCCCCCAACAAAAACACGGGCTTTTCGTCGGGAGTTGCAGGTCTAAAGCCGTATAGAGTGGCTAAGATCTCTCCCTTTGAAAGGGATGGGGCTATTTTGGTGGCGTTCAGGCACAGGCTTGCCAGACCCTCCACCGTGTTTCCACCCAAAAAGCTAACATCCTCAGAGGTAGCACCTATGTACATGTACCTGCTCCTTGGGATCAGGTAAGAAATGGTGGAGTAATGAACTACCTCAAAGGGCTTGGCTTTCACTTTTAGGGCTTGTCCCTTTATTGGATAGACGGGCACATCAAAAAGCTCCTTAGCCCACGCCCCCGTGCAAAAGATGTAATAGTCGGCGGTGTAAGTGCCCTTAAGACCCTTTAAAGATTCCGCTCTATCTCCCCTTTGCTCAACTCCAACCACCTCGTCAATCTCTATGGGCACACCCAAAAGCTCCATAGCCCTCAGAAGGGCATCCATCAAATTCTCCACATCCACCCACCCTTCTTCTAAGTAATGCACCAAAAGGGAAACCCTTTGGGAAAGGTATGGCGGTCTTTCCAAAAGCTCTACTTTGTAGCCTTTGCTTTTGTAATTTTCTGCTTTTTTTAAAAGCTCCTCCTCTCCCTCAAGGACTACCCTGTATATGCCATCAGTCCAAAAGTCAATCCTGAGCTTGGAAACATCCTCCACAAGCTTAACATAGTCTGGATACATCTTTAGGCTTTTGTAAGAAAAATCAAAGAGCTCTCCCTCTAAACCCTCAGAGAAGGGTGCCAGCATGCCACCCGCCACCCAAGAGGTAGCTTCCTCTGGGTTTCTTGTGATAACCTTAACCTCAAAGCCCTCTAGGGCAAGGTATAGGGCTGTGCTGAGCCCAATGATGCCACTGCCTACAACCAAAACCTTCATGTGCGTTTAGGAAATAGTATAAGCTTTTCCTTTACAGAATAAGAGCCAAAGGTGTAGGGTTTGACCTCCTTGGGTAGCACTTCAATGTGCATATTTTCAAAAACAAGCTTTGTTTTGAAGGGCATAAAGGGATGAAGAAGATAGGCGACCACAAATAGCCCGTCCGTTAGGGTGTACAGCACATCCGTCAGTTCCTTCCCTGCAAGACCCCAAGGTGCCTTGCGATCCACATACTTGTTCAAGAAGGAGGAAAGTCTAAAAACCTCCTCCAAGGCACGGTAGAAATCTACCTCCCTCATAAACCTCTCGTAGTTTTCTATAACCTCTGTGCAAAAGTTGATATACTCTTGGTCTTTATCTCCCTCCACTTTACCTCCCAAGTATTTTAGGTCCATGGCAAGGACCCGGCTAAAGAGGTTTCCTATCTCGTTAGAAAGCTCTCCCACGATGCGGTTCTTTAGGGCAGACTTGGATATATCACCATCCTGTCCAAAGGGCACCTCCCTGAGGAGAAAATACCTTATCTCATCAAGCCCATACTCCTTTACAAGCTCGTAAGGACTTATTACATTTCCCAAGGACTTGGACATTTTCTGCCCTTCCACCTTCCACCAGCCATGGGCAAAAATGCTTTTGGGCAGTGCATAATCCAAAGACATCAAAAAGGCAGGCCAATAGACGGCATGGAACCTGAGGATATCCTTTCCCACCAAGTGCAGGTCGGGAGGCCAAAATTCCATCTTATCATAAACCGCAGAAAGATAGTTAAAGAGGGCATCGAACCACACATAGATGGTATGGTCTGGGTCAAAGGGCACCGGTATGCCCCACTGAACCCTATGGCGGGGTCTTGTGATGGAAAGGTCCTTCAGCCCCTGTTTTACAAAGGATAGGACCTCGTTCTTTCTGTATGAGGGTAGGACAAAGGTGGGATTGTTCTCAATGAGCTCTTCTACGGCACTTTGATATTTGCTGAGCCTGAAAAAGTAAGAGGGCTCCTTTATATACTCGCAAGGTTTGAGATGGATGGGACACTTGTTTCCCTCAATTAATTCGCCTTCTGGTTTGAACTCCTCACAACCCACACAGTACCAACCTTCGTATTCCCCAAGGTATATGTCTCCCTTCTCGTAGCACCTTCTGAAAACCTCCTGAACGAGCTTTTTGTGTTCTTCGTCGGTGGTTCTGATAAAGTGGTCGTAGCTTATGCCCAAAAACTCCCAGAGCTTTTTAAAATTTTCTGCGTTTTGGTCTGCCAACTCCTGTGGAGATATGCCCCGCTCTTCCGCAGAACGCTGGATCTTCAGTCCATGCTCGTCCGTGCCCGTGAGGAAAAAGACCCTATAACCTCTGAGCCTGTAAAAGCGTGCTAAGGTGTCTGCGGAGATGTTGGTGTATGCGTGTCCCACGTGGGGTAAATCATTCACGTAGTATATTGGAGTTGTAATGTAGAACTTCATGGACTTATAATTATACTACCCTCGCAACGGGACAGGGTGAACCCCGCCAGGCCCGAAAGGGAGCAACGGTAAGCCTGCCGTCCCGGGTGCGGGGGCTTTTCAAAATGAAAAAGCTCATCTTTCTTGTAAGGCATGCCCAAAGCGAATTTAACGAAAAGGGAATATTTCAGGGAAGGCTTGACAGCGACCTAACCCCCTTAGGCTTTGTTCAAGCGCGCCTTTGCGCAGAGGCACTCAAAGACAAAGGTATAGAGCTTGTGATCACATCGCCCCAAAGGAGGGCATACAAAACCGCCCAGACCATAAGCGATGTTTTAGAAGTTCCCCTACGGGTAGATGAAAGGATCAGGGAGATGTCCTTTGGAGACTTTGAAGGCAAACACTTTTGGAGTTTGGTGGAAGAGCACAGGGAAACCTTTACCAACTGGTTGAGGGACCCCGTCAGTCATCCTTTACCTACCCAGGAGGATATGGGGGAGTTTGAAAGGAGGGTAACGGATTTTCTGGAGGATCTAAAGGGATTGCACCATCATAGGGTCTGCGTGGTAGCCCATGGGGGCACCCTGCACGCCATTGTGTGCTTGGCTACTGGACTAACCTTGAACAACCTATGGAACATTCACATGGACAACACAGGCATAAGCCTGTTGGAGTTTGACGGTAAGGGCTTTCATCTTAGGCTCTTAAACAGCCTTTGCCATCTATGAGTATTTGTATATGATCTTGCCCCTTTCAACTTCCTCCTTATCCAAAACCTCGGGAAAGTGCCCTATCAGGCTTTCCAAAAGCTTTGGTCCCGATTGCCTTCCCGCATCTCTGAGAACCGCCTTGGCACCCTTGTCCCCTATAAGGGCTTTAACACCCTCTGACATATTTACTATAGCCAAAAGAAGTATATCTGGATCTACCATAAATTCCCTCCTCGGACTTCTTTTAACATTTTCTTCTATTTTGGCACAGACTACCTGAGGCTGTTCTAAAAATGCAAACCCATTGACACACAAGAGTTTTAAAGCTAAAATCTAAACTTGATGTTTGTTAGCCTACAGTTCAAGCTTGAACTGAAAAAGGAAGACAAAGAAAAACTCATAAAGCTTATGCGTAGGCAATCCTCCGCTATCCGAGTGGCATACAATATGCTAAAAGAGTTGGAAAAAGAAGAAACAAAAAACCCACACGCCCAAATATACCAAAGACTAAGAAAGCTGTTTCCTGAGTTGCCAACAAAATACATTGATTCAGCCATTTACAAGGCTAAGCAATATCCCACATATAAACCAGTGGTATTTGGAGGCAAAAGACTTTTTGAAAAGCTTTGCAAAAATCACCTTACAGGTAAAGCAAGGGAAGGACTTAAAAAGCAATGGAAAGAATTAAGGCAAGGAACACTTATAGGCGTTGGGTCAAAATCAGACAAAGGAAACAGATTAACAAGGTTTGAAAACATAAACGGACAGCTACACCTTAGGATTACTACAGGAAACAGGGAGTTTATCTACGCCAAAGTGTTAAGAGAACCAAGCAATAGCAAAGATAAGTGGCTCACCTTTATGGTTATGCTTTTAGAAAGTTGGCAAACAAAAAACTACTTTGCCTACACAGTGGAGTTAAAACTAAGAGATGGAAAAGTTTATGGAAGTGTATCCTTTGAACTTCCAACGCCTGAAGTGAAATACACCAAAGAAAACGGAGTAATAGCCATAGACACTAATGCATCGCCCATCCACTTAGCCGTAGCGGAGGTATCAAAAACTGGAGAATTAGTAAGCTACCAAACCATCAGCCTACACCAACTTTTAGGACTTTCTCAAAACAGCAAAGACCATCAGGAGTGGATATTAGCTCACCAGATAGTAGATTTAGCCGTTCGGAAAGGCAAAGCGATAGCCATAGAGAACCTAAAGAAACTCAAAAAAGGAGTGCGTTGAGATGGAAAAGCTACACTAAGAAAAATACTTCACCAGTGGAACGCCAAAAAGTTTTTGCAAAAGCTAAAGAGGGTAGCAATGATAAAGGGAGTGGAAGTAGTAGAAGTCCATCCTGCCTACACATCAATCATAGGCATGCTAAAGTATGCACCACAGTTGAACATAGACAAGGACATAGCTGGGGCTTATGTGATAGGGAGAAGGGCACTGGGCTTTAAAGAGGACATGCCTGAGAATTACAAAAAGCTTTTGAAAGACAAAGCATATTTGGAGTTTGCCTTAAAGAGGTATGAAGAAAGAGAAAAGGAACTTAAAGAACTTTTAGAGAAGGAGACAAACCAATACAAAAGGACTGCCTTAGAAAGTGAGGCGAAAATAGTAGAGAAAGCAAGGAAGCTACTGACTAATCTCATACAAAGCCTTCAGAGCGAACCAAGCTCCTGTGAGGGAGCCAATGGAAGGAATTCCGAGCAGGGGAGAGGCAACCTTGCCTTTTCTGTAGCTTGGCAAGTTTTGAGGGTAGCCCTCCTCTTCCCTATTTTTGGAAAGGTATTGCCAAGGGACCTTTCTCCTCTGAAGCCCATATTGGTGGAAGGGGTGTGGGATAGGGTGAGGAGTAGGTTAGTCCCTTTAGAGGCTGGGGGGACATCCCGATGAGGGGTTTTTTAGAACAGCCTCCAGACTACCTTACGCTTATATCAAAACTTTAAAAGGACTTTTGCTTATAAAGACCACAAAATTTTCTCCTTTGTAGTTAGGCACCTCTCCACCCAGCTCAAAGGTTCCGAAGACGTAATTGACAAAAAATGGATAGGGTGCATGCTTTAGCCGGACTATTCCCTTTGCCCTTATTACATCCTTGGGTAGGTTTTTAAAAAAATCCACCAGATCTTCGTATTCAAAGGCTTCCTTAAAAAACTTCACATGTTGGGCGTAGGGATGGCTGTGGTGATTGTGGTCTTTGGCAAGCATCAAAAGTTGGTTCAAAGACACGGCACCCGCAAAGACCTCCTCGGGCAAAACTCCGTAAGAAGTTCTGTAGAGCCTGAGTTCCTTGAATATTCTCTCGCCCGTAAAGACATTCTTTACTGCGTATTTCTCCCAAAGTTCTAAAACCTTTCTCTCAAGGTTTTTAAGTTCCTCTTCAGAAACCAAGTCTATCTTGTTTATTTCCGCTATGTTAGA
>Ga0272447_1000795_pt1 | contig 22124 bp, 14 predicted proteins | sample YNPCB0133_FD_194589 | JGI IMG/M metagenome (GOLD analysis project Ga0272447, IMG submission 194589) | Hot spring microbial mat communities from Yellowstone National Park, WY, United States - YNP-CB-013-3 | ecosystem: Environmental > Aquatic > Thermal springs > Hot (42-90C) > Sediment | place... | reverse complement strand
GTGCCATCGAACAATCCACGTCATTCCTCCGAAGCCGGAATGACATCCGGATGGTATCTCGGATCGTCCGTGGTTTCTCTGGAAGCCAGTGAGCTATCCCCAACACCGCTGTATGCCCCGCTGGGGAGTTATGTTTACCATCCTTCACCTGCTGTGGTTCGCGCGGGACTCCTGGATTCACTCGCGGTCGATCTGAACGCCGGCCGCCTGCATCCCCAAACCACGCTGCTGACCGCTGACCATCCGCGGATTACTCCGCTTGCAGATACCTATCAGGTGTTGGAGAGGATGCCTCCTGATTCCCGTCATTTACGTCGTACCCTAGCCCGGTACCCTTTTGCCTCGGTTACAGTGGTGCAGTGTGGCTCCTCTCTCGATGCGGCACTTTGGGAGAGACACTGTCAACAGGCGCTTCGGCATTCCCTGCCAACGGGAATTTCAGATACCGCTTTTCTCCTACTGACCCACGATGAGAAGCGGCTATGCCTCTTGTTGGCACGTCGCGTTTCGGATCATTCTCAAAAGTCTTAGATCCCCTGTTTGTTCTTCCCTGGGCTGATATCAACTCTTCCCCATGTAGATGGAAAAGCCCCTGGGGCCGGTTTTCACTCCGCTTTCTTCTTGTCTCTTCGGATTACACTGGCCGAGCGGTAAATCCACTGTTCGGCAGGTCCGGTGGCCTCATCGGGAATGATGTCGCCGGTCCGTTGGCGTTGGTCATCGGTGGGTCGGACAAAATGGATTTGCAGGGTTTTCCTTTTGATGATCCGCTCGCCATTCGGCGACTCTTCCACCGCCAAGCCGTTGGACAGGCCCGTGATGTACACGCTGAAGCGGTTGGTACCCGCTGCTTGACGCTGCAGATTCGTCCACACGGCTACCCCGCTGACCGTAATCGGAACGGCATCCGGCTTGCTAGGTGGAATCGGACGCTTGGAAATGTCGATACTCGAGTGGACTTTCAGCCGAGGTTCACCGGTGGGATTTTCGATACGATCGATTTGGCTGACCAAGTAGGGGTGGATTTCATCCAAGTGGGAGGTGTTCAAGTCTTTGGTGACTAATTCGAATTCCGGAAAGAATATCTGTGGCTCTCCCGTCATATTGTACACTTGATACCAAAGATACCAGACAGTGGCTTTCGTGAGTCGTCCCCCGGCTTCGAAAATTTCGAGATTGGCAATACGGATCGGCTTGTAGCGGAAGTGCAGGGTCCATACTCCGGGCTTGTCTAGGGGCAACTCGACTGGATCGATCTTTCTTTCGTTGAGGATTTGGGCGGCACATGTATGCTTTGACCCCGTCAGACCCCATAGGGTCAGGCCCGTGCATAAGGCGTTTCCGAGAAATTCCCGCCGGTTGTGCAACTTATGCTTCATACCGCTTGCTCCCGACTGATACGCACTGCTGTTATCTTTGACCATAACCATGGAGGTAGCTGGGTGCAAGCGCAATGCCTCTACAAAAATCATCTGGGGAAAAGGGGGCTATGGCGTCATCGGCAGGACCGGCGTTATTGGTCACCAAGGCGGAATGGACTCTCTTTCATATTCGTAGAGGATTCCTGAGTCTTGCGATGAGGGACATAGCAACGGAGCCAAGCTCCCTGCTGGGACCATGCTCCGACGAGTTGGGTTGTGGCTTCCGCGATGGCGGTGATCACGGCTTCCTCTTCCGGTCGATAATGGCTGGCCAGCACCCAAAGGCGGGGACTGTTGCATAATCGCTGCCATTGTTCCCAAGCTTCACTTCCCACGAAGCGTTCGGAGTTAGCCCAGACCACCCCAGGTGGAAACGGTTCTTCCTGAGTGTAAAACAGGAAAGCAGGTAGGGCACCCCGCAAGACCAGGACTTTGTCCCCCTGCTGCCATTGTTGCCGCACAACATCTAGTAGAGGGCGGATTTCCTCCGATCGACAGGGACGGCGGCATTCACGAAGGCACTCACTCACACCGGATGAGAGAACAACCAGAACTCCAAAAGCGGCGACACCCCATGCTCGGGGAGAGCACAGGTTCCACAAACTCCACCCCCCTCGTGCAATCATGAGAATGAGGATGGGGTTCAGGAACAACACCAGGCGTCCCGCCAAGGGGTAACGTCGCAATGCAGATGCGAAAAGAGCCGCTCCGAGCAGAGCAAGCACCAGAGTGGCCCATGCACGTTGTTCACGCCAGAGTACGATACCTCCCCAAATGGCCAAGGCCCCTCCCAGAAGGGCACCGCTACGACCCACGCTGATCGCACACCACCCCAGTCCATGATCCCAAAGCCAGCCGGCTAGATTGAGGCTTGTCCCCGGTAAAAAATGCTCCTGCCAGTACTTTTGCAGATAATCATTCCGGACAAGATAGCTCAGGTGGATGGAATACAACACTCCAAAACTCAACAGCCAGCTCAGACCCAGCAAAGCCACGGACCAATAGCGACGGGTTTGCTTCTGGGACAACGTTTGCATCAGAAGCGATCCACCGATCCCTACCAGTACGAACATTGCCGGATGGGAAAACCAGATGGCCACCATCCCTCCCAAGACCATACTCGCCAGGCTCCAAAACGATCCCTTTCGGTGGAGGTAATCCCAGAGCACAAGCAAGCCTACGGTCGTAGCGGCGTCGCATGCATATTGCTTGCATTCTGCGGAGTAGCTAACCAATCCCGGACTTACGGCGTACAGAGCGACAGCCCAAACTGCTGCCCATGGTGGTAACAACCGACGGGATAACACGCCAAACCCCACCAAGCCGGCCAGCGAGCAGAAAAACGCCACGCTACGCAGCGACCACTCCGATACCCCTACCCATTGTGTGATACCCTTGACAGCTAACAAATACCCTAATGGTGCCCCCTGATTCCAATCCAGTGGCTCCAACAATCCTGACCAGGAGCGTGTGACGATATTCAACGCAAGCATGCATTCGTCAATCCATAAACATCGATCCGATATATACACAATGACACGTAGGATCACACCCAGGAGAAGGCATAAAATCATCCACAATCCAGGTTGCCGGAATACCATCATTTCCCAGCGTTGAGCCTGGCGAGAAATCCACAGCTTGGGGGATGTCAGGTTGTTCTTATTGCTGTACAGCATCATACTGTGACCTGATTCCAAGGAGTAGATGCGGAGTATAGCGCTCTGTCAGAATTTGGAAGCTATCATTGATCGGTGGGCAGTTGCAAGGCGAAGTGATCCGCGGAAACCATACCATTCCGTTTGTCATGGATTGATCGTATGAGGATGGCGGCGTGGACGCACTTTGATGTCAAAGAGGCTGAAGATCTCCTCCTCAGTCAGGCCGAAGCGTGACGGTTTATCCGCTTGAGCCACGAGATCGAGGAACATCTTGCGTTTTGATTCGAGGATTTCCGCGATGCGATGTTCGATGGTGTCTTGGGTGAGGAAGCGTGTGACAGTGACGGGGTGCCGCTGTCCCACCCGGTGCGCACGATTGATAGCCTGATCCTCGACAGCCGGATTCCACCAGCGATCGAATAGGAACACGTAGTTGGCACATTGCAGGTTCAGTCCCACGCTGCCGGTGCCATAACTCATGAGCAGCACATGGCAGTGGGGATCCTGACGGAAACGTTCCAGAATAGCCGGACGCTCCTCCGGCGGAATGCGCCCATGATACTGTAACGGCCCGAACGGTTCCAAGTGGCGAGCCAGAATTTGCAAGGGTTCTACCCACTGGGAAAAGATGAGGGCTTTATGATGACTTTCTGCTATCTCCTCCATATCCATGCGTAGTTGTTCCAGCTTGGCGCTTTCCCCTGTGAGTGGGTCGAAATTGCAGATCTGCTTGAGACGCATGATCAGTTGAAAAACGTGCTGAACGGTTATCGTGTCTCCCAGGGCATTGAGATGGACGACCCCCTCCTCCTCTGCTCGGCGGTACGCATCCCTTTGGGCCGGAGTCAGATCCACGTGAACGTCCCGAAATATCTTCGGCGGCATGTCGGATTGGACGCTCTCCTTGGTCCGACGCAAAATACTGTCCGCCGTGTACAGCGGCAATCGCTTAGGAGGTGTATTCGGTGGAATCCGACCTGGGTCGAGGAACTCAAAAAGATGTACCAGATCATCGGGATGATTTTCGATTGGTGTGCCGGTCAAAGCCCAACTGCGAGCACGGGGTAGGGCGCGGGCAGCCTGTGCGGTTTTGGAATCCCTATTTTTGATGCGTTGAGCCTCGTCCAGAATCACAACATCGTAAAAGAGCCGGCTGTCTGTGGCCCATTCCACGTCACGGGTTAGAGTCTCATAATTGACCAACTTCAACGGGGAGTTGGAGATCAACCAGGCGGTGCGCCTCTGCTCCGGTTCCCCTTCGATGACTTCGATCGGAATATCGGGGGCCCAGAGTTTCAGCTCCCGAGTCCAATTATGTACGAGAGATTTGGGACAAACGATCAGAGCACGCCGGACAACACCTTGATAGAAAAGCAGTCGCAAGGCCAAAATGGCCTGACACGTTTTGCCCAGACCCATCTCGTCGGCCAGAAGCGCTGCCGAGCGGGGTACCAAAAAGGCGATCCCCTCCAACTGATACGGGAACGGCGCGAATGGCACCTGCAGTTGCCGTCCCTGGAACAGACCATCGAGAGGCGGTTGCAACAAAAACAGCAAGCGGTCCTTGACATGAACCGTCTCGGCGGTCGGTTGTAGTCGAATGCGATGTCCACCAAATGCGTCCGTTTCCACGTCAGGAAGGGGAGGCAAAGGCGGATCCCCATCGCTCAGCGTTTCCGCCGACGGTTGGGCTGGTTGCGTTGACTCGAGCAGAGGAGCTGGAAATTTCCACCCTTCGGTCCTGATAGGCGGTTCCAATCGTCCCAAGGAACGAACCCACGGTGCATCATCGAGGAGTCGGACTTCACGCAACCTCGGAGCCGTCAAGATCCCCCACCTTGTTCCTTCGATTATCTGCAGCGGCAGGGACAAAGACCACTCCTGCACCTCAAGCTCGACTCCGCTGCTGGACGGAATCGGGGCTGGGTCTTCGCAGGGATGTGATTGGGACAATTCAGGCGGCACGGTGATGGGCTCCCAGTTTCCGAGCCTCTGCAACGGCCTCACGGATGCGGCTGAACGGTTCGCTCAGCTCCAACGCAGGATCAACTTGGTCCAGCAACGCCCGGACTATTTCCCAATCCGAACGAGTCTGGGCCGGTAACCACAAACCATGGCGGGCTCGAGGATGCTCCAACGGGATCAGATCTGCACAGGCCAATCCCTCCTCCGGTGTGGAACGAACGATGGCCAACGGGGTCGATATTCGCTTACGAAGCGTCCACAGTGGAGGCTTATCCGTAACAAGTAACGAGACTGGGGTACTGCTCTTCTCGACCAACGTTTTACCTATCAAATCAGCAAACACATATTCTTGGAGCGTCGGACCATACAGTGCCTTCTGAACACGGTTGGGTTGCACAGCGGTAGTAAGGCGAAACTCCAGGGGCCTTCCCCAACTGTTGGTCACCAAATACCCCCCGATCCAGCCGGTTACGTCCTGTAAAATGGTTAGAAATCCCAAAGTCGGTGTTGGAGCGTCTGTGGAACTGAAACTCATGGGGGAGGGCGGGGCCATGGTCAAGGTTTGTTCCGACACGATGCTCCTTTCTCCTTCCTAGCGGTTGTCGTACCTTGACCGGTAGGGTTCTCGCATCCTGGCCGGTCGATAGTGAACCGCAACCTAGCATCGACTGAGGAACTGCTCCCCTTGAGAGTCATTCCGGCCCGTGGCCTGAGCGTATCGTGGATACCCCACGGTCTGGCCGACGCAAAAGGCAAATTTTACCTAGTCCATGCCATAGTACTAAGCGATCCGGCGTAGTCGTAGAAACCTGATCTCCAAAACAGCTCGCTAGCTTGAGGGGGAATTTTTCAGCACAAGTTTCAGTTTCTTCAAGAATCCGAATTTCTCTGCACCGTTTTACTGTTACACCACAACCCTCCGTCGCAGGGGGAATTTGTCCGATCGAAAAATAACATCACTATTTTGCTAATCATAATAAAAATTTCCCTAGTCAGCGATGTGGCTTTCAGTAAAATGCAAGAAAGGGCCGAGGAAAAGTCTGAGTTGTGGACGGGTGGAAGAACAGGACGGCCCTAAAACGACTCAAACGAAGAGATAGAAACAAAACGCATTTGAGCGAAGAGATAATGATGCACGGTGCGAGTGAAGCGAGGATTGGGACTAGTGTTGCTCCTGAGGTGTCGGGGCATTCGGAATCGCCCAAGTTATCTACTGTTGAGCATCAGAAAGCGAGCAGTAACTATCTCCGGGGCACTCTGGCTGCCGAGTTGGCGGATCCTAACACCGATCATTTCAACGAGTTGAACAAAGGATTGCTCAAATTTCACGGCAGTTATCAGCAGGAGGACCGGGATGCCCGCAAGAATCGCGATAAAACGGGAGTGAGTAAGTTTTATATGTTCATGATCCGCCTGAAGTTGCCTGGTGGGAAGCTAACGGCGGATCAGTATCTGACCATGGACGACATCTGCGGGCGCTACGCCAATGGGACATTACGGATCACGACGCGACAGAGCTTTCAACTGCATGGTGTATTGAAGACGAATCTGAAAGCCACGATGCAGACGATCAACGAGGCTCTGCTGACCACGTTGGGGGCGTGTGGGGATATTACCCGCAATGTCATTTGTTGTCCCGCGCCGTTGCCGGACGCTTCACGCGCTATGCTACGCGAACATTGCCAGATGCTGGCCCAGGCCATGACTCCTGAGGCAGGCCGACGAGCTTATCATGAAATCTGGCTCAACGGTCAACCCCTGCCAGATCCCCAAACGGATGAGGAGCCTCTCTACGGCAAGACGTATTTGCCGCGCAAGTTCAAGATCGGCTTTGCACTACCTCATGACAACTGTACGGACCTGTTGGCCCAGTGCGTGGGCTTCCTCGTGATCACGGATAACGGTCAACCCACCGGACGCCCCATCGGCTACGACCTTTATTGCGGAGGAGGACAGGGTCAAACGAATAGCCGACCGGACACCTCGCCTTTGTTGGCTCAGCCGATTGGTTTTGTCGAACCGGATGAGGTTATTCCGGCTGCTCAGGCGATTGCACGGCTGTACCGCGACCATGGCAACCGTGCGGATCGTAAGCGGGCACGGCTCAAATATGTCGTCCACGACTGGGGCGTAGATCGTTTCCGGGAGGTGCTCTACCGGGACTATTTCCCGTTTCCGTATCGGCCTCCGGTAATGCAACCGATCACCGGCCTGGATTTGCACCATGGCTGGCATGGAATGGGTGATGGGCGTTGGTTTCTGGGTTTGTCTGTCGAAAACGGGCGAATCAAGGATGAAGGCTCGCTCCGTTTACGTTCCGGCATCCGGGCTATTGTCTCCCGTTTCCGCTGTGATGTCCGACTGACACCCCAGCAGGATATCTTGCTCTGCGGCTTCCGTACAGCGGATCGACCGGTCGTGGAAAATCTTTTAGCAGAGTACGGGATCCCCAAGCCAGATGCTTTATCCCAAGTGCAACGTTGGAGTATGGCGTGCCCTGCCATTCCCACCTGTGGATTAGCCATCACGGAAAGTGAAAGAGCATTGCCGGCCATCATCGATCAATTGGAGATAGTCTTGAGGGACCTGGGCTTGCAGGAAGAGCCCATCAGTGTGCGGATGACGGGTTGCCCGAATGGGTGTGCTCGACCCTATCAGAGTGACATTGGACTGGTTGGACGCTCCGGTAACAAATACACCATTTACGTGGGTGGTGATCGTTATGGACGAAGGCTCAACTTTGAGTTGGCAGACCTGGTTCCCGTGGACCAGATCGTACCTCGTCTGACGCCTTTGCTACGGAGATATCAGGCCGAGCGGCAGGTGGGGGAGTCGTTCGGCGATTTCTGTACGCGTGTTGGCATCGATTCCCTTCGTCAAACCCTGTCAACCTCATGAGCACAAAGAGTGTATTTCCCCCTTCCGTGCCGGAGGATAGGCTGTCAATCTGATCTTTTCAATCCCATGAAGGAGAAAGGCAAGGGAGGGGGGTAGGCACATCCCCTGACGGCTTCAATCCCATTACTGTTTTTCCGGTGAGGGGTCCTTAGGAGGTGGGGAAGGCTTATTACGCTCTGGTTCGGGAGGGACATAACCGGTTAGTTCTTGACGAAAAGTCGCCAGGTTTGGGGCAACCAGACTCAGGTAGGCATACATACGCAGACGGAGGACCGGGTCTTTCTCCATCGTGGCGGCCTGTCGGGTTGGCTCAATCTGCGGGGCAGGTAAGCCAGGACTGAAACGTTGAGCATGCCGTATGGCAGCATCAGCCGCTTGTTGACGAAGTGACAAGGGCCGTTGAGCATTTCGCGCGACACCGATCAATGCCGACTGAATCGCCGGATCAGGTAACCATACGAGAGCATCCATTGCCGCGGGGGCTAACGTGTCGTCTGCCAAGGCGAGTAACAAATTCGGAATGGCCGGAATCACATCGCGGGAAGACTCGGGACAAGAAGCCAATTGGGCCAAGGCCTGGACCGCTCGAGTCCGCGCGGAGTGCTTGTAGTTGGCATCGACCGTTCGCACTACGGTACTACCGTGCCAGAGCATGAACCAGTTGTCTCGAATCTCCGTGGCCGAAGCAGGAATGGGCATGAGATAAACATGGGGGAAGTACTGGAGTTGCTGACGCAAACGTGCTTCCAAGCCAAGATCGCGATAGCGAGTCACGGGCAATCCCAGGCTTTCCGGATCGATCTGCGAGTATATCTTTTCAAACCGTTCGCGAGCTGCAGCGACGCGGTCCAGTTCCGATTCCAACCGCTGTAACACTTTGGAAAGTTCCTCGACTGCCAGGCGGGTGTCTGCAAGCGCCTGGGCGGAAAAAGGCGTATGTCGTTGCTGTAGGTCCTGCATGTACGCGAAGGCCCGAGGTGATACGGATGGATAGATCGGAAACTGAGCCGCGAGCACCGCATACGTGATGATATCGACGCGTAGCTCGAGCAATCGACGCTGCTCGGCATTGAGCAGAAGTGGCAATGTATCGATCAGTTGCAGCAATCGAGTCCGTCGTTGTTGAGCCGCCCGCGCCAGTGCGTTATCTCGTGCTTGTTGGTTTTCTTCGGTCAAGCGTTTTCGCTCTTCCGGGGGGTCATTCGGATGGGGCTGATAGATAGCGGGAATCTCCGGCAATTGCGGATCCGTGGTAGCCATCAGGGCTGCTGTTCGGAGGAGAAGCTGTTCCAGAGTAGGTGGGGGAGGCTGGTCCAGAGAAGCTAACACTACGGTGGGGATGCCAAACCACCGAGGGTCGGCCTGTAACTGGCTGAGCAAGTCTCTCAGGAGGGGGTGGACCGCATGGCGGTCGATAATAATCACATCAGCAACACCTCGGTGGAGACGCTGTAAGAGATCCCGTCCTGTGGCGAAAGTTTCTACGCGGAAGCCAGCAGCGATTAGTAAAGGCACAAGAGTATCCCGGCGACGCGGGTCAGGGTCCAGGTACAAAGCGTTGCCCGGCGCTGGAGCAGGAGGGATATGGACATCTTGCAATTGTCTGCGGAGTATATCCACCACCTTCACCCTTACCGAGGCAGATAAGGAAGTGGGGCCACGGAGCAACGCGTCCGCTGCGAGGAATTGAACAAGCGGGTCCGGATAATCCAAGGCCGATGCCAGGAGTGATACCGACCCACCTCCCGGTCGCAGACCCGTTGCAGCTAGTTCTTTATCGGCAGCGATTTGGGCGGCTTGCAGAATTGCCACTAAAGTTGCTGTCTGCTTCTGACTGATTGCTTGGCGGAAAACTTCTTCACGAAGTGGTGCAGGAGCGGTGATCAGGAGTTGCATAGCCGACGGCTCATGCTGAGCGATCTCCCCGAATTGGCAGCGTAAAGCTGCTGCCTTACCCGCCATCGAAAGCATCAACACCATTGCTTCCATGGCGTAGCTTCCCCCCCGCTGGGCGACCCAACGTGCATAACGCAAACAATAATATTCGTTCGCCCATGAGACTGGTACTTGTAGTGATACCAGCTTTCCCTCCGAGGCGTTCCACCGCCAGAGACGAACAACCGGCTCCGGTGCATCAGGAAGCTTGCGAGATAGCCGGTATCGTGGACTTTCCTCGTAAAATCCTCGGGCTATCTGGAGTAACTCCCGCTCGGGCGAGTGTCTTTCCAATGCTAGATTGCTACGCCGTAAATAGTTACGCAGAGTATCCTGGGCTAGCTGTCGCAACACGGGTGATGTCTCGTTTCCGGGCAAAAGCAGCCGCCAAAGCTCGGGTATGATACTCGTCTGAACTTCTTCCTGAAGACTCAAGAATTGCTCGTGACGAATCAACCCTGATAATACCCCATACTCTTGGGTGGGGTTGAGACCATCCAGTGCCGCAATCCACGCCGACACACTTTCTGCATCCAACCGTGGTATCAGTTCATAAATCCCTTCGATGACTGCTTTGTCCTTGTCATTGCGGATTTCTTGTACCATATACGGGACAGCGGCCACGCCGATTCGTATCAACTCTGCTTGGGCGAAGACGCGTTCTTCCGGTGTAGCTCCGAGATTGGCGATGTACTTGGTGATGCGCTGGGGTTGACGGATGTGCTGATCCAGGGCCGTTTCCGCCTGACTAATGATCGTCTCGACGTATTCCCGTGCCTTTTTTTGTTCCACGGGATTGTCCGACCAGCGGGGTACCTTATAGAGCAGGGTAAAGGCACCTGGACCATATTTGTCGTAGATTGCAATGTAATCCTGCTGCTCCGGCTTGCTGTCCAGAAAATCTTTCAATAGGGGAGCAGCCAGGAAGTATTGGCCTTCGGAAATGAAGGTTCGCAGTTTTTGGTAAATAGCCTGGGATTTAGGAAGCTCTCGCGGGGGTACCTGTTGTGCAATAGTTGAAAAACGGTCGGATGTTACAGCTGCGATCAGACCGGCTAGAAGTACCCAACATGTGTATCGTGATCGCACGGCAAGACCCTCGTTCGTCAGGTGTACCATAAACGATCCCATACCGTTTTTCCCTGTCCTTCCCCTGCTTCAGGGCGTGGTTCCTTTCCGCTGCGATTTGGTTAGGGGTTAGTAGGGCTAACTCCTAAATCACATTTCGCAGAAGACCGATCAGCCATCCCAGGACGCAGCAAAACCCGTCCGGTGTTCTATCCCTAATCCGGGGAAACTCTGAGGGAAACGCCCTAGAGTCATTGTGAACGCTCCAACGGGATCAAGCAACATTCTTCGCAAGCGATCAGATCATCGTAGGTTTCCCGACGGCGGATCAAACGATGTGTAGCGTCTGTAACGAGAACCTCGGCGGCACGGGGTCGGCCGTTGTAATTCGAGGCCATGGACATGCCGTAAGCCCCTGCGGAAAAAATGGCGAGCAGGTCTCCGGGGTTCAGGGCGGGTAAGGGACGATTCTTCGCGAGAAAGTCCCCCGATTCGCACACAGGACCCACCACATCTTGTCGCAGGGAGCCATCAAAATCCAGAAACGGATCACCTTTGTCAGGGTCCACGCCCATATCAATGGGGGGACGCTCGGGAACCCCTGGGGGTAATTGCACGGGCCAGATACGGTGGATCGAACCGTAAAGAGTAGGCCGGATCAGATCATTCATGGCTGCATCTTGGATGAGATACCGCTTTCCCCCAGTGGATTTGCGATAGAGCACCCTGCTGACGAGAATGCCCGCATTGCCCACGATGAATCGGCCCGGCTCGAGAATCAGCTGACAACCCGTCGCTCGAACAGCCGGCAAAATGACTTGCGCATAAGCTTCGGCAGGAGGGGCCTCATCATGTCGGTAGTGGATGCCGAACCCGCCGCCCATGTTCAGGTAACGGATGCTATGACCCTGCTGACGGAACTGACTGATCAGAGCCACAGCTTTTTCCGCACCCTGACGGTAAGGATCCGTCTTGAGGATGGGCGACCCCAAATGCATGTGCAGCCCCAGAAGCTCTAATCCGGGATGATTAAGGATGTCTCGTGCCACATCCACCACAGTCTCGATATCGAGTCCGAACTTGACTCCTTTCACAGAGGTATCGGTCTTGATGTGGGTTTTTGGGGGCAGGTCAGGGTTGACGCGTAAAGCAATAGGGGCACGTCGGTGATATTGTTGAGCGATGCTGCCAATGGTCCATAATTCCTCCTCCGACTCGACATCAAAGAGCAATACCCCAGCTTCCAACGCCATGCGGATTTCCTCTGCCGTCTTCCCCACACCGGCGAAGACGATCGGCACGCCTTTGGGCCCTGCTTTCAAAGCTCGATACAGTTCTCCTCCACTGGTGACATCGAAACCAGCTCCATGTTCACCTAACAGCCGGCACAGCGATAAGTTACCGTTGGCTTTGATGGAATAACAGATAATAGGATGAGCTTCCGCATAGGCTTTTTGTAACACTTTCAGATGGCGCAACAGAGTAGCCTGACTGTAGATAAATAAGGGCGTTCCATATTGCTTCGCTAATTCCTGAACAGGTACGTTCTCGCAAAATAGCTGGCCGTTGCGATAACAAAAATAATCCATGGTACCTCCTTATCTTATTCATGGATATTATGATTTATGGATATAGACTATGTGGATTTACATATTCAGATGTTGTTTCCAAAAGCGGAGTTGGTTTTGGACTTCTGCAGGTGCCGTGGAAGCGTGACTTCGGAACGCGGCCAAAGCACGCCGGACTCCCAGACGCGAGCGAAGAAAAGTGACAGCATCCCGACGCTGGGGCAACAGGGAAGCCAGAACATCGTCGGGTAAGTCCGCCAATCGGCAGTGACGTTGTTCACATTCCCGCACCAGCTTGCCGACCACTTCATGAGCAGCCCGTAACGGCATGCCTGCTTCCACCAGACCTTCCATCAGTGTGGTGGCGTCCAAAAAGCCCTCATCCAAACGGGAGGCGATCGTTTCTCTGCGTAATCGACTGCCCTGCACTAAGGGCGCAGCTACCGACAGACATGCCTCGATCGTGTCGTGAGCGCCGAACAAGGCCACCTTATCCTCTTGCAAGTCGCGATTATAGGCCAATGGCAATCCTTTGAGCAAAATAAACAGTTGCTGTAAGGCAGATATTACACGAGCACTTTTACCACGAATCAATTCTAGAACATCAGGATTTTTCTTATGAGGCATGATACTAGAACCTGTACAAAATGCATCAGGCAATTCAATAAAAGAAAACTCCGTGGTGCTCCAGATGATCCACTCTTCCGCCCAACCGCTAAGATGCAAGGCAATAACGGCCAGGGCATAAACATAGTCCAGAACGAAATCCCGATCACTGGAAATATCCAAGCTATTGCCTGCCAAGGCGGAAAAACTGAGTTCCTGGCGGACCAAATCGCGGTTGATCGGCAACGAAGTTCCTGCCAATGCAGCGGCACCCAGAGGCAGGATGTCGGCATGTCGGCGGGCCTGGGCCAAACGTTCCCGATCCCTCTGGAGTTTCTCGACGTAGGCCAGCGCGTAATGAGCGGCGAGCACCGGTTGTGCCCGTTGAAGGTGCGTGTAGCCCGGTACAATCACATCCTGCTCGCGTTCCGCAAATTGAACGAACGAGCGCTGCAACTCGGCCACTTTGCCATCGATTTCATCAATCGCCTCGCGTACCCAAAGCTTGACGTCTGTGACCACCTGATCATTGCGACTTCGAGCGGTGTGCAATTTGCGTCCGACATCCCCCAGTCGAGCGATCAACGCCTGTTCAATGTGCGTATGAATGTCCTCCAATTCGGTCCGCCAGGTCATACGACCGGAGGCGATCTCTTCCTCGATCTCTGCCAGGGCTTGTACGATCTGCTCTGCTTCGGTAGTGCTGAGCAGTCCTACCGCAGCAAGCATTCGGGCATGGGCCTGACTGGCACGTATGTCCTGACGATACAAGCGTTGATCGATGCTGATCGATTCAGTAAAAGCCTCGACCCGTGCATCGGTCGTACCCGAGAAACGACCTCCCCATGTCTTTTGACTCATGCTTGTCCCTCATCCTCAACCCGCTCAACCTGAGGATCGGCCGGTGCGGCTGCCGGTCCCTCGGGCTTTCGATCTTATGGCATAACATTCTTTTGCTTTGGGCATGGGATCATTCTTATCGGTTCCCGCGGAGTTTCTCTCTAGATTTGTACAATTCTTGCGGTTTGATGACACCTGGGGGAGGTGGGATGGGTAATATAGCCTGAAACCCGCAATCTATCCCAATGGTTGGTGGAAAATCTATCTCCAAGCCAGGTGCAATCCGTACCCACGAAGTCTGGAGGGAAATTATGTTGAAACTTCTCGATCGACGCTCCAGGGAAATTGTGGTGTTGCTGTCGGGGATACTGATGCCTTCTTGGGTGTGGGGGCAAAGTGACTCTGTACCGACATCCAATCCAAGGCCTGATTTGCAGCTTCGTCTGCGTTCCCTGACCGAACTGCTCAACAAGGCGGAATACGCCGCGGAATTGATGGACCAAGGGGAATCTATTCGTGGCCTCAAAACCCTGCTCTTTTTGACTCGTCTTCAGGGTAAAGGGGTCGAAGGGATCCATCCGGATCGGCCTCTTGGCTTGTATGCCAATTTCAAGCCAGATTTGGTGAGTAGTTCTTTTGTCATCCTCATTCCATTAGCAGACCGAAACGCCTTTCTGAATCTTCTCAAGGAGCGTTTGGGGTGTACTGTGGAAAAATTGCCAGGGGACGGGTACAAGCTGACTTTGCCGGGAGAGTTGCCCTTGATGGCTGTCGGTATCGACAACTTGTTTTTACGTTTGGAACAGGATTACGTTTACGCGGCACGCTTTGCGGAGGATTTGGAAACGCCTCGCCTTGTCAAGGCTGCAACGTTTTTTGCGCCGGATGATGGCGCAGCCCTATCCTTACAACTGCGCCTGGACCGCATCTCTGAGGATGTCAAGAAGTTCCTCGTGGGACAGCTCGAAATGGTCATCGAGGAGGGGATGCGGGAAAATCCGCCTCAGGATGATGCTGGTAAGCAGCTGGCTCCTTGGCTTAAGACTCATGTGGTGAATCTTGCCCAGACGGTGTTATTAGATACAGAACAAATAGACATACGCGTTCATGTGGACGAGAAAAAAGGTGAATTGGCAACCGAATTACGCCTGACACCCAAGGGGGGAAGCTTACTGGCCTCGAACCTTCGTACTTTTGCCAATCGCCAGAGTTTACCTGCGGGAATCGTGCAATCTGTTTCCCGTGCAGCCGGGCGTGGCGGTGTGCATGTCGGCATGACCCCTCTGGCCCGCCGAGAATTTGCCCAAGTCGTACAAAACATCGCAGCGGATGCGGTCAAGAATGCCGCCCCCGATGAACGCGAGTTCGTGGAAGGCTTGTTTCAAGCGATTCTTCCCACACTGAAAGCGGCGGAGTTCGACGCTGCGATCGCTCTAACTCCTGCTGACAGCGAGGGGCATCACAAACTTCTGGTTGCCCTTGCTGTACAGCAAGGGAAGGAGATCGAAAAGTACCTTCGCAGCATAGCTCCCATTCTCACTGCGGTGGAGCTGGCGAACTTTTCCTTTGATCGCGAAACCCTCGGTGATTTTCGCATTCACCGAGTGGTCATCAACGGTTTACCCGATACGGTGGATCAGCTTTTCGGTACCACGACCATCTGGCTGGCGGTATCAGAACGTTGTCTCGTCTGGACCATCGAAGAAAAAGGTGAGCTTTTACGCTCTGCACTCAAGCAGGTGCAGGCTGTGTCCGTACCTCTTGCCGATGTCGAAGTTTCAGCCCTGGCCGTTCTCCCCGTGCTCGCTCCCCATTTGCACGCCGATGAAATCAAAGCAATCCGGCGCGAGGTGTTTGGAGAGAAAGACCCAAGCAATCGCGATCGAATCCGTCTCCGAATCACCGCACGGGATCAACTCACGATTAAACTGGAAGGACAGGGGCCGGCGATCCGCCTGCTTCATCTTGCCAACGTCTTCCGTCCCAGTCCCTGAACGCCATACGATCCTCATCCAAGACCATTTTTACGGATCACGCTCAAAAGCAGACGAGCAAAAAGAAACAGATGCATTCAGCGAATGGCAGGATAGGCAACTCGCGACGACCGTGCTCCGGTATACTGTACGAAAATGGGCATATGACCTACACACCCTGTAACTCCGTAGCTTGAGGAGGATCCGATGTTAGCACGTCTGTGGTTACCCCTGGTGGGAACACTGCTTTTGGGAACATCTGCTGCTGCCCAGCAGACCACCCAGGCTCCGAGCGCTCCCGTAGAAATCCGTCTACGCTCGATCAATGATCTGTTGGGCAAAGCGGATTATCTCGCGGGACTGATCGGTCAACAGCAAACGTTCCGAGCCTTTACTCAACAAATTCCTCTCGATCCTCAAACGGGCTTGCTTGGAGTGGACACGCGACGCCCGATCGGTATCTACGGCGATTTGTCGTTCGATGTTCAAGAAGGGGCAGCGGTCATCCTGCTGCCGGTAGCTCATTTTGAGACGCTTGCGGGCTTCCTGCAGACTCAGCTGGGGTTGCAGATCGAGCGAAGAGCCAACGGCATCCTGGTCGTTCAATTGCCCCCCGGCGGCCCTGTGGAAACTCTCTATGCCCGCCTGGCCGATGGTTACCTTTACGTAACCAATCGTGAATCCCAACTCGAAGCTCGGAACCTGATCACGGCCAAAAACTTTTTCGCTCGAAACGATGAAGCTGTTGCTTCGCTCACGTTTCGGTTTGATCGCATTCCTGCCGTGGCACGTCGGGAGTTGTTGGCCCAACTGGATGAGGCACTGCGGCAACTCCAAGCTGAGGCTCTCGAGAAGACCAATCCTGCAGAACGCGCTGGATTCACCTTGGGAGGCAAGTCTGTCATCAGCTTGTCACGCACCCTCATCGAAGAGGTCCGGGAGCTACACCTGAAGCTAATAGTTGATGAAAAGCGGGATTTCGTTTCCTTAGACATGATTGTCGTACCAAATCCCAACAGTGCAGTGGCCCAAAACTTCGCTTCACTAGGGCAAAAAACCAGCCTGGCCTACGGAGTATCCAACATCAAAGGGGTGGTGCTCCGAGGAAATCTTAATTTTGCCCTCACTGACGACATGCGCAAAACGTGGGACGATTTGATTGACAGTCTAGCCAAGGAGATAATCGATAACGCTCCCGCCAATGACAGGGGTGTAGCCGAAAAAATTGTTCGCAGCTTCCTCCCAACATTCAAAGCTGGTGTTGCGGAGGCGGCCATTTCCATGACTGCACCGAATCCTCGGGGACATTACACCTTGCTGGGAGCTGTGGGCATCAAGGAAGGGAAAAAGATCAATGCAGCGATCGCGGAATTTGTCCGCGACACTGGTGATACACAATCCGTAAAATTGAATTTCGCTCAAGTGGGCCAGTTCACTCTCCACCAGATTGACCGCTCTTTACCCCCGGAGGCCGAAAAGTATTTTGGCAGCCGTTCCTTGTGGCTGGCCGTTTCCGACGACCTTCTGGTGTTGAGTGCAGGTCCGGATGCCTCGGTTTTGCGAAATGCGTTGACCTTGAAACCGGTTGCGGCGCCGGCCCTTTCGCTGGATGTTTCCTTGGTCGGGCTGGCCCGATTGGCCAATCAAAATGTGACCCCTCAACAAGTCAATGCCGCGGTATCGCAAATCTTCGGTCCCGGTGGACCAGTGGGTAAGGACATGCTCCGTTTGAGTGTGCAAGGAGGACGGAACCTGACGATGCGTCTATCCGTTCAGGGAGGGGGGATTCGCTTCCTGGCCGCCTTGATGGGTGTTGGACCCTGAGTACGCTCCCACCGTTAGCGTTATGTTGATCCCCCCTGTGTAATGCCGCGGGGGAGTACCAGAAACGGCACTTGCCGCGATGTCATACCCAGACACGGCGGGAGATAAGCCTGATCACAGCCTTGGAGAAACGGGAGTATCTCTGGCTCGAGCCCATCAGAGCAGTAGTGACGCAAACCATGTCATCAGCCGAACAGTTCCCCCACGGGTTGGCCGTCACCGATGCGGTGGCTGCGATGCTCTCGGTCGTGGATTTCTGTGTCAGGTGATAGGCCAAAGGCAGCGTAGATTGTGGCCAGCACGTCTTCGGGGGCGAACGGCTTGTCCTTGACGTAAGCGGCGTGGGCGTCGCTGGCACCCGTACACCTGTCCGTCCCGTGTGCCTCCGCCGGCCAACACTGCCGAATAACACATCCCCCGTGTTCCCGTCCGAGTGTTTTGTTGATCCACGGGGTGCGGCCGAACTCCCCCACCATGACCACCACAGCGTTTCCTCAAGCAGTTCACGTTGTGCCAGGTCCTCCAGCAAGGCTGAATATGCCTGATCCAGAGGCGGAATACAGTATTTCTCCTTGAGCATGGCGTAGCCGTTGAGGTACCCTAATCCTGCCATGTCCGTCATGGTTGTCCCACACGTTGATTCGACGACACCACTATTCCCTGATCGAGGGATGATAGCAGGTAGGGATGGTGCAGACAGCCTCCTTTGGACAGGCCACGACTTGCCGCACTCACTGCCAACGCCTGGCCCAGCTCCTGCGCACACCAAAAGGGGACTGTGTTCGGGAGTGGGCTCGTCCCCATCGGTCACGCCGGTGGAGGGTCAGTACCAACGCTTCCCTACGAGACAAAGTGACCATATATTTTCGTTTGTGTATAGGGACATGCACTCTGAGCGTATGGCTTTCGTGCACAGGGACCAGGTGCGTTTGGTGCATATGGATTCCGATGGATTCCGAGCGAAGGGTCGCCGTGTGCATAGATATCCGTACATGAGTCTGAGTGGCATCAGCGTTCCTCCGTACGGAGCAAACAGAGGTTCATCGAAGGTCGGTAACCTGTTTTGCCTGGGACCAATGGGTAATCTGGCTTGTTGGGGGAGTCCTCAGTGGAGGGTGGATATGGGGGATGGTTGTTGGCGGGACTGTGGCCGGTGAGGCGGGCTTTGCAGCCGCTACAGGGGAGATTTCACACCTTCACATCGTTTCTGTCCTTCTTCTTCCGGAAAGAGATTTTTTCGGGGATGAACTAGACCGGGAGAATCTTCTTTTCCGAGCAAAGACAGCCTGCAAGCTTTGGGAGTAAGCAACGTTAGTAGATCAGATCTGTACGCAGAGCAGGCTGCTCCTCCCATTAGCCAGAGTACTGAAAAGCATGGCTTTGGGTTCCTTCTGCCACGGCTCCAGATCTGAAACGTTTGCGGATGTTTTCTCGAGACTCGACCGGCAGAGTCGCAGGGTGGAGCGGGTAGCAGAGGTGTTTTTTGCGGAAGCAGCTCGGGGGGGCGGGGTGTAAGACCGAAAGAAGGGAGCATCAAGTGATACGGGGACGATGTCTGGTCAAGACCGGTGAGAAGCATACGCCCGGCAGTGAGCAGATGGGAGGGGATGAGCGGGAACGTCTGGTTCAGGTATTGAGTCATGTGGTGGAGTTATTACCGGCTCAGGGGCCGATTTCGATCTTCATCCACCATAACACACTGCACGCCTACGAGGATATGCCTTTCACGCAAGCGGTGGAGCAGGCGGCCCATCGGTTCGGCTGCCAGCCCTATCTGACCGAGGAGTGCTATCGATAGGAGTTGTTGCGTGGCCGGATTCGTTATGCGGATTTGGAGAAGATGCTGCGTAAGCAGCTGGGGAATCGAGCGGATGAGGAAATTTTGCCTGGGTGCAGTCGTTTTGAGCTGCGATGGTCGATGCTAAAGCATCCGTTGCGTTTCGGATCGACGGCCGAGTTGCAATGGTTTGTGGCCGAAACAGACGCTTTGCGTCGTATTCGATCCGACGTGTCCACTCCATTGCGGTACCGCCTCATCGGGGAAACCCGACGGTGGGTGATGCGGGATTGGCGCTTGGGAAGCAGTTCCGGAGGGAGCGAAGGGGGATCGCCGCCGCGCGTGCCTGAGTATGATCGTTTGCGGAGTCTATTGGAGCTACGGGAACGCTTTGGTCATGGGGAAATGGAGCATTGGAGCGAGGAGAGATGGGAAGAATTCACGCTGCAAGTTTTGTGGCGGGTGTGTCGTGATGGAATGGCAATTGTGCCAGCGGAGTGTCTGAGGATAACACCCCTGCCTGTCCGCCATCGGGACTGGCTCCTGCGTGCTACAGGAGTGGACTCAGATGTGTTAGTCCATGGTGTGTTGATTCCATTCTGCGCCGCGTATGTAGATCAAGGGTTGGCGCATTGGTCGATTCCCAGCCGGGAAAAAGGGTTCTTTCACGCATTCATTCAACTCTACCGCTTGTCCTTCGGACCAGCCGATGCCTGGCGGCGCTCCCTCTCCCAAGAGCTGCGACGTTGGGAGCAGGCCAATATCGGACCGATCGAGGCCATTCTGGAATCCTTGGAAGTTCTGGGTGTTCCTGTGGAGGAATGGGACGAGTTTTTGACGGCCACGGTATTGGCCTTGCGGGGTTGGGCCGGTATGATTTGGTTTCTGGAGAACCATCCCGAACGAGCAATCCAACCGCTCACACCTGGGAGTTTATGGGGATATGTGGCGATTCGATTGCTCCTGGAGCGGTTGGCACTGACGTATTTGGCTCGCGAGAGGTTGAATTACACCGGAGACCTTCGACATTTGCGGACCGAGTTGGCCCGTCAGGTCGGTCCACCTTCGCCACCCAGTGTGGAACAAAGAGCGTTTGTCATCTTTCAGTTAGCTCAAGTGTTAGGGTGGACCCCAGAGCAATTGTTTCATTTGCTACCCGACCAATGGTTACGATTGTGGCAGGAGATCGAAAGTTTTTCCGCTGTGGAACGACGCCGTTTATTCCATTTAGCCTATGAACAGCGTTTTTTGACGCAAGCCCTGGATGCCATCCATATTCACAATCGTCGCTTGCCGCCACGACGTACGCGGGTACGCTTTCAAGCGCTGTTTTGCATCGATGAGCGAGAAGAATCGCTCCGGCGGCATCTCGAAGAATTGGCCCCAGAAGCTGAAACGTATGGGGTTCCCGGCTTTTTCTACGTACCAATGTACTATCGCGGCCTTCATGATGCTCATTTTGTTCCCCTTTGTCCGGTGACCTTGAAGCCACGTCATTGGGTGGAAGAAGTGGTTCAAGAAGATCAACAACCGGTGTGGGAAATACAAGAACGTACTCGGCAGATGTGGGGTCAGGCCTCGCACCGCCTTCATACCGGCAGCCGCGGTATCACCATAGGGGCACTTTTGTCGGGGTTAGTGGGTAGCCTTGCGGTGATTCCGTTGGTGTTACGAACCTTCTTGCCGCGGTACACGGCTCGGCTGGGGCAATGGTGCAGTCGCTGGCTGGGACAGCCCCCGGTCACCCGTTTGCAGCTCCAACGGACCAACCCGGAACCCGCTCCGACCCCAGGAGGAATCGGTTTCACTCCAGAGGAGATGGCGGATTGTACCGAACGGGTGCTACGGGATATTGGCTTGACCCGGCGTTTTGCCCGCTAGGTGTTGTTGTTGGGCCACGGTTCTACCAGCTTGAATAACCCCCACGAATCGGCCCACGATTGTGGAGCTTGCGGGGGTTCGCGGGGCGGACCTAACGCCCGTGCTATGGCCTGTATGCTCAATCATCCACAGGTCCGACAGCTCCTCCAGGCGAGAGGGATACGGATTCCATCTTCCACCATCTTCGTTGGGGCCATGCATAACACCAGTAGCGAGGAAATTGTCTGGTATGATCTGAACCTGATACCTGAAACACGCCGTAAGGAACTGGAGAGCCTTCAGCATCTTTTCAAGGAGGCTGCGCGACGCAATGCTCACGAGCGATGTCGACGTTTTGAATCAGCACCTTTGAGTTGCTCTTTCGAAGAGGCCCGACGACATGTGGAAAGTCGAGCGGAGGATCTGGCTCAGGTTCGACCCGAATGGGGCCATGCCACCAATGCGGTGTGTATCATCGGACGACGCCAGCGTACGCGGGGGTTATTCCTGGACCGACGGGCTTTCCTCGTCTCTTATGATCCCACTCAGGATGGCCCCGATGGCGCAGTCCTGGGACGGATTCTGCAAGCCGCGTTGCCTGTGTGTGCCGGCATCAACCTGGAATATTACTTCTCGCGTGTGGATAACGTGGGTTATGGTTGTGGGACCAAACTGCCCCACAATATCACTGCTCTGGTAGGAGTTATGGACGGGGCTGCCAGTGATTTACG